>SDBV01003598.1_pt1 | contig 22697 bp, 25 predicted proteins | sample 2277081 | NCBI WGS metagenome assembly SDBV01 (sample SAMN10402039, study PRJNA504765) | marine sediment metagenome | isolation source: marine sediment core GS10_PC15, 223 cmbsf | place: Arctic Ocean: Southern Knipovich Ridge | collected 2010 | reverse complement strand
GTGAGGGTTGTTGCGGCAACGAATGCGGACATTGAGGCGGCAGTAAGCAATGGCACGTTCCGCGAAGACCTCTTCTACAGGCTGAACGTATTCCCTGTGCACATCCCCCCGCTTCGCCAGCGCAAAGAGGACATACCACTGCTTGTGGATTTCTTCCTTAAAAAGATAGCCGCTACCATGAACTCCCCGGTGCGCGCAGTGTCACCAGAGACCATGAGTCTTCTTGAGGCCGCGCCCTGGAAGGGCAACATACGCGAGCTACAGAACACCATTGAACGGGCGATAATCCTGTGCAAAGGCGATATAATACTTCCTGAGGACATATCCTTAAGCACTGCCATGCCAGCCACGGCAGGCCGGGGCACTTCCGGCGAGTCAGGCCAGGGGGAAGGACTTAGCCTTGAGGACACCGCAAAACGGGCTCAGCGACTGGCGGAGACAGAGAGTATCAGCAAGGCCCTGAAGGAGACCGGCGGCAACAAGACAAAGGCGGCCGCCATGCTCAGGGTCAGCTACAAAACCCTACTTACAAAGATAAAGGCCTATGGGATCCGGTAAGACACTTATATTTTCATTATCCTCAATATTTATGTCTGTGGGCATATCCGTGGGCATGTCACTGGTCATGCTTGTCCACATCCCGGCCTTTGCCGAAGGTATCCAGCCTATGTTTATGGCAAAGGACGGGGTCAAGATGAGGCTCATTCCTGCCGGCTCTTTTATCATGGGCACCAAAGACCCGGATATCGCAGAGGGGTCCAAGCCACACAAAGTCCACCTGGATGCGTATTACATGGACGAACATCCGGTCACCAATGCACAATTTACCATGTTCCTCAACGAGTCCAGAGAGGAAGGCGGCAAGGTGAAGGACATAAATTTCTGGGTCGTCATCAGGGACGACCTGCAGGACAAGGAGAGGGAGCAATGGTGGCCCACCGAGATAGGCTACGAAAATGATAGGTACTTTTCCTACGAGGGATTTGAACGCTACCCTGTCATTTCTGTTTCGTGGCTGGGCGCTGACAAGTATTGCAATTGGGCCGACAAAAGACTCCCAACCGAAGCTGAATGGGAAAAGGGAGCGCGCGGTGGAATTAAACAGGCCCGCTTCCCCTGGGGAAACGCCCTGCCAACGCAAGGCGTGGTGTTCAACCGTAATTGGGATAACAACGAGAACCCGCCACCACTGACTCCGGTAACATACGGCACGCCTAACGGTTACGGCCTCTTTAATATTGGCGGGATGGTATGGGAATGGTGCAGCGACTGGTTCTCCCCGGACTATTACAATAATTCACCGGCAAAAAACCCTCAGGGGCCTGAATCCGGCGAGCATAAGATATTGAGGGGCGGGTCATGGTTCAATGCGGCCAATGTCCTGAGGGTTGGGATCAGGAACTTCATAACTCCCGATGCACTTGACGAAACAACCGGGTTCAGGTGCGTAAAGGATATACCAGGAGGAACTGGTGCAAAATAGGTTTACGAAGACTTCAAAACTGGCCCTTGTGTCCATAGCGATCATAACTGCAATGCTTGCATCATCATGCAAAACAGCACCTGTATCCTCTCCATTTCCTGAGACGGCTCCAGTGCCTGAGACTGCAAAACTGCCCGAGCAGCAGCAGCAGGAACTCGCCCTCCAGGGCTATACCGAGCTGCTTGAGAGAACGGCAAGGATGACGAGGGTTGAGAAACGCGATATCATGGTCAAGGGATTTGAGGATGTTATGCTTAAATACCCTGACTCTTCATACGCCCATGAGAGCTACTTCCACCTCGTCCGCCACTATCTTTACAACTACGACACTCCCCTGGAGAAGGAAGCCGAGGAAGTGTACAGGCGATATTTTGAGACTTACGAAGATACCCTGTTAGAGAATACCCTAAACCTTGAGATGGCCAAATACTATTACCAGTTCAATCGCCTTGACCGCCTCGTGGCCTTTACAATTCCCTTTATGCAGGAATACGTAAGAACAGGCAAGATGCGCGACGGTCTGTTCCTGTTCTACTATAGCGAGGCCAAGTTCCTCCTGAAAGACTATAATGAATCCCTGCGCGGATACGTTACATACGCAAGGCTATACCCGGGCAATGATCTGAAGGAATTCGTACAGAAGAGGCTTAAGGAGATCAATCACATGCTGGAGATAGAAAAACAGGGCCGGAAAGAATAAAACGCCCATTGCCCGTGCCCTGGTTTTGATGTCTGAGGGTGCTATAAGCTAAAATATCCTTTATGCTTCACAAGGCAGCGCGGCATGAGCAATACAGTAGAGACCAGAGGGAGATAAAATGTCTGGACATTCGAAATGGTCTAGCATCAAGCACAAGAAAGCAGTGGTTGACTCCAAACGCGGCAAGGCGTTCTCAAGGATGGCCAAGGAGATCACCGTTGCGGCAAGGATCGGAGGCGGCGACCCGGACGGCAACCCGCGCCTGAGGCTTGTCATGGACAAGGCAAAGGGAGCCAACATGCCCGGCGACAATATCAAACGCGCCATCTTGAAGGGAACCGGTGAGCTCCCCGGCGAGACCTATGATGAAATAACCTATGAAGGCTACGGACCTGCCGGTGTTGCCATATTCATAGAGACACTTACTAATAACAAGAACCGCACAGTGGGCGAGATAAGGCATCTGCTTACAAAGCATGGCGGGAACCTTGGCGAGGACGGCTGTGTGGCCTGGATGTTCGAAAAATGCGGCCTCATCCTTGTGGACAAGAGCGGCTCTGAGGAGGACATGCTCATGGAGGTAGCGCTTGAGGCCGGGGCCAAGGACATGAAGAGCGAACCCGGCGAGGACTCATACGAGATAACTACCGAGCTGGCTGACTTCGAGGCGGTCAGGAAGGCCATTGAGGGCGCTGGGGTCAAGATCAGCCTGGCCGAGATATCCCGGATTCCGAAGAACACTGTGGCGCTTGATGAGAAGGGGGCTTCCCAGGTGCTGAAGCTAATGGACTTGATCGAGGACCAGGAGGACGTGCAGAACGTGTACGCAAACTTTGATATCCCCGGGGAAATCCTTGACAAGGTGGCAGGCTAGACATGCCAAAAGGGAGAGAGAAAAAAACAGCATGCATAATACTTGCGGCAGGCCTTGGCACTCGCATGAAATCCGACCTCCCAAAGGTGCTGCACCCCATATGCGACCGCCCCATGCTGGACTATGCCCTTGAGACCGCTACAGCACTTAAACCCGCAAAAACCATAGTGGTTGTCAACAGCCATTTTGACACTGAGTCCTTCGCCCTTCCAAAAGGGGCACGCTACGCTATACAGAAACAGCAGAAAGGCACAGCCGACGCGGTATCTGCGGGTGCATCAGCCCTTGGCAAGTCATTCAGGGGAACAACGCTTATATTAAACGGCGACACTCCGCTTGTCTTACCCGGCACGCTTAGAAAGTTTCTTCGCCAGCACGCCAAAAGCAGAAATTCCGTATCCGTGCTCAGCTTCTCAGCATATGACCCCACCGGCTATGGCCGCATTTTGCGAAATGAGGAAGGCCGCCCGCTTGGCATTGTAGAGGAAAAGGACGCAACGGACGAGCAAAAAGACATCTGCGAGGTAAACAGCGGTGTATATGCGTTTGAGCCAGCCGGCCTCGCCCTTTTAGGATCAATAAAGATGAACAGGAAAAAGGCAGAGTACTACCTCACGGACATCGTTGGGCTTGCGCTCAGGCGAGAACTCTCTACAGGGGTATACTGCCAAGGGGATGAAGAAGAGTTCCTTGGCATCAACAGCCGCATTGACCTGGCGCGGGCGCACGAGGCCCTGCGCATCAGAAAAGTCCGCGACCTTCTGGAGGGTGGGGTCACGCTCTTAGACCCTGCCTCTGTATATGTCGCACCCCTGGTTAAGGTGGGCAGGGACACAACCATATACCCTAATGTCTTCATCCACGGGCAGACAAAGATAGGAAAGGGCTGCACCATATTCCCCAACGTACGGATCATTGACAGCACCATAAGGGAAGGGGCGGTCATAAAGGACGCATGCCTGATAGAGGGCTCCACCATTGGCAAGGACTCACAGATAGGCCCCATGGCGCATATCAGGCCAGGCACGCGCATTGGCAGAGGCGCTAAGATCGGCAATTTTGTGGAGATCAAGAAATCAAATATTGGCGACAATAGCAAAGCCGGACACATGGCCTATATTGGAGACGCCGAGATTGGCAAAGGCGTAAACATTGGGGCCGGCACCATAACATGTAATTACGATGGTAAGAACAAAAATAAAACGATCATAGGCGACGACGTGTTCATAGGCAGCGATTCCCAGCTTGTGGCACCTGTAACCATAGAGAAAGGTGCATACGTAGGCGCAGGCTCCACAATAACCAAGGATGTGCCAAAGGGCTCCCTTGCCATCTCCAGAAGCAGGCAGAAGACCTTTAGAGGCCTGGCCGGGAAAAAGAAGAAGAAATAGCATGTGCGGGATAATTGGATATACTGGCGGCAACGAGGCCGTCCCGATAATCGTTGACGGCCTTAAGCGCCTGGAGTACCGCGGGTACGATTCAGCCGGCATAGCCTGCATCAATAACAACAGGATAGATGTCAGGCGGTGCAAGGGCAAGATAAGCGAACTGGACATGCATCTCAGGGATTTTAACTGCGAATCAACTGCTGCCATCGGCCATACCCGCTGGGCCACACATGGCAAACCCTCTGAGGAAAACGCCCACCCTCACCGCTCCGACGGCATAGTCATCGTCCACAACGGGATCATAGAGAACTATACGGAGCTCAAGCATGAGCTTGAAGCAGAGGGGTTTGAGTTCACCTCGGAGACAGACACCGAGGTCATCTGCCACCTTATAAAGAAACATTCTGCCCGGAACTCTCTGGCTGACGCTGTGTTGGAATCCGTCCGCTTGGTGCGCGGCACCTATGCCATCGCAGCTATGAGCGAGGGTGAGCCCGGGCGTATTGTGGCCGTCCGCAAGGACAGCCCCCTTGTGGCCGGCATCGGCGAGGGCGAGTATTTCATTGCATCCGATATAACCGCATTCCTGAGCCACACCAGAAAGGTGGTCTTCATGGAGGACGGGGAGATGGCCGTGCTGAGCCCTGAGGGGATCGATTTCATGTCCCTGGACGGTGTGCCGATAGAAAAAGACCCTGTCATTATCGACTGGAGCGCCGCCATGGCGGAAAAAGGCGGGTACAAGCACTTCATGCTCAAGGAGATATTTGAACAGCCAAGGAGCATTGCAGACACCATAACAGGCAGGATACTGAGCCATGAGACCGGGGATATAAACCTGGAGGAGTTCGGGCTCAGCGAGGGCCAGCTTAGAGAGCTTGAGAAAGTGACCCTTGTTGCATGCGGTACGAGCTGGCATGCGGCGCTTTATGGCAAATACATAATAGAACAGTTCTCTCGCGTGCAGACGGATGTGGATATCGCAAGCGAGTTCCGCTACAGAGCGCCCGTATTTCACGAACACTCACTTTTTGTCTCCATCACCCAGTCAGGAGAAACAGCAGACACTCTGGCAGCCCAGCGCCTGGCACAGAAAAACGGGGTAACGGCCCTGAACATATGCAATGTTGTCGGCAGCACGTCTTCAAGAGAGGCTGACGCTGTATTTTTCACCCGCAGCGGCCCGGAGATCGGCGTTGCCTCCACCAAGGCCTTTACTGCCCAGATAGTGGCCCTTTACCTGTTTGCCGTGGCGCTTGGGAGGGCAAAAGGCACCCTTGACCAGGAAAATGCGCGCGGCCTTGTGGGTGACCTGCTTACTGTGGCCGACCTTATAGAGCAGGCCCTTGCAATGGATACTGTTATTGAAAATATTGCAAAAGCCCTCCATAAGAACAAGGCGTTTCTGTTCCTCGGAAGAGGCCTTCAGTATCCCATCGCACTAGAGGGCGCGCTCAAGCTCAAGGAGATCTCCTACATACATGCAGAGGGCTATGCGGCCGGCGAGATGAAGCACGGGCCCATCGCCCTGATAGAGGAGGGATATCCTGTTGTGGTGTCAGCCCCCAGGGACTCACTTTACGAAAAGGTCGTCTCGAACATTCAGGAGATCAAGAGCCGGGGGGGCGCCATCGTGCTTGTCACCAACGAATCAAACAGGACTCATGGCGCGAGCATTGCGGACCACGTTATCCCGGTCCCGGACTGCCCTGCGCATATCATGCCTTTAATCACCGCTGTCCCCATGCAGTTGTTTGCCTATCACACAGGCGTGCTCCTTGGATGCGATGTGGACCAGCCCAGAAACCTCGCAAAAAGCGTGACCGTGGAATAAGTAGTAGATAATTAAGTGCTCCAAATGCTAAAATATATAGATTCAAATGTCAAAGTCCATGTCTGATGAACTGAACCCTCAGCAGAAGGAGGCCGTCACCCACTCCGGCGGCCCGATGCTGATTCTTGCCGGCGCAGGAAGCGGCAAGACTAGGGTCATTACACACCGTTTTGCCTACCTGGCGAAAAAGTCCTCACCACTGAAGATACTGGCAGTAACCTTCACCAATAAGGCAGCCGCGGAGATGAAAGAGCGCATTGCCGCCCTAACGAAAAAGGACCTCAGGGGCAGCTGGATCGGCACCTTTCACTCACAGTGCAACCGCATACTCCGCAAAGAGATAACAGTACTTGACTACAAAAGCAATTTCACTATATTCGACGGTGATGACCAGGCAAGCCTCATCCGCCACATCCTGAAGGAATTCAAACTCTACGAAGCGCTTTACAAGGGGATAATCTCACGCATAAGCTCCCTCAAGGCTGAGTTCATAAGCCCGGAGGAGTTTCTCTCAAACGGCGAGGGATATGGTTTTGACGAGAAGCTGGCCCGCGTCTACATCCGCTATCAGGACGAACTCAAGCGATGTAACGCCCTGGACTACGACGACCTCATCATGCTCACCGTAAAGCTTTTCGAAGAGCATCCAAAGATTCTCAGGAAATACCAGAACCAGTTCACCCATGTGCTGGTGGACGAGTTCCAGGACACGAACAAGGCCCAGTACCGCCTACTTAGGCTCATTTGCAAGGAACATACTAACCTATGCGTTGTGGGAGACGACGACCAGAGCATATACGGCTTCAGGGGCGCCAGCGTGGAGAACATCCTTTCCTTTGAGAAGGACTACCCAAAGGCCAGGGTCGTAAAGCTAGAGCAGAACTACCGGTCCACAAAGAACATACTAAACGTATCCGACAGCCTTATAAAAGGCAATTCCAGACGGCGCGAGAAAAAGCTCTGGAGCGAGCGAGAGGCTGGCGAGAAAATATGCCACTGCTGGTTCGCCACAGAGCGCGAGGAAGCCAAGTACATCTCCAAGCAGGTCAGGGAGTTCTACCTCAAGGGCTTATACAGTTTCTCGGATTTCGCGGTGCTTTACCGGATAAACCTCCAGGGCAAAGCCATCGAGGACTCCCTCCGTCACGAGAACATCCCCTACCGCATTATCGGCGGGATGAGCTTCTACCACCGCAGGGAGATCAAGGACATGACCGCCTACATGCGGCTTACGGTAAACAGGAACGACAACGTGAGCCTCAGGCGCATTATCAACGTCCCTGCCAGAGGGATCGGCGCCTCCACACTTGGCAAGATCGAGCAGCAGGCCAAGAAGAACGGCGCAAGCCTCTATGAATCCATCCAGGACATCATCAAGAACAGCAGCGTAACCCCATCAGCCAAGGACAAGCTCCAGGGGTTTGTAAGGATCATCGAGGATATCGCCTCCAGCAAGAACGACGACTCCGGCGAGATGCTGCGCACCATATACACCATCACAGGCTATTCGGAAAACATAGAGGAACAGCGCGCGGAAAACGTGCTGGAGTTCATAAAGGGCGCTGAGGGCCGTCGCGTGGCAGAGTTCATGGACTCCCTCTCCCTGGTGCAGAACACTGACGCGGCTGACGAAGAGGAGAACGTTGTCACCCTGCTTACGCTGCACAGCGCCAAGGGGCTTGAGTTCCCTGTTGTCTTCATCTCCGGCATGGAGGAAGGGGTGCTACCCTTCTTCAAGGCCAAGACCCCCCATGAGGTGGATGAGGAGCGTCGGCTTCTGTACGTTGGCATGACACGCGCCAAGGACTACCTCTGGCTCACCGGGGCCAACAAGAGGCGCATGTATGCCAAGACCCAGGAGCAGGAACCATCGCGCTTCCTGAAGGCCATCCCAGCCTCCTGCTGCAAAGTGCTTGAGGTTATCAGCAAGCCCACGGCCATGGAGGCCGCGCGTGAGTCTGCCAGAAGGATCAAGTCCATGAAGACCCCCTCGCCTTACGCAATTGGCACAAGGGTCAAGCACCCCAAATGGGGCGTGGGAGTGGTCAGGGACTCTGACGGACAGGGAGAGACCCAGAAGATCACTGTCAATTTCCCCGATATCGGCGTAAAACGGCTCTCTTTGAAGTTTGCAAACCTCGAAATGATCTAATGGACCAGATCTGATGAGCATCGACTCCTCCCAGGTCAGCCATATCGCCCGCCTCGCAAGGCTTTCAATATCCACAGAAGAGCGCGACTTATTCGGCTCTCAGTTAAGCGACATACTCGAATACATAAAAAAGCTCGAACAATTGGACACTTCCGGGGTCGAGCCCACCTCTCACGCGCTTTCGCTGGAGAACGTTGACAGACCGGACGTGGTCAGGGAGTCTCTGGCTGTTGACGATGTTCTGGCAAATGCCCCGGACAGCTACAATAGCTTCTACCGCGTTCCAAAGATCATCGAGTAGAAGTCCCCTTTGGCATAATCACTTTGTTCGGTGTCTGCTTTAAGATTGCGTTGCACGAATCAGGTAGTAAATGGCAATGTACCTTAATATCCTTGCAGTATAAACGATTGATGCAAAGATCATGAACCTGGTCTTGACTATCCCCGCGTAAACTGTAATTGGGTCCCCAATGACTGGCATCCAGGCTGCAAGTAACAGGTAATTGTCATATTTAATAAACTTTTGGTGATAGTACTCTCTTTTTTCTTCATTGAAATGAAATTTATCCAGAAGATAATTTACTCCACTGCGACCAATTATGTAATTTATCGTAACACCTGTGCAATTCCCTAAACTCGCAACAATAATAGATAAAACAGGATCATATCCTAATAATATCGAGGCACTAAAGACTATCTCCGAAGAGAGAGGCACTAAAGTGGCTGCAAGTAATGCAGAAAAAAACAGCGAGAGATAATAGACATATAATGAAACCATCATTTCGAATTAATCCATATATTTATTTTGTTCTTTGCAGCTCTGCCAGCGTAAAGGCAATGGATCAAAGTATAATCCAAAAAAAATAAAACAGGCACACACCCTGTTTATTCATCATATTTCTCTTTTTATACGGGGCCTTCCGTGTGGCTTCGCACGCAACACTCTTCCGAAGAAGTTTCTTTATCCGTCTCTACAGAGGGTTACTTAAGATATCCAGATATCAGCAGGTCCTCGCCCACTTTCCTGGCCTTCATCTCCCTAAGCATAAGCGCATCCGCCAGTGAGCGGGAGGACTTCCCCCCTACGACGGATATGGAATTCTGGCCGCCTATCACCTTAGGCGCAACAAAGATATTCACCTTGTCCACCACACCCTCATCCAGGGCATGCCAGTTAAGGCTCCCCCCACCCTCTATCATGATGCTGGTCATCCCCATCTTCCCAAGCTTTTTCATAAGCCATTTAAGTTCAAGTTTTCCTTTATACTTAATAACCTTAATGCCTGTTTTAATTAGCTTATTGAGCTTGGCATTATCCTTACTTGTTACGATAAATGTCTCAGGCGGGCCTTCAAGTATCTTCGATCCTAGAGGTATCTCAAGACGCGGGTCTATGACCACACGCACTGGTCCTTTTGGGCCTCCCTTATGGCTGAAGATTCCGCCCCTGCCCCTGGCTGTCATGCGGGGGTCATCAGCCCTCACAGTGCCAATGCCGGTGATCACCGCATCGCTCTCGGCCCGCATCCTGTGGACCAGCCTTCTTGATGCCTCTCCGGATATCCATCTGGACTCCCCGTGAGGAGTTGCGATTTTCCCGTCAAGGGTCATTGCGGCCTTAAGGGTCACAAAGGGCATTCCCGTAGTTGCATGCTTTATATATGCTTCATTAAGGCGTGCAGCCTCAAGCCCCAACACACAGCACTCCACCTCAAGCCCGGCTCGCTCAAGCTGGCGCACGCCTTTGCCGGAGACATTCGGGTTGGGGTCTTCCATTGCGATGACAATGCGCTTGATACCCGCATCAATTATCGCGTTCGTACATGGGGGGGTACGCTTTTTCAGATGGCAGCACGGCTCAAGAGTGACATAAAGCGTTGCCCCATAAGCCTTTTCCCCAACCTCCGCAAGCGCCAGGGCCTCGGCATGCGGTGCGCCGGCGCGCTTGTGCCAAGCCTCTGCGATAACACGTCCGCGCTTGACTATAACCGCCCCAACCATGGGATTTGGGCTTGTCATGCCGCGCGCGCGCGCAGCCAGCGCAATGGCCCTTCTCATATATTTGGCGTCATTCATGGTTCAAGCTTAACATACCGTTTATATGGGCATACCACAAGGATTGAAATAAGTGGAGCATTATATATATTATATTAAGTTCTGAATTTAGAAGCATAATTACAGATGGAGGACTCTCATAAGGATTCTGGCTGGAGATAAGGTTATTGAGGCGGAGGACGCTTCCAGGGCTAACAAGGAACTCAAGCGCGCAAAGGCGGTTGCGATCAGGGTAAAGGGCGATGTGATGGGCCTTGATGCCCTTGATAAAATAGTTGCGCTTGACCCCTCAGCTGATATAGAAGCGCTTACTCTGGACAGTCCCGAGGGGCTGGAGGTCTACCGCCATAGCGTATCTCACGTAATGGCTCATGCTGTCAAAGAGCTCTTTCCTGATGCTCTGATCGCCATTGGCCCGGCCATAGAGGACGGGTTCTATTACGACTTCGACATAACCGAGCCATTCAAGCCAGAGGACCTGGCTAGTATAGAGAAGAAGATGTCCCAGATAATCAAGAAACAGGGCAGGTTCGAGCGCAAGGAGATGCCCCGCACAGAGGCTATTGAGTTTTTTAAAGAAATGAACGAGCCCTACAAGGTCGAGCTCCTTGAGGAGCTTGAGGACGAGACGGTAAGCCTTTATGAAGAAGGCGGCTTCACAGACCTGTGCAGGGGACCTCATCTGCCCAACACCGGCAAGATAAAGGCATTTAAACTGCTGAGCATCGCAGGGGCCTACTGGCGTGGAGACGAGAGCAACAAGATGCTCCAGCGCATCTATGGCACGGCCTTCAGGGACAAGGAGGGCCTCCAGAGCCACCTTGACTGGCTGGAGGAGATTAAAAAGCGCGACCACCGCAGGCTTGGCCGGGAGCTTGACCTCTTCAGCCAGAACGACGAGATAGGGCCAGGCCTTATCCTCTGGCACCCGGATGGCGCAACGATACGCACGGTCATCGAGGATTTCTGGCGCGCCGAGCATTTAAAGAGCGGGTACAAGATCCTCTACACCCCCCATATTGCAAAACTTGAGCTCTGGAACAAGAGCGGCCACACGTCCTTCTACTCAGAGAACATGTATGCGCCAATGGAAGTAGATGGGGTGCCCTATGAAGTAAAGCCCATGAACTGCCCCTTCCACATTGCGGTGTACAATAACTCCCTCAGGAGCTATCGCGACCTGCCCATAAAATACGCGGAACTCGGCACTGTTTACAGGTACGAGCGCTCCGGCGTCCTGCACGGCCTGCTCAGAGTGCGCGGCTTTACACAGGACGATGCCCATATCTTCATGCGCCCGGACCAGCTGGACGAGGAAATACAGAAGGTCATCGATTTCACGCTCTTTGTGCTGAACACCTTCGGGTTCAAGGACTTTGATATCTATCTCTCCACAAAGCCCGAAAAATCAGTGGGCAGCGACGAGCACTGGGCTCTCTCAACCGCAGCGCTTGAGAGCGCTCTCAAGGCCAAGGACATTGACTATATAGAAGACCCCGGGGAAGGAGTCTTCTATGGCCCCAAGATAGACATCAAGGTCAAGGACTCGCTTGGCCGCTCATGGCAGTGCTCCACCATCCAGGTGGACTTCAACCTGCCCGAGCGATTTGACATGAAATACCGCGGCAAGGACGGCAAGGAACACCGGCCCATAATGATCCATCGAGCCCTGATGGGATCGCTTGAGAGGTTCTTCGGAATACTCATTGAGCACTATGCCGGGGTCTTCCCGCTCTGGCTTGCGCCCACACAGGTACGCGTGCTTACGATAACCGACAGGCACGCTGATTACGCCTCCGAGGTCCGCGACCAGCTCCTGGCTGCAGGGATCAGGGCCGATGCTGACCTGGCAAATGAAAAAATTGGATACAAGATACGTCAGGCCACTGTAAGAAAAGTACCGTATCTGGTTATAATAGGGGATAACGAACTAGAGGCCCGCAGCATTACAGTGCGCAAACGTGATGGTGAGAACATCGGGCCATTCCCAGTTGAGGAATTTATCAGCATCTTAAATGATGAAATAACCGCCAGGAGGTGAGAGCATACAGAAGGACGTTCGGATAAATCAGAGGATTCGGTGCAAGGAAGTAAGGCTGGTCGATTCTGACGGGAAGCAGCTGGGTGTAGTACCCACTAATGAGGCCATCGAACTCTCCGTTGAGAGGGACCTTGATCTGGTAGAGGTAGCACCAACCGCCAAGCCTCCAGTTTGCAAGATCATGGACTTTGGCAAGTACAAGTACCAGATGAGCAAGAAGCAGACTCACAAGAAGACTCCTGACCTCAAGGAGGTAAAGATAAGGCCGAGGATAGGCGATCACGATCTTAACCTGAAGATCAGGAACTCGCGCAAGTTTCTCGACCACGGACATAAAGTGAAGGTAACAATGTTCTTCCGGGGCAGAGAGCGGGCAAAGCCCGAGCTAGGCATGGATGTCTTCAAGAAGTTGCTGGAGATAATGCCCGGAGTATATACAATACAACAGCATCCCAGACACGAAGGCAACAGCATCACTATGGTGATGGCGCCCAAGTAGCAGGGGTATAATGAGGAGGAATCATGCCCAAGATCAAGACTCACAGAGGGGCAGCCAAACGTTTCAAAGTAACCGGCACTGGCAAGGTTAAACGGATGCGTGCGTATACGAGCCACATGCTTAACAGCAAGAACGCAAAACGTTCACGCAGGCTCCGTACAGCAACTCTCGTCTCGGACTCGCAGTCCAGGACCATAAAGCAGCTACTGAATATTTAAATAGCTAGTTAATATCTAGGAGGAAGAAGGAAAATGCCACGCGCAAAAGGCGGATACAAGACACGCAGAAGAAGGAAAAAGGTTTTAGAGAGGGCAAAGGGTTTTTTTGGGGCACGTAGCCGCCTGTTCACGGTAGCCACCGAGGCCGTTGACCATGCCCTTTTGCATGCATACAAGGACCGCAAGATCAAGAAGCGTAATTTCAGGGCTCTCTGGATCGTCAGGATCAATGCCGCTGCAAGGGCCGCAGGCCTCACTTACGGCCAGATGATCAATGGCATGAAGAAGGCGAACATCGGCCTCAACCGCAAGAGCATCGCGGACATGGCTTACAACGATCCGAAATCCTTCATTGCCCTGGCCGAAAAGGTGAAGGAAACCCTTGCGGCCTGATGGACCAGACGGACCTGATGGACCAGACGGACCAAATGAACCCGATGGCCTGATGGATAAATTGAGCTCCATAGGCCAGGGGTTCAAAGATGAGCTTAAGGGTATTAGAAGCACTTCCCAGCTTAATGCCCTGAGGGTAAAGTACCTTGGGAAGAAGGGCCTTATATCCCAGCAGTTCCAACTCCTTGGCAAAGCCTCGCCGGAGGAGAAAAAGTCCCTCGGCAAGGCCATCAACGACCTCAAGGTCATGGCCGAGGGTGCCCTTGAGGCACTCAGGGCAGCGCTCAGGGACGAAGAGCTGAGGGCTGCCATTGAGCGCGAATCCCTGGACACCACCTTGCCCGGGAAAGGCCCGTCCATTGGCCGGCTCCACCCCGTAAACCAGATACTGGCACGCATAACCGGCATATTCACTTCAATGGGTTTTGGGGTGGAGGAAGGCCCTGAGGTTGAGACCGACTTCTACAACTTCGAGGCCCTGAACATCCCGAAGAACCATCCTGCGCGCGACATGCAGGACACATTTTATATATCCGGGGACGTAGTACTAAGGACGCACACCTCGCCCGTGCAGATCAGGGCAATGAAGAAACTCGCCCCACCCTTCAGGATCATCGCCCCTGGCAAGGTATACAGGCACGATGCTGACATCTCCCACACCCCGATGTTCCACCAGGTGGAGGGGCTCATGGTGGGCCAGGACATCACGTTCGGACACCTGAAGGGAATACTTGAGACTTTCATCCACACGTATTTCGGCCCGGATATTCCCGTGCGCTTCAGGCCAAGCTTCTTCCCTTTCACAGAGCCCTCTGCCGAGGTGGACATGGGCTGCATCTTCTGCAAGGGCTCCGGGTGCAGGATATGCAAGTCCACCGGATGGATAGAGATCCTGGGCGCAGGCATGGTCAACCCCAAGGTGTTCCAGTGCGTCAATGTGGACCCTGAGCGCTTTACAGGATTCGCCTTTGGCATGGGGGTGGAGCGCATAGCGATGCTCACATACGGCATCGACGACATACGGATGCTGTTTGACAACGACGTCCGCTTCCTCTCCCAATTCTAGCCCCTCACGGAGGGGATTTTCTCTGGGCAAACAGCATATTGAATCAATTAAAATGGGCCCGTGGCCGCAAGTGAAATAAGCGGGTTAGCCCGCCCTGCTCTTCTCTGCTAATATCTAGGTTATGAACAGGTACCTGTGCGTGATCGCCGCTACGCTGGCAATATTTCTTTTGCCCCTCAACGCATCCACTGCTGAGGAATCCATAACCCATGGCCTTGTCCTGCCAGAGGGATTCAGCATCTCTGTCTACGCAGAAGGCATTAGCAAGGCCCGCTTCATGGCCTACAGCCCCGGCGGGGTGCTCCATGTAACCCGTTCCGGTGCGGGGAAAGTGGTGGCGCTTCCTGACGCAGACAATGACGGGGTCGCAGACAGGGCCGTAACCGTCATCAGAGGGATTGACAAGCCTCACGGGATAGCATTCCATGGAGGCTACCTTTATATCGCAGAATTCGGTAGGATACTACGCTTCAGGCAGGACAAGTATACCCTCAAGCTCAAGGACAAAGAGGTGGTGGTGCATGATCTCCCCACAAAAGGCGGAGGGCATTTCACCCGCACCCTGGCCTTTGGCCCTGACGGGAAGATGTACGTCTCCGTTGGCTCCTCATGCAATGTCTGCATGGAGGCGGACAAAAGGAGAGCAACCGTTCTCAGATTCAACTCCGACGGCTCAAACCCCGAGGTATTCGCCGAAGGGCTCCGCAACTCGGTGGGGATCGTATTTCACCCGATAACAGGGGCGCTCTATGGCACGGAGAACTCCAGGGACTGGCTCGGCAATGACCTGCCCCCTGATGAGGTGAATCTGATCACGCAGGGGGCAAATTACGGCTGGCCCTACTGCTATGGGCAGCAGGTCACGGACCCGGCCTTTAAAGATGATGGTTTTTGCCAGGAAACCATTGGCCCTGCCCTTGAGTTACAGGCCCACTCCGCCCCCCTTGGACTCAGGTTCTACACAGGCGGCATGTTCCCGAGTCAATATGATGGGAGCCTGTTTATCGCCTTTCACGGCTCATGGAACAGGGTTGTGCCCACAGGATACAAGATAGTAAGCGTGCCGTTTAGAAACGGTAAGCCCAAGGACGGGTATGAGGACTTCATTACAGGCTGGCTCAGGGACGGGGAAAAACTCGGACGCCCGGTGGATATTATCCAGGACCCTGCGGGAGCGTTGCTTATAAGCGATGATTTCTCAGGCGTCATCTACCGGGTAGTCTACAAGAGGCAGAACATTAGTAGCAAATAAGCTCCGGCAATTCCTCTCATAGAACATCAGAGACTGTCGAATCCAATGAGCATCCGGAACAAAAGGCCTACTGCTATTGTTTGGCCTTTACCAGCTTCTTTGCCATCGCGCGCACGCCCTCGGACACATTCTTGTTCTTCTCAAGCAGCCCTATGTCCTTCTTTTTTAAAGTTGGGATGAATCGCATGGCAATTGCAGGAGGAGTCTTAGAGTTTGTCACCAGGGCGAGCTGCACGCTATATTTCTTCATCCACTCCCGGTTCTTTGCTATTGCGCGCAGCGCGTCCTCGATTATGGAGCGGTTCCTGGCCATTGACTCGATCTCAGAGTCGGTGATGCGGGCGTTGGAGAGAACGCTCATCACAACGAGCTTGTTTGAGTCCTTCATGAGTATGCCGCGCGCCTCGCTGTTGCCCTTCATGGCAATCTTTATCTTCTCTGACACGCTCATCTTCTGTATCCTTTTTACAAGCCTTACCTGCTGGATGTCCCGTGCCTTCTGCTCCGCCATCCTCTTTCGCTCCTGCGCAAGGGCCTCCACAGTGGGCACGGGAAGGCTCATGACGTTGGCCACTTCCTGCCGGACCTCTTCAGGGGTGTTGGGGTTGTTCAGGAGGATCTTCAGGACCTCATACCTGGTCTTGTTCTTCTGGAATATCTCCATGAAGATGCTCGGGTCCGAGGCCTCCTCCACAAACACCTCAAGGGTCTCCGTGGAAGTGGTAGAGAGGTCAAGTTCTATCTTCTGGGATTCTTTCGTTGGACTTTTCTGGTCCTGTCCGTTTAGCGTGGCGTCTTCTTCCATCAACCCTCCTCAGCATACAACAAGTATTCAACATTACCCTTCTGCCCTTTGATGGGAGAAGGGATGGTCCCGATGACATTAAACCCACTGGCGGCAAAACAATCGCTTATAGATTTTACAGCCTCAAGCCGCTTTTTTTCATCCCTCACGATGCCGCCCTTTCCCACGTCCTTGCGGCCCACCTCGAACTGTGGCTTTACGAGCGCTACTACGCGCGCTTTGCCCGAAAGAAACTCCTTCACCTTTGGTATGACAAGCCCAAGGGAGATAAAAGAGAGGTCCATGGCCGCAAACCCTATGGCATCGTCCACGCAAGCTCGTTCAAGGTGCCGGATATTGGTCTTCTCAAGCATGACCACGCGCGGGTCGCTCCTGAGTTTCCAGTCCAGCTGGCCGTATCCCACGTCCACCGCATAAACCCTGGCCGCCCCCCTCTGGAGCATGCAGTCAGTGAACCCGCCTGTGGAGGCACCCACGTCCATTGCTATGACGCCTTCGAGGTCTATCCTGAAATGCTCAAGCGCGGCCTCCAGCTTCAGCCCTCCCCTGCCTACATAGCGCATGCCCTCTTTGAGCACTATATCAGAATCATCCGCCACCATTGCCCCCGCTTTTGTGGATGGGACGCCGCCCATGAGGATCTTGCCAGCTATGATGAGGGCCTTTGCGCGCTCGCGGCTCTGGACAAGCCCGCGTTCAACAAGAAGGATATCAAGCCTCTTTTTCATGAAAGTATTCTTGCATACAGGCAGGATTTGTGCAACAGAGGGAAAGGGGCTGGGACAGAAAAAGAAGGCGGTGCGCCTACCACCTGATAAGCGCTGAGGCCCACGTGAGCCCACCGCCAAAGGCCGCCATCAGGACCAGGTCCCCCTCCTTGATACGTCCGTCCCGCACAGCCTCGTCAAGGGCGATGGGGATTGTAGCGGCAGATGTATTCCCGTATTTATCGAGGTTAACGACCACTTTTTCCATGGGCATCTTCAGGCGCTTTGCCACGGCCTGGATTATGCGTAAATTGGCCTGGTGAGGGACCATTATGCTTACTTCCTCCGGGGCGATGTTGTTCTTCTTCAGTATCTCCCGGCTGACGCGTTCCATGGTCTTGACCGCGACCTTGAACACCTCGTTGCCGTTCATCTTTATGAAGTGCTGTCCATCCCTGATGGATTCCTTTGATGCTGGTATGCGTGAGCCCCCGCCGGGCATGTAGAGTATGTCCCCAAGCTTGCCGTCAGAGCCGATGACCACGTCGATTATCCCTTTTTTCCTGGTGGTTGGCTCTATCACAGCCGCTCCGGCGCCGTCGCCAAAGAGCACGCACGTGTTCCTGTCCTCCCAGTCGATTATCTTTGAGAGTATATCCGTACCCACCACAAGTATCTTCTTGTATCGACCGCTCTTCACATATGCATCAGCAACGGAGAGCGTATATAGGAAGCCCGAACAGGTAGCGCTCACATCAAACCCTACGGCGTTCTTTGCCCCGAGCATGCTTTGGAGCACGCAACCTGTGCTGGGGAACGGGCTGTCAGGGGTGAAGGTGCCCACAAGTATTAGGTCAAGGTCTCTGGCCCTGACCCCTGCGGCCTTCAGCGCGCGCCTTGCGGCCTTGTATGCAATGTCAGAGGCAGCCTCGCCGCTTGCTACAATGCGACGCTCCTTGATCCCGGTACGCTCGGTTATCCACTTGTCGGAGGTGTCGACGATCTTCTCAATATCGAGGTTGGTCACCACCTTATCGGGAAGGCACGAACCAGTGCCTGTGATCCTAGCCTGCAGCAACGGTATTCTCCTTGTCGCCTCTCTTTTCCATAAGCTTCCTGATGTCGTTTGATACTGCCTCGTGCACGTTCTTCGAGGCAAAATCTGACACTATCTTTATCGCTTTCATAATAGCCTTGGGCGTTGACCTGCCGTGGCATACCAGCACTGCGCCCTTTATGCCAAGCAGAGGAGCGCCGCCGTACTCTTCGTAAGCTGTCTCCTTCTTCACGTTCTTGAGCACAGAGCGCATGAACAGGTATCCCATCTTGGCGACCATGGACCTTTTCATCTCGCGCTTTAGTAGCCTCATGACGAACTCTGCCAGCCCCTCGCTGGTCTTCAGGAATATATTGCCGACAAAACCATCGCATACTATAACGTCCGCCTCACCCATGTAGGCGTCCTTCGGCTCCACATTGCCCTGGAAGTTTATCCCAAGGGAAGACAGTATCTTGGTTGATTCCTTGATGAGCACGTTACCCTTCATCTGCTCCTCGCCTATCGAGAGCAGGGAGACGCGCGGGTTTTCAACCCCCACCACAAGGCGGCTGTATGCGTTGCCCATAAGTGCGAACTGGATTATGTTGTCAGTATTGCAATCGACGTTGGCCCCTGCGTCCAGCATCAGGAAGGGTTTATTGTATGAAGGCATCAATGCGGCAAAAGCAGGACGGTCAACACCCTCTGCCCTGCCAAGCAGGAACAGCGCCATCCCCATCATGGCCCCTGAGTTACCGGCGCTCATGACAGCATCGGCCTTGCCATCGCGCACAAGGTCAAAAGCCCTTCTCATGGACGAGTCCTTCTTCCTGCGCACAGCAAGAGAGGGGGGGTCGTCCATCTTCACCACGTCAGGCGCGTGGTGTATGGTAATGCGGGAGCCCTTGTATTTCCTGTTCTCCAGGTGCTTGCGCACAACCGGCTCCACGCCCACCAGGATGACTTCCAGGTCCTTCTGGACCTTTACAGCCTCGATGGCTCCGTCAACGTTCACTGACGGGGCATCGTCACCACCCATTGCGTCGATAGCGACCCGCATCTATTCCTTCTCGATCACTTCAAGGACTTTCTTACCCTTGTAAGAGCCGCAACTGGGGCAGACAGTATGTGAGACCATGGCCTCGTTGCACTCAGGGCACACTGCCGTGTTGGGCATCTGCCCTTTCCAGTTCGCCCTGCGCTTTGCCTGCCTGCTCCTTGAATGCCTGCTTTTTGGGTTAGCCATTTTCTTACTCCTTTTTATTCTTTAAATATTCCTGAAGGACCTGAAACCTCGGGTCTGGACTCCTGGCCTCACATCCACACTCTGTCTTGTTAAAGTCTACTCCACACTTGGGACATATGCCCTTGCAGCCTTCAAAGCAAAGCGACCTCATGGGCATGGCCAGCATCATTTGTTCAGAGACCACTTCCCCAAGGTCCAGTTCGTCTCCGGTAACATACCCAGTATTGAGCTCCCCGGCTTGTACCTCATGGCACTTCTCTTTACCTGCCACCTCACTAGCGCGGCTGTACATGAGATCAAGATGCAGGTCAAGTACCCTCTCAAACTCCTTAAGGCACCTGTCACACACAAGCTCCACGCAAGTGGATACATTGCCCTTGACAATATACTCTCCAGCCATCTCCTGGACAACAATGTCCAGCTCTGCCAGAACAGGCTTGCCCCCAGCAAGGACAACCTTCTCTTTAACCTTTATCTCAAGCCCCTCTTCGGGGATCTGCGCAAGTTCGATCTTCATAGCTGCGTCCCGTTCAAAAAACGAACTTATATATTAACTATTAGGTGGAATAAAAGCAAGTTGCGGAAACTAAGAAATCAAGTATAATCAACTACTTAGGGTTTTATTCCCCTTAACTGGTTACGGCCTGTAAATGGGGCGGGATGGCTCGCCAAGGTCCAGGCGGCATATATGTCCGCATCCCTTACGGCAAACACATAGTTCAACTTGCTCGCCGCATTCCTTGTAATCTTTCTGTGCCATGCCGATGGTCTCAAGCGCTCAGTTTTCAGAAGATATACTTAATGGTCATGAAACCGCCTACAAGCATAACCATAAAAACCACGGTGAGGATATTGAAGTACCTGTCTATGAAATCCTTTATCTTGGGCCCGAACAGGTATATAAGACCTGCCACTGTGAAGAACCTGAGCCCCCGGGCCAGAACAGAGGCAACGATGAACACAAGGAGGTTGGCACGGAGAAACCCTGCTGTGATCGTGAAGACCTTATATGGTATCGGCGTGAGCCCCGCAACGGCGATTGCCCACCCCTGGTACTGGTTGAAGTACTCGCGCACCACCTCGAACCCGTCCTTGTCAATGTAGTGAAATAGTATCCCTTTAGCCATTTCCCAGAACGCGTACCCGAGATAATAGCCCAGCACGCCGCCAAGCACCGAGCCCACAGTACACACTGCGGCATACCTGAACGCCTTCTTTGGGATAGACAGGGCCAGGGCCATAAGGAGAACGTCAGGCGGGATGGGAAAGAACGATGACTCTGCAAACGCCAGAACAAACAAGGCAGGAGTGCCGTACTTGGTCTCGGCCCAGCGCAACACCCAGTCATATAGTCTTCTCAAATGTTTGAACATAAGTATGTATTGTATTTCATATGTTCGTACAGTTTCAACTTTTACATAATTCACATGCATATTCACTTCAAATATTTGTATAATGCAATACAAACACAATTCCATTTAATAGGAGGAGTTTATGTCAATTCCCAAAAAAGACAAGGACACTATTAAGAAACTCGCAAGAGAGGGAAAGCAAATTTCGAAGATTTCCAGTGAGGATTTTCCAGAGTACGAATATTGGGACATATACACTGTTGTTAATGACTCTGGTGGAATAAGTGCTCAAGGCGCAAGGGCGATAATAACAAATAGACTTAATCAAATGATAAGCACTAGAAGAAAGTCTGAGAGGGAAGAAATAATTGAGGAGATAGATGATCTGGTGTGGCACCTTTATGAGGGCCTAAAGGCGAGTCAGAAAAAACTTAATGCTATCAGGAATGTGCTAGATAAATAAAAAATCCCATGCTTATTAGTTTAGGGCCACTAGGATCCGGTAGCTTTCTAATAATTGAAGCCTCTGTTAATGCGAAACACCAAACACGCGTGCAGAGGTATTGAGTTTCTTATCCCGTGTCCAGAGCGGTACGTTAGTCAAAAGGGCGGACGCCACCAGATGCATGTCTATATACCCAAGCCCCTTGCCCATGAGGCGATTGTCCTCTATGAATTGCAAAACCTCTTCATGCTCCACAAGTGTAGCCACAGGAAGCGCCTCTAATAGAGTAAGTATCTCTGCCCTGTTTGAGAGGTTGCCGCAAGCAAGCTCGCCTATGACAAAGGGGTGGCATGCTACGCTTGAGTCGTTAAGAAGGGTTTCCAGCCCAACGTTGCCGTACCGCAGGTGCTGTATCCATACCGATGTATCCACGAGCACCATATTACTTATCCGCTGATTTTCTGCGACTGATAGATTCCAGTTTCTTTTCAGTCCCCCCCAGCACGGCCAGCCTCATAGCGCTTTCCCTGGCGATCAGGGCTTCAAGCCCCATCCTTACAAGGGATGTCTTTTCCTTGACGCCGGTCAATTTAGCCGCCTTCTCGATCAAGACATCTTCTATGTTGAGCGTTGTCCTCATACTACCTCCTTATCCGAGCATGTCTTTATATGCATAAGTATGCATTATATGTATGCATATATCAAGCAGAATATTTATCCAGCACACAGGTACACTTGCGTATAAAAAGATGAGGCGGGGTCATAATTAAGCAAGGCAAATAAAAACCCCCGGAGGGTTAGCTCCGAGGGCTTTTTAAAAAATCCGGCAGCGTCCTACTTTCCCAGGACCTCGCGGTCCAAGTATCATCGGCCTTGGTGGACTTAACTTCCGTGTTCGGAATGGGAACGGGTGTAACCCCACCAGCATCGCCACCGGAAAACGTAATCAAAGTGGTCTAGTAATATACCAAGTTGCTACTACAAAAATCAAACAGCACGGCCTGCATCCGTAAAGGACATTTCGTCCTTGGAAAACAGAGGGGAAAATAGTAGTGAGTCAAGCCTCACGGTCTATTAGTACTGGTAAGCTGAACATGTCGCCATGCTTACACTCCCAGCCTATCGACGTGGTAGTCTTCCACGGA
>SDBV01003597.1_pt1 | contig 22704 bp, 19 predicted proteins | sample 2277081 | NCBI WGS metagenome assembly SDBV01 (sample SAMN10402039, study PRJNA504765) | marine sediment metagenome | isolation source: marine sediment core GS10_PC15, 223 cmbsf | place: Arctic Ocean: Southern Knipovich Ridge | collected 2010 | reverse complement strand
GCGCCAGCGAGTCCATAAAGCTATCCTGTATTGCCCTTCCGCTGTCCCGACTTGATACCTGCCAACCTTTGTTGCTTAACAATTTGTTTAACTTTCTTCATTGCTCTGCTCTCCTTTTCGGCTTTCTTTTCCTCTTGTAGTTCATGCTGAGGACGACCCAATCGTGCCACAGTTTCTTGCCCTCTTTCTGGCCCTGCTAAAGCAAGAACCTCAGTTGTCTCGGTGATATGCCCATCTTCTGGGCGGCTTCCTTTACGCTGTACATGATATTACTATAGCCGATACGGGCATTAGTGTCAAGGGCATTGACAAAAACAACTGGGCAAACTACCATCAACGAAACGAAGCTGAGTTCCCTGAAGAAGGATAAGCGTAATGTCTATGAGGGCATCTTTTGAAGTTACAGATAGAGTAGGTGAACAGATAGCACCATTTGTGCGAGCTATGATGGGAGCCTCAGCTCTAGATGAGTTCAATGCAGCAGCAAGTGTTCTGTTCGCAATATCGACACATATTGACCTGCCACAGTATCCAATCTTGGTCTATCTGGGAGCAAAGGGCACAGGCAAGACCGAAGCAATGAAACGGCTTATGCCCATGTGCAAAGATTCGAAATTGATTGAAGGGAGCACTTTCGCTACACAGAATAGGGCATTAGCAAACACAAGAACAGCTTTTCTGGATGAGGCAGACGCCATTGATGGTAACAGCCAGCTTACAGATTTGTACACAAAGCGCTTCCTCAAAAGTACGGGCATAATAGCAGTAAACGTACCCGCAAAAGGGCGCGCCTGGGAACCAGAACGCCGTAACATTTTTGGTGCTACCGTAATGACAAAGCGGGCACCAATAGCGGATGTTGCGCTAAGGAGCAGAGCTGTAGTCCTAGAAACAGAATATAGAGAGTTTACGCCATACTCTACGGGTGTCGGTAGTCTTGCCCAAATTGCGTCTGGATTGGCAGCACGAGTTCAACGCAATGTCAGGGGTAGAGACGTTGACAGAATAGCGCAGACTTGGGGTGGCCTTCATGCAATTGCGACTGAATTAGGCATGCAAAGCTGGGTTAATGACTGCATACAGATTCAACTGCAAGAAGTTAAAGCTTTACGCGGTGGGCAGGGCTATGAGCCCGTTGATGCGATTATTCAAGCTATAGACATTGCTTCCACAGATGAGAGTGGTCAAAGGGCGGATAAATCTGTGCGCATTTCGGAAGTTGCACGACTGGTTAGAGAGGAGTTCGCGTTGAATCTAAAACCTTCGCAAGTCAAGGACACAATCGAAAGAAAAGGCTTCGAAACGGGCACATTGCACGGCTATCCAATTGTCAAAGTAAAAAGGGAGATTCTCGACGCTCTACTGCCCGAAGAGGGGTGAGAAAAAGGGTGAAATTAGAGATATATATACATATACTTTTTCACCCAAAATATCACCCCTCTAAGCCTTGTCGTGACTCGGGCCAGTATTGCCCCTGTTTGCATCCAAGGGATCGGCCTGCTCAGAACGCACAAAGCAGGGCATGGCGAGGCTAGAGGCCCAAGGCGTAACGCTAGGCCGACCGCCTGGGGCGAAAGATAGGAAGAAAAGGAAACGGAGATTGAGTCTAAATGCGTGACTTCTCGTGCGCCAGTGCAAAAAGAAATGCGATACCTGCTAGATTAATGTCGCCCATGGCATCCACTGGCATGAGTGCCTTGTCTTTTATGCTTCTGATTGGAAGCAATAACGTACTGAATCTACCGAGGTCAGAACTTACCTTCCCAAATTCCTTGCTAACACCACGTTTGCGGGCTATATCATCGAGTGTCAGGGACTCAGTAATAAGTCCTGATATCGTTGCGGTTAGCCGATTTAGGTCATCATCGTTGGAGACGGTGAAGAATTGTGAGGTCAAGTCACAAACGTTCTTGACCCATATCATAAGTGTATCGACCTCCGCTAGCGCTCTCTCAGATTTCCTGTGGCGATTCTCAGTCCACCACAAAATACCGGCTATGAGAAATGCACTAACAAAAGTCAGGACATTAGCCCATTCCTTAAGCCAATCAAATACAACCATATCACAATTATACCATGTCAAAAAGGGACCGCCAAAATCCACTCCTGAACGCCAGTCGCAAGCCCTGCCCCCACCTGTTAGCATCTCGCGTGCCTGTTCTTGCCCTGTTCCTGAGGCTAGTGCCTGCCCAAGCCCGCTTCCACACCTCGAATATGATATAATTATGAGCATATAAGGTAGAAGTGACGCTTTGAGGTAAAGCAGGATGTTTAAGAGGAGGCTACCTGACCCTGAGAGAAGATTTTGGTCTGCTATAGGAATAGGTAGCGGATTGACCGTCTTCTTTTTCGGCGTGTCTATCTTTTCACCCACAGCGTTAGTTGGCTTACGGGGATGGGTGACAATCTTGGCAGGCGTAATCATGCTTGTGGCAGGCTTCTATTTAGCGTCTACCAAGAAAGCACAGCAACCCAGCATACCAGGAGAGGATATCAAAGGCACGGTAGCCGCTCCTGGTGCCGAAGCTGCCGAAGGGAGCCTTTCGGATGAGCAGTATACTGCATACTTATTTGAAGATAGAAAATCTCTAGTGAATGCCTTGCGTGAGCAAGCCAGGAGCTTTGACAGGTATATATTGACTTTGGCTGGGGGCACTTTCGGTCTCTCACTGGTATTTGTCAACCAGATAGTTCCCAGCCCACAGTCTGCAACCATAGGTTATCTTGTCACTGCCTGGGCATCTTTTGCCGCTAGTATTCTCCTGACACTAGTGTCTTTCTTGTTTGGCCAAGAGGCCTGTTACAAGCAGATTGAAACGCTAGATAAGTTGCTTGTAAAGGAACTTGAAAGGAGCAAGGAATTTCCATTTAATGTTTTTGGAACGATTACCAAATCTTTGAATTGGCTATCCATGCTAATGTTTATAGTGGGAGTCTCATTTCTGATTGCTTTTGCAGCAAAGAACCTTTAGGCCAATAAAGGATGAGGAGACAGATATGTCAAAAGGCACAGAAGGTGGTGGAAAGAAGGTTTCTACTCCCGCCCAACCTGCAAGAAAACCAGACATCCACAAACATGGTTATGCGCCAGCTCAACCGGCGCCTCAAAGACCGTCTCAGCCAAGAAAGAAGTAGTAGCACGGAATAAGGGCTGTTTCTATCGTCATATTGCGACAGAATGGCTCGGTGTCAGACCGTCCTTCGACCTCACTGACCCGACGCAAGAAAGGAACTGCAAGGTTCTCGGTTCTGCTTTAGTATTGTGCGTGTGCTCTCCGCTTTCACTTGTCCCCATACTCCCCCTCTTCAAAATCAATGGACACAGTAAACGAGAACGTAGACTCACGATGGAGCTTCCCTTGAGGCAGTTCTAAACGTAGACGCCCATATGGGCAAGTAGCCTGCCCTTCTCAGAGTACTAGGCTCGAAAAATGAAAATTCTATACGGGCAGTTGCAACCCCATATCTGTGTGTGCCTGCCCAAGCTCACTTCTTGATTCAGGGCAAACAGAATTGGGTGTCCTCGCACGCACCATGACGAAAGCTAACAGCTCTAGGCAAGCGTTGCTGCCTTTGCCCCGATGGTCTGCCCTACTAACAGGACGCCGGAAAAGCCACAGAGAAGGTGGAGCTTCGGGAAAATATTTCATGTGCTATAATTGACAGTAGGGTGAACACAAGAAAGGCATTAAACGACCTAAAGGAATCGGTGGATGTACTTGAATCGAACATTAGGCTCTTTCACGAGGGTAATATCGCGGCCTACAGAGTAATCTCTGTGCAATTGAGACTTCTCCTATGTGATAGAAATCCCCTATTACCAAGAGTCTTTCAGAATATGAAGCTACATCCATTACTGGGCATAACAAAAGAACAAGACGAGGACTGGAAAGGAAAGTTTGGTTATTCAATAAAGAACGCGTTCGTTGTTCATCTGCCCGCAATTGTAGAGTTTGATGGTAGAGGTGGTTCGAAGATTATTAGACTGTTTGATGAAAGTAGAGAACCCATAGAGCTTACAGAATGGCTTGAACAAGATTTGTTTAATCCAAAGATTAAGATAGGTGAGTTGATAAAATCGGTTGCAGACAAGCTGGGGAAGCATTCAGACCCAGACTACAATGATACGCTAAACTATACGAGGTCAATCAAAGTAGCTAATGAGGACATACATATAGGGTATATTATTGGTATTGGCGAATATGTATTGAAACTGATAAAGATGGCAATGTAAGACCACAGAGCGCAGTCAGGCTACTCCTTTACCTATTAGCCTAGCGAAGCGAACTCGGAACGTCCACCAGGACGTAAGGGCGATTTAGTCTGACTACTGCCAATCCACTCGGCAATCTAGGGCAGAGTTAGGGAACACTGAAAGCCCACAGTACGCACCATTACGCAAGCCAACAGCGCCGAGCTGGGGAAATATATTGCCCCAGTTGGTTCGCCGTCTCCGTGCCCAGTTACCCTTTTTTAGCTTTGGGAAACAGGCAGTAGTATACCCCTGCTATCTGAGCCAATAGAGTTCGTGGGGACTTCACGCTCAATAGTGCATCACAAAGAACAGCCAGCGAGTGGAAATCGAGCCGTTTTTACCCATAAAAACCTGAATTATATTGAATTATATTCGACCACGCACGATTAACTCGGCGAATAATACTCAGGCTCCCTGCACGCTCAGGGCAAGCCTTTTAACTGCCCTTTTCCCAATTTTAACCGCAGACCGATATATCCAATATACTGTTTGCCCTCATGGGGCACGTAGGGGTGCCCTTGACTGTGCGCTGCTCAGACTGCCGTATGTTATAATGCAGTGCAGAATGCCCGAAGCGCTACACTATCCACCAATTCACTCAGAGTAGGAGGTACGTGATGCTAGATGCTAGGTCGCTGGGAAAGATAATTCTGTTTGCAGTCGGAATTATGGCCGCATATTGGGTTATCGAATCCATTGTCATGGTTACTGTGTTTCACGAGGGTAGTTTCCTTGGGCAATTAGGCTCGCCGAATGTACATGAATTGTGGATGCGACTGACAGCTACCGTCATACTTGGCACTCTGGCAGTCTATGGGCAGTTATGGGTAGCCAGACGTAATAGATTGGTCACCCAACGTGAACAGGCACTTGCCCAAGTTCGGACGCTAAGTGGATTGCTGCCAATCTGTGCCAACTGCAAGAAGATAAGAGATGATACAGGATACTGGAACTCTGTCGAATCGTACATCGGCACACGCTCTGAAGCTGAGTTCACTCACGGAATCTGTCCAGATTGCGTCAGGGAGCTGTACCCTGAGATTGCCGACAAGGTTCTCAATGAATAGCTGTCGTCCTCAGTGCATAATTACCGAATGGCGCTTTGGGCCATCTTCTCATCTAACTGACCTACGACAAAGGGGCCCTGTAGAACTTCAAGCTATCCTGAAAGCTAACCGACCTTGTATACCTTTGCACCATTTCAAGGCTTTCCCACCTGCCCAAGTCTTTGATGGTCATTGTGTCTACACCAGCTTTCCGCAATAGGCAGGCAAAGGTTCGCCGGAAGGTGTGAGGATTACAGGGCAGACCAGTAGCCTTCTCTAGCCGTCTTAGCATTGAGACAATACCCCACTCGTTCAATCCCCAGATATTACCGTCAGGTTCATGTTGGGCAAGCCATTCCTTCAAGTATCGCTCTGATAACTCACCAAATGGGGCATAGGCTTCTTTCCTCCCTTTGCCCATGACTTTAATGGTGCCAGAACTCCAGTCTATATGCTCAGGCCGTATGTTGGTCAACTCAGACAGTCTCAGACCACTCTCGGTGAACAGGGCAATGATAGCCTTGTCCCTTGTGCTGTTGGTTATCTCAATCAAATGGAGTACATTATCTGCTGACAGAGAGGGCAAAATAGGCTTACCCAGAATAGGGGCAGGCATACCATTCAATAGGTTTTCAAGTCCGAATTCAGCCTCGAGCCATCGATAGAATGTCTTTATCGCTCTAAAAGAGGCGTGACGGGTACCTAATCCGTAACTATTCGGTGGAATCGACGTCAAGTATCGCTCTATCGCCTGCTTAGTAGCTTTGAGGTAATTCACTTCCGCAGTAAACTGAGAAAGCCTTTGCCTGTAAAAGCGTAGGGTTTTTGAGCTTACCCCCATCGCTTCTCTAGATTGCAGGAAAAGGGCTAGGTAATCTCGGTGTTGCTCTTTAGCCTGAGTATGATGGGCAAGGCAATCCAGTAACCTTTGAGACGGTGGGCATTTACCATGTTTGACTTGACTGATGTAGGACTTACTCAGATTACTTAACTGGGCAAGCTCAGTCACTGTCAATTTGTTAAGTAACTTGAGCGTGTGGGGCTGCCTTCTAAGCAGCGGGTCGTGGGTTCGAATCCCGCCAGGGACGCCAGAATAGCTACAAATTGAGGCTGTCTTAACCCTCCGAAAAGCGGGCAAAATCCTCCGAAATTTGCAAAAAGACCCGCTGCTTCGTCAAAAACGCACGATGAAAAAGACCCGTTGCCTTTTCATCGAAATCGGAGGGTTAAAATGACAGTCAATTTTCAGCAAGAGCTTAATCAAGTAATCGAACGGTCAAACCGGGCAACCCGGCTTGATACCTTACTCCAGGGCTACCGGCTCTGCGCCCGCACTGAGGGTAAAAGCGATAAGACCATCCTGATTACCACCACTGCGATTAACAAACTAAGGCAATTCCTTGAGTCCAGAGAGTATCCCACAGACGTAATTGAAATCGGTACCCAAGAGCTGCGGGAGTTCATTCTTTACCTGCAGCAGGTAAGAGCCTTCGAGTATCATCCTTACACCAGACCGCAAACCAAGGGACTTTCCGGACATGCCATTAACACCTACCTGAGGTCGATAAGGGCTTTCTGGTCATGGCTGGTGCGCGAGGAGGTTATTATCTCAAATCCTTTCTCGAAGGTAAAGATTCCCAAACCACCCAGGAAAGTGATCGCCACTTTCTCGGAAAAGCAGCTCAACGCTATTTTCAAGCCGATTAACACCGCCACTCCTGCCGGTTTTCGGGACTGGACGATGATCCTGATGCTCCTTGATACCGGGCTCCGGGCCAGCGAACTTGTCGAGCTTACCACGAATAATGTCAATCTGGAAGAAGGCATGGTTAAGGTCTTCGGTAAAGGAAGCAAGGAAAGGGTGGTGCCCATCGGAGCGAAGGTACAGAGAGCACTCTGGAAGTACCTGCAGCGCCACCGTCCGCAACCGGCCAACCCACTCTGCTCTACACTGTTCCTGACGACAGCCGGTAATCCGATCACTACTGACCGACTGAGAACGATAATTGAGAAATATGCGCGGAAGGCTCGTATTGAAGGCGTCCGGTGCTCGCCGCATACATTCCGGCATACTTGTGCTATCAGTTATCTTCGTAATGGTGGAGATGTCTTCTCACTGCAACGGATACTGGGGCATTCCAGTCTGGAAATCGTCAGGATTTATGTAAACCTTGCCGAGGCGGATATAAAAGCCTGTCACCGTCGGTTCAGCCCCGCCGATAACATGGATATTAGATAAACAACTGCATTCAAACAACGGAAGCTTTATAATATAATCATACACTGAACAGAATTCAGGAGGACGATATGGAGAAGCAGACTTTTGAAAGAGCACTTCATGCATGGGAACCGTGGTATGAATCAATGGAGCAAAGCCGGGAACTTCTTGGCTACGATCCACGATGGCCGAAGGATAACTGTATTGACTGGATTGAGAAGCATTATCCGGGGATAAGGAAGCAGGCAGAAGACGAACTCAAGAGACTGGAATTACCCCCTACTTTGTATCAGTACTGGGAGGACTGTTTTTACAGCGACTACAAAACTCAGGAAGGTAAATTTGATTACGATAAGATAACCCGACGCCTGTCCGAACGAAAATCCCTACCCCAGTTGCCGTGTGACCATGGAGTAGTTTGGTATGAGGACGAAGATATTCATGATCCCTGGTTGCGCGTTGAGATAAAAATACATGCGCGCTTTGTTACGAAAGAACTTTTCAATTATGCCGCCAAATTTGCTTACGAAACAGTTCAGTCGCATGTCTGGTCAGAAAACGTGCAAACTCACCCGGTATCCCAATGGCTAAAAGGAGGTCGTCCGCCAGCAGACGAGAGCCTTGCTATTGAGTGTGCCACGCTCAAGGATGATGATGGATGGACATACAAAGAAATAGGAGTGCGTTATGATTGGTCGTTACAAAGAGATAGCTATAATAATATTAGTCAGTGCAGCACCGCTCGACGTTACGTGAAGTGGGGTAGAGAACTGAAAGAGCAATACCAACAATAAACCATCTACCCGGTTTTCAGCATTCTACAGCTACCCTAAATATGTGGTAGGTTGGACAAAGAGGTGGCTGTTGGTTTTTCAGACAAAATGTTTCACTAGCTTAAATATCCTGCTGGATACATATCAAATCCAGGCCAGAACGGAGGGAAAAAGACCGAGTACTCTTCGCATCTATACAACAGCGCTGAGTATTCTGCAGAGGTTCCTCGAGCGAAAAGGTTCCTACACAGATGTGACCAGAATCGGGCCGGAAGAAATAAGGGAATTCATCGGCTACCTTCAAAACACCAGAGCCTTTATGGAGCATCCTTATACCGGCCCTCAGAAGAAAGGTCTTACCGGGCATACGATCAATTGTTATCTCCGGGCAATCAGGGCATTCTGGAGCTGGCTCGTAACCGAGGAAATTATTGGGCTTAATCCCTTCGATAGAATCAAGATTCCCAAGCCTCCCAAAAAAGTAATTATACCATTCAGTGAAGACCAGATACGTGCTTTACTCGGTGTTATAGATACTAAGTCAGTTACTGGATTCAGAGACTGGACAATCATACTGACATTACTCGATGCAGGTATCCGGGTAACGGAGCTGACCGAATTAAAGCTGGAAAACGTAAACCTGATGCAGCGTTGTCTGAAAATCAATGGGAAAGGCAACAAAGAGCGAATTGTACCCGTTGGGATATCGGTTCAAAGAGCATTAGCTAAATACATCAACAAGTACAGACCAAATCCTATTTATCCCCTGTCTGACAATCTGTTTCTAAGTAGAGACGGTATGCCGCTTACACCGAACCGCATTCAGTCAATAATCGAACGATACGCGCTGAAGGCCAAAATACAGGGGGTCCGGGCATCGCCGCATACATTCAGGCATACCTTTGCCATTTCCTATCTTAGGAACGGAGGTGACGTTTTTACTCTTCAGCGAATCCTAGGGCATGAGACACTGGACATGGTGCGCAATTATGTCAATCTAGCCCAATATGATCTTCAGGAAGCTCATCTGCGCTGTTCTCCGGTTGATAACCTCAAGATGAAGTCCAGGCAGCAATCGAATAGCTCATCTATTTACCACCGCAGTAATACTGATAGACCACTGACCAGCTAGTGACCTGCTCAAAACAAACGATAAAGGACGAATCGAATGAGTGTCATTTGCGAAATTTGCGTGAAGGAGTTTAAAAATACCCAGGGCTTAAGGGGTCATAAAACCTTCGTTCACGGCACTACTGGCAGTAATACTCAGCAGCCAGTTGCTCGACTAGCTAGTGAGCAACAAGTGAGGTTACTGGAGGATAGACTCCAGCAGCTCGAGCGAGTTACTGGACTACGTGAGTCAGACTTAGATTTCTCACTCAGTGATACTGAGCCACTTACTGACAGACTAACTAATATTATTGAGCATATGACTAAACTCAGTGATGCAGTCAGTAAGCTCAGTGACATAGTCAGTAAACTGAGTGAAGAAGTAGAACCGGCTAAGGCTGATAAGGTGATGGTAGGCGAACTGAATCACAAGTTGAAGGAAGCTCATAACAGCCTCGCTGGTGTTGTTAATAACCACCGTGATGTCTTTAACAAGAACTTCGAGGTTCACCGGTCTAAGATTGATAAAGTTCAAAAGCTGGTTGAAGGTCTTGGTGAAGGTCTGAATGAGATTAGAACAAAGCTAAATACACATGGGCATGATGGTCTGAGTTTAATGCCACAGTTGACTAGTAGACTGCAAAAGATGGGTGAAGAGATAGCGGGGCTGCAAACGGGCGTTACTAAAGCTCAAGCCCTTGCTGTTCGTAAGCCAACCGATGACTTTGAGAGACTAGAACTGACTAATGGGTCTAAGCATACTTTTCGGGTATATAAGGGTAAAAGGGGATTGTCTAACCCGCATCGAGTCAGTATAGACCCGTTTCTTGGTGATAAGTATGTAGACTTGGCCGAGCCAGAGGATTAGCTATGCGACCGTTTCCGATATAGTCGCTGTAAGAAAGGGGTACCCTAGCTGGCGGATTTGGAAAGGTCATCTCTAGTTTTCAGTATTTGGCAATTCTGTGTTGCGCATTAAGATGGAATGTGATGTAGAAAAGGGTTGGATATTCCGTTCGTAAGAATATCCAACCCATATTTAATCTTTATATTGTAATCAGTGTTATGCCTTCCCAATTCTGAACATCTTTGTGCCACAGGTGGGACATACACCCTGAGTTGCTGGTTTACCATTCTTCATGGTTATGCTTTTGGCATCCTTCATTTCCTTCTTGGCACGGCACTTCACACAGTATGCTTGCATTTATTTACCTCCCTTGTAGGTGTCCCTTGCCTTTGACATTTCTTTGCTCCTTACGTCATCCGACTGAGCGTGTCTAAATATGGTTTACTCTTTTCCCACCACTTCCGGTGTACCCAGAAATGATAGTGGCAGCTATACCGCCTTCCGCACTGCGGGCATGTAAGCGTATCGCCAATTTGAAGTCTCCCTGCTCGTTCGGCTTCTAACAGATTTCGTAATCTATTTCGGCCCATTGTCACCTCAGCAGACGACCTTGGTCAAATTTTCAGCCAATTTGGAGAACTCTTTCAAAACAGGTGCTATCAGCCGGCGCTCCGGATTAGGAGAGGCCTTAAATATTTCCCCAGCCACCCCGAAGCCGAGAACAGCCCCATATGCTAGGAAACACCCAAACGACGGCCCGGAGCTGGATTGGCATGTGTTGCTATTGCATCCCATATCTATCTCCTTTCGTAACTAAGTTTGCCCTAGTCTACTAAACACTAATTCGCATCCAGTAACGTGGGCGGTACTGTACGATAGGTAGAACCTTTGAGTTGGCTTTCGATTTGATTTAAATATTATGCAGACGGGGAGTTCGAGTAGAGTCGAACTCCCCTTGAAACAATGTTTTGCTCGGTGTAAATACTATGTCCCTGATATTGTCTTGTCAGACATTACCATTGGGCTCTTCTTTTGAGAGCCAAGTTAGTCCTCCTAGATAATCACATCGTTGGTTTCTTCACGCGATTCCATAAAGAATTCGGTAACGGCAGTTCTAAAAGGGCCTATGTCAATTAATCGTGCTGGAGTAACAGTCTCAAGGGAAATCCTGCTCATACGACTAATAGCAGTGGATTTTAGATTCTCTAGCCCTTTGTCTATCGGACTTTGGCCTAAGGAGCGATTAATAAGTGAATCGATTATTAAAGTCTTCTCCATACCATCAATAATGAAAGTGCCTTCTTTTGTAACCATGGGGATATCTGCCAGATATATATCCTGTTCTTTGATTTCAGCAAAATCTTTAATCAACAATCGAGTTCTTGCATATAATGGACTAGCATAGGTTAGCCCGAGCTTGTGACAATCAACTTCAGTATGAGCCGGTTCACGAAATTCCAACGCTACAAAACTGAGTTCTAGCCCCCTATTCGCATGTTGTATTGGAGATTTAGCCATGAATAACTCTATTAAACCATCTGAGTAAAACCAATGGAACATGTCTTCCGGTGTATCATGGGATTCGCCATCTGCTGCAGGCGGCTCAACCAGCTGATCATCCCCAAGTTCTAACTGAATAGCGTCCACAAGCCCCGATTGTCTAGCTGTTTGAGTTATCCGAATAGCTTGGTGCTCCATCTTTTCAGATATTTGCCATCCACGAGCGCGATATTGACCTACTTTATATATAAGAGACCGTTCCCAAGACTCGAGCTGTTTCTTTTCTCTAGCTTGGTGAGCCAGTTTAAAAAAGAACTGAGGTGTGTAGTTACAGAACTCCGATTGACTTAATGTTCCTGATTTTACTGTATCTTTAGTCTCTCCTTCTATCTGCGCATCGGTGGTAGCATCTGGTTTTGTTTCCAATATCGGCTCCGCTTCCACGATATTTGCCGGTTCTACTTCGACCTCTTTAGAAGGCATTTGTAGAAGTCCACTGCCTTTATCTTCCTCTTTATCTTTTGATGGGACAGTGCTATCAAACTCGCTACTGAGAGCAGACCGAATGCCCATATCAGAAAGTAGCTTCCACAATGGCTCTACAGCATCAACAGGATCGCGGTAGTATTCATGACCCCTAATACGCCAGAATCTCCAGCCACACCTTTCAAGTATCCGCTGTCGAGCTACATCTCTTTCATACTGTTCTATACCATGCCATTCATCACCATCACATTCCACAGCTAGCTGACTTTTTCCATCTTCTACTACCAAGTCAATAAAGTACCCAGCCACATTATATTGAGGGATGACCCTGAACCCATGGTCTGCAATATCAAGGCAAACATCTACTTCGAACCAACTCTCGAAAGGAGATGGCTGAGTACCCCGCCTTCTGTCGCCAGTTCGAGATAATTCCCTAAGTCTGGTGAAGTCGACCCCTTCGACTTGACCTTGAGCAGTTGGGTTCAAATAGTATTCAAGTAGCTTGTGCCTCATGCAGTTTGGGTGTAGCTCATTTAATGTAGCCGTGTAAAATAAAATTGATTGGTTCTTAGCGCGGCTAGCGGCTACATTAAACCGCCTTTTGTCGGCCTCTCTAACCAAGGCTCCTATTCTTCTAGGGGAATTGGATGAATCTGTAGGAGCGGTAACCATACTGAGAAGTATAATATCGCGTTCGTCCCCTTGGAAAGCGTAGGCATCACCACAGACTATCCTGCGCGTTTCCAAGTCGGTCGGGCTTAGGCGGGTTAAAAGCTTACTTTCGATATACTTGGCTTGCGTCTCTCCCTGAAGCGAGATAACCCCCATAGTCTTACCGTCATATTCCTTTGATGAGCACATGTCTACTAAGGTTTCTACCAAAGCATCGGCCTCTGGACGATTTAATGCGTTACCAGAAGATCCCTCACGAAACCCATCCTTTACATGGCGTACCAGTATCGGTTCAAGTCGCTCAGGTGGATATTGGCGTAATGGCTTCAAAGGCGTTCCTGTATAGCACAGTTGATTAGAGAACTGGATGATTTCCGGCATGCACCTGAAATGCTCGCGTAACATAATTTTGCCACTAAAAAGGATCTCGGCGAAAGCGTACAAGCTAGTTGCTGGTGTGTAGAAATCTTTGAAAGGAATTCCGTCCAGGTACTTCTTTGCCAGAGTATCGATCTCCTCGGTAGTTGGTCCAATCGCGTCTGGGGCTATCTGCTGGCTATCCCCGACAATGATGCATTGTTTTTGCCAAATACTGAAGTACCAAACCTTCCGGCCCAGTCTGGCTGGCTTCATCAATAATGACGACGTCGAAACACTCCGGCGCAGGAGGAATGGTTTCAAATACCCGATAAAGTGGCATAATCCAAGCGGGGATAGCTCCTCTACAATTGTCCATGGCTTCCTGCGCTGCCTTCAACCATCTAGGGCGTGTCTTTGCCCTTAATCCTTGGGGTAGTCTCCCAATTGCGGTTTTCCAGGCATTTAGGTTAGTTCTCTGGAATGGCGTCAGCTCTCTTAGACAATTATCCCATGCTTTGGCGGCAGCAAGCTCTGTAATTGTTTTCTGGTTCTCAGCAGTTAGCCGCTCCAGAGATGCTTCGAGTACAATTTCATCATGCTCTTTACCAAAATTCCTTAACCATTTATCAGCAAGTTTCCATGTCCAGGCTGCCTCGAAGGTTAAAGCCCGATCATCCCAGGCGTTGTCCATAAATGTATTCTGCAGTTTGTTCGCTAGTCTAGAAGCAACCCCATTTAATCGCTCATGGAGGACTTTACGATTACGCAGAGATGCTTGTCCTTTTTCAAAAGATTCCAGCTTCTCGAAGCATCTTGCCAGTGCTTGAGTGTCGCGGTCTTCTAGTGCGGCCAGAATTTCTTGGTTCAGGCTGTGTGCTTGGGGGCTAGATTGTACAATGCGAACTTTCTGAATAGCATCTTCAAGCCTAGAAGTGACTTTCTCAAAGGCATGTTTAGATTCCACTGCCTGGATATCACTAAGCAATCCTTCCAGTTCTTCCCTCCTGTCCCAATAGGGCTTCACTAATCCGGGGATGGATTTCAAGCAATCTTCCACTGCTTTTAGGTAATTTTGTAGACTCAGCACTTCCTCAAGGATTTCTAACCGCTCCCTAAGGTATCCTACCTGAACCACTAATGAGCCTTCTTCCATTTTGTCTATACCCTTGAATGCGGAACACAATAACTCAATTTTGTCTATAACGTCGAGGTAAGTAACGAGCAGCCCGAGTTGCTCGGAAGTTTTACAAAGCCTCCCATTCACCTGAACTTTATTGGTGATATAGCGGTTTTGTCGCGCTACTCGTGGCGCGAGGAAACTCCAGCCCATCTTGCCTCCATCCTCCATATGCTTCTGGAGGTCGAGAGCGTCTGTCAGTAGTTTTCTCCTTTCAATATTTTCTGGGAACTGAATATTAAGGGTTTGAGCGATATTGGCCTTGTCTTCCAGTCCGTTTAAATGCCTCTCCATAAAAGCACGGAGTCCTTGCCATACCGTGTCATTACCAGTCATAATTTCAAAAATAGCTTGTTGGATCCATATAAACCGACCCTTAATACTGCCCATAGATGCAACTAAATCAGATAGTGATTTACGTAAGTCCTTAAGATTATTTTCGGTTGTTTCTTGGAGTGTTTGGTACCGAGGCGAAGCACGCCGATTATCGTACGTTGCCATGTCTTGTTTTGCCCTCGCTTCGTCATCCACAATCCTCGCAAACTGAGCCACGTCAGGCACTGAATCACGGCTGATAAAATCCTTTTCCAACTCTCTGCAAAAGTCTCCAGGTAAATCTCTGTAAAGGCGAAGCAGTTCTCCAAATTCAGAATTGGATAGAGGACATGTGTCTCTATCGCCTATGTCTTCATCTAACCAGGCAAATTGGTTTTCTTCACGTACTACACGTTGGGCGATTTGCTGGGCTGTACCCCGGTACTTCCCACCAGCCACCTCATGGCGGTATGAATCGATTTCTCTGCTTTCACGGAGGAGTCTCTCTATATCCGCTTTTTCTTTCTTATTCTTGTATAGGTATTCGTCTAATTTTATGATGAGTGTTCTACTCCTAAGCTCGTCCCAATCCGAATACTTCTGGTTAATACCGTCCACAGAATCTTTGAGTTCTTGTCGAGCATCTTGGTCGTTACCTAATAGAGTAACGCACAGGGCTTGTATTTCTTCGGGTATCTTCTCCTTCAGGACTTTTAAAGCCCGAGGTGTCTGACTGGTGACTAGCACTCGTTTACCTTGAGCAAGTAAGTGGCAGATTATGTTTGCAATGGTGTGACTTTTACCTGTACCTGGCGGTCCCTGTACCAAAATATTATTCTGACTCTTGATCCGGTAGATAATTTGATTTTGCTCTTCATTTGCGGGAAGGGGCAGATATAAATGATCCTTCGTAAATTGCGGAGGAGAAGTATCACTGATTTCATCACTATCTTCAGTTTGCTTGGGTTCTTCACAAAGGATTTTTATGCCTGATGGTATGTCATCACCGGCGCTGATTTTCTCAATAATATTATCGATGTATTGGATCTGACTTCTTTGTGTTCGTGTGCGGAGAATAATTGCCGGTGCAAAAGTCACAGTAGGCTCTTTAGTCAGTTTACCTGGAGGACAGAGGGAATCAGAATAAACGCCATGGGGACTTATGGAATGTATGAAACTCCTCAGAATTTTGTCAATTTCTTCCTTATCCCATGGTGACTCTTGAACTGGGTTTAATATGGATTCAAACTCTTTCTGCTACTCCAAGGAAGGTAAGTAGCTCTGACCGATCATATCAGTCTCAAATTGAAGCCTTACGCCTTCAGGAGCGGCTTGTAATTCAAATTTAGCTCTTTCAGCATCAAAGGTAAGGTTGGCATTCCCCACAATAACATGCCGCCTTATGATTTGGTTATTTGGGGTTTCCCATGTCAAGAACCCTAAACCAAGCAGAAGCTCATAGCGTTCACCAAGCTTTTTCAGTTGCTGATGGATAGAGAAGAGTTTAAAATATATTTCGTCGGCCGCTTTCCAGCGGCTGTACATTTCTACCCAGGGCAGCCAGCTATCTTGCTTCCAGCGTTCCCATTCGCGTATTATCTCCGGGTGGTCTGACAGTTTTTCCATCTCCGGAATCGAAGTCTGCTCTTGCAAATGCTGATTAGATTTGTAATCTGTTGTGGAGTCTGTATCGATTGGAATCTCATCTCTCAGCTGGGGCTCGGCTGTGAGATCATCTTCGTCAGTTTCTTCTAACCATTTAAGACATGGAGGAGGTAACGGTGGCTTCTTGGGTTCGGGAGATTTTTTAATTTCTAGCCATGCGGTGTCTTGGAGCCTGTCGGATTCTGGAGTAAATACTGAAAAACAACCTTTGTACTTAGGAATATCATCGAACCAAACTACCTGCTCATACTGAGCCAGATCTCTAATTACTTTGGTCTTGAGCTTGGCTAACTCTCGCAAGAATGAGAACAGACGAATGGCCCTGTCCTGTAAAATATTTCTGTTACCGTCACCTGATTTATACACTACGTCCATAGGAATTGTCCGCTAATACCAAAACCAAGTCTTTTTGGTAAGGGCAATTATACACCCTGTCGTTGTCCAGGGAAAATGTCAGGGTTAACTGTTCAACGATTATGTCAGTATACCACCCCGGCGTAGGTATTTGTAGCTCTGTCGCCGACTGCGCTTGCAGCCGGTGACAGTTCATTCGCGCTCTGGTCCAGTGGCTGCGGTCGGTTATCCAGAAGACGGCTGAGTGTTGCGTAGCCAATGGCCAACTCCTTGGCAGCCTGGCGCCGAGAGAGTTCACCGAGACCGACGCGTTCTGCGACAGTTGCGAACCTCTGAGAAAACTCGGGTCGCTCGCTTACCCGTGGCTGGCCAATGCGCTTGCCCTGTTGCCGCGCGCGTTCCATGCGGCTGATGAGTACGGAAACGATGTGCGGTTCGCGGAAGGTTAACCGTGAGATCTCAGCCGGAGTGGTTCGGCTGTTGAGAGCCTGAACGATGAAGAGAACCCCGGCCTGCTCCGGCGTAATGTCATACAGGCTCAGTTCCTTTTCCCTGGTTTTGGACATGCAGCGTCTTACCTTGAGTAGTAATAATCACAGGGCATAGTCCTGGTCGTTTGATGCCAGAGTTTCCATGCTCCTCCTAAATCCTCCTTTATTTACAACTGAGTACTTCCTTAGGGAGGATGTTGTGTGGGGTATGCCGTCTGTTTGAGTAGAGGCTAAGTACTGGAAATATTGGTCCTAATCTAAGTAGTATTCATACCAGAATCTTTGGCAGAAAGCGCGCACTACGCTGCTTGCCGCCGTCTACCCTGCAAAGCCTTTCTCAGCCCTCTTTCCGTTCAAGAGACCATCTTACCTGTCAAGGTATTGACAAAAGGCATAAGTCTGTTTAGAATGTCTGCATCATTACACAAATAAGAATCTCTGGATAGATTTGCTAATACGATTATATCAGTTTAATGCTATTGCCACAACTTGTGGGTCTATCTCGTCCTCATACGAGATAGAGATGGTTGGGTAATAGCAGAAGCGGGTCCTGCCGGGGGAAACCAGGGTGCTTTGGGAGACTTCTTCGCCTGAAGCTTAAATGGTCACTACTTCCCCTCCCGTGGCCGGAGCCCTGGGGGTAATCGGGCTTAGCGGCAGGGCCCGACAAGAAGATGATTCGGGAAGACCGATTGGCGTAGGCTTATCAAATCAAGGGAAGGAGGCGAGGCAATGAAAAAGAAGGTTGTTTGGTTGCTGGTGAGCGGGTTGATGGTGTTGGCTCTGGCGCTGGCATCCTGTGGCCCGGCAGTCACCGAGGAGGAGGAGGAAGAGGTTGTAGGAGAAGAGGAAGAGGAGCAGGAGGAAGAGGTAGCCGGAGAGGAGGAAGAGGAGGAGGAGGTGACAGAGGAGCCAAGTTATGGTGGTACGTTGAGAGTCGTCCTGAGTTCCGAGGTGCAACAGCTGGACCAGGCTGGCGGTCGGTCGCACAGCGGCATGTACTACAACGACATGACCTTCGACCCGCTAACTAAAGTAGACTGGACAAAAGGGCCTGCCGGCACCGGCGAGAGCTCAATGATCGCTCTCAGCTTGATTATTCCCAAGTTCCAGAAGGGGGCTCTGGCAGAGAGCTGGGAGTTTCCCGACGCTGAGACCATCATCATCCACGTGCGCCAGGGGGTCCGCTTCCACGACAAGCCGCCGGTGAACGGCCGGGAACTCGTCGCCGAAGACGTGATATTTACCCTCAACCGGCTCTATTTTGATGTCCCAAAGTCTTATCTGGTCGTCTCCTTTACCGATGACCGCAAGCCACAATCGATGACGGCGCTGGACAAGTATACCATTGAGATGAAGATTGTCCCCGGTATGGCTGGCGAGGTAATGCGGGGAGGTTTTGACTTCACCCGGATAGAGCCCCATGAAATCTTCGATACCTACGAAAATATGGAGGACTGGAGGCGCCTTATCGGCACCGGACCGTTTATGATTGAAGACCATGTTGCCAGCAGTCAAACCAGCTTTGTCCGGAACCCCGATTACTGGGAGACGGACCCTTTCCGCCCGGCAAACCAGCTACCCTATCTTGACGGCGTCAAGTTTCTGGTGATACCGGATGCGTCTACCCGCCAGGCGGCGCTGCGCACCGGCAAAATTGACCGGCTCTCCGGGCAAACCTGGGAGGACTGGAAGAGCCTGTTACAGTACAGTCCGGATTTGCTGTCTGGATCAGTTGCGACCGGTGGTATGCATATCTGGATGAAGGCGGATGGACCCCCCTTCGATGACATCCGGGTCAGGCGGGCGCTGGCGCTGGCCGTAGACCAGCCGACCACACTCGAGCAGCTCTACGGTGGTAATGGGGAGCTAATCTCCCTCCCGACGGCGAACCTGGCCGACTACAGTGATATCTACGTTCCCCTGGCTGAGCTGCCTGAGTCGGCCAGAGAGCTGTTTGAGTATCACCCGGACAAAGCGAAGCAGCTCCTGGCTGAAGCCGGCTATCCCGATGGCTTCAAGTTCGAGGTGCTTACTCTTTCAGCCGATGTGGATACGCTGGCCATAGTTAAAGACTACCTGGCTGATATCGGTGTTGAGATGGAACTGCAGGTGAAAGAGATTGGTGCGTGGTATTCAATGGGCATAGGTAGGAATTACCAGGCGATCATGTCCTACGGTATTGGCACCTCTAATCCGATGCGGATGCACAATTACCGCACCGGTTCTCTCTATAACTATGCCATCCTTGACGATGCGCGACTTATGGCCGTCTATGATGCGGTACCTCAGCCGGTGAATGATGCCGAATGGGATGAAAGGGCACCCATATTCAGGGATGTCGTCCCTTACATCATCGACCAGTCCTGGGCAATACAGATACCGACGCCTCACAGCTATACTCTGTGGCAGCCGTGGCTGAAGGGCTACCAGGGCGAACAAGCAGTCAGTTTTCATCATGGTTTTACCTGGGTCAACTACGTCTGGATTGACCAGGACCTGAGGGAAGAGAAGACCGGAACAAGGTAGACCTCTGACATTATGTTGACGACATACTGGCAGAGAAAAGGGGGTGTGATGGATATCCATCACACCCCGATCTGACTTGACGTCATACCAAAAGCCGAAACAAGGATACAGATGTGCAGAAAACTGGTGACGACAGGCCGGAGCATGTGGAATCACCAGGCAGGGTAACCTGACCATTGATGCCGAAAGGAGGATACGAATATGGCGGGACCACTGGAAGGCATTCGGGTTCTTGACTGGACTCAATACCAGCAAGGGACGCACGCGACAGCGATGCTGGCCGACCTGGGGGCCACTGTGATTCACATAGAACACCCAATTGGTGGGGACGCCGGTCGGGGGGTAGTAGTGAGGCGTACGACAGACGGCACAACTCCAGTGCCACCACCGGGTGGAGGTGCGTTGGGTCTGCCTTATGGTAAGTCCTGGTACTTCGAATGCTTTAACCGTGGTAAAAAGAGCCTCACCGTAGACTTGACCAAGGAGAAAGGGAAGGAAATCATTTATCGGTTGGTCAAGAAATCGGATGTCTTCGTGCATAATTACCGGCAGGGCGTGCCGGAAAGATTGGGACTCGACTATGAGACCCTATGCCAACACAATCCCAAACTTATTTATGCAGCCGCCTCCGGCTACGGACCAAAGGGTCCTGAGGCTAAGGAGCCGGCTTTCGACCTTCTTGGGATAGCCAGGTCAGGGATAATGACGATGGTAGGTGAGCCAGATATGCCCCCATTATGGATACAGTTGGGCATTGCCGACCAGCTGGGAGGGATGCTGACTGGTTACGGGATACTGGCAGCTCTTCTGGCACGGGAGTGGCGTGGCTTCGGCCAGAAAGTAGATGTGTCTCTCCTAGGCAGCATGATAGCCCTACAGGGATATACGATAGGTATGCACCTCTATCTACAGCGAGAGGCACTCAGGCCAGCCCGGAAGAAGACACCTAACCCGCTGTGGAATTACTACCTGTGCAAGGGCGACAAGTGGCTTATGCTATCCATGGGGCAATCGGATAGATATTGGCCCACGTTGTGCAGGGCTCTGGGTATCGAGTATCTGGAGAAGGATCCCAAATTTGAGAGTGCCGCCAAGAGGTACGAGAATTGTGAGGAGCTTATTGCCATCATGGATGAAATCTTCATCACTAAGTCACCCTCGGAATGGATGAAGATTCTCAAGGGAGCCGGGGATATCATATGTACGCCGGTTCAAGGTATTGCTGATCTGACCAGCGACCCTCAGGTTTTGGCCAACGATTACATTATCGACTGCAACCATGAAGTTCTGGGTCCAGTGAAAGTGATTGGCATGCCAATCCAGCTTAGCAAGACACCTGGGGCAGTCAAGTGTGAGGCTCCTGAACTTGGGCAGCACACCGAGGAAGTCCTTATCGAAGTTGGAGGCTATAGCTGGGAGGAGATTGGCAAGCTCCAAGAAGAGGAGGTTATTTGAGACAGCGAAGTTCTGAGGGGTAGAGGTTATTTGAGACCATGGAGCTGTGGAGACAGAACCAGTTCGTCGGGAGGCGTTTTGACAATGGTAACGAAGGCCAGACCAAGACCGCCAAACAGACTACAGTCAATGCACCCGGAGTTACCAGCACTTCCCGGGTCATTCTTACTCAGGATTCTTGCCAGCGTCACGGTCTGGCGGTACTGCCCTGGATTCAGGTGTTGACTGATCACCAGCAAGCCTTGACAGCCCGAATCCAGTGCCTTAATATACCCACACAGCAGTTGAGGAAATTTCTCCGACAGAATGGGGCCGAATGACCGCAGCTAAACCGGCGGTAGAACTTAGCCACAATGCTTGTTGTGGCCAGGAGAGACCTCTTCGTGAATGAGGATTAAAAGAGAGTCCGGAGGCTAGAATGAAAGAAGACGAGACCGACAGCGAGGAACAGATAGTCCGTACCATCTGTAGTAGCCACTGCGGCGGCACCTGCGAAATGCAGGTGCATGTCAGGGGAAACAAGATTGTGCGAATTGAGGCTGATGACAGGGGAGGGCGAACCCGCCTGTGTGCCCGGGGCCACGCCTACCGTCAACGTGTTTATGCCCCCGACCGGCTGCTCTACCCGCTGAAGCGGACCGGAAACAGGGGTGCTGGTGAATTCACCAGGATTTCCTGGGACGAAGCGCTGGAAACCGTAGCCCGTGAAATGCAGAGGGTCAAAGCCAGCTATGGCAATGCCTCCGTCCTCCACTTCTGCTCGATGTGCGATCCACATACCCTGCATCATGTGGGAGCTTTTCACAGGCTGCTCTGCCAGTTTGGCGGCTATACCGCTCCCTGGGGTTTTATCTCGCACGAAGGGGCTACTTTTGCCGCCGCCATGACCTATGGAACACGGCGCAAGTTTACCCAGACAGAGCACGCACCCCAAGAATATCTTAGTTCACGGCTCATCATCATGTGGGGGTGGAACCCGGTTAGTACCGAACAGGGCAGCAATACTCCCCTGTACCTGGCTCGTGCCAAGGAAGGAGGCGCCAGAATCATCGCTGTTGACCCCAGATACACTGATTCGGCGGCTACTTTCGCTGACCAGTGGATTCCGATAAGACCGGGCACCGATGCCGCGGTAATGATTTCCATGGCCTACGTGATAATCGACGAGAATTTGCAGGACCAGCACTTCATCGATAGCTACGCCACCGGGTTTGACAAGTTCAAGGATTATGTGCTTGGCCGCGAAGATGGCGTGGCCAAGACCCCGGAATGGGCCGAGGCCATCAGTGGTATCCCGGCAGCGACTATTGCCAGCCTGGCTCGTGAGTATGCCACCAATAAGCCGGCAGCACTGGCCACCAGCATTGCCGCCGGACGTAGTGCCTTCGGTGAGCAATACCACCGGGCGGCGGCGGCCCTGGAAACGATCACGGGTAACCTGGTATTCCAGA
>SDBV01003596.1_pt1 | contig 22709 bp, 29 predicted proteins | sample 2277081 | NCBI WGS metagenome assembly SDBV01 (sample SAMN10402039, study PRJNA504765) | marine sediment metagenome | isolation source: marine sediment core GS10_PC15, 223 cmbsf | place: Arctic Ocean: Southern Knipovich Ridge | collected 2010 | reverse complement strand
TGCCCGCTCGTATCTTCGCAGCGGCCTCCGCCCGTAGTTCCCCGTCGTACTCCATCATGGGGCGTCCGAGGATGCGGGTCGCGCAGCCCTTCATCGACGTGTCGAACTCCCCTGTTAGGTGGGCGAGCATCTTCCCGTCGTGCCAGTTCCTATCCCACTCGTCCGTCACCACCGCGTCGAAGGGCATGTTCCACGCGATAGGCTCGGCGTCCTTGTGAAACGTAGGAGTGCCTGGGATAACGCTGCCATCAGAGAGTCCTGTTATCAATAATGGGTCTGCCCGTGGGTCGACATGCTTGCCCATCTGCTCCGCCGTTTCCGTGTCGAACCCAATACGTCCAGCGGCGACATCAGTAGTATCATGCCAGGTAATCTCAGGCAGCTCTAGCTCTTTATCGAGATACATCATACGGGCGACGACGGAACGGCAGTCCGCGTCCCACTGCTGCTTCGCCCTCATGGTGCGCTGTGTCTGGACGTAGCCTGGATGCACGACCGCGAGGCAGTCTATCTCGCGTCCGTCTGGCAGTGTCAGTTTCCCGACGCTCCCGTGGACGCGGGTGATACCGCCACGGAGAGAGAAGGCAGCCTTCGCTGCGTAGCTCCCGAACAGCGCGACCGCCTTGAGGTTCGGGAACTGGGCAAGCTCTCCCAGGATACGCTCGATGCCATGCTTCACCTCAGTCGCGGTGGGCTTATCCCCCTTCGGGAGCACGGTCTGGTAGACGTGCCCGAAGAACATCATATCGGGGTCGAGTCCCGCGCCCTTGAGGTAGTCCCGCGCTAGGTCGCCTGAGTTCCCGACGAACGGGAGTCCCTTCTCGCCCTCCAGCTCGCGGGGTTGCTGCCCTACTGCGGCGTACTCTACCACACTGATGTCGTCGGGCCATGTGCTCGGTACCAGCGTTCCTACGCTGCTCATTCCCACGCCCACTTCCGGCAGTCAGCGCAGTAGTAGCGGTTCGCCCACGTACCATCCTCGTCGTTCCGGTACGCGAGGAGCTGGAGGCTGTGACCACTGTGCTTCCCGTGAGACACGCACTTCTCCGGTGCCAGTATCTCGCAGTCGATACAGTCCGTCATCGTCTCCACGTTGCCCATCAGAGTGCGACCCTTGCAGTACGCGCCCCGTGGAGGGAGCTGGTACGCATGAGGCCCGTGTGTCGTGTGGTTGTCGCACAGCCTCGCTATCGGGTCGTTGCTCATGGTAGCACCGCCTCCAGTATCGTCGCTATCGAGGCGAAGCGGTCGAGTGTGTCGTCGTCCAGGTCGGGATGCATTGGCGCGTGAACGAGGCGCTCCATCTCTCGCAGCGTCGACATAGGCACGAGCACTAGCTGGGCCTCCGGTATGTCGTCCAGGTCGGTGTGCGAGAACGATAGGCACACATCGCAGTCTCCGAAGTGCGTGTACCCGTGCGGGCATTGTTGTTCCGTCATTCTGGCCCCCTTAGTTCCAGTACGTTCGTCTTGGGGCGACGCTTCCTGTAGTCGCCTTCTATGCAGATAACTCTCGCCTCCTGGTACGAGAGCGTGTGCGCCCTGAGATAGTTCTTGCCCTCGATGTGTGCTTTCAAGAGTCTGTGCCATCCGTCGATGATTAGGTCGCCGATACCGTCGGGGAGTGGCACGACCAGGATAGGCTCCGACAGGTCAACCGTCGACGCCCACTCTTTGTTAGTCTCGACCATGCCGAGGAGCGCGACCCAGTGTGGCACGTAGAGGTTCGTGTTCGTGGCCCTCCTACGCACCATCTCGCGGGCAGGGTCGATGTCCCACACGAACCCCAGGAAGTGAAACGTCTGGCCTCTAGCCACTTCGCACGTCCGTTCTGGTCTCGAACTCAACCTTGTACTCGTCCGTCCACTGCCACCCACACTCCTCGCACACGCGCTTGTGCAGGAGACGACTGCCCATATCGTCCGTGTCATAGGTGTCGAAGTTCTCCGAGCGGCATGTACCGTTCGGGCACTGGTCGGGGTCGTTTACCTGTTCGGTCATCTCGCCTCCCTTGCTTGGGGGGAGCCTCTGGCCCCCCTACCTGTTTATGTAATAGAGGTACGCCCTTTACAGAGTGCCTAGTGCCATTTATCCCGACACACGCGGCGTGGGTTCGTACCCCTCGCCGTGCTCCAGCAACTTGGGCACGCAGTCACGGTCGGGTTAGGGTCATGCAACCCACGCCCATCGCTTACCGTGGTACGGCCATCCGGTTCAGTCGCCGTTACCTGTACGCCAGTCCGCTTCTTGAAGTCCGGTAGTGGCTTCTGGTCGTCTGTTCGTAAGTCGAGTGGCTCCTCGCCGAGACTCTTGGAGGGCAGCTCCCACTGACCAGCTCTCCACATGAGCCAGAAGCGGGCGTAGTTGATGATGTCGATTATGGCATCCTCGAACTTCTCGTCAGGGAACTCGAACTGGCCCGTGGTCATGGCGCGGGAGATGCGGGCGAGTTTGTCCGAGATGCGTACCCACAGTCCCGTCTCGCCAGTGGCCTTGATGTTCTCTGGCCCGTATTTCGCGTGGCGTATCTTTGCGATGTCGTCGCACATCACCGTCACTCGCTCCAGGGCTGACTCCCAGGAGTTCACGCGACTCGCCCACAAGTGAGTGTCGTCCTCGTGTACGTCTAGGGCGCACTGTAGCGCACCCCCGTCCTCAGTTGCCTGGCACTGTAGCATCTGCCTGTAACCTCCTGTAGATTGCGTGGATGTCGCGGGCGGGGTTCCAGTAGGTGCCCGTCGACAGCCGGATGTACTTCACGAGACCCTCTGCCTTTAGCTCGGAGAGTATCCGCGTCATGGTGCCCGTGACGTACCCCATGCTCTCCGCGAGGTCTGCCGCAGTCTGGTCTGCGTGGCGGCTCATGTAGAGCAGCACCCGACCGTGAATCGTGAGCAGCACACACGGCCCTTTCTTGCGCCACGGCCTACCCGCCACCTTGACCCGCCTTCATGGAGCCGAGTTCCTGCGGCCCCTCGTCCTTGCCCGCCACCCGCTCCATCGCGTCGTGGTAGCGCATGAGCAGGGACGCCCAGTCCTTGTATCGCGCCTCTAGTCGGGTGATTGGCTCGTCCTGCTCTATCGCCTCCTCCAGCATATCCCACGCGCTGTCCGCCAACAGCGTTACGCGAGCGAACTGCCGAGAGAGGGCGTCCGTGTGGTTCGGCGTCTCTGTCACTTTCGCTGCCTCCTCCTCGCTAGACCGATAAAATTCCATTTACACAATCGCTCCCGCCGTCTCGATGGCCCTTATCTTCACGATGGCGGCCCAGTACCTCCGACCGTGGTAACTCACTCGTCTCATGCCTGTCGACCCAACGCTCACCACCGAGAAGCCCACGCAGGCGTCTGGGAGCAGCTTCGACTTCACGTTGTTCACCAGGCCCGCTGCCTTTCGCTGCGCTCGTATCACGTCGGACTCTGGGGCTATGACTATCTCGACCTCTATCTCGTGGTGAATCTCCGACCGCTGCAAGTCCAAGTCCCAGGGCGAGTCGAGGTACTTGAGTATGATGCGGGGGAGCGCCCCCAGGTTGGTGGGCCAGTACGAGTCTACGTCTCGGATGCCGTCCACGGTCAGGAGGCAGTCTCGGATGTCGTCCAGGATGTCCGGTAGGTCTTTCTCGCCCAGGAGGTCTACGATGACTGGGGCCACGCTCGCGTCTACCGTGTCCAGCGTTACCACGTCCGTCCCCGTGAGGTGTGCCGCTACTGCGGTCGCCTCGACCGTCCCCAGTGACGCGGTGTCTGACGCGGTGAACTGCGCCTCTACGGCCTGCGCCTCGGTCGTTGCCAGTGTAACCGCGTCAGACCCGCTGAGACGCGCCTCAAGCGCGTTCTGCTCGTCTATCGCCAGCGCGAGGGTCTCCGTACCGCTGACCGTTACGAGCAGCGTGGGCGCGCCCTCAGTGGTTACGAGCGACAGCGTGTCGACGCCTGTTAGCGTGACTGCTACCGCTGACGCGCCCTCCGTCGTCGCGAGACCCAACGTGTCGGCTGCCACCGGAAGTATCGCCGCGACCGTGCTCGCTTCCGTGATTGCCAGTCCCACAGTATCCGACCCCGCCAGGGTCACGAGTATCGTGGGAGCGCCCTCGTCAGTGGTGAGGCCGAGCGTGTCCGCCACTGCGACGTTCACCGCCACCTCGACCGTCTCGGTTATCGCCAGCGATACCGTGTCCGCTGCTGACAGGACGACCGCCACCGCGACCGTCTCGGTTATCGCCAGGTCGATAGCGTCTGAGGCCGTCACCACCACAGCGACCGAGACAACCGCCTCCGTGGTCGCCAGCGCAACCGTATCCGTGACTGCCACGATAACCAGCGCGTCCGGCGCTCCCTCGCTCACCGCCAAGGCCAGAGTGTCTGTGGCGACCAGAAGTATCGCGGTGACTGCGACCGTCTCGGTTATCGCTAGGCCCGCTGTGTCGCTCGCGGTGAGCCGCGCCTCTGTTAGCGTGGTCTCCGTGATGGCGAGACCGAGCGTATCCGAGGCGTTCTTCTCTACGACCTCCGCGCCACTCGACCAAAGGATGTAGTTCCTCCGGTACGGGCGACGTATCTGGCGAGAGAGTCTGAAAGCCACTAGCTGTACTCAGCCACGTAGAGCGTGGAGCTGACCTTCTTCGTCTCGTCTACCGTGCCTAGCTGCCTCACCGTGAGATGCACGTCCGTTTGGCTCGCGCCCCACCACGCTTCTTCTGGCAGGAACTCCCGAATCCCTATGCGGGTGTTGAAGCGGTCGGTGTGCAGCTTGTGAACCTCCGTGCCCGCCGACGCTATCCCGTCCAGGTTGCCAGACGCGGTGAACGACTCCTGGCCCGCCATACCACGATTGACCGCCCTCGGTGATACCGTCGCGAACTCCGCACCGGAACCAGGGGACGTGTGGCCTCGAATGACCTGCCACCGTATGTTTCGCTCCGCCGCGTCGCCCACGTCGTCCATCGAGAGGAAGATTCCAATGATGGCGATGGGGCGGTCGTCGGCTGGAATTAGCTGCCAGTAGTCGACGCTGCCCTCGGCGTTGAGTACCGTGGCGTCGTCGAACTCGACCGTGTAGATTGTTCTCTGCATTTTAGTTGCCTCCTCTGCGTAGAACTGGGTAGTATCGCCTCGACGACGCAGGCAGCGAGGTCAAAATCTCTGGGAGGGCGGGTAGCTTGCTCGTGCTCCCGTACCCCCAGGCTGCCATATGGGCCGCCGTGATTCTGTAGTTGAACGCGGTGCTTCCCGCGCTTCGCCGGTGTCCGAACTGTAGAGCGTCTAAGTCCGCCAGAGAGAACCCGCCTCCGCCCGGCTTCGTGTGTAGGTAGTAGCCGTGCGTCTTGTAAAGGAGGCCCATATCCTCGGAGCCACGAGAGATAACCTCGTCTGTCCCTGACAGGTGCCATAGCGCCCCGTGTACCGCCGTCTTGATGTCGAAGTCCTGGCGCAGACGCATCGCGCCGTACACCCCCTGTATCGTGTTAGAGAATGTGGGCGAGTTAGACATCACCCAGGTCTGGCGCACGTTCGCCCCGTCGTTCCCTTCCATGAAGCTGCTGTCTCCGTCATTGGAGCCTCCCGCCACTAGGTCGTCCAGGTCGGTAACGGCGTTGTTGTAGTCCGTGTGAGCGCCGTCGCTAGTGGGGTGCATGATGTATGGCCCCTCTGTGAAGTGGGTCATGTCCACGTCGCCTACCGCTGTTCCACGCCAGAGCTGGAACCCCGACCACCATGCGTCTACTGTAGATGGGCCGCCTGTTGACAGACCCGTGCTGAGAGCGTCGCCCGTTCCCCCGCTAGCTGATACCACACTCGACCCGCCCACGAAGAACTCTAGTAGGTCGCCTGCGAAGTCGTGCCGGAATCCGACAGTTAGCCCCGCGCCGAGTGACTGGGCAGCGGAGTAGCTCCCGAACTGGGAGTCGTCTGAGTCGTCAAAGAAGCCCCACTTGGGGACGCCTGAGACGTTCACGAGTCTCACCGTGCCATTATGGAATACGGGGCCGCTAGTTATCCACCCGAACCGTATCACACGCACAGAGTCGCCATCGTGAGGTACGAGGTGGCTGGGCGGGTAGAAGTACCCAAGCACCCAGAAAAAGTCGTCGCCCGCCGGCCCGTCGTCGTGGAGAGCTATCGTGGAACTGGCAGGCGAACCCATCTCACCGTGATGCCATATGGGTACGTCGTGACCGAGGCCCGCATGGTCTACCCCGCCCTGCGTCTGCGCGAACGCGGAGTCGTGGAGGTGTATCCCAGCGCCCAGCCGAAATGCGGCAGCCACTACAACCACGTCCTCACTACAGCTATCGCGCCTCGCAGCGTCTCCATCTGTATTGACCAGCGCACGAGGCGTCGATTGCCCGGCACGGGTATTCCACGAACCTCCGCTATTCCGCCACTGAACATCTCTTTCCACGCGAGCGCCCGCATCTGTGCGTCACGTCCGAACCCGAACGACCCTCTCACGGGCCAGTCGAGCGCCCCTGGAAAGCGCCGACCCGACTCTATCAAGGTGTCCTTGAGCAAAGGGGCGAGCACGGAAATGGTGGCGTCTATTGGTAGCAGCCACACAACCTCCGACCTCTGCCTCTCTCGAATCACCGCGATGCGGCACACCGCTATTGGAGGCTCACCTAGACGGGCCAGGAACCGAGTGACGCTATCAGACCCGCGCATGGTCTCGCGCACGCCCTCGTCGTCCATCGAGAACAGAGGCTCGATGTCGTGAATCCACACGCGGACGCTCTCGCCCTCATCCAGCGTGTCTTTCGGTGGCCGTATCTCGTGGTCAGTCATTCTACGGGTTGTCCACAGTGAGAGTCACGGTGAACTGCCAGGACTGCGCCGAGGTCTTGGTGCCCAGTGACTCGACCTTACGGTTGAGCATCGTGCCACCGCTCGAAGCGTTGAACACTGCCCATTCCTCCCAGGCGAAGTTCGCGTCCCCTGTTGCAAACAGCGAGCGGAACGTCAGTACGTTAGTGGCCCGTGTCGGGTACGTCGCCTCCATGCCCTGTCGGAACTTGTTGGTCGCTGCCTGTAGGTCTGTCTCCGTCTTGTCGAAAGCGTCCGTCGAGTCGCCCACCCCGATGTAGGCGTTCGCGTTGTCGAAGTCGGTAATCGCGTCGCCGATGATGACAGCGGCAAAGTCGTTTCGTCCGGCGTTAGTCAGTGCCATCGAACACATCCTCGCAGAGTCCGCACACGAGAGCGCCTGACCCCTTACCGCCAGCGTCGGGGAGCCAAACGTGCCTGTCGCAGCGACTCGTTATCTTGCCGTCGTCGACTGTGATGGTCGCGAGGGGCGCTTGCTCCGTGTCGTCGCCCTCGAACTTGTGCAGGACAACGTGCTCGTGCAGCTTCATGCCTGCTACTGCTGCTTTCATAGTACCTCCTTACGGTAGTGCTTGCCATGTAGCTGCTAGATAGGGTGTCTGCCCTTCTACGATGATGTTCATGGACGCCGCCACTCGGTTGTGGAGCACGGTCATGGTCAGGTCGTCGCCCCTCACGAGAGCGAGTGGCTCGTTAATCTCGCAGGTCGGGAAACTCAGTACCGTGTTGCCTGTACCTATCCACGCCTGGCTCCGAGCTATGAGCGCCCCGTTCAGCTTGACCGTGAGCTGTAGCAAGTCCGCCGAGAGGTCATCGCCATCCCACTTCACGCGGGCCTGAACGAGGTAGATGCCTGCTCGCCGTATCTCTATCTTCTCGTTCACGAGGTCGAGCATCTTCTCGTTGCCCTGGGTCTCCTTGTCCCAGTTATCGTATACCTTCACGTCAAAGACAACTAGCGTATCGTTGCCTGTAGTGATGGTCTGGAGCACCGACCGCCGCATCTTCGCCGCTGGAAAGATTCCGCCACGTAATATCGGTACGCCCATCATGGTGTTGGCGTCCGTCCCCTTAATCTCCGCGTCAACCGCCCTCTGACGCAGTGCGTCTAGCGCGTCTCGTCGTAGGCCCATCTAGCTCTCCTCCAGTTGCAGCCGGACGGTGGGCTTCTCACCCTTGCGGTATGAGAACTCCGTGCCTTCGACGTAGAACAGGTGGTCGAGTCCGAACCCGCCCTGCTGTCCCGCCGCGAGATGGTTCACCCACACTGGCGTCCCGACATCTCTGCCGAATATCTCCAGTTGGTGCTCTTGCGAAAGGCCCGATATACTGACCGTCATTCTCGCGGGGCCGTTGTTGTACTTCGCTTGCGCCCACGTCGCGAGGTCTGTCATCGCCTGGGTCTTGTATCCCTGCGATGGCATCTCCAGCTCCATGAGCGGGTCGCCAGTGCCAACGTCCACGTAGCTCCTATCGTTCGACCGGAACTGGAGTGACTCGCCACCCACCATCCCGACGAACACGTTGTTGCCACTCCCGTCGTCCTTCACTATCAAGTCCGAGCCTCTACCGTAGCAGATGGCGAGCGGGGTCTGCATCGTGTCATGCGTCGTCCAGCCTGAGAGGTTGAGGACGAACCCGAACGGCCTCCGCACAATCATCTGACCGCCTTCACCCGCTGCCGAGTTGTGGCGACAGAAGAACGTCCGCAGCTCGTCGCTCGCTATCACGACTGGGAAGTCCGCCTCCAGGTTGAAGGCGACCTTCGCTAGACTCGCCTCCACGTCGCTCGGTATGGACACCAAGCTACCGAAGCTGCCCACTCGCACTGTTCCCGCCTGAGACGTGGTAGGCTGCTCATAGCTCTCGACCTTGTACGGTACACCGCCCTGGTCGTGAGAGCCGCACAGTCGCAGCTTGGGGATGCTCACAACGGCAGGGTCGCGTTGGCTATAGTCCTCGAACACGAACGCGCCGTCTGGCCCTTCGTACAGGTACCCTCCCGCCGAGGCAGCGAGCCGTCGAAGCAGCACACCCGCGCTCTGGCGGTAGGTGTCGTCGTACTCTACCTCCGTGGCCCACTTCGTCCCGACGAATGAGGGGGCGTCAATCAGTCCCTTCGACGAGAACGATGGCGAGGCATGGAACCCGTCTAGTCCGAACACGTCGGCGGCTGACCCAAACACGATTGGCGTAGACACGAGGAACCGCACGAACGTCGCGTCACTGGGCACGAGTCCTGTAATCTGGATTCTCTGCCACAGCGTCGTTAGCACCGTGTCCACCTGACCAATCGAGGCGGGCGTCCCGTCGGTACTGATATTGACACGCACTGTCTCGCCCACCGCTCCAGCGTTCAGGGCAATTACCCAGGCCGTGAAGGTATAGTTCTTGTTCGCGGTCAGCGCCCCGAACAGGTTCACGTAGCCCTCTGCAATGTTTCCAACGCCGTTAGTTTGCCACTTGGTTACGTTGTCCCCCTCTAGGGCACCGAACACCACAGGGTTGTCGCCCGACTCTCCGGTGTCGGATTTTTCCGTGAGTGTACCCGCCACGACTGTCCAGGTGTTGCCCCCGTTGCGGTCGGCGGGGTCTACCCACAGCTCGCCCTCCAGTCCGAACACGCGCTCCGACACGCCGCCTTCGAGAATGTCGAGCGTCCGCTGTATCATTATCCGCGCCTCCTCGCGCATGAACGGCCCCGCTGCTATGTTTGTTCGCAGCGTCGTCTCTAGGAATCCGGTCGCCTCAAACTGCGCCTCGCCGACGTTGTTTTCGCGAGTGACCTTGAACGTCTCCAGCTCGCCCACGAACTTCGTGAACACTGGGTCAGCCCCTCGCGACGACAGACTGAGGTGCGACGTAGCCTCCCATACAGCGCCCGGCGAGTCTCCGTCCGTGTACAGTGTAGCGACAGAGCCTATCTCAATCTGAGCCGCGTCGAAGGCGATTATCTGCTGAACGGGGCGGTCGGCGTCCTCACGCTCCACCGTCAGCTTAATGCCCGTTCGGTCTGACTCGACTATGGTGCGGGTGATTTCGTATCGTCGCCAGATGGAGTTCACCGCTATCCCGCCGCTCATGGTCTGGTACGGCCCCGTGGTGGTAGCGTCCCCCGCCGCGCCTCCTGTCTCGGTCAGCTTGAGCCTAATGCGCTCTGGCCCTGTGGTCGCCGTGGTGGGTCGTATCCAGATAGAGCCTGTGTAGGCCACCTGTGACGGAGTGAGGTTCGCGGTCGTCTCGACAATGTACCCGCCCGCCGTGCTCTCGACCGCCAGCAAACAGAACTCTCCGTGGTGAGCCAAGGCGTTTGAACGAATTGTCGTGCCCCCGCCGAAGTACGTGACCGTCCAGCCCGAAAGGTCTTTCCCGAACGACGGGTTTTTGAGCAACTGGCTTATGGCGGGGGCAATCACCTTGACCTTGAGCCGTACTAACTTGCCCTTCACCAAGTTCCCGAAGTATGGCCCCGCTACGTTCTTGGGGCTGAATCGCGAGTCGTTGTTGTTGAGTATCATTCTCAGACGACGAGGCCCGAAGTCGTCGACGGCGGAGCCGCGTGATAGCCCCACGCGCTCCACCCCTTCGAGGTACGGCGTTAGGTCGGTGCTGAACAGTCCGTCGGAGGCGAAGTCCGCCTCTAGGATGAACGTCGGTAGTGACGCCATTACGACGCTCCTCCGAACCGCAGAACGTGTTGCCGTAGCACGTCCTTGACCGTCTCCCCGATGGCGGCCCCGTCCTCTGCCGTCACGGGAGCGTGGAACTCTAACGTGAGGTGGATGTCGCCCCTCTCACGCATCGACTCGCTCCGTACCGAGTCTGCCGTCAGCACCCGCTCGCCCTTGTGAACGATGGCGAGTCCCGTCCGTGCGATGTCGCCACCTACGTCGAGTCTCGGTAGCGCCACATTCGGAATCTCAGGGATGTCGGGTACGTCCAGCCCAATCTTACTGAGCACGCCGCTAATCTTGTTGATGCCCCCCGTGAAGGCGTTGATGAAGCCGACCACCGCGTTCAGACCGGTCTCCACAATCCCCACGAAGGCATTGATGATGGTCTCACCCTGGTCTCTCACTGCCTCTAGCGCGCCAAGTATCACGTCCTGGATGCCACCCCAAACCTCGGCCACGACCGTCTTGATGGTCTCCCATGCCTCGGACAAGAACGTCTTGATGAAGAACAGCCCTGCGAACACTATCTCTTTGATGGCGTCCCAGATGGTCGAGAGCATCAGCTTGATGGCGTCCCACGCCGCGCCCCAGTCGCCTCGGATGAGGGCCAGGAACGTAGTGATGATGCCCACGATGACCGCGAACACTATCACGAACACGTTTTTGATGATGGCCCAGACGAACTTGATGATGGCCCAGATAATCTTCATTCCCGACAGAAACACCTGAGACATTATTGCCCACCAGACGCCGACCGCCGTGCTGATGACTAGGAAGGCAATCGTGAACGCGAGCACTATCAGCGACCACACGAACTTGACTACCGCCAGGATGAACTTGAACCCGCCCTCGAACAACGCCTTGTAGATACTGAACGCTGTGGTGATTATCGCCACTAGAAGGTCGAACGCTACCTCGAAGATGAGCTGCGCCACACCCCAGAAGAACTTGATACGCGCCACTATCAGGTCGAGGTAGAACCCAATCACTAGCACCGCGAGGTTGAAGCCCCACTTGAAGATTGCCACAACTATCGGCAGGTAGAACTCAACCGCCGTCGTGATAAGGCCAAGGCCCCACTCGAAGATGCCCTTGAACAGGTTGAAGTAGAACTTGACGGTCAGCGCCACTATGTCGAACCAGAACATGAACGTGTCCACGAAGTTGCTGCCAAACATCCTAACTTGCTCGACGGAGTTGGCGAACTCGTCCCGTATCAGGTCGAGGAACTTACCGCCCCACTCCACCACGAAGTCGAGAGCCGCCTGGAGGCCGCTCGCTATCGCGCTCAGTACCGCACCGCCGAATCCCGCCACGGCTGTCACGATACCCATGACGAACCCCGCAACGGCGCTCGCTATCGTGGTCGCCCATTTCACCACGAAGTCCCGCGCTGCGGTCAGCCCGCCCACTACCTTATCCTTGACCGCCGAGGCGAAGCCGCCGAATATCGCTACCGCCTTATCCTTGAACTCGAAGAACTTGCCCAGTAGGGTCACTGTGAAGAAGTCGATGATAGTCTGCCCGATGTCGAGCAGGAAGCCCTTGATGGTGTCCCAGTTCTTGACCAGGAAGAATATCGCCACTACTATCAGGACGATGGCTACTATCACCAGCCCTATCCCAGAGGCGAACAGGAGTATCGTCCCGATGGTCACTCCGAACGCCGTGGCTATCGCGCCGACCGCCCCAATCAGCGAGCCGACTACAATGAGTATTGGCCCCAGGGCCGCCAGCAGCGCGAAGAAGATGACGATTGCCTTCTGCACTGGGCCTGGGAGGTTCTGGAATATCTCCACTCCCCTCGCGATGGCCTTAATGAGCGGCGGAAGCGCCTTCACCAGCATCGGCACAATCACGTCGCCTAGCATAATCGCTACCACTCCCAGTTGCGCCATCGCTTTGCGAAACTGGAAGCCAGGCGTCTGGATGTCCTCGAACGCTTGGTCTAGGTCAGTTACGCCTGCACTCGCCACGTTCTTGAAGATGTCGTCCACCTTCGCCGCCTCTTTACCCGTCAGGTTGAGGAGACCCGTGAGGCCACGAACCTTCGGGAACAGGGTGGCAATCTCCTCGATGTCCAGCCCCTCACGCAAGTCCTGTAGGGTCGCTATCAGCCCCTTGGTCTTTAGCTCCTCCCGCAAGTCCGCGAACGTCTTACCCATGCCTGCTAGCAGCTTCTTGGCACGGTCAGACGGTAGAATCAGTCCACGCATGATGCCCATGAACGATGTCATGTTCTCAGCGGCGTCTGCGTTAATCAGGGACAGGGCAGCTTGTGCCGCTGCCAGCTCCTCGAACGAGATGCCTAGCTCGGACGCTAGTGGTAGCGCCTTACCGATAACTTGGCCCATCTCGTCGACTTCAACCGTACCCTGCTTGACCGCCTCGATAAGGATTCCAGCGGTTCTGGCAGAGTCGATGTTCTCCTGTCCGTAGGCGTTGAGCACGTTGGTCAGGGTCTTGGCGATTTCCTTGGTCTCACCCAGTCCCGTTGCGGACGCCTTTGCCGCGATTTTGAGCACGTCCATCTCTGTGCCCGCTTTGAGTCCCGCCGACGCTAGGAACAGCATCGCCTCCGCCAACTCCTGTGGGGACTTCGCCACTTCTGGGGCTAGTTTGAGAATCTCCTCTCTCCACCTAGCTACTTGGTCTGCACTCGCCTCCGACAAAGCGGTGATTTGTGCCATCGAGTCGCCGAACTTGAGGCTCGTCTTGACGATGGCGAAACCCGCAGCGACGATAGGTGTAGTCAGCCCGATGGTCATGGACTGACCCGCGCTACGGATACGACTGCCAACGGTCATCAGCTTGGAGCCGAGGCCCACCGCCTTATTCTGGATATTCTTTAGCTTGGAGCTAATCTTATCCCGAAATATGCCCTCGACCCGTACTTGACCGTCTATTCCACCTGGCATTGGCTATCGCCTCCTCCCTCGTTTAGTCTTTCTGGTCTGACGCTCGCTTTCCTTCCGCTCGCGTTCAGCCTCTCCGTCTATGAGACACTGGAGGTGTCGCACGAACGATGCGGGCGCGGCTGCGTACTCGTCCAGGCTCATTACGCCTCCGGTGCGTCGGAACTCGTAGGCTCGGATGAGGGCTGCTCCGATTCGTCCTCTGGAGACTTCGTACTGGAGGCGTCGGATTCCCCCGCTTCGGGGACGGACAGTGCAAAGATGGCCCTCGCTACGATGTCTGCCTTCCGCGCTCCCATGTTCGCCACGTTCTCCTCGTTGAACTCAACGCCCTCGAACGACCAGCCCGTGACTCCGTACCGGAGCATGATGGCGGGGTCGTGACCGCCGTACTGCTTCTCCTGCTCGCCCTTGGAGCCTTCCGCCTTCTGCTGCTCAATCTGCTCGTCGATGATGCCCTGTGGCAGCATGTTCATCTGAGCGGTGACGTTCTCCGTACCTACGGCGTCTGCCTCGCGAAGCTGCTCTACCGAGAGTTCGCGAATGTCTACCGTCTCGCCCTTCGGTAGCTGCACTGTTTCTCGTTCGTAAAGGGGCATGTGGTTCCTCCTGCGGTATGCCTGCCGTCGTCGGTCGTCTCGTTGCGCTTGTCGACGGAGCGCCCTGTTGAGGGCACTCACAGCGACGCTAGTTCCTTGCCGTCCGTGTCGTACACCGTGAGGGCGGCCTCGGTGTGAACCGAGTAGCTCACGCCGTGGCCCTCCCCCTTGGTGTTGATGATGCGACTCGCGCCCCAGATGGTGATGGACGCGCCCCTCTGGAGCACGTTCCAATCCTCGTCTGTGACCGAGACCGCCTCATTCGGGTGCGCCGTGACCGTCACGTAAATCCGCTTCGGTCGCCTCATCTACGGCAGCACGGTCAAGTTGTTGTGTACCACGACCTCCCACGGTGCGCCCTTGGTGGCGTCGTGGACTGCGGTGTACTCTAGCTCGACCTGGGACTGCCCATCGTCGTCGTTGCCCGCTTCCACGGGGGTCGTCAACTCGTAGCAGCCATCAATCTTGATTTTGTGAAAGTCCGCGCCGATGGCAGGGCCAATCACGTCACAGCGGAAGTATTGTACCGCCGCTGCCTGGAGACGCGCTGTGCGCTCCGTTTCCGCATCTGCGGTCAGGTCGAGCGTCAAGCGAAGGGTCGCCTCGCGAGCGCCGAACTGGTACGCAGCGAAGTCGGGCGAGTCGTCGTCCAGCCGGAACTTCGGCATGATGCCCGTGTCCAGCTCCCACTCGAAGCCCATGACCTGAGCCTGGAGCAGCGAGGGAGCAGACTCTAGGGCCGCGAACGTGGTCGCCGTCGCTACGCGGAACTTGGGGGCCGCGATGATGTTCCTGGTCGGCAGCCCTGGGTCTGCGGTCGGTGCCTGAGACACAGACTTGCGAGCGAACCACTCCGTCTCGACAGTGGCGTACTCCGCGCCCTGCGACGCACTGATGCGGATACGCTTGACTAGCCCATAGACGGCGGTAATCTGCATCCTGTTCGTCGTGCCCTCCCGCTCCACGTACTCCATCGTGAACGAGTCAGGGGCGGGGTCTGCGACTGCCTGCGGGGTGAACGTCCATAGCTCGCCGTCCGCGCCACCCATCTGCGCTACGGGGGTGATACCACCTCGCACTCCCGCCAGTAGCGGGTAGAGAATCTGCTCGTAGCTCAAGTCCTGAGTAATCTCGAACTCAGTGAGCTGCCGCGCAATCTCGGACGGGTTGCCGGAGTGCCTCCGGTCGAGCGTCCCCCAGTCCGCCTCCAGGGGCGGCTTCTCGGTGTTGTCCCGCCAAGTGACTTCCCCTGGGCGCGGAATCAAGCGGGCGGTCGCTGCGACCTCGGTACCTCGCGTCGACTCCTTGCCCAACTGGATTAGGCGTTCGGGCGCTACTGCTCCCATCTAATTCCCCTTCCGTTGGCTGCCACGCTTCGTGGGAGTCGTGCTCCCCTTCGCTGGCACACTGGCTCGCTTACCCTTCTCGTGGTAGAAACCGGAGTTGAGCTTCGCCTCGGCCACCTTCTCGTTCTTCTCCTCATGGTCGCCAGCGGGCCACCCGCTACCTGGCCCCATGAACCCTACCTTGGGCTTGTAGACTAGCTTCATCAGAATGTCTCTCCCGTCACTTCAATGGCCCGAAAGATTATGATGCTGGCGATGTAGATGTTGTCGCTATACACTACGTTCCGTATCGCCTGTGACCCTTCGGGGCCAACCGTGGTCTGGTTCGGCGAGGGAATGAGGTCGAGGCCCGTTCCTGTCGTGAACAGAGCTGCCTTTACGTCCCTCACCATCGAGGATGCTTTCCGTCTCGCCCGTCGGACGTTCGCTAGCGGGGCGACAATGACCTCCACCTGAATCGTGTGGTTAATCTGATGTCGGCCCGACGAAATCTTCCAGGGCGAGTCCATGTACCGGAGCACGATACGCGGCAGGTTGGTCACGGCTTGCGGCAAGAACGCATCCACGTCGTTGATGCCTGCAATCGTGAGCAGCCTCGTTTTCACCGCGTCCAGTACAGCGTCTAGTTCCTGTTCTGGCATTACCTACGTTCCCCTTCCCAGATACGCCTGAACTCGTCGTCTACCGTGGACAGTGCCAGCTCGATGGCGGGTTGAATAAACGGTCGAGGGTCGATACCCTCTTTCTTGATGTGTCTCGCTATCGCGAAGGCGTCGTGAGGGTCTTTCCCGACAGACTTGGCCCACGCCATCAGACCGTCCAGCGGGGGCATCGTACCTGCGGGTGTCCCCAACTCTATGAAGATTGCCGCCGCGTGAGTGATAGTCACCTGAGAGGCCGTTCGCCGTATAGTGTTCTTCACGCTGTCCGGTGCCTTGCGGCGTATCTCACGCTCCAGGTTCTTGAGCATCTTGGTGCGGGTGCGCTTGAGGGCGGACTTCATCTCTTTTGGCCCGCGCCTCCAGTCTATCTGCACCTTCATTCCGCTCCCGCCAGCGGCGTTGCTCATGGTTATCTTTGCCACTTACGTCGCCTTCCAACAGTATGAGCATCGGTCGCACTTCCGGTCGTATCGACCGTTTCGCCCATACGGAGGGTTAATGGAGTGGGGCCTGTGGATGCCCATACGGCATAGGAGCGGGCGAGGCAGTCTCACTGGTCGTACCTCACGAACTCGGAAACGAGGCGCATCGCGTCCTCGTCGAAGCCCTCTTGGAGAGCACCCTCGCGGGACACGAACGCCAGTTCCTTCCGCTTCCAGAGTCGCACTGCCTGAATGAGCGTGGCGTCGATGACTTTGGGGAGGTACGTGTACTTGCTGATGGCGGTTCCGTTTGCGTGGGTCGTGGCGGTCGTACCGTTCTTCGCTCGCCCCACGGTGAGCTGGTTCGTGGCGATGCCCTCGACGTACTCCTGCTCGTCCTCTATCTTGAGCGTTTGCCCAATCGAGAACTCGGTGCCGTCGTTCACATCCAGCGTGGTCTGAGTGGCGTCCTGCTCCGTACCGTCCTGGACAGTCTCGCCAGCGACGACCTTGGTATCCCCGCTCGTGAGCGTGTAGCCCCACTCGGCGACTATCTGGACGAGCTGCTCCTGCCGCATGAACGTCGAGAACGACCCATTGAAGGCGTCCAGCGTTATGAGACGCTTGGGCAGCTCCTCGTAGGGTCGCTCGTGGTTGGGCCGCGTGAGGTAGTAATCCGTCCCCGCCAGTATCGTCTCGAACACGCGGTCTCTGTCCTCATCCAGCTTGATGCTCGTGACCGCCACCAGGTCAGGGATAATGAGTATCGGTAGCCCGCTCCCGTCGAGGATGCGGGTGCCAGTCGCCGTGAAGAAGTGCGTATGGCACATATCGTCCACGTCTCGCGAGGCGGTCTGGATTACCTGCTCCAGCTCCGTCCGGTCTGCCGCACCCACATCAACGTCATAGGAGAACCGCCTCTCCCACTGGTCAAGGTCGGCGTACAGGTTTTCAGCCACGCTACTCCTCCTCCAGCTCTACGAGGTTCCAACGACCCCAAGAGGCGTCATCGCCATACTCTTTGAGTATCGCCTTGTCCACCGCGTTAAGCTGTGCCGTGGGCGACTTTCGCTTAGGCACCGTCACGGACACACGCTTCGGCGGCCCGTTAGCCACGATTAGGTCAACTGTCGCTTTCACATGTTCCCTCCTGCTTCGGGGGCGGAGCCAGGACAGTGCATGAACCTGACCCCGCCCCTAGCGTCTCAGAGTGGGAGTACACAGCCCCACTCAGGACTCACTGGTTTACGTGGCCGACGCGCCAACCTTGAGTTCGGCCCTGCCTGCGTCCACGGGTGTCGGAGTCTCTCCAGCGTGGTTGTACGCCTGGAGGAACACGCCTGTTAGTGTCGACGCGGCTGCCATCACTAGGACGGCCCTGATGTGCCGACGAACAGTGTACGCCCTGGTGGTCACTTCAATCACGGCGAACTTGTTGTCATCTGTGGCCGTAAGCTGAGTGATGTCCAGGATACCTGCGTCCGCGTCCAGCAAGTCAGCCCACGAGGAGCCGTTTGCCGAGTCCTGGATTTTCAGGTCTACGACGCCTGTGGTGGCTCCGAGCTGGAGAATGAAACGGAAGTTATCGAACTCCTTGTATGGCGCTGCCTGCAAATCAATACCCGCGCCATTCAGGGTTCCTGTCCGCGAGGCGGGGTCAACGTACTGCTCCTCGTAGATGTTCCTGCCTAGCGGGTACGGGAGAATCTCCCCCATGCCACCGACGACGGGACGAGAGTACGCCAGGACGCCTGCTCGCAGCTCCGCGAGCGGGTTGCTCAGGACGCGCAGCGGGTGACTGACCAGTTCCGCCAAGAACAGGGCCAGGGCCGTCGCGTAGATGTGTAGTGGGTTCACGTTGGTTTGCCTTTCTGTTATGGTGCTAGTGTCAGGCCGTGGGCCTTAGCTCATGTCGCCGATTTGGAACGGCTCAGGGTTCGTGATAAGCGCCCCGAAGCGGGAGTTGATGCGAAGCCCAATCTGCTCCACGTCGAACTTCTGCTCGAACGAGACACGCACCGTGAGGCGCTGGCGGTCAAGGATGCGGAAGTGGCGGAAGTTGCCGACTAGCAGCACCTTCGCGAGCGCCGTACCGTCCTGGGCCATGTGGTCGTTGATGTGGAACGGGATGCCCTCGACGGAACCGGCACGCCCATCGGGGGAGATACCGAACGAGAGTTCCTCCCTCCACACGAAGTTGCCTGCGGGCGACACCAGACCACGAATCTTGGTGCGGGTCTTGGAGTGCCCAAGCATCGCGAGGCCAGGGCCGACACGGTACTGTGCGGGAACGGCGTCAATCAGGTCGAGGATGAGGGCTTCGGAGCCACGGTCGGAGGTCGTGTTGTCGATAACGTCCGTGCCTGGGCCTTCGATACCCGTGATGCCGATGTCGGCGTTGGTCAGGATGCCGTTGACCTCACCGTTCGCGCCAGTGCCCAGGAGGAACTGCTTGTCCTCTAGGATGGCGAGGTTCAGCGCACCTTCGTCACCCACCAGGGCCAGCACGTCGAACATGGAGTCGTTCACCAAGTCCTCGCCCAGCCAGCCAATGACACGCGACTTGCGAATCGGTGCCTGGACGGTCTGGAACTTGAGGTCTTGCTCGCCAGCGGTCGCCGAGGGCGTCTCAGAGACCATCGCACCGACGAACGTGCCAGTGAAGATGGACTTGTCCGAGCCAGAGGCACGCTGGACAGTCACCCACTCCACGAGGTTCGAGGAGGTGGGCGTGACGGCTGCCAGGTTGCGAATGGTCGAGAAGGTCGCCAGGTTCCTGATGATGGTGTCCTGGAGGTCGGGCGGCACCGTGTTGCCACCCAGGTCGTCCGTGATGGTCTCCATGACGTACTGTTCGGCGTCCTCGAAGCCCGCCTTGGTCAAGAAGGGCGCCAGGTCGAGGTCTTTCCCCTGGGCGATGCTACGCTTGATGTAGTCGTTCAGCCCGTTGCGGTACTCGTCGCCTACGAGAGACGGGTGCTCAATCGCGTACTGCCGCAGGGACGGCGTGGCGATTGCGTCGATGCGCTTCTGCATCAGCTCCGGTACGTTCTTGGGGGCGACGAAGCCGGACTGTGCGTGGCCCTCCAGGGTCAGGCGGTAATCGGCCTCTGCCTTGATTTGCTTGACCTCGCGGGTCAGGTTCTCGCGGATACCGTCCGCCTCGGCAAACGCGAGTGTCCGCTTGCCGTTGATTTCCACCACCTTGTCGTCCGAGAGCGTCGCCCCGCCTCGAAGCAGCTCGCTAATCTCGCCACCCAGAGTGTTCGCTGCGGTTACAGCGCCATTCAGGGCTTCCGTGTATTGGTCAACTAGACTCACTAGGAGCCTCCCTTCGTGTTGCCATCTAGCGGAACTTGCAGTCGGAGCGTGGCGTTCTCCGTTCGCAAGTCATTGAGTGCGCCCCACAGATTACCCCACGCCTCTTTCGAGACTACCATCTCGTCGTCGCCCGGCCCGTTCTTGGTGCTCGTCGCGACTTTGGTGACGGCGGGTACTATGGGAGTACCTACATCAGTGCGTGCCCTAGCGTACCTCTCGATAGCCCCTACGAGGGACTGACCGTCCGGTACGCCTTTGGCGAAGGAGTCTGGTGCGTCCAGGGCCAGGTGCTCCAGGATTCGCGCCTGGGGGAACGCGCCGTGGTCTACTATGCTCACGTCGAGGACGCGGGCCTGAGTGACGCGGGCGAAGGGCAGGCCCTCGGCGTCTGTGTCCAGCTCGAAGTCCTCAATCAGCAGCCCTGTGGAGCTGTCGGTCAGCTCGTTGCGCCCGACCGAGTGCTGCACCTCCTTGGCTAGGTGCGTCTCGTTGAAGGACGCGCTGAACAGGAGCGCGGCGGGCGTCACCTCCAGCTTCTCGATGCGCCCTATGGGGACGGCTGCGAGGGGGTTCGTGTTCCCGCCGTCGTGCTGGCGCCCCCCGTGCTGGAACTGGAATTGCACGCCCACGGTCGACTCGGAGAACGCTTTGGCGGCGTACACCTTGTAGTTGAATAGTATCATCTCGCCCTCGTCCGAGAACGCGATGCCTGGGCGCCCGTCGCTCTCGTCGAACGGCATGGCAATACCGCTCACTCCCCCTCCTGGGAGGCTGCGGCCCTCATGGATACCGTAGCGGTCAGAGAATGGTCTCATGGCAATTCCTCTCGATTGTCGCTAGTAGCTTCTTCATTCTGTCGGTTTCCCCTCTCGCTGTCTATGACTGATTCCGGTGGTGGTGACGCCCTGTACCTCTATTACATAAACAGGTAGTGGTCGGGGCCGCAGTCCCCCGATTCCATCTCCAGGGCCAGAGAGTCTCGAAACAGGTCACTCCGTGAGCCTCGCTACTTCTACTGATGTCGGCTCTGCCAGTTCAGCGATGGCGGTTCGGTAGCGAGCCACGGTATGATGTGTCTTGAGCAGAATCCGGTAGGCGTACTGCTGCTTGCTCTCGGTTGGCTGCCTCGGACTCATGGTGGACATAACGTGGCTGATAACCCCTTCGGGGAGAGACTGTATGCCGAGTGTCGAGGCAGTCTCCCAAGCCTGCTCTCGGATGACCACGGCACTAGCCTCATGGTCGGCGAGATTGAGAGTCAGCTTACGGACACGCCCTTCGTCGACCACCGAGCCTGGCATGACTTCCAGGTTAAGCGGCACGAAGAAGATGTTGTCGCCCTCGGAGGGAGCGTACCCCGCAAGAGCACGAGCCTCGCCCCGCATCGTGAGACCGGACTGTAGCTCGCGTGTCGCCTGCTCGGAACGCTCGTTCTGGCGCATCTGCACAGCGAGCACGTCCGTCGTGTCTGCCCGAATCCGTAGCATCTGCGAGGCCATCCGGTTGCGGAAGTAGTGCGTCCAGGTGGCGTCACGCTTGGTCACGAGCGGGTCGGTGTTCTCCTCGTGCATCGCCTGACGTGCCTGGTCGTAGTTGCTGTACGTGGCGTTCTCCAGACCGATAGGAGCGCCAATCACAATCGGGGGCACGTTCATCGCTACCAGGATGCGGGCCTCCGTCGCTTTCCGTAGGTCGTCGAGGCCGACTTCCCGCGACCCTGCCGCGAGACCGAGCCTCTGTATCGTCCCCTTCGCGCCCGCCATCACCGCGAGACGCCAGGCGTTCTCGACCCCACCCACGTTGTTCTGCCACCGCCTCTGGAGCTGTCGCTCCTGCTCCGGTGACATCTTGGTTTCGGTCAGGAAGATGTGTGGGGGCACCGCGCCTTGCTTGAAGAACTCTCGGATGTACGCCGTGATATTCACATCAGCCTCAATCGCGTCGAGTGCCGCTGCCACGGGGCCGAGTCCCCAGTCCTGCTCTCCAGGGTCGGGGGCGTAGATACGGTGAATCACCCGCTGCTTGGCGAACCTGAACGCGCTCGTCGAGGGCTTGTTGATTGCCGTGGGCGAGTGACCGCCATGACGCTTCTGCGGGTCGTAGATGTACTCCAGGATGCGCCCGTTCTCCCCGCGACGGAGCATGACGTTCGCCGTCGGGATGTTCCTGAACTCGCCCAGCGGTTCGTTCGGCTCTGGCGGAAGCGCAATCCGGTCTGAGGTGAACCCGTTGACGGGCCACTCTACCGTGACCGAGTTACCCGTGACCACCAGCTCGGTGTCGCCCTCCTCACGGAACTTCACGCCATCCTGGTCGGAGTTCGGGTTCTCCAGGCGCATCTGGATGGGGTTGTCCGCCAGCTCAAGCTGCCACCGTCCGTTCTGGAACGTCTCGACAACCTGTGGTATCACGGACGAGGCGCGAGTAGTCTCAGTCGTCGCCGCAAACACCATTTCGTTGGAACGGTAATACTTCCAGAACAGCGCCAGGTTTCGCTGGGCGAACGTCGGGTAGCCCAGGGTCATACCTACCCACTGCCCCAGAACGGAGTTGTGGGAGTTAATTGACAGGCTGTGCCGGAGTGCCGTAATCGGGTTCCACATGCTCTACCTCCCTCCTCTGGGGTACCAGCGCCCCTCGGCGCGGAAGCCCTTGGCGGTGATGGGTACTGGAATCACCTGGAGGGACTTTGGCCCGTTGGCTACCGCATAGGTGAAGGACTGCTGCCAGTTCGGGTACGGCGCGTACTCTGGGTCGAGGCGACAGGTACAGCCGTTCTCAACGTAGATGTGGTCGTGAGTGGCGTCAGTGCGGCTGTAGACACCGAAGCGGTGCGTGTGACCTACGATGCCCGACTGTCCGCGCTTCTCGAACATCGCCTTCGCTGTGTACGCGGAGTGCTGGCGAACCAAGTCCCCGTGCTCTATCAGGAGACTGCCGTACTGT
>SDBV01003595.1_pt1 | contig 22710 bp, 36 predicted proteins | sample 2277081 | NCBI WGS metagenome assembly SDBV01 (sample SAMN10402039, study PRJNA504765) | marine sediment metagenome | isolation source: marine sediment core GS10_PC15, 223 cmbsf | place: Arctic Ocean: Southern Knipovich Ridge | collected 2010 | reverse complement strand
TGGAGAGGTTCATGAGAACGAGTCCACTTGAGTTCTTGATGCGCTGCATGTCGTTTAGGTCCCGCATGACCAGAAGAGAATCAGGCACGCTGGCTTTGATGTGCTTAGCCTGCTGATTCGCAATAGTCGTGTGGTTTTGTCCTCTAAGCGGGTCAAGAGGCTCAAGTCCCATTTTGGCCAGAACCTTAGCTGCCCGGTCCCGCCAAGTGTCCTCAAGCTCAACAGGCCCAGCAAGGTACACGTACCTTCTGGGCGGCGTTGCTTCGTTGGACTTCCTAATCGGCTCTAGAATATCTTCGGAGTCAGTCATGGTTTCTCCTATCCGCCGCCAGTTACGACCTCCGCAACCTCTTCACGATGCTGCTTCACTGAGATTGCTTTCGACTCCGCCGATGGCGTCACTCGGATCTGAACATCGAGAACGTCTACGTTGAGAGTCTCTTCGCTGCGCTTGAGCATGATCTCTTGGTGGCCGATTACTGCACCGCTATCGTCAACAACCTCTACCAGTCGCGTGTAGTATGGGGTATCGTAGCAATCCCCACTCTTTACGATCTGAGCGGCTTCATAAGCAACGTTGACTCGACGCTTGTGCTCCAGCGCGACATCGTTCAGAACGCCGTACATAAGGGGTTGGATCCAGTAGCGCAACTCTTCTTTGATCTGCCCGCGCCGGATTAGCTCGCGAGGAATTTCCTGAAGAATGCGAGTCAGGGAGTAGTTCAATTCTCCCGCGAACGCAGCTTCGTAGCCGTGTCGGGCAGATACTTCTCCTATCGCCTCTACTAGCGAGGCGATTGCGGGATCAAGCACTGCTCGATCGTCTTCGAGGTTGGGTGTTTTTTCTCCGGGTATGTAGGGCATGTATTTCTCCTATGAGTATTGGCCAATTCGGTCAGTGTCGGGGTCTGTAGACTTCGGTGGGTGATCCATCATCTTCCTGAGTCTCTTGACAGCGTGATTCAAAGTGACTTCAAACACCTCGACCGAAACGATTAGCTCTTTCAGGTGAGCAATGGAGAACCCCTCTGACTCTTTGACCCACAGGTTCATTTCAGGAGTGTTACCCGCACCTTCGCAAGTAGAGCACTTATCTTGGCGAGTCTGTTTGCCGGTGCCGAAGCATTCCTCACAAGGTTTGGAGATCTCGGGTACAGCCTTGACCGCTTCAACAGCCTCGACCGCTTCAACAGCCTCGACCGCTTCCACAGCCTCGACAGCTTCGACCGCCTCTTGGATCACGATGTTACCGGAGCCTTCGCAGTGGTCGCAATTGAATGTCACGGTATTGGAGCCCTTGCCTTTACAGGTATAGCATTCGAGCACGGAGTTCAGTAGTCGTTTGTCCTTGCGGCCTAGGTACATCTCGCGAGCGGCGGGATTAGGCATTCCAATGAGCTTCACGATGTCGAAGCGGCTGGGGCGGTTCACGATTCTCTTGTCCAGCCTTTCCGGGTAATTTGTAGTGTTGTGTACAGCGAAACCCTCAGCGAAATAGGTACCCGAAGTTGTTTCAATACTCTGGACTTCTTGCAAACCTACGGACTCTATGGAGACTACGTTAGCCTCGAAAGAACGTTGCACAATCTTTCCTGTAAGGTCGTAATTTTCGATTAGTCTATCGGCTCTAACTCTTCCAATAATGGAGGCACCTTCGTTTGTTCCGCCAGTGTTCTTTAGTCTTATTTGGGTCTTGTATGTCTCACCTGTAATAGGACTTGTACCGGGAAGAACAGAGTATTGAGAGAATTTTCCGTAACGGTTGGCTATTTTTATCATTTTATCAGAGGTGTTTCCTTCAGATTGAACAATACCCACACCACACGCAGCGTCGTCTCGGTTTGTAATAACGTGGCCCTCGCCCTCCAGCATGCCCGCGAACCAAGCTGCATCACGAGAGACATCTTCTTTCCACGGAAGAAATGGTCGAATCAGCTCTGGACGTTCCAACAAGTTTTCCGCCAAGCACCATTCTAGATTCTTACCGCCGAGCGCGTTAGCTCCTGTAGACAGCCAAGGGTGGTCGGTAGTACATACGAAGGATTCACCAGTGTCAAGATGGACACGCACGCATTCTTTTTGGGCGGTAAAAGAGGAAATGACCGTAGATGTCTTGTATCTACGCGCAGAGCCTCTTGCAGTATCGGACGCCGCGTTTCTATGCTCGTCAAATCCCCATAGTTCGTCGCCTTCTTTAAGTTCCCTAGCTTCTATCCATCGCAGATCTTTAGTTAGAATTTTAGTTTCTGGGGTATGGCACGCGATGAATACTACGTTGTCGATCTGAAGCTCGCCGTCCAGAAGGGCCAGAACCTCGTGTTCTCCGTGGTTGGAGATCATAGCGTCCAGATCCTCCAGCATGACAACGCAGGGCCGGTCGGGCTCGATGCGTCTGTAGATCGCGAGGCCCTGAGCAGTGACGGCGGGGTGACTGACGTAAACCGAGAGTCCTCCCTTATCCACGATACTCTGGGAGATGAGTTGAAGAGTGCTTGTTTTACCTGAGCCCGCTGGTCCCCAGAGCAGAATTCCGCGCTTCCACAGGAAGCCGAAGCTGCGGAAATGAGCTTCCTTGGTCCAGAAGGTTTCGATGTTCTCGTAGATATCTTCGGAAGCGCTGTCCGGGAGACGCATCAGTTCGTCGAAATGCGCTTCCTTTTTCTGGAAGAAGTAACCCGATGACTGGGAGTGCTGAACTTCGTATTGGCCGGGTGGGAGGGTTTTGACTGCTTCGTCACACGGGAAGAAATTGGGACCCTGGACCGCCCACATACTGGCGTCCTTAGCCTCCTTGCTGACATCTTCGTCACAATCGGCGGGAGTCTCTCGACCCGTCTGCTGACGCGATCGGCCCCCTCCACCGGAAGCCCCGCCTACCCGGTCGTTGAAATCATCTAGCTCATCGTAGTCATCGTTAGACATTCATGATTCCTTCGTAGTTATGGAGCTGCTCTTCCGCGTTGCAAGAACTGCGCCACGGCGGTCGTTTCTTGGATCCACCCCTTTTAGGGACCTGAGGCGTTCCATTTTCTCCTCTACCATATTTTTGGGAACACTTTTTCCACATTTGTCGCATTCGTACTCCGGGAAAGCCCTGCCAGCCAGCCCTTCTGTAGTTAGGGCTTCTTCCCGATTGACAAGTCCACATCGGAACATATCTGGAGGAGAGTTACCTGGGTTTTTGGTGGTGCTCCAATGTCGGTGGTAGACGCTGACCGACCACGCTTCTTTATCGTTCTTTGTGGTCTCTTCTATACGAAAGAATCTCGGATCCAGAGCCCAAGAAAACTCGGGGTCGGATTTCAGGTCTTCCAGAGGCAGCTTCGCCAATTCGATCCAGCGCATATGGAGCCTTTAGACAAGCTTGAAGATCCTCCCTACGTAATTTTCTGCTCATGCCTATCTTGTCGGCAGATCGGCTTCAAACTTGAGGGTTAGACTAAAGAGAGAGCATGCAACTAGATTACCGCATCTTGCCGGTCCAAGTCCCTGTTCACGGGCTCAAAGAATCTGGGCTCCTGAGCGATCCCAAGGGCTACGAACTCTTCAAAAGGGACGGAATTCGGCTGGTTTCAATGGGCATCTATCCCAGCGAGATTGCAGCAAAAAACGCTGCTGACAAGCACGCTGACCCAGATACAGCAAGATTCGTTTAGAATCGCCCATTTAGACCTTATTTCTGCATACGCTACGCAACATTTGCGCAGCCAGTGTGCAACTCCCTGCCCTCCATCATTTCCCTCTCTGTGATCTAAAAGGGGCGTTATCTCTGTCATATAGGACAATTTTAACCTGTTGGTGCGGGAGTGCGTCTTGATGGGTATGGTTACGCCTTTTTCTTGGAGGGTTGAAGCTAAAAAACCTCCGAAGTGGGGGCGGCTGACTACCAAAGAAGAGAAAGAAGAACTCTTAAAAGAGAAGCACACCCCGGGCAAGAAGGAGAAGAGAGGGCGCTCTACGATTGAGCATGAGCGTACCGACGATAGGTACGCCGGGCGGAGTAAGCCCGGTGGGGTAGAAGAAAAAGGAAAGCGCTGCGGTAAGTCCTACATCGCGTTCGAGGATGAGTGCCATATTGGCGATGTGGACAAACCGAAGAAGGGACACGAAAAAGAGCCCAAGGCGAAGAAGAAGCCTAGGACTCGGGTAGTTAAGCCCAGGGTTGTGAAGCCTAAGAAGAATGAACTCCCGCCCGTTCCGAAACTGCGGGAGAAGAGGGAAAAGAAACCTCGATTTGTGAACTCTCCTGAAGGAGGAGATGGCCAGTTGGTCGGGGAAGGGTACCTAGCTAACGGAGAGGACGGCGTGTACGCTATCGGAGCAGCCAGTAACCAGCACCGCATCTACTTCCCCCGCGTGGTGGATCAAGCGCAGGCTCAATACCTATCCAGCGCTATAGCTGCCGTTATGGGATTAGCTTCCCCGGAAGACTATCTGTTCCGAAATACACCGGTAAGTCAACGTGTAGGTACAGGTCACCAGATTTTACCATTCACAGAGCTAGATGAATGGCAGCTCAAGAGGTTGGCTAAGACTGACCCCGAGGTAGCTGGTTATTTTGTCCATGCTGTTTTGACTCGTCATGACTCAGTTATAGGCCAGGACTTCAATAACATGGTAATGCGTCGAGATGGTCGTATCATGGTCTTACACTACGGCGGAACCTTGCTGTGGACGGATCTCGGCAAACGACGTACAGACGGAATGTCCCCCGATAGACTTACCGAACTTGAAACGCTGCGGTCTCCCAAGATCAATTGGCAGGCCGCTTCTGTTTTCGGCGGTCTGTCAGATCAAGCCGTCATCTCCGCAATATCTGAATATCTCGGGCGTGTAGAGGATGATTTTATCCTCGATCTGGTAGACGCCGCTAGGTTCAGTCCAGAGGATCGTGCGGAGATTGGAAAGGGCTTGATCTCTCGTAAGCACATTCTTGATGCAATGGTAGGAGAACGAAATGAGTAAGTGGAATTGGGCCTTCGGAAATGTTTTGGTCTCCAAGTTCAAGTGGGCTGTAACAGCAGGCGACCAAGATCCCGAAAGCGAGGATGACAAGAAGTGTGGTGACCACTACATTGACAAGAGTTTGGAGTGTCACGATGGTGATGCCCATCGACCTGACCCGGGAAACAATCCTTACTTCCAGGGAGGCCGAAAGGGTCCCCCGGGTGAGGATGCTGGAGGCAAGGGCAAGTCTGAGGACGGCTCCCGCGATCGGCGCGAAGTTACCAAGAAGGCCAAGAAGAAGGAGTCGGATAGGGCGGAACGTGGCGAAGAATCCACTCCAGAGAGGATGGCCAAATTCGCTGAAGACACTCTGAACGACTTCATGGATGGATACGGAGACGTTGATTGGGATTCGGATCACGGTCAGAAGTTGCTCAACGAGCTTGCCGAGATGTCCATTCGACAGACGGCTAGAGAGCACGCGGGACAGTTCGATCAGCGTGCCTCCAAGAAGTATCTACCGGGTCGAGATCACGAAGACAACCGGTCCGATCCTGGCGTAGGACCCCGCGAAATGTTCCGCCCCGGTCTCGGGGACAAGCCTATCACTTTCGAAGCGCCCGAGCACGGCACCCCTGTTAAGGTTCCAATGGCCCCAGGTCAGTCTGTGTTTAGAGATTTGATTGACAGGGCACGATCCGGTCGTGGTCAGCAGCAAGAGGCTCCGCCGGAGAAAGAGCCGCGTCGTAAGGAAGCCATTGAGCACACCAAGAAGAAAGGTGAACCCTCCCAGGAGATGAAGGACGAGCAGGACAAGTGGGAAGGCCCGGGATACGAGGGTGAAGAGGCACCCAAGAAGAAGGGTGATAAGCCCTACGAGTATCAGGAGCGACAAGTTGACGAGTGGGACCCGGAGCAGAGCCCGGAAGAGGCAAAGCCCTACATGCAGAAGGAGCGCCGTCGTCAGACCCAGAAGGATTACAAGCGGAAGAAGGATGCGAAGAAAAAGAAGAAGGCTGCCGCATCCAGCATTGCTGACACTTTGCACTGGGACGGACCTGAATATTCTCTGGCTTCTGACATGAATTGGTCTGCCGAATCGAAAATCATGATGGATCGAGCAGATCCTAAACCCGGAGATCCGGGCTGCCCTTCCGAGGAGGACCTCCTGGCCCTAAACTCAGCCCTACCTCCGTTGCCGGGTGATTCTGCTGAGGGTCGCCCGTGTGGGGATGGAGAAGACCCCGAGCAAGGACACTGCAAGGGTCCGGGTGGTCCGGCTAGTCCCGCCGGTCCTGCCGGTCCTATGTCTGACGATCCTAAGGTTCTGAGGAAGATGGGAGGTAAGCCTCCTGCGCCTCCTAAGGACGTTGGTCTGGGCATACCAGAAGACCCCCAGCGTAAAGCTCGCACGGCTACACAAACCCAGCTCTTGATGAACTCTGATCCTAAGGATTCCAAGCGTACAGCTTGGGCGGTTAGTAAATTATTTCCCGGCTCTTCTGCTAAGCAGACTGAAAAGGGATTATCTGGCACGAGCATGCCTATGGAACCTAATCGTGCAAAATCGCAATATGATGATGCACAGCATTCGATGGAGCAGTCCGGGTGGAATAAGACCAGTGAGATGCAAGGTCGAAGTATGTGGAACAAAGGAGGAGCCAACGTTTCTTTGTCTTTACGTAGAGAGCCCGGGTATGAGAATGCCATGTCCGAGAGTGGTCAGTTTGTTAATCAATTCTTGGTTCACACGCCTAAAGCCGCGCCTAAGAAGCGCGGGTTGTTTGGGAGGTAATCATGTCCCGTAAGAGAACTAGGGCATCAGCCCCTTGTGGCATAGCGATGTCAGACTGTACGGAAGCAGTCTGCGCAGAGTACGCCACTTGTCAGAAGCGAGTTTCAGCGTCAGTAGCTCCCTGTGGCCGGGCTATGTCGGATTGCAACGACGCCTGCGACGAGTATCACACTTGTCAGAAGAGAGTTTCTGCCTCCCTGGCTGCCTGCGGCCTAGCAATGTCAGACTGCACAGACGCCTGCGACAAGTACGCGACTTGCCAGAAGCGAGTTTCGGCATCTATAGGTGCTTGCGGCGTAGCGGTGTCAGACTGCGCTGAAGTGGCCTGTTGCAAGACAGGAATTTGTCAGCAGGCTATGGCGTACACTCTGAACTGGGGTCCCCGCCAGCCTACATTGGTAGAGGAACTTAATTGGGTGGGAGTTGCATCCGTTGCCGCTTGTGGTCTAGCCCTATCAGACTGCACAGATGCGGCCTGCGCTAAGTATGCGACCTGCCAGAAGAAAGTTACTGGTCGCTTCATCACCCGCAAAGAGCTTCTTAGCTTTGGTGACTCGACGGAGGCTCGACCCTGCACAGAAGGCGATGATGACAGTCAGTACGGCCCTCGCGGGGACGATCAGAAATGCACTGACGAGGGTCGCGGTGGACAGCGAAGCGTGGATGATGGCGACAACACAGTGGAAGAGCAGGGCTACCCAGGTCAGTTTTCGGACGACTACGACGGCGGCTACGACGATGAGCCTGCGGGTGATGTTCCCGAAGGCTACCAAGAAGTAGACACGGGCGATCCTAGTCTTGACCCTGAAGGTGGAGATTGGGAGAGCCTGCTGGACGAAGGCGTGGACGAAGGCGTGGATTTGAAGAAAACCCTGAAGGAAGAGGACAGGTTCGCGAAGGAAGAGCAGAAGGTTCAAGAGACAACTGACAAAAAACAAAGCCGTACTTCTATTCGCATTCCTCGTGACCCAAGTTTGACACCAGAGTCCTACCACCAGTTCTGGAGTCACGAAAATCCCACATGGGCGATTCAACAGGCAGTAAAGATTTTGGAAGACAGGGTTGGTAACCCCCGCACACCAGAGGATAGCGAAGCCGCTAGAAGCCTTTTGATGAACGGTCCCAAGGCGGGCGGAGCTTACCAGAAGACCAAAAAAGCAGATCCGGGTGAGCCCGGCGCAGAAGACTTCATAGACAGAGAAGACAAAAGCCCGATCATCTAGGATCACACTAAAAAGAGCTATTGAATATCTGTTGGGAGGGGAATAAAATGTTTCGTGCAAAGAGTGTTATTGCTTGTGCAAGTCACGGTTCCAACGTGATTTGCGTGGAGTGTTCCTCCGAAGAGAATGCCGATGGAAAGATCGAAGGCGCGTGTGACGCCGTTCTGGCCAGTGTTGTAGACCGCAGGGAAAACGGCGGTGCCAGAGAAGTTATCCGGGTAAAGACCCTAACACTAATAGAAGCGCTGGTCGGCTCTCTAGAGAGATAAAATGAATCAGAACCTTGGCCCCGAAGAGGCGGCTAGGCTTGAAACTATTGAGCGACTCGTCGTAAGTCTACGAGAGGACGCGGGCCGACCCCCGGATTCCCTGGCGGACCGTGCCGCCGATCGAGTGGCGGGCATTGTAGGTAGTTGGAAGTTCCTGCTTAGTCTGATAGCTGGTCTGATCTGCTACATGGGATTTAACATATGGCTTTCTGGGGCGATGACAGACGGAGCTTTTGATCCGTATCCCTTCATCCTCCTGAATCTCGTCCTTTCTTTCCAAGCAGCCTTCACAGCACCCATCATTCTGATGGCGACGAATCGTGCTGCTAGTAAGGATCGACGCGCCGACAGAAAAGCGCATCGAACCATTTATCACATTGAAGAGTTGGTGAAGTTCATTGCATCGTTGGAAGGTGTGATAACGTCGGGTTCGGCAGAGCCTCAGTCTCCAGAGGATTCGTCCCCGTAACCTGATATACTGCGCATGATTGTTCGGATTTGCTGGCCTTGCAGCTTCAGTAACTCCGCTTTTTCTTTGAGAACGGCGCAAAGGCGTTCCTCATCGCCGGTCATATTCTCTGCTTCCCACCCTACTTGCACAAGAGCCTCCAAAATAGCTTCCTCTGCGGCACGGTTCGATTCGTAAGCGCAGGCCAAGTGTTCAAGTGCTTTCGCGAAGCGCCTGTCTTGGAAGTATCCGAAGATCTGTACGACTTTAGTGGAGTCCGCTGACACGATGGGTCTCAGGCGGCTTAACTTCCCTTAAAGCGTCGAATTGATCCTTATAGAGTTTGGCAACGGGCCGAAGAAATTCTTTTCCGTCTTCGAAGAAACGGATACATAGAACGTCTACTTGCCCATCTCCTTCCTGTTCATTGCACTTTACTGTTACCAAGTCGCCGATTAGGGCGGCCCTTTCGATTTGCTCGATTTGCATCGCTGTCTCCTTGAATCACCCATCGGCAACATCTTCCCAAACTTGAGCCTCAAGTTTCGTCCACGGTTGCCGATGAGTCAGACATGGTACAGCAAGAACAAAAGATACGGATCTCGGCAATTCTGAAGTCCGTTCGTGAGCAGTCGAATGGGAAGTTCAGTTTCCGGGTTTCACTCCCCGCGTCGGCTCGCCCGCTGTATGGACCTTCGTATCGTTTTCTTCTTTCTAGAGAGAAGGCCCTGAAGATCGCCAATCAGGAGGGCAAATGGCCCCTGGGGGTTAATCTGCGTCTTAGTGGTCGAACGATTGCGGGCCAGGATGCCGCTGTACAAGTGAAGGGACTCACGTTTGTAAAAATTCTCTCTGTGGACGGTCACGATGTGCAGTCTTGGGCTGAGAGGAACCAGAGCCCCACGGTGGCTCCTGAGGTGCTAAAAAAGGCCCAGAAGTCGATAGATAAGGCTGAGGAAGAGGCTATGCGCGGCAGGGCTCCTCCTGACCCTGACCCACCCTTCAAGACGCCAAAAGAGGCGTATGAGAGGGCTATGTATCTTCTCCGGCGTCAAGTCAGACTAAAGGACCCTAAGCTGTCCAAGTCCGATATTTGGGCCATTAGGGATGCTTTGAACATGCTGAAGGAGACTGCGGGGCTGTAATGGATGCCTCAAAAGTGGTAAATAAGTTCACACAAGAGGTAGATCGGTTCACACTGGACCGGTTGGATGTGTGTTTCTGCCCACGTTGCGGGGAGGTGGTTACGCCGGAAGTACCGGAAGTGTGCCCATTCTGCTCTTCTGCGGTGTCAGAATATGACAGCGTTATTGACGCAGTGTGTGATAGTAGTTTGGTATCCTACTTGCATGGGAGTGAGTGATGAATTCAAGAAAGGACAAAAACAGCCAGTATTTCGAGATCCAGGGCAACGCTAAGAAGCCCTACACCATCACCATCAATTACGAGAAAGGTCACTGGTGTACGTGCCGAGGCATGCTTTCCATGAAAGGCTCCTATGAAGAAGGCGCTGGAAGGACCCAGGGAACGTCATGCAAGCACGTCAAGGAAATTATTCGTGAGGAGTTTGGGAACGATTGGGGAACGAAGGATTCAGCCAGTTCTAATTCTCGCACCCCTGCCGTTACCTTTCCCACGCCCGCTGTAAAACGCCCGCCCCTCGCGCCCCTAAAGCCTTCCGGGCGCAGGGCAGCCGTAATGGCTACTCGGGCAAAGCTAGCTCAAGAACAACTGGCGCAAACAGCGCCAGCGGGCTCGCTTTCTGACAGGATTGCCGCTCTTGAAGAGGCAAGGTGAAGGCATAAGTAGCTAAGGTATAATGCAAATTGAAATTAAGATGAAGGAAGGAGAGCGTATTGATAACGCTCTCCGGCGCTTCCGTAAAGTTGTCGAGAAGTCTGGGGTGTTGCAGGAGCTTCGCAAGCGCGAATACTTCGAGAAGCCCAGTGTGAAGAAGAAACGGAAGCAGGCTGCCTCCCGGAAGCGAACCAAGCGCGATTCCCGACGCTAGACTAAAGGATCCCTGGGGGTTCCTATGCCTGATCGACGATTCATTCTGGTCGATGAGCACAACCATGAACAAGATTCTTCCTTCAACGAGGATTTCGATCTGGAGGGGGCGTTTCTGGCGTGGCAGTGCTTCCGACGTATTGGCATCATGCTGGGCGAGGATCCGAAGAAACTCGCCAGAGACCTTGCCGACGGAATTACGCTGGGGCGATATCTACGCACGGATAACCGTTATCAGCGCAATGCTACGGGAACTAGATGATGGGATGGCTCGTTCGTTACTGTGCTCGTGCTGTGCAAATTATTGAATGAAGAGTTGCCTAAGGACGACGAGGTACTGGATAGTCAGGATCGCCTTGAAGCGATTGGTATGATGGAAGGGTCAAGTGGTCGATGATTAGATCGCGAGTAGAAGAGCTAACAAGCAATTTCGGCATGCGTCTTCTGGTGGTTGGGGATGTGATGCTCGACCGTTTCGTCTGCGGCAGCGTGGACCGCTTTTCCCCCGAGTCCCCAGCCTGTCCTGTGTTGGATTTTGAGAGAGAGACAAAGATGGTTGGAGGAGCAGGCAACGTAGCCACTAATTTGATGTCCTTGGGTGCCCATGCTGTGCATCTGACTGGTTTAGTGGGACGCGATTACGCTGGTCGTGAGCTGCAATGGATGCTTGGGCAGACCAAAATAGACGATATCCTGTTTATGAGTGACCGCCCTACCACAACCAAGGTTCGTTATCTAGCGGAGGACAAGCACTTACTCCGAGTTGACCGAGAAGTCACAGAGCTTGTTTCGGATCGAGAAATCAATATAATCCTTGGTAGAATCAGAGAACGGATGAAAGATGTTGACGGGATTATCGTTCAAGATTATGCGAAAGGCGCTGTAACTCCGTTTCTGATAAGATCGCTGATGGGGCTGGCCAAAGAAAAAAATACGCCTGTATTCATTGATCCCAAGTCCGATCTTTGGTCCCACTTCAAAGGGGCCGCTCTTGTGAAACCCAATTTGCCTGAAGCCATGTCAGCCTTTGGGGTTGTGGGTAAGGAGCACGAGGGTCTTGTGGAGCGCTGGGGTCGCTCCATGCTGAAGTACACACGCGCCGAAGCCGTTGTAGTGACTAGGGGACGGGACGGAATGTCCCTCTTTGCGGAAGAGGAAGAAGTGTGGGCTGTTCCCCAGCCGGTGGATGTTGTAGATGTTTCTGGAGCAGGAGATACTTCAATGGCCACTTTGGTTCTTTCTCGTTTGGCTGGTGCTACGTGGGGGGAGGCCCTAGAACTGGCTAATGTAGCAGCAGGTACCGTTGTTGGCAAACGTGGCACCTCCACGGTGACCACGGGTGAGTTGTTGGATAGATATCGAAGGAGTAAAAGATGCGTACTATAGTAGTTGCAGTTGTGTCGATTCTGATGTTGGCCACGGCCGCGCACGCGGGCGATATTTTTCGTTATGTGACAGGCGAAGGTACGGTGTCCTTTACGGACTCTATGAAAAAGATACCGATGTTATACAAACCTTCGGCCGAGGAGATTGTTTTTGGAGGAGCATTCCAGAACTTCGATCGCTTGACGATTGTTACAGTGGTCCCCGAGATCCGGGCTTCTGTTGTATTGGAGACTGTAGTTGAGGTTCCCCTTTGCGGAGGTACTGTGTCCGTGACCAGCGAGCGTCGCCAATTCGGCGACTTCAGTAGAAGAGTTTTTCTCGTTCACGATGAATGCGGAAAGCTGGTATCGGAGACATTGTTTCAACCTGTGCTTCGCATTAGCAGGTGAAACAGTTAGAGCAGGTTGCGCAGACCTTTGTCTTGAGCGCAGTTGATCTAATGGTCCGAGCGGAAACCCGTGTGACCGGTACGCCTGCCAGTGCGCCAGAGGATCGAGCTGCTGCTTGCCAGTCTGTACTTGATGAGGCGGGGTTTTTTGCCTATGTTGAACCCTGGGAGCCTGGAACGGAGTTCGGCCCCGGAACTACCATAATAGTGTGTCACTCTGTACTGCGTATTGGAATATCAGGACTGGACGAGGTGGAAAGTTTGTTGTGGTTTATGGGGTTGCTGGACACTATGCCACGAGGAAAATTCGAAGACGAGGTACAACATGTTGTGAATCGTATGCTTCGTAGCAAGAAACGAAGGAAAGACGAAGAGGAACTGGACAACACGGATTACGAAACTCTAGAGGAAGCAGAGAACGAAGTTCAAGGTGTAACTGCTGAGAGGCTCTCGCTATGGGCGATGATCGTAAAGCTAATACAGTCTGGTTGAAGCCGCGTTATCAGAAGATGCTGGATGCGTTGCCCGGCGTTAGTCTTGGTGATATCGCCCGCAAGGCCCTAGAAGAGTTGTTCGAGAGCCTTAATGACCGAGAGTACGCGAGAATCTGTATTCAGCAGGATCTTGAGAATCTGGTCGCATCATGGGAGCGGATTCTTGGTGTTCAAACAGGAATCACGATTACGGATACCCAGGACGGGTTCCGAGTTGTGCTGGTGCCTTTGAAGAAGTACGATAATGGCTAAGCAACCCAAGAGGCGCATTGCGGAGCAGAAGTACATTAAACGGGTTAGAGATCTGACGGCCAAGAGAAAGAGGAAATCTACAAGCGGAGGACGAACTCCTTGGAAGCAATTTTTTAACAACGGGGTTGGAGCGGAGATTCGGACGGAGATTCCAAAATCCTCAATCCACTCAATAGTCTACACATACGGTAAGAAATTGGGCAAGCGATTCATCTGTTCTTACGAGGGACTGGATGGGGGCTTTACGTTGGTTAAACTTGAAGCTGTGAGGAGGCGGAGCTGATGATACGACTTACCGATGCAGAATGCCGAGTCATACGATCCCGGTATGAGACGGGAGTGTCGCTGGACGAGATGGGGGAAGAGTTCCGTCATAGTCGAACGGTCTTGAGGAAGGCAGTCATGCGGGCGGGCGGAGATATTCGTTGTCGTGGGCGCACGATTCTGGAGAACACGGCTGAACCAGTGTTCAAGAACAAGTTAAAAGTTCTCTCTGGTCTACTTGAGGAAAAGAAACGGAAAGAAAAAGGAGAGCCTCTGAACGATGATGTCTTGAAGACCTTGGTGGATTATGTTCTTGGTTTCAACGACGGCCGCACTTTCAGGAAGATTGATCGTCGTTATGATTATGACGGCACCCTATCAGAATTTAGAAAAGAACATCTGGAGGCTAGTTACTATGTGATGGGTCGTCTTTGGCGAGCTGTCTACCGATCTGTTTCGTTCAAGAACGTCAATCTAGTTCCTTACGGTGTGGCGGAGGAAGACTTGCGGACGTGCTTGGGCGCACTGACCCCCGAGAATCGCAAGAAGATCCGAAAATGGGTGAGAAAGAACAAGTACGTGCATCTTCCCAATGAAGAGGGTGTTCACCGAGTGGTTGAGGCTTGCGAGAAGTCCATGAAGTCGATCGTTAACTCGAAGCTGCGATTCATATATCAGTATGATCCTTGTTACGAGAAGGAGGATCTCATTAGTTTCCTCCGAATCATTGCTTACCGGGTAGCGCTCAAGTACGACTGGGAGATGCTAGATGGTAAGTTTGCCTACAACAAGTGCTTGAACTACACCAAGAGATCTATGTGGAATGCCGCCTTTTTGCTTATCAAGCAGAATACTTCTGACGACTATAGAAGGCTTGCCAAGGTGGACACCGATCAAAGGCTGTATCAGATTACAACCATTTCGATGGACTCCCCTGTGGATGACGAGTGGCTGCATATCCAGAAGAGACTGGGAGCGCCCGAGGACAGGAGTATCGAAGTTACGGATCTGGCCAGAAGGATCAACAAGGACGAGGTTAGTTTTTTCAAGTACCTGCGCCTCGAAGTTGAGGACGTGCCGGAGTTTACTGAATTCGTTATGAAGGAAGTCGGACAGGACGAGAACGATCTTTATGTCAACAGTTATAAGGAGTGGCGCGAACTAGCTTTGCGTTTCTCTGGTATTACCCAACCTAAACAGCGCAGGGCTATTAAGTATCGGGTCCTGAAGGAGATTGGTCTGTGGGACCTATCCAGAATGAAGACGCCTAAGGAAGAGAAAGTGAGGAGAAGTTCTAATGAGTGAAGATAAACGAGATTGGGTTCAGTGGGTTCGTATTTTGGTAGATCCTAGCGAGACAGTGCGAGGCTTTTCTCTGTCTAACTTGGAGTTTAAGACCAAGACAGGTCAAATCGTAGAGGACGAAATGTACGGAACTCTGCCTGGAGATGCGAATACCCAGCGCGGCAAGTTCTGGGTGGTGACAGAAGACGAGTTGATACGGCGTTGCCCGCAGATGCAAACCTTTGCGCGGGGGGAAGACTGGTTTTTCCCCGTGGAGTTCTGTGATCCCTTTTGGAGGCCGCAAGGTGTTGAGCCCGGGGTCACCAGAGACGCTACGGACGCTGAGTGTGCAGAAGCGCTTAAAACCTTTGAAGGCATCAAAACGCAGATCTCTGAATAGTCCCCGGCGGGGACTCGAATAGACTAAAGGCACTGTGGACACTTATCTTTAAGGTGAGGAGAATGGCAATGAACGAAGACGAAATCACGCCGGAAGAGGGCGAAGAAGAAGAGGCCCCGGCTACCATTGAAGGGGAAGCCTTCGATGCCATCGACTTGCCGGATATACAGGATGTGCAACTAGACGCGGAACTGCCCAGCCTAGAAGATGATGCCACGAAGTACGCAGTACGCTTCGGCATCATTGGTGCGGGACAGGGCGGCGGCAGGATTGCCAGCCAGTTCTGGGCTCTGGGGCACCGAAGAGTTGTTCTCGTGAATACCACCGAGGCTGACTTCCGTGGCCAAACGGCCTCCAAGAAGGTCGTTCTGCCCACAGGTGAAGGTCAGGCCGCAGGGGCGGGAAAAGACCCGTCCGTGGCTCGTGAGGCAATCGCCAGGAATGGCGAATGTGTACGAGACGCTATCCGGGATTACATCGGCGAAGACGTGGATCGAATCCTCATCACCATTGGTGGCGGTGGCGGAACCGGTACAGGGTGCGCTGTTGGTCTGGTGGAGATTGCCCGGCAGTTCATGGCCGATCACGACAAGAACCCCAGGTCGGTAGGTCTCATCGTCAGCAAGCCAAAGGCTTCTGAAGGTGCGCAGGTTCAGGAGAATTTCGCTGACCTCATGGTTGATCTGAAGGAACTGGAGGAGGCAGGCAAGGTGAGTCCAGTCGTTGTAGTAGACAACGAACTCATCAACAAGCGCTTCCCGCGTGCAGGCGTGGCCCAGTTCTGGAAGATAGCCAACTCGAACCTTTGTGGCCTGTTTGACATCTTCAATATCATCTCGGCCAACGTCAGCCAGTACGCGAGCTTCGACAAGGCAGATTACGAGAGTGTGTTGAACTCGGGTAATTTGGTGTTTGGTCTCGCGAAGATCAAGGAGTACACCACGACTTCAGAGCTTTGCGATGCGATTCGCAGCAACGTCAAGAAGAATCTCCTGGGGGAAGAATTTGATCTCTCCACGGCGACTCACGCGGCGGGAATTTTGGTAGCGGACGAAGCTACTCTCCATGATCTTCCCCAGGCGGCTCTCGACGAGGCGATGAAAACGCTGAATCGAGTTTTGGGAAATAACGTTACGCTTCATCAGGGAGTTTATCCGGGAAATAAAGAGGGTCTACATTTGTACACTCTCGTTGGAGGTATGAAGGGCTAAATATGAGATGCAACTTGCGACACCGGAAACGATTGCTGTAGAGCAACAATCTAGTCGGATGTTCTGGCGAACAGTCTGGACTATGCCACCCCACCTTCGGTGCGTCGTCACTCATTTGTACATCTGTGATAAATCTTTTGAAGAATCTGCTCAGATCTTAGGAATATCTACCCTGGCCGTGCGGGTTCTTCACGATAGAGCCCTGGCCACTTTGAAATCGAGGATAGAGACATGGCGCTAACTCTTGACGAACTTGCAATTCTTGTGGATAGTTCTATTCAGATCTGTATCACGGACGAGGCCACGGAGGCAGTAAGTCTCCAGATTACTGGTGCTCAGATCCGAATCGGAGCCGGTCCCGAGCTGGTGGATGTCACAGGAGTGGGCGCTTCTGCTGGACCCGCACGAGATGACTACGCAGCCAAGGTCGCCGGTAAGGTGATGGTTGTGGGCGGTAACCCCCGAGGTTTGGAGGTTCACGTCCCCACCACGGTCATTGCGTAACTAATTTTCAACCCGAAAGGGATGAAGTCCAAAAGGAGAAATACTGTGAAGAGAAAATTGCTAGTATTGGTAACTGTGGCCCTGATGGCTTTAGGGTGCGCAGGTCTTGGCAACATTGGCACTACGCTCACTAACGCTGGCGACAAGGTAGCAGGTGTCGCCGCCACAGTGGGTGAGGATGTAGGCAACGTTGTAGAGGAAGTTGTCGAGTTGGATCTTGCAGGCGCGCTTACAGGTGCGATTGGGGCAGTAGCAAACCTGCTTGTGGGGCTTGGGAGCCTAGTTACGGGTACTGTGGATGCTGTGCAGGATGCCGTAGGGGATAGCGTGGATTTCGTTGTTGACACAGTTACGCCCGACCCGGATCCAGCGGAGTAGTTACCAAAAGCGTTAATCAGGGTAACCTGAGTTTTGATGATCGCCCGGCCTAGCCGGGCGATCGTCGTCCGTACTAAAGGATATTCACCGGAGAGGTGTTGCTGTGGGTTGGCTAAAAGACTTGCGAGAGCGAAGACCGGTCTTCGGCGAGCTGGTGAAGCAGTCGATTGACCAGCCTCTTCACATTTTGATGACCGTGGGGAGCGTTTGGGCGATCGGGGCTATTGCTCTAGTCTCGCTCAGCAGCCTATTGATCGCCATGATAGCAGGAGGCACACTGACAGCTCTCTGGGTGGCCCTCAGAGAATACTTTCAGTGGCCCAGCAGCAGATGGTGGGATCCGCCCCTAGATTGGGCTTTTGAGACCGCAGGGATAATTCTCGGAGTCTGGAGCCTGGGTCCAGTGGTCGGAAAAATAATTGCTCTTTTGAGCTAAAGTTTCAGAAATCTGTGCCGATAGACTAAAGAACCCGAGAGGGTGTTATATTAAGGATATCATGATGCGATTAGACCTACATCTCTATTTTTGCCTGTTGCTGGATAGCAACGGAACGGGAGCGTTGTAGGCTCAGATCAACAAAAATCTTACAACGCCCCGTTCACCGAGAGGAGAACGGGGCGTTTTGCGTTTATGGTGGCCGTAGCTCAATGGAAGAGTATCGGATTGTGACTCCGGGGACGGGGGATCGTTACCCCTCGGCCACCCCAGAATTTGAAGAGGAGATATTTGCCCGAATGGCGGAACGGTAGACGTGCTTGGCTTAGAACCAAGTGTCCTAGTGGCGTGCAGGTTCGACTCCTGTTTCGGGTACCAATGATCGCGAGTAGCCCAAGATTAGAGGCAGAGGGCAGTGTTCTGGAGCATATTCTGCATATGCGGATCAATCTCCAGTTCCCGATACCTCGACAGTGCAGGTTCAAGTCCTGCCTCGCGGAAATATATGGCACCGTAGCTCAGTGGTAGAGCGTGGGTTTGAAGCACCCAGCGTCGGAGGTTCGATTCCTCTCGGTGCCACCATATATGGCGCAGTAGCTTAGCGGCTAAAGCACTTCCCTGTCAAGGAAGGAGACGACGGTTCGAATCCGTTCTGCGTCGCCATATATGTCAGTGCGGCGACGATGGTGAGTCGCGTCGGTCTGTAAAACCGATGCTTCGGCTTAATAGGTTCGAATCCTATCACTGGCACCAATTTGTGGGTCCCCTGCCAAAAGGGCAGGGGCGTAAGTGGGGAGAGCACTCCCCGGCCCGCCGCGAAAGGCGGCACACATATTTTGCCGGAGTGGCGGAACGGTAGACGCGCTGGATTCAAATCCCAGTGTCTTCGGGCGTGAGGGTTCGACTCCCTCCTTCGGTACCAGATTTGCTCGCGTGGTGAAACAGGTAGACACGCTAGGTTGAGAGCCTAGTGGGACGTAAGCGCCCGTGCTGGTTCGAATCCAGTCGTGAGCACCAGATATTTGGCCCTGTAGCCAAGTGGGAAGGCAGCGGATTGCAACCCCGCTAAACCTCGGTTCGATTCCGAGCAGGGCCTCCAATAGACTAAAGAGGAATCGTGGACATTACCATAACAGTTCCCAAGAAGGACCGTGACGGGAAGGGTGCAGAAAATTGGAAAGAACCCTTCAAAAAGCTAAAGTTGTCGAAGATACGTGCCGAAGATGAATGGAACACCCTTCTGCGAGTGAATGGGAGGGATGCAAAGAGGATCCACAAGCTCACTGTGGACCGGTTAACGGTTGAGACAGTGATGAGAGAAGAGACAAAAGAGACTTGGGCAGATAAGATTGCCCATTTGGGGAAGAAGGAAAAAGTTTAGTCCCTCCGTTGTGGGAGGCGAGTGGGCTCCCTCACGGGAGTCCTCAGCCTGCCAAGGCCCGCCTCCCGCAACACGGGTATTTTGATGTGCGGCTTGCAGTGCTGGGTAACGCCTGCTATATTGCAGGAGATGCGGTTCAATTCCGCAGCGAAGTCGCAGCCGCGAAAAGCGGCTCCTTTTATGCCGGAGTGGTGGAATGGTAGACACGGCGGATTTAAGTCCCGCTGCCTTAGGGCGTGAGAGTTCGAATCTCTCCTTCGGTACCAACCGATTTGTTTGCAAACTGTTTCGCTTTGTGTGGGGACATCGTTTCCGGGGGGTAGACAAAGAGAAACCGCCGACCCTTAATAAAGTGACTGGTTGGCGTTCGTGTCGCTGGGACACAAAGTACGGATCTCGCGAGCGAGTGACGTTCGTGCTGTGGTGGCAGAGGCTCACGCTATGATGGACGCTGTTTACATTGAGCTGTTGCCGCAAATGTTAGAGCACGCTACAACGGTTTTCGAAGACATACGGGTTTTCAGCGACGAGTTTATCCAAGCAGTACAGCGGACGGGTTATGAAATTCCTACGGCTGCTGCTGCAAGCACTGATTCTAGGTTTAGGCTGTTTTTGAAGGTCCCCGGTCGCCAGGAGTTGAACGGTGTCTACTACGTAGGGGGCTGGAGCGACAAAGGAACTGTCAGCCTCTCCTGGGATCCTCATCAGGATTACCTGATGCCTAGGCGTCGCGAGGCCATCATGGCGACGCGGGCCAAGAACAGGGCCGAGGTTGAGGCTGAGGTTATTCTTTAAGTATGCTTCGACATTCGAAAGATGCCTATACGATTCGAGGGACCAGCCGGAAGCGGTTCCAGCGGGTCAAGGAAGTCTCTCTCAGTGATTTTGTTCCTGCGGGGGACGAGGAGCCCGGATCGGGCGACGATCAGCCCTGTGGCGAGCATTTCATCTCGAAGGACATGGAATGCCACGAGGGAGGCTCAGAAGTCTCAGAACCGGTGATCCCGGAATCAGAAGGGCTTACGGAGATGGACCTTCTCCTGATTCACGATCAGGCTCGTCTTCAGCACGCAGATAGCCCTGAACAGATCCAGGGTCTAACGGACGCCTGGAATGCCGCCAAGTATAGCGTCAAAAACAGCCCCGAAATCTTCGAAGACCCTGAAAAGACTGAGAATTTTGCTCTACTTATCGCGTCACTAATCGAACCAAGAAACAAAAAAGGTTATCGTCGAGTTCCTGTTACGTTCGGACCCGGTAAACCGCCCGCAATGGACGCCGAGCAGGTCCCTGGGGCCATGCAGGGCCTCTGGAGGGCCTTCAGCGAGCAGATCGCGGATCCAGACGAGTGGTACCATGAATTTGAGAAGATCCACCCCTTAGAGGACGGAAATGGCCGCCTAGGCGATATCATGTGGAAAATCGCCAAGGTACGGCAGGGAGAGGAGTGGCCGACCACCCATCCCCCGGATTTCTTCGGGTCTGACAAGAGCGAGTACACGGCGGCTCTGGTGACTGATGAGGGCTTCGTGACGGACATTGGCGGCGCGTCCAAGAGGAATACCGATTTTCGCCGGGTACTGTGGACCGGCAAGAATATGCAACTGGTCCTGATGAGCCTCAAGCCAGGAGAGGAAATCGGAAAAGAGGTTCACGAGCTTTCCCAGTTCTTGAGGATCGAAGAGGGCGAGGCCAAGGCAATTGTGGGAGGCGAGGAGTACATTTTGAAGGCGGAGGATGCCGTCATCGTGCCGGAGGGCGTGGAGCACAATCTCACCAATACCGGGCACGTTGACCTGAAGCTCTACTCGATCTATACCCCTCCCCAGCACCCCCCTGAGACGGTCCACGAGACCAAAGAGGACGCCGAGGATGATGAATAAAGTGCGAGACGAATGGCAGGAGAGCTTCCTGCGCTTTATCGAGACTGGCGAGGCAAAGTCCGAGTTTTTTGCTTTTCTCGACGAGGACGAGGATTGTCAGAAGGCTGTGGAGCAAGCCTTCTCCGTGCAATCGAAGGCATTTGAGGAATTTGCGAGACTGATAAAGCCCACAACCCCCGAAGCTTAAGTTATGGCCGTAATTGATGTGACTGAAGTGGCCGCTGAGCGGATCCACCTTCTACTCGAAAAAGACGACAAGCTAGCCTCTCACAGTCTTAGGATGAAGGTGGTCGGTGGCGGCTGTTCGGGCCTGCGATACGAGCTGGCCTTCGACGATACTGAGAATGAGACCGATACCGTGGTCGAAGCGCACGGTGTGAAGGTCGTGGTTGATGAGAAGAGTGCGCTCTATCTTATGGGAACTACACTGGATTTCGTGGATACCCTCAACGAAACAGGATTCAAGATGGGAAATCCAAATGCCTCCACGACCTGTGGATGCGGGGAGTCGTTTTCGGCATGAAACCTACAACCAAGTGACATAGACTAAAGACCCCTTTACGTGCTGCGATGATCCGATCCCCAGCAATGGGGCGGGGAGTTGGGTGGAGTGAAGCCGGTGGCGGTCAACGGCAGGCTGTGGATGATGCTTCCACGGGGCATTCGGTGGAACGGGAAGGGGCCGGGAATTCTAAACCGGGCGCGCGTGGATGGGATGAAAACCAAAGATCTAATTAGACTTTTGCAAGAAGCGGATCCTAAGGGTGAAACCGAAGTCTGCGTTGATAATGCGGATATCTATTTTGTTGAACGTTTGGAGGCATATTGGGACGGACGGCTGCAAGTTCTGATACGCAATCCTGACAAGGCTCCCTATTACAACGTAGAGGGCGTCAGATTCCTCAGTAGAGGAGAAAAAGTTCGACTAAATCTACTCTCTTTTGAGGATGTGCTATTGAACGATCCAGATGCCAGGGTAGAATATGACTCTAAAGCCACTAGAAAGCGCATGGAAGAGCAGGTAGAGGCAAGACGAGCCGAAGTGCGACGGATTTTGAGTGAGATCGAGGCAGAAGAGAAAAAGACTAAAGTTTCGTAGAAGGGTGCCGATAGGGTGGTTGAACTTCAAAGGGTGTTATACTCTCATCATGAACAAACAGAAGAACATGGACAAAGGTTTCTAGGATGAAAGATCAAAAGATATCCACGGAGTCGATTATCAGGGTCGGTGACGGTTGTGGCTTCAGCACGGAAACGCTTGTCAGGCCCGGATCGCAGACGCCTGACGCAATCAGCGGGTTCAAGGACTAGGAAATGCAGAACAAAAGCCGCATAGAGAAGTGCATCATAGACAAGAGCTGGGTAAGGACCGGCACGGAGGCGCTTAGAGCCGGGACAGAATCGCTCATTACGACCGCCGCCCGGAATGGCGGAGAAGATATGGTCGAATGGGCGGGACGTGGTGGCGAGTCGATGTAGACCGGGCACATAGAGTTTTTCGAAACCCTCGTGCCCAGTGGCCCGGGGGTTTCGTGTTTTAGGGAACTAGGGAGCTAAGGCGTGGCAACGCCGAGGCCACCCGGTTCTAGAATGATGATGCGGTGTAGTTCAGTGGTAGAACAGGGGTTTCATAAGCCCCGTGTCGGGAGTTCGATTCTCCCCATCGCAACCAAGTATAAGGAGAAAATTTTTGGGGGTGTAGCTCAACTGGGAGAGCGCCGCATTTGCACTGCGGAGGCTGCGGGTTCGATTCCTGT
>SDBV01003594.1_pt1 | contig 22715 bp, 16 predicted proteins | sample 2277081 | NCBI WGS metagenome assembly SDBV01 (sample SAMN10402039, study PRJNA504765) | marine sediment metagenome | isolation source: marine sediment core GS10_PC15, 223 cmbsf | place: Arctic Ocean: Southern Knipovich Ridge | collected 2010 | reverse complement strand
TGGTACCACCACTACGACTTCATCGGCGACATCGACGAGGTCCGCATCTCCCGGGTCGCTCGCTGCCCCGACTGGATCAAACTGCAATTCGAAAACCAGAAGCCTCTGCAAACCCTGGTTGGGCCACTCGTGCAGCCCGGCGACACCTTTTCGGTTGCACCAACGCAATTGATTGTGTCGGAAGGCAAACGCGTCGCCGTAACCGCCCGGGCCGGAGGAGCACAGAAAGTCTACTGGATCCTGAAAGACGACAATCGCGAGACTCCCGATCAAGAGACCATCATCGCCGTCGACCGATACGCCTTCACCTTCGACGCCGGTCGGGTGACTTCAGGCCAGTCGCTCACGCTGCGTTTCAAGGCGATTTATGCCGATGCAGTCAAGACCAAAGACATCCCCATAACGATCAACGAGAGTATACCGGACCCGGCCTTCACGCTCACCGCACCGAACAAGTGGGATGGACGAGAAGCGATCGAGGTGTTGCCGAGGATAGCCAACCTGGACCAACTCCGAGCCCATGGTGCCAGCGAATTGAATTACCACTGGAACGTGTCGGGGTTGGCCGTGATCAAACAGATCGAGCCGGGAAAACTGATACTCGAGAGGGCTCAGAACAGTGGCCGGATGACCGTTACACTGGCGTTGGATAACGGCGGTGCAGCGACAACCCACACGGCGACGATCCTGGTCGACGAACCGGCCGAAGATGCCTGGGTGCAGCGAATGCCCGAAAAGGATGAGAAGCCCGCGGATAATCAGTTCTATGCACGCGACGACAAACAATTCGGCACCTTGTACTATAACGGAACCTTGGCCGAAGCGGGCGACTCCGTCTATCTGAAGGTGTATGCCGACGACAAGCTCTACGCAGAAGAAGAACGCGACTTGGCGACGGACCGGACCTACGCTTTCTCCGTTAAGCTGAAGGCGGGACTTGTCAAGTACCGGGTCGAGTTCGGCTCGAAGACCGAAAACCTCGCAACGCTGCTCGATACCGCGACGAACCTGGTGTGCGGCGATGCCTACATCATTCAAGGTCAATCGAATGCCGAGGCCACTCAGTTCGGCGAGGACAAGAAGCCTTACACCAGCGAGTGGATTCGCACGTATGGCCGCCCGAGGACTGATCCCGAAGGCGCACGCCTGAAAGGCTGGCATATCGCGGTTCGTCGTGTTGACGGCGGAAAGGCGCAGGTCGGGTATTGGGGCTTGGACCTCGCTCGACGATTGGTGGAAAGTCGGAGAATCCCGATTTGCATCATCAACGGGGCCGTGGGAGGAACGCGGATCGATCAGCACCAGCGAAATCCGGCAGATCCCGAAGACGTAGCAACCATTTACGGGCGACTGCTGTGGCGAGTTCGGCAAGCCAAGCTGACGCACGGCATCCGTGGTGTCTTATGGCACCAGGGCGAGAACGATCAGGCGGCCAATGGCCCTACCGGCCGCTTTGCTTGGGAAACCTACCAGCAAGACTTCATCGATATGTCGGCGGCCTGGAAAGAGGACTTTCCCAATATCCAGAGCTATTACATCTTCCAAATCTGGCCGGCAGCTTGCGGCACCGTCATCAAGGGGTCCGACAATCGCCTCCGCGAGAAGCAAAGAACCTTGCCCTATCTTTACTCCAACATGGGCATCATGTCGACCTTGGGTATCCGGCCGGGCAGCAGTTGCCACTATTCGGCGGCCGGCTACGCGGAATTCTCGCGATTGATCTTTCCGCTCGTCGAGCGGGACAACTACGGCAAGGTTTTCAAGAAGTCGATCACGCCTGCCGATCTCGAGAAGGCCTACTACACCAGCGATCGCAAGGATGAAATTGCCCTGGAATTCGACCAAGACATGAGCTGGGAAGATAAGGACGCCGACCATACGCTGGCCGATCAGTTCTACCTGGACGGCAACCCCGGCAAGGTCACGTCCGGCACGGTCTCCGGAAGAGTGATTGCCCTGAAGTTGGCCGAGGCTTCGTCCGCACGCCAGATCACTTATCTCGACGGCGTATCGTGGAATATGAAGAGACCTTTCCTTGAAGGAAGTAATGGCATCGCAGCGCTCACGTTTTGCGAAGTTCCTATTGTCGAGGCCAAGAGACAACGGGCGCAGTGCCTCGTCCCGCCGCGAAGCGATCTCGGAAAGAACCGGTAGAACAACCAACAGGGACCGTCTCGTGCTTCTTCGGCCACCTTGACGCCGAAGGTTTCCACAAAGATCGCAAAGACGGCCCTCATCACGCAAGGCGGTCCTTCGACGTCCTGGCCCACGTCGACGAACGCTTCCACGCGACCGGCCACTTCAAAGCCGATCTCCTCCTCCTTCCAGGATTCCACCGACCCGGTCAGTCTCAGTTTGTTGTCCCGGCCGGGGCCGGTTTGCTTCAGCACCATCACATTGACCGCGCGAACGGTCCGAGGGGCCGACGACGCCTCCTGCCCGCAACCACACAACCCCAACAGCGGACCGCCGGACAGCATTGCCGATAGCAACAGACGCTGGCGAGAAGACATAGCATCACCTCAAGGCTAGGAACGACCGAAACGCGCGCCGGCAGGCGACCTGCCGCCGGATAAGAAACTGTACGTCATCACCGCTTGTCTGTCCTTTTCCAATCCACCCTCCCCCGAATCACGAGGTTAACGATGCCACATCTGACGTTCCCGTTTTGTTCCTTTCCCGGATTCCCCTATACTCACCACAAGAGGAGGTGATATCAATGGCTCAACCAGAGAAGACCTTTCGCATCGGCTCCTGCTCGGCGTCAGTGTTCGTCAACACCGCCGCCAAGAAGAACGAGCAGGACGAGCGACGGACCTACCGAATGGTATCCGTCCAGCGCCGCTATCGCGACGGCGATACCTGGAAAAGCTCGACCAGCTTTGCCCTGGCCGATCTCCCGGCTGCGATCGCCGTCATGCAAATGGCGATGGACCATGTGGCATCGCACGAAGCCGAGACAGGCACATAGTCGCACCTGTGGCCTCGCAAACCGGTCCTCACTACTCCCCGTCGAATCCTACTGGTTCGCTGACCGGTTCTGGCCTCTTGGCGGCCGGATCACATTGTCCAACAAGGAGACCGTGGTACCGGTCCTCGATGCCGGTCACGAAGCTGCCTTCATCTCCCAGATGGTCCTCAGCAACCTTTGGCCTTGGCGGCCAGACACCGCCTGTCAAGAACGGTAGCGTCTCTTGAATTTCAGCGGCGGTCATCAAGCCTTCGAGCTTGACGCCCACGTCTGACGACACGCGCCAGCGCTGGAGGGCCTCGAACATAGGCTCTAGCACCTCGTCGGGCAGCCGCAGTAGCTTTTTGATCTGTTCCGCACGGTCTGGAGGAAGGTCCTGCCACTCATCGATCAAGAGGAAGTCTCGGTCGTCCCAAAACGCTTCGAACATCTCCTCCAGCCGGTATGAGGCCCGCCTGAGGATGCGAACACCGAGGTCCCTGGGACCGCCCCGGAGCATTACGGCCGCTACCTCCGGCATGTCGTCGATGACACGACCAGCGGTTATTCAGGCAGCGTAAACCACGGCGGCGTCCAGTAGGGATGCTTCAATCAGGTCGGGCTTTCGCTGCCGAGCCCAGGTATCGGCCAGCAGGTCGACCTGGACTGGGATCGGCACTTGTTCCAGAAGAGGAACCTCGGTCAGGTAGCCGACCGGTGGATCGGGCTCTTCTTCCAAGTCGAGCGGCAGCTCGATGTCGGAGAGCGTTTCCTGGAGGGCAAGCCGGAACGCCAAATACGCAAGGTCGCCCTGCGGGAGGCGGACGGTGTGGCCATAGCAGGTAAGCATGGATATCCTCCACCTGTGTCAATTCCTTGGCGAATCTCCCTTTTCAGCCCTCACCAACCAGATTGGCAGTCCACGATCAATGCCTTGCCGCCCGGAAGCGTGATGAGTCTCAGAGCGTTAAGGAAGTGGGTTTGGTTATTCCGGGCGATGAGCATGTCGGATGTCCATGTCGGTGGCAAGCTGGTTGTGAAACTCGATCCATTCCATACCCGGCTGATTGTCGGCCGGATGGTACATGATCTCGTTCAGCGCGACCGTGCTGTCGGCCGAGAGGACCATCCGTGACTCGAGGGTCTCAAAGGCCAGCCGCCCAAAGCGGCTATCCCGCTGTTTCTCTTTCGACCTGACGGCGAACACGCCGTAGCCCAAGTGGTCGCCCACGGCGTACACGGAGTCGAAGGTGCCGATGACGGGCTGGTCATTGTTATGGAATTCGCCTGTCTCGACGATCCTCCGGGTTTGCCAGCCGACCGTTCCGAGTTCGCTGATCGCCGTCAGGTTCAGCGTGCCGCCCACGCCGAGCGTGCCGGTTCTGATCACGATCAGGTCGTTGGGCACCGCGTCGGCGGAGCTGCCGAACTCGACGTTGTAGCTCGGAGTTCCCTCGTCGGTGTCGAACTCGGCCCAGTTACCCGCCCCCGGGTCGAGGGTCAGCACACCGGCGCTGCCGCCGATATTGAGGTTGCCCTGGATCAAAACGACACCCTCGATCGTGCTGCTTTGGGGGGTCGTCACGTCATCGAAGGTGAATTCGCCGGCAGGCAGAGTGAGCCTGCTCGCGGTGTCCTCGATCGTCAAGTCGCCCAGCTCGATTTGTGGGCTGGGCGAGGTAATCTCGCTATCGGCGGTCACGATCAGGTTGGTGTTGGGTATGCTGACGGGCTCGTACGCGCCGGCCGTAATAATCAGCCCGCCGAGATGTGCATTCCCCCCCGCAATCCTCAGCAGGCTGATGTCGAGGTTGCCGTCTACAACCTCCACCGCCTGGGCCAGCACGGATGCCTGAGTCCACGGCTTCGACAGCGAGGCGATCCAATCGATGATCCGCTGATCATCCCCCCCCCCGGACCTTGCTGCCTCGCCGAGACTGTTGCCCGTAGCGGCAGTAGCGGTAGCCGTGCCTGTCCAGCACGCCAGCGAAGCCCTCGCGGCGGACTTCGACCCACCAGTGGCCTCCGGAGGCGAAGAAGGCGAAATTGTCCAGCCCCAGGCCGAGAAGGTGCTCGGCGGCCAGTTCTCCGGTGCGATGCATGTTCGGATAGACGCAGGGCAGGCCGAGGTCCGGATCGGCAAACAGCTCGACCAGGGGTAGCCCGGTGGCCAGCAGCTTGTCCAGGTCGCTGCGCCGCGCGGTGCGAGAGATGATGCCGTCTCCGCGCCAGTCCTTCACCCACGGCGGAAACCGGTCGCGCAGGCCACGCTCTTCAATAGGGATGGACCAGGGCGCGTGCTCCGCCACATAGCTGCCGACTCCCCGGGCCAACCTCCGGCCATAGGCCCGAGAGGTTTCGATCAACAGCAACACTTCTGGGACACGCGGCGTCTTGGGCACGGGACACCCCCGGTGGCGAAAGGTCATCTAACATGTGACAATTTGGCCAGGCGACCCGATCGATGAAGCGTCTCTCTGGATGCCAAGTATCGCTGCCGCCGAAGATCCAATATAACAAGGCGTGTCGCAAAAGTGCAATATTTTGCCCAGGCAAGACTTATTTTTGTCTGTATAATCGAAGGAGTATGGCCAGAGCGCCGTGGGCATGGAAATCCGACCGCACGATCCCCATCATCCGCATGGGTGGCAATTGACGAGCACATCGCTTAACATTGGCAAGAAGAACTGTAGATGACCAAAGGAGCAACGTGTGGCAAACGACAAGGTGACGCGGCGGGATTTTGTTCGCACCGGAGCGGCGGCCGGTTTGGCGGTGACCGCTGCTGCGTCGGTGGCTTCGGCTTCTGAAGCTGAAAAACCTGCGACGCAAGATGATCCGGGAACACTGGCGGGCGGCATGCCTTACGGCCGCATCGGCGAACTGAAGATCAGCCGGCTGATTTTCGGATCCAACACGCCGGGCGCCCACAGCAGAGACCTGATCTACGTCAGTGCGTTGGGGCGTGCGTACAACACACACGAACGCATGCTCGACACGTACAAGTTGGCCGAGTCCCAGGGCATCAACACCCTGCTGCAGGGCAGTCCCGGTCTGATCCGAGAATACAACAGCACCCGGGGCGGGAACTTGCGGATCATCCAGCCGGTCAATGTGGGCACCGGCGACAGCAAAGAGAAGATCAAGAACACGCTCACCGCGGCCATGAAGAACGACGTGGCCGCCGCGTTTTACATCTGGGGCGATCAAGGCGACTACTTGGCGATGGCCCAGAGAATGGAGCAGGTCGGTGTGGCCATGGAAGTGGCCAAGCAGTTGGGCTTGGTGCTGGGGCTCGGCGGCCATTCCCTTGAAGTGCCGATCCAGTGCGACGGTCTGGGGATCAAGCCGGATTTCTACGTCAAGACCTTCCACGACGACAACTACTGGTCGGCCACGCCAAAAGAGAACCGCGAGCCGTTCTGCTGGTACGACAATGCGGGCGGAAACTCCTACACCGGCAAAACGGGCGATCATAACCGGTTCCACGACAATATCTGGTGCCTCGACCCCGAGAAGACGATCGAGGTGATGCGCCAGATCGACGTACCCTGGATCGCATTCAAAGTGCTGGCCGCCGGAGCCATATATCCCCGGAAGGGATTCCGGTACGCATTTCACAACGGGGCCGATTTCATTGCCGTGGGCATGATCGACTTCCAAGTACGCGAAAACGCCGAACTGGTGAAACGACTCGTCGCTCTGCTGAAAGACAGAGACCGCCCTTGGCATGCTTGAGGTTCCAATTTCAGGAGTCCCACAACTACCACAGCGAAAGGAAACGATCATGAAGAACGTCCTGCGAAGCTGCTGTGCCCTGCTGATGTGTGTAGCGGGGGCCAACGCCGAGGTTCTGGATGAGCCGACGGATCTGGACTTAAGCGGCGTTGTCAAGGCGATCAACTTCGGCAACACCACGGATCAGGTCATTGGCGGAGTTACCTTCCTGGCGGCCCCGGCGAACAGTACCGTCGACGGCGTGAAGAACGTGGCGCCAGGCATGGTCAGCGTGGGGCAGAATGGCCAGACCTCGCCCGAGCTCGGCAGCAACAAGGAAGACAATGCGCTGGAACAACTCCTGGGCACATCCGTTTTCGGCTGGGACGGCGGTACGAATATTGAACTTGACATTCCCGTGCCCAACGGCTTTTATCGGGTTCAACTGATTCTCTACGACGGGTGGCAGAGTGTGACCGGCAACCGGCGCGACGTGGACCATTATGTGGAAGGCGCGCTGGCGGCCGCCAACCATCAAGACTATGTCCAACAGAACAATACGCCCCACGCCGGGAGCATCGCCGCCTATGTCTTCGAGGTGACCGACGGACGGATCGACATCGAGGTCGTGGGACTGATCCCCAACGCCCACCTTAGCGGCCTGATCATCAGCAGGCTCTCCCTATCGGCCGGGCAGAAGGCTCCCACGCTCAAACCGAACGAAACGTGGGTGGCCCCCGACGCGACGCAAGGCGGCGATCCCGAACTGAGACGCCAGTATCTCACCTTGCGGCATGACCTGGCACGGCGAGCCACGTTCGAGGCGCTGGCCAGCCAGACCTTCCGCGCCGAGGCGTCGATTCTCAAAACCGACCGCGATCCGACGGACGTGGTGCTGCGCCGGACGGCGGCCCTGCTGGCGGACATTCAGAAGATGCCGACCGCGACGGACCTGTCCGCCATGGCGGCCGAACTGGAGCAACTCCGGACGGCGAACGCGGAAACTGAACTGCCGGAGACTGCCGCACGGTACGCGCTTTTCGCAACGGCGTGCAAGCTGCGTCGAAAGATCGCGTTGGCCAATCCTCTGCTAAGGGACTTCGACGAAATCGTTTTCATCAAACGACACGGTTCGCTCTACAGTCACATGGTCGATCAGTTCTACGGCATGACCGCCCAGCCGGGCGGCGGACTGTACGTCTTGTCCGATGCCTTTGGCGATCAGCCCAAGGTGCGTGACGTGCTGGCCGAATCCGTGGTCGGGCAGGGGCGTCTCGCGGGAGAGAAACTCAGCGGCGGACCGAGCAAGAAGTGGAACATCAGCTTCTACGACAGCACGGCTTCGCTGCGCGGCGAAGAGACCGAAGGCGGGGCGTTCCTCGCGCCGGACCTGTCTTTTGACGGCCGACAGATTCTCTTCGCTTATGCCGAATGCAAAGGGAATCGAGATCATCAGGCGCATCTCGATCACAGCCGAGGACACTGGGATGAGGGTCGCTGCTATCACATCTTCAAGGTCAACGTGGATGGCTCCGGCTTGGAGCAACTCACCGACGGCACGTTCAACGACTTCGACCCTTGCTGGATGCCCAATGGGCGAGTTGCCTTTGTAAGCGAACGTTGCGGAGGCTATCTTAGATGCGGCAGAGTCTGTACGACCTATAATCTTCATGACATGGCTTCTGACGGTAGTGACATTGGACGGCTAAGCTCTCATGAAACCCATGAATGGCAACCGAGTGTGAGCAATGACGGCAAAATCCTTTATACGCGATGGGACTATATTGATCGCTGGTCTTCGGCGGCGCACTTGCCTTGGATAACAACACCCGATGGTCGCGATCCAAGGGAAATCCACGGCAATTTTGTAGATCGGAGAACACGTCCAGACATGGAAGTTGATGTTCGGGCCATACCCGGATCACACAAATTCATTGCAACAGCTACAGGTCACCATTCGCAGGTATTTGGCACGCTGGTCATGATTGATCCCCGAATGGAAGATGATGAGCAGATGTCTATGGTGAAACGTCTAACCCCTGAGGTTGGATTCCCTGAGAACCAAGTGGTAATTGCCGGAAAGATGCCAGGTGACTACGGTGAGGCATGGCCGCTGAATGAGGACTATTATCTGTGTGTTTATGACAGAAATACGATGATAAAACCAAATCATCCATTAGACGCAGACTATGGTATCTACCTGGTAGACAGTTTTGGCAACCGGGAACTGATTTACCGCGATCCCGATATTTCCAGCCACAATCCCATTCCCTTGCGTTCCAGACCTGTGCCGCCAGTTATCCCTGACGGTTCAATACGCGTAGCCGAAGGTGAAGGTGAACCCGCAGAAGCGACTGTCGGGCTGATCGATGTCTATAACAGCGCGCTGCCTATGCCCGAAGAAACCAAAATCAAGGCCCTACGTGTGTACCAGGTATTTCCGCTTTCTATTGCATCCTGGCATATACAACATAATATTGGTTTGCAGATACCGGGAAGCAACTCTGTCAATATTGCCCGGGCTGTATTGGGGACAGTTCCTGTAGAGGAAGACGGCAGTGCATTTTTTACCGTGCCGGCAAATAAAGAATTGTTCTTCCAGGCATTGGATGAAAAAGGGATGGCGGTTCAAACTATGCGGACGGGTACGCACTTTATGCCGGGCGAAAATACAACATGCCTGGGCTGCCATGAGTCCAAACATTATGCGGGCGCGACAGCCGTTCCAGCCGGAACGCCTATGGCTATGAAAAGGAAACCGTCACGCTTGAAACCGGATGTAGATGGCACTTATCCATTCAGCTATCCAAGGCTTGTCCAGCCGGTGCTTGATCGCAACTGTGTTGACTGTCATGATGAAAACAAGGACAAAGCTCCTCGTTTAGATTCCGGGCTGGTAAGAGATCCGGCTGGAACATATATGAATGTTCCCACTACATACTATGCTTCCTATCTGAGTTTGGCCCCGGGATTCGGAACATGGCAATACAACCCTAACAATTACTTGCGGGGCTGGGAGCAAGACCATAGTTCGACCCCGGGAAAAGTGGGAGCCCGGACATCCAAGCTATACGAACTGCTCGAAAAGGGCCATTACGACGTCAAGCTCTCGCAACAGGAAATGCACCGGATCACGGTCTGGCTCGATTCCTACTCGCCCTTCTACGGCGTCTACGAACCCGAAGCCGGCAAAGCCCAACTCCGCGGCGAAATCGTACGCCCCACGCTCGAGTAGCTGGCCGGTCCGATCTGCGGTACAATGGGCCGTTGCGTGTCCTTACTACCGAAAAAGACGGGCAAGATCGCCTGGCGCGAACGGATCGGCGGCGAGTATTCCGCTTCGCCGATCTTTGCCGACGGACGGATCCACTGTTTCAGTCAAGAACGCAACGCGACCGTGCTGGCCCCCTCGAGGCGGTTTGAGGAGCAGGCCACCAACCAACTGGCCCTGAGCGTCCTGGCCGAGAACGAACTGGACGAGGGCTTCATGGCCTCGCTGGCCGTGGTGGGCAACGCGCTGATTCTGCGAACGAAGACGCTGCAGGCCATGGTGCTTCAAGGCGACCCTTACTCCGAGAAGATCTATCTACTGCCCGCCTGGCCGCCGAACTGGAACGTGAGTGTCAAGCTGTATGCGCCGCGCAAGACGGTCATCGAGTGCGAGTACCGCGAAGGGGAGATCGTCCAATTGAAGGTAACGCCAGCCGAAAGACGCAAGGACGTGGTGATTGCACAGCAGAGTGAATGATTACAGGAAAATGTAATGAAGACACTTTGTATGATTGTGGTTTTTGTGGCGTTGGTCTCAACTGCTTATGCCGCACCTTTAGATACGATCACAGAAGGATTTAATCCGGGCGGGGGGCAAGCTTTAGCGATCAATGTTACACCGGCACAATCGGCTGATACGGGTTATTCGTGGAGCGGATATCAGGGTAACCTTTGGGGGCTTGCCCTTTGGGATGGTGAAAAGAGCGGTCTTGGACAATGCCTTGATTTTAGCGGTGTCGACAGAGGGTACGGCGACCTGAATGCCTGGACGGTCTTCAATGGCGACCATGTCAAGGAACTCAAAAGCATTGTTTTCCAGTGGAGTTCGACGAGTGCCTCATATAATATGGAGGTCCACGCTGTCATTAAAGATGCCAATGGCGACTGGTTTGTCTCGGATGATCAAGTTGCCGATATTGCTTTCACCAAACAGGTCATTGATGCTTGTAAAACAACATGGCGTAAGCTGACGAGTGAACCGGTGATCGTGTGACGACGCGGATCGGCGCGTACGTCTCGCTGCATGTCCAGGGCGATGTGCAACGCGTTGCTGACACAAGCAGCCGAATACAGACTGTATGGCTGCCGCATCAATCCTCTTCAGCATTCACGCAGGCTTCGACGTTCACCCGACTCTCATTTCCCACGCAGGCGGGGCGATTGAGGAGGGGACGGGAGATCCGCGCCCAGCGCGACTCATCCGATCAGGACACTTGCGGTTAATTCACAGGGGGCAGCTTCACCAATTCGATGTCTTTGTACCAGGCCTCACTGGGTCGGCCAACGTGGATCTGCAGACCGATGACTCCCACCTGGGGGATGGACTGATCGGGTTCGGTGTAATCCACGGTTTGGTGGCCGTTGATCGACAACTGGACTCGACGCCCTTGGCAGCGAATCACGTACTCGTTCCAGTCACCGCGGCGAATGATTCTGCTCCGTTGTTCCGCGGGCGGACCTGCCAGCAGTTTGTGTCGCCGTTCGTCGTATAGGCACCCCCACCAGCTATCTCCCAGATCCGCTTGGTAGCCGATCATCTCGTTGCTGTTGGGCACCCGTTCGCTACGGATCTGGATCCCCGCATTGGCGCCCTCTCCCAGCACCTTGAATTTCAGTCGCAGTTCGAAATCCGCATACGTCTTCTTGCTGCACAGATAATCATTGCGCGCAATGGGCTTCGTCATGCTGCCGCCGACGATGGCTCCATCCTCGATGCGAAACGCCTCGAGGTTGCCTTCCCAACCGGCAAACGTCTTACCGTCGAAGAGCGAGATAAACTCCTTTTCGTCCGGTGTCGGGATCGGAGTCGGCTGAACGGTCGGCGCGAGCTCTAACTCGCCGGCGTCGAGCTTGCGAACGCGAATGTTGCGGTACCACGTCTCGCTCGCATGATTGGCATGGGACTGGAACCCGATGGCGCCGGTCATTGCGATTCCGGGCTCTTTCTCGGTGTAGTCGACGGTTTGCGCTGCGTTGATCCAGATACGAATCCGGGGTCCCTCGCAGCGAATGCGATAGGCGATCCATTGGCCCGTCTCGATTTCCTGCTTGGGGTTCGCGTAGGCGAGCATTCGGTTTCGTCGCACTTCGTCGTACAGGCAGCCGTAATAGGCCGATCCCAAGTCGGCTTGGTAGCCTACGCCGGCTGTCCGACTTGAACGGAGATAGATCCCGCCGTTCGGGAAGTCGACGCCCTTGATGCGCGCTTCGAGGCGAAGTTCAAAGTCGCCGTACTCGCCATCGAGCGCAATATAGTCGTTGCCGCGACCGATCGCCTTTTCCAGACTGCCGCCGACAATGGCGCCCTCTGCGACACGATACACCTTGCCGGACTGTGTCCAGCCTTTCAGCGAGGTCCCGTCGAACACGGAGCTGAACTGGGTCTCTTCCTTCTTCAGTCGGATGCCATCGCGAGCGATAACCAGCGCCTTCTCCGCATCGCTCTTCAGGGCCGCATCGGTCGAGATTTCGAGCACTTGCAGCAAAGCCTTTTCGGTAAGCTCGGGTGCTGCCATGGCAACGCGGCCGGCTATCGGCACGATCGTCGAACAGGCCTGCTGCTGAAGGTCCTTGCCACCCACAAGCGACGCGGCCAGGGCCAGTCCCTCGGGCGTCGGGTATCGGCGGCACACCTCGAACACAAGTGCCTTGTCGTCGCTCCGCTTGGCGATTGCCAGTGTGTTCCGGCAGACGGTCATGCGCTGCTCGGGCGTCATGTTCAATTGCCGGGCGATGCGAACGTAGCCGCGCAGGGCACGGATCTTGTACTTGTCGCTCTTGAGCGTCTTGGCCAGATCGAACATCGCGGGCGCGGCGTCGGCGGTCTGCCACTGACCAAGCAACCGGGTGGCCGCATCCTGCATGGCGTTGTCGTTGCTCTTGGCCGCGGCAACGACCGTTGTCAGGGCCGTCGGTCCGCCGAGTGACGTGAGTTGCCCCAGCAGAAAGACCTTCGTATCGGTCGATGCGCCCGACATCGCGGCGGTAAGCGTCTCGGCACACGGCTGCCGCGGCATCCGTACGCACGCGGCCTTCAGCGCGGATTCCGTCCCGGCGAAATCGCCCGAGCCGAGCGTACCGAGCGCCAGGGCGATGAATCCGGGAAGGTCGTCCAATTGGGCCGTCGAACCCAGGGCGCCGGTCGCGGCCGCACGGGTTGTCGCGTTGGGGCTGCCGGCCAGTTTCATTAAAGCGGGCGCCGCGGACGCGATCTTACGCCCGGCCGCCATCTCGATGGCCAACGCAAATGTTTTGGCGTCGTCGCTATCAAGCATCTTCGTAATGGCCGCATTGATCTCGTCGCTTTTCAACACGGCAAGCGTAGAGCGGGCCGCGCCGGCGATCTGCTCGTCTGATTCTGCGGCCGCTTCCAGCAGTACGGGCACGACCGTCGCGCCACCCAATTGGGCCAAAGTCCGAAGTGCCTCGATACGCACCTCGGGCGCACCGCCTTTGGCCGCGGCGACGACCATCGGCAACACGGCCTTGTCGGCAAGATCACCGTCGGCAAGATCACCGTCGGCAAGATCACCGTCGGCAAGATCACCCAAGGCGATCAGCAGCAAAGCCTGACGCGAGGGCGATTGCTCCTTGAAACTGGCGACGAGCATGCTCAACACGTCGATATCGTCGCCCAACCGTCGGGCAATATGCAACGCGAGCCGAAACTGTGACTCCTCTTCCGAGTCGAGCAGTTGAGCAAGCCGGGGCAGCCCCCCTTGGCCCATCACGGCAATCGCACTGCGCGTTGCGGTCAACTTCATGTACTGTGGAACGTGGGCGTTCTGCACGGTCTCGCACAGCGCCACGGCCTTATCCGCCGCACCCCGTTTCGCGAGCTGCTGGATGCAAATCATACAGGCTTTGCCCAGTGCGGGGCCGGATTTCGCCGTCGCTTCGGCCAGCGTCTTTTGTAAGATGTCGGCCGCCGCGGGAGTTCCGATGTATCCGAGCGTGCGGGCGGCTGCCGCTGCAACGGCCGAGTCGTCGCTGCCGAGTAGTTTTGCTACGGCGTCGATGGCCGCAACATCGCGACGTGCGCCGATTGAGCCCAGCACGCCGACTAGCCGCCAGCCATCGAGCCGCACGAGTGCTTCCCGCAATGCGACATCGGATGCCGGGCCGGGGATCGCTTCCAGACCGTCTCGTGCGTAGGCCGATAGCTTTTTGTCCGCCAACAGCCCGGCCAACGCAGGCACGGCACTTTCGTCGCCGATGATCACCAGCCGCTGGCAGGCCTTGGCTTTGGCAAACGTGTCCGCCTCTGACGTGAGAACGGCGACCAGCTTGGTCGTCTCACTCGTCGCCGAGTCTTGGGCAGACAGTGTTACGGGGGCTATCGCCAAGAGACATGCAGCGAGAGTTATTGCATTGAAGTATCGTGTACGATTCATGGTCACTGTCCTTGTGTGTTTTCTGTTTAGGTGGGGTAGATCGGCTAAATGGCCCACGGCTCGCGGGCGGCGCGGGTTCGCATTCGGTTGGCTTCTTCGTCGCCGACGAACATTTCGGCCACTGGATCGAACTTCAGCTTGCGGCCAAGTTTCCAGGCAATGGCCGCTGCGTGACAAGCGATGTGCGACTTGCGCATTACATTGGCATTGGCAGCCGTTTGGCCTCGCGATTTTACGCAGTTGAAGAAATTCCGCACGTGAGTTTGGGTGGAGGTCCCCGTGATGGTCGGGGCGGGAAGCTCGGCGCGAAGGGAATCGATCGAAACGGCGATCCGGCCCGTGTCGCCCGTCTCGACCCAACCTTCATCGCCCTCGAAGCGCACCGGGCACGTACCCAGCCCGAGCCAACTGCTGCGACGTAAGATCAGCTTCACGCCATTGGCATAGCGGCAGGCGATCGCGTTGTCGTTGGGCATGTCGATCGGTTCGTACTCGATCGGAGTCGTGCCATCGGCCCCATTGGCGGCCTGGCAAAGGTCCAGCGTATGGGCGCCCCAATCCAACAGCGTGGCCCCGGAATCGAAGTCGTAGTAACCCCGCCATCCGCCGTCGACGTAACTCTGATTGAAAGGCCGCCACGGCGCCGGGCCGAGCCACATATTCCAATCGACGACCTCTTGCGCCGGTTCCGGTTGGGCGGACAGCCAGGCGTGACTGTCGCGTAGTGCATAGATGGAAGCGTGAAGCGTGTGCAGGTTGCCGAGCTTCCCGGTCCGGGCCATCTTGATCGCATGAATGAAATTCGAGATGCTGCGGCGTTGCGTTCCGGCCTGGAACACGCGACCCGTGCGTTGGATAGTATCGGCCAGTCGCTGCGCTAGCGCAATCGAGATCGCGCACGGCTTTTCGCTGTAGACATCCTTACCGGCCTCGGCCGCCAGCATCGAGGCGTGTGCGTGCCAATGGTCGCCGGTGGCGATCAGCACGGCATCGATGTCGTCGCGCTCGAGCAGTTCGCGAAAGTCGCGATACGTGGCACACTTGTCGTCACGGTTCCGCCCGTCGGCCATGGCTTTGACGTTCTTTCGCTGATCGGCCCGAACGTCGGCAATGGCCACGAACCGCACGTCGGGCTGCGGCAGCATGGTACTGAGGACGTATCCTCCACGACGCCGAATTCCAATCCCGCCGAGGATAATCCGTTCGCTGGGAGCGACGATGCCGTCGCGTCCCAAGGCGCTACTGGGGATGACGGTAGGCACCATGGCCGCGGCACTCGCCCCAGCCGCGGTCTTGAGGAAGCGTCGCCGCGTAAGGTGTGTTGCCTTTACGTGTGTCATAGTCTTCCTTTCATGAGGTACTACTATCTGTTCATTTGCGTTCATATCGAAGCCCACGGCTGGCGTGCGGCTCGGCTCCGCATCCGGTTGGCTTCCTCGTCGCCGACGAATGTCTCGGTGACCGGATCCAAGGTCAGCTTGCGGCCGATCCTCCAGGCAATGGCCGCCGCGAAGTTGGTGATGTGCGATTTCCGCATTACGTCCTCGTTGGCCGCCGTGCGGCCGCGCGATTTCACGCAATTGAAGAAATCTCGGACGTGGGTCTCGGTTGAGGTCCCCGTGATTGTCGGAGCCGGAAGCTCGGCTCGAAGTGAATCGATCGAAACGGCCATTCGCCCCGTGTCGCCCGTCTCGACCCAGCCTTCGTCGCCTTCAAAACGGACCGAGCAAGTTCCCAGGCCGAGCCAACCGGGGACGCGCACGATCAGTGTCACGCCGTTGGCGTAACGGCAGGCGATCCTGTGATTGTTCTGCTCGCCGATCCGCTGGAACTCGATCGGAGTTGTATTGTCAGCGTTATTGGCCGCCTGGCAGAGGTCCAGCGTATGAGCGCCCCAGTCCAGAATGCGAGCCCCGCAGTTGAAGTCGTAGTAGCCCTGCCATGAGCCGTCGACGTAAGCCTTGTTGTAAGGCCGCCACGGCGCCGGGCCGAGCCACATGTCCCAGTCGGTGACATCAGGATCCGGTTCCGGATGGGCGGGCAACCAGTTGTGACCTTCGCTCAACTGGTAAGTAGACGCGTGAACCGTCCGCAAGTTGCCAAGCTTCCCGGACTTGGCCAACTCAATCGCGTGGATGAAATTCGAGATGTTGCGTCGTTGCGTTCCGGCCTGGAACACGCGACCCGTGCGTCCGAAGGTATCGGCCAAGCGCTGGGCCAACTCGAACGTCATGGCACACGGTTTTTCGACGTAAACGTCTTTGCCGGCCTCGGCCGCCAGCATCGAGGCGTGCGCGTGCCAATGGTCGCCGGTGGCGATCAGCACGGCGTCGACGTCGTCTCGCTCAAGCAATTCGCGAAAGTCGCGAACCATGGCGCACTTGTCGTCGCCGTTGCGCCGGTCGGCCATCGCCTTAACGGCCAAACGTCGATCGGCCCGAACGTCGGCGATTGCCGCAAACCTAACGTCGGGCAGTGGCAGCATGGTGCTGAGGACATATCCGCCACGGCGTCCGATGCCGATCCCTCCCAGGATAACCCGCTCGCTGGGCGCGACGATGCCGCCACGACCCAACGCACTACCCGGGATGACCAGCGGCGCCACGACCACGGCACTTGCCCCAGCGGCGGTCTTGAGAAACCGTCGCCGCGTAAGAGTCGATGGAGTAGTGTTTGGCATGGTCTTCCTTTCGTTTTGGTAACGGCTCACGGATTTCCGAGCCTGTCGGGACCTCTCAGACAAGGTTTACCCGAGACACAAGAACCCTGAGTCTGAACGGTCAGATCGGCCTTGTCAAGCGATTCGGGCCCCCGTGCGGTCAAGCTATCGAGCCGATGCGCAAGTCCGCTGACATCTTCTTCTTGACGCAAGAAGGTGAGTTGTATAGGCTAACGCACAGTCGCCGTTCCAACCATGAACCATAAGGGAGTCCGAAATGAAACGAACCATTTCGACCTTGCGACACGTTTTGCCGAAGGCTATCCGCTGCTTGCCTCTTGGCTTGGTTGGATTGCTGATGCTGGCTCTGATGCCCTCGGCCCAGGGACAAGCCGGGCTGATCGGACATTGGCGGCTCGACGACCGGGGGGCGCGGCCGAAGTAATTGACTCGTCTGCCAATGCCCTGCATGGGACGCTCAATGGCGAGACGGCGGGCCGGTCCCGCCCGGGTCGGCTGGAGGCTTCGTTGGACTTATCCGACGGCGGGATTGTTGACCTTGCCTCCCACGCCGAGAAATTGGGCCGGCTTAAGGACTTCACCCTCTCGATCTGGATCAAGCACCAGCCGGGTCCCAGCCGGATACTTTTTAGCTGGTCCGACAGCACGATGAATCATCGCATGCAGGTTGAGTCTCACCACGACACGTTGAGTTTCGGTTGGCTCAACGGCGGGGGCTGGCAGGCATTCTCGACGGGACCGCTGGCCTGGAAAGACGGCGAGTGGTACCACGTGGTCTTTGTCAATGACATCGTCACTGGCAAGACGATCTTGCGCAGCAACGACGGCGTCTTGGCGACCAGCGGCAATACCCTGGCCCCAGCCGGTTTGCGGGCGCCGGTAACGCACGTCCAAATCGGCGGGCTCAACGGAAGGTATCACTTTGGCGGCCTGATCGACGACGTGCGCCTGTACGACGTCCCACTATGCGAGGCGGATTTCCGGGCGCTGTACCAGAACAAGCCGGTCTCGGGAAAACGGGCCTTTCGCCCAAATCTCGCCGAGCTGCCTGCGATCGAGCAAGACTGGTATTTCCAGACGGAGAGAAACCCCCTGCTGCGGCGCACGCAGGAGGAAATCGGCTGGACGGAAGAGATGGCCGCGCGGATGACCCAAGGCGGCGTATCCGCGTCAAGGCTGGCGGACGATCTATCGGCGCTCGACTCGTTGAAGAACAAGGCGCAAGAGATGTCTTCCTCGACCAGCGGCAACGAAGCGGCGGCTTGGGAACTTTACTTGGCCGTGCGGCGAGTCAAGCGTCGGCTTATGTTCAAGCGCCCGGAAGTCGATTTTGACCAGGTTGTCTTTGTCGATGTGCCCTACACGCGCGGCCGCCATTGGCCGCACGAGAGCCGTTACCGCTGCAATAGGACGGCCGTGCACGGCGGAGAACTTTTCGTTCTGAAAGGCCTGACGCCCGATGGCCAACTGCGGCGCCTGGCCCCCAATCAGGGACGGGCCAGTTTCTTGCGCCCCGATGTGTCGCACGACGGGTGGCGGGTGTTGTTCTGCATGATGCCCGAGGAGGATAGATCGTACCACGTTTATGAAATCGGCGTGGACGGCAAGGGCCTGCGGCAGCTCACTTCGGGCAGTTACTCCGACGTCGATCCGATCTATCTGCCCGACGGCAATATCGTCTTCCTGACCACGCGGGGCAATACCTACGGCGGTTGCGCGCCGTGGTCCCCGCAACACATCATGGCGCGCTGCGACAACCAGGGCAAGAAGCTCTATCTCTTGAGCATCGCCAGCGAGCCCGAGTATTCCCCCTCTGTGCTAGATGACGGGCGCGTGATTTATACGCGCTGGGAATACAACGACAAAGGACTGAACCGCATCCAGAGCCTGTGGACCATGAATCCCGACGGCACGGCCTCGAGCACCTACTGGGGTAACCAGAGCGTCTACCCCGATCATCTCGGCGAAGCGCGCTCGATCCCCGGCACGCCGCTGGTCATGTTCAACGCCATGGGACATCACGACATGTACCGTGGCAGCATCGGCATCCTCGACACCACCAAGGGCCTGAACTATTCCGACGGGATCAAAAAAGTAACCATGGAAATCCCCTGGCCCGAATCGGGCGACGGGCCGGTGGCGGCAACCCCGCTGGAAAGCGGCTACCACGCCTCGGGTCCCTTCGGCGCCTACAAGGCGCCCTATCCATTGAGCAGCGAACTCTTCCTGGTTTCGGCCCGAAGCGGACAACGCAACGCGTCTAGCATCGAATACGAGCCGAACTTCGGAAAATTTGGAATCGCGGGATGACCGTGTAATCATGCTCTCGGTTCTTCCCAAGCACTTCGCGGAATTGTTTGACCAGACCGGGGTGATCGTTCGCCACGTCGTTCTTTTGCGCCGGGTCATCTTGAATGTCATAGAGTTCCCATCGAGGAACAACAGGGGTTCGTCGGGAATGTCGGGAATTGCCGTCCACCAACCGCCATTGCTCCGTCATGACGACCCCGCGGTAGGACTCAACAAGGGTGCGATCCAGCGATTTCGGTTTCTCTGAGCCAGTCAAGAGCGACTTGAAGCTGACCCCGTCAAACACAGTGGACTTGTCAACCGTGAGTCCGCAAAGATCGACCAGGGTCGGCAATACGTCGATGTGGGCGGTCAGGGTATCGTTGTCCCGGCCGCCGCCGATGACGCCTTTCGGCCAGCGAATCAGAAACGGCACGCGATGACCCCCATCATACCCGCTGCCCTTCCCTCCACGCATCGGGCCGTTGTCTCCAAACCTTGCAGCGCCGTTGTCCGTGAGGAATATCAGGATCGTGTTTTCTTCCATGCCTGATGATTTCAAGAAGCCCATCAGCTTCCCGACGTTCTCATCGATATTGCTGATCATTCCGATACGATTGGCATTCCTGCCGGCCGCCTTTGCGTAGGGTTCAGCATATTGTTTCGGCACGATGTGGGGACCATGAGGAGCGTTCGTCGGCAGGTAACAGAAAAAGGACTTCCCTTGGTCATGAGAACGCTTCATGAACCCCATCGCCTCCTTGAACCATACATCCGTGCAATAGCCTTTGAACTGTTCCTTCTTCCCGTTGTGCCAGTAGGTGTCGTCGTAATAGTCATTGCCCCAGATATCGCCGGTGGTGCCAATAGCACCATTGCCGTGGACCAGCGTCTCCTGAAAACCGCGATCCTGAGGACGGAACGGGTAGTGGCCACCGAGGTGCCATTTGCCGAAGATTCCCGTCGCGTATGAGTTTGCTGAAAAGATCTCGGCGACGACCGGGAATTTGCTTCCAATGATATTGCGGCCGTTGTCCGCCTCGCGTACGCCGACATGCCGACAATGCCTGCCGGTCATTAAAGCTCCACGGGTTGGTGAACACTTGGCGGAAACGTGGAATTCCGTCAGTTCAACTCCGGCGGCGGCCAATTGATCCGGGTTGGGGGTTTTGAGATAGGGATGGCCGTGGCTGGAGAGTTCGCCGTAGCCCTGGTCATCGGTCATGATGAGAATCACGTTGGGCCTGGCGGCCTTTTTTGATTCGGCCGCCCCGACCAAGGGCAGCAGCGCGGCAAGGAAGCCGAAGGCAAAAGTGATTCGTATCTTCATGGCAAAGGTTTCCTTTGCTATACTGTGGCCGGTCAGGAGTTGCGGAAATGGTACGATGGCCCTCCGAGGCCGTCGACCTCCAACCAGCGCCGACGGCCTCGGAGGGCCATCGTACAAAACCTCAGATTTCAACCGGTTGCGGTATACTTTATCGGTTATTCAGTCTACTTCCTTCGCGGAGGACTGTTGGCATTGCCTTCATAGCTAACAGGACGCTGATCACTCCCGAGTGTGTCAAAGTCGCCAAGCTCCTTGCGCGCGCCTTCAGCCAGGGTCAGGAGCTCTGTCACAACTTCGGGGTAATCATTCGCGAGATCTTTCTCTTCACCAATATCATTCTGTAAATTGAAAAGCACCGGTTTATCAAGATTGAGGTAACGGCCCTGTTTACTTTTATTTGTTGCCCACCACACGCGATTGGCTGCCTCGCGCGGAAGATGAAGTTTCCATTTGCCCTTACGAACCCCCTCCAGCGTCAACCCGTTATAATAGAAGAATACTTCATGACCTTTCGCGCTCTGGTCACCCTTGAGTATTTTCATAAGGCTCTGACCGTCGATCTTTCGATCACCCGGTAGTTCCGCTCCGGCAACCTCTGCGATTGTCGCAAAGACGTCAAACGTACCGCACAGCTTGTCGCTGGTGCGCCCGCCTGTTATGGTCCCAGGCCAGCGTACGATTGCCGGAATACGAACCCCTCCTTCCAGTGTATCGGCCTTCCTGCCGCGCAAGGGCAGAGCAGATCCCCGGGCTGACGGCCCATTGTCGGATATAAAGAAAACGATGGTATTCTCATCAAGCTCCAGTCTCTTCAGCGCGGTCATGACTTCTCCAACATGCCAGTCGAGTTCCCTGATCACAGCCTGGTAAAGCACGGCCCTGTCTTTATTGGCGCCCTTGCCGCCCTCAATGAATCGGTCATTTGGCAGATGAGGCCCATGCACCAGGTACTGCGAGAGATAGATCATGAACGGCTTGCCGTCCGCCTTGGCCTGTTTCATGAATGAACATGTGCGATCTGTCAGCATCTGATGAATATCTTCATACTTCACCATGCCCACCGCTTTTCTTTCATCCAACAACAGACCGCTGGCCGCCACATTCGGAATCACGCCGAAATAGGTATCAAATCCATAGTTCAGGGGATGAAACTTCGACACATCATTGCCAAGATGGCTCTTCCCGAACATCGCGGTTGAATATCCCAGCGGCTTTAGCATTCTGGGTATGGCGAATTCCTCCGTCGACAAGCCAACGTTCTGCTCATAGGCGGGATCAAATTGTTTCGCAGGCATCGGGGGACATACCGGGAGGCCGCACGGCAGCGGGCTACCGTTCAATCGCCTCGAAGGCCTGCAAGGGAACCTGGGCATTCCCTTGCCGGCCTCGACCCAGTGGGACGTCGTCCAAGCGCGGGCCAAGCACGTCGGGCCGGTGTTTGACGAGTTGCTTCGACAGGCGGCCGGAGGCGAAGTCGTCTTCAACGACGATACGACCGTCAAGATCCTGGAGTTGATGGGCAAGCGTGCTCAGCAGCGGGCGTTGGCGGCGGGGGCCGTCGAGGGGGGCAAACAGGAGAAACAGCGTAAGCGGCTGTTCACCTCCGGCATTGTATCGACGGGGGACGGGCACCGGATCGCGTTGTTCTTCAGCGGCCGCAAACACGCCGGTGAGAATCTCCAGGACGTGCTGGCTGAGCGTGCGAAGGATCTGGGGACGCCGATCCAAATGTGCGACGCCCTCTCGCGAAATCTGCCCACCGAGTTGGAGACGATCGTCGCCAACTGTCTGGCCCACGGGCGGCGTCAGTTCGTCGAGGTGGCGGAACTCCACGCCTGGTTCACCCGCCAGTTCGAGGATCGATTGGTCGAGCCTAACTCGTCGCTGGGTGGGGCCATCGCCTACATGCTCAGGCATTGGGAGAAGCTGACGCTGTTTTTGCGCGTGCCCGGAGCGCCGCTGGACAACAACCTCTGTGAACGCGCGCTGAAGAAGGCAATTCTCCATCGCAAGAACGCACTGTTTTACAAGAGCACCAACGGCGCCCACGTAGGCGACGTCTTCATGAGCCTGATCTACACCTGC
>SDBV01003593.1_pt1 | contig 22717 bp, 21 predicted proteins | sample 2277081 | NCBI WGS metagenome assembly SDBV01 (sample SAMN10402039, study PRJNA504765) | marine sediment metagenome | isolation source: marine sediment core GS10_PC15, 223 cmbsf | place: Arctic Ocean: Southern Knipovich Ridge | collected 2010 | reverse complement strand
TTGTCCTTCAGGATGCCGCCTCGATTATGTGTTGGAACGACAACGCTAACTCGATGCTGTGTTTCGGCCACTTTACCCACTCCCTGCTGCGTACTTGGATTGCGTTATGGTAGACTACTCCAACGTATGTAAGTCAAGAACGTGTTTCAACGCCGATGTGAGTTTGACCAACGTGAGCGAGTCATCCGAACAGTTTGAGAGCAGGCCAGACGCTTCCGGGCCTCTTGTGAGCGTGGTAATGGCCACCTATGAGAAGGATAATCTCGACTTTCTGAAAAAGGCCGTCGAGAGTGTTCTGGCGCAAAGTTATTCGAACTTTGAGTTTATTATAGTGTTGAACGGAGCTGTTAGCGAGGCTGCACAAGAGTTTCTTGATGCTGCCGTGTCGCGAGACGAACGCCTTCGGTTGCTTGAACTGCCCGAAAACAAAGGTCCGGGACCCGCCCGAAACGCGGGGATTGATGCAGCGAGAGGCGAGTTCATTGCCATAACGGATTCGGACGACCTATCGGCGCGCGAACGTATTGAGAAGCAACTGGCGTTTATTCAGGAGAACAGCGCGGACCTTGTCGGCAGTTTCTACAGGCTTATTGACAGAAGCGGGAAAGTGACGGGCAAGAAACAGACGCCGGAAAGCAATGACGAGATAAGACGCCACCTTTTTCTCTTCAACCCAATCTGTAATTCAAGCGTGTTTGCCCGAGCGGAAGTTCTGAAGAACAATAAATACAACGAGCGCTATTATTACGGCGAAGACTACGAAGTCTGGGTGAATTTGGCGCTTGATGGAAAAGTGTTGATGAATCAGGCGGAGTATCTGTTGGATTTTCGGGTGGATGACGATTTTCTTAAGCGGAGGTGTGGCTGGGGACGGTTCAGGACGGATTTGAGCAACAAAGCGAAAGCGGCGGGTGTTTATCCAGCGTTGTTCAGACCATTCATACTTGCCGCCGCATTATGCATCGCTTCACTGCGGTTGCTTCCTCCGGGATCTTTGGCGGCCTTTTATCGCATAAGAAATCGTATGAGATTCGGCGATAAGGACTGACAAGAACAACGCTATTATTCTACATCCTGCGGCAGGATCAGTTCATCTGCATCTATTTTGCGGGCCGCTTTGCGTCCGACAATCTTTTCCCTTTCGTAGGGTTTAAGGCCGGTTCCAGGCCATTTGTAGGCGAGCAGTTCCTTTGTGATTGTTTCTCCTGCGCAAATGCCGCGCGCCGCAACGATACTACGCCGTCCTTCCTCGCGGCTTTCCAGTTCCACTTCGCCAAAATCAATTTGACCATCCCCAAGCATCGTCTCGGTCATGCGAACGGACTCCACCATCTTGCGGAAAGTTGTTGGGTCGGCCGACATTGCATGATCAGGTCCTGGCAGAGCGCAGTCTAACGTGAAGTGCTTCTCGATAACGCAGGCCCCAAGAGCCACAGCCGCCGCCGCTGCCTGATAGCCGATTGAGTGGTCCGAAAAGCCGACAGGAACGCCAAAGTGTTCACCAAGCGCCGTGATACGCCTCAGGTTGCAGTCGGCCAACTCCGTGGGATAGACGCTTACGCAATGCAGGAGTACAACCTTATCCTTATCGAGTATCCTGAACGCGCCCTCGATTTCTTCCGTGGTGGCCATTCCTGTTGACATGATGACCGGATGCTGGGCTTGGGCTATGTACTCAAGCAACTCGACGTTGATCAAATCTTCGGAGGCTATCTTGAGAGCTGGCGGATTCAATGAAAGCAACAGATCCGCAGATGATTTGTCCGTTACCGTTGAAAGGAATTCTACTTGCGCTTCCCCTGCCTGCCTTTGCAGGATCTCGTGCCATTCAAATGGCAATTGCAGCCTTACGAACATCTCATAAAGATTTTCCGTCGTTTGGGAATCATCGCCGGAGCCATATGTGAACGTGGTTTCGCGATCAGACACAAACTCCTGGGCATTAAAGGTCTGGAATTTCACGGCATCAGCGCCGCACTGCGCCGCCTTATCTATGCACCTCTTGGCTAAATCGAGATCGCCGTTGTAATTGACACCAATCTCCGCAACAATATAGCAAGGTTGTTTCTCGCCCACCTTGCGGGTTCCCAGATCAACAGAACGGATCCTCTCATGTTCGTTGCGCATGTATTATCCCTCGTTTTTAACGCCGACGCCTTTTCTAAGATTCAGCAATCAGAAAAACCGTGTGTGAGTCGCCCGGATCGACCACTTTGTTTTCTCTTGGCAGAAAACCTCTGACCTTCAATACAACAAGACCGGCATCAGTTGCCGCGCTTACCAGATCTTCCGGCTCGAACCATTGATGGCCGGACTCAGGGTGGAATCCAGGTTCTTCAAATCGTTTCCATCCGGCATTCTTCGTGTCAAGCAGAACTCGCCCCTTAGGAGCCAAAGATTCCCGCGCATGTTCAAAAAACTCCTGTGGCGTGAACGTCGTTTTTTGCAACACGCCTATGCACGTCAACAAATCGAATGTTTCATCCTTGATTTCGAGAAAATCTTCACGCGCAAAACGCGCACCTTCGACATCATCTCTGCTCCTGGCTACATCGAGCAGTTTCTTCGATATATCTATGGCTTTGGCGGAAATATTTGGGAAGGCTTTTGCGGCTATTGCCTGAAAAGCCCCTGTCCCGCAGCCTACATCCAGCCAAGTTTTTGCGCGGTCAAATGGGAGTTCGCGCATTGCGAGTTCAAAACGATTCATCATGCCCTCTTGTGAGCCCCAGTTGAGCTTCTCGAACTCATGCTCGCGACCGGCAATCGAATCGTATTCCGCCTCTACTTCGCCTCGACTGTATGTCATAATCCGCCCAATGCCGTGTTGATTACCAGTTGCACATCGGTGGCGTTGATTGCGCCGTTTCGGTCGACGTCGCCGTTCATGCCGCCGATGTCGATACCGAGCGCCGCGTTTATCACCAACTGCACGTCGACGCTATTAATTATACCGTCCAAGTTGATGTCGGCTGTGTGTTCCATATTCAGCGAAAGGGGGTCGGTATCGCGAAGAAACTCTTCAAAGTTGCTCAGGCCGTCGCCGTCCGGGTCGCCGTCCGGACCTTCCGCTCCGACGCTGTCGTCGAACCTGAGTCCTCGCTCATCTTCCCACTCATCCGGTAATCCGTCTCCGTCGCTATCACCGGAAATGCGCGGCATTCGCATCCAATCCGGCCCAACGTCATCCGCGGTTAGCGGCGTAGCGAAAATGGCTCCAGTGGATCTTTCGTCAGCGCCGACGTCGTGGGTTCCATCGTTGCGCGCCTGGCCGTCCATATCGTCCAGTATATCCGTGTACGCACCCTGCGCTCCATTGATGGCCGGGCTTCCCGTTTGGGGCCGCCACAGTCCGTCACCCGCAATCCCAATCATAGGGTCAACAATTTCGATTCCTGATGTCTCCGGAATGCCCAATTCTGAGCCGTACATCATGTTGCCTTCCCAGACCAAATTGCGAGGCGGACCAAAATCCTCGACTATCTCAACCATGGGCGTCTCACGGCCAAGCACTATATTGTTAGCCAAGGTGTTGTTTTCAGGTGTAAGAATGCCGTCGGGTATGTCGGCTTCATGGTAGCTGCCGACGAGGATGGTTTCTGCACAATTGACGAAGGTATTGAACGCAAGGAGAGAGTCTCGCATCCGAACATGGCCTGCGTTCATCAGCTCTTCGGCACCCGACTGGATTACGATGCCCGCCCTGCCTCCGGTGCCGGTCAAGTTCTCGAAGTAGTTGTTGACAACCGTATGGTAGGCATCATTGATCCTCACGCCACCCGTTCCGCTTTTCCCGTTGCCTATGAAGAAATTGCCGCTAACCGTAGCGCTCTTGCCATGTCTTATCACCAGGCTTCCTGCGCACTCATAGAAGGTGTTATACCTATAAACGTTGCCCGCGGATTTATTGGAAATGATCTCCGCTTCGCCATCGCAATGGTGGAAATAGTTGTACTCGACGACGGTGCCGGACTCCAGATGAGATACCGTGCTGGAGCCGAGCCGGAATATTTCGTAGCCGTTCCCGCCGCCGTTGGGACGCTCACCGAAATAGTTGTAGTCGATAAGGTGGTTGCCGGGATTGCTTCCCACTTCTACCTTCAGCATAACGTCAAAATCCGTCTTCCCGGAGAAGTAGCAGTGATCGACACGGTTGTTCGTCCCTCTAATAGAGACCCATTTGTGTTTGACGTCGTCGGGCCGGCTGTAGTCGATGATGGCGCAGTTGGTTGCGCGGCAATTGGATCCGTTGAAGCGGATAACGCCGTAATCGTTGGCCAAATAACCGTCCCGGAACACCAGGCCGTCCACCACCAGATAGTTGCCGTCCATTCTTATCTTTGAGTTGCCGCCCAGAACCACCATGCCGGGAGTTTCGGCGCGTAAGGTTATCGCCGCTGCAGCGCTCCCATTAGCGTCAAAAACTATATCCGTATCAAGCCACTGTCCATCTGCCATAACTATCGTGTCGCCCGCAACAGCCTGTCCGAAAGCAGCATCAAGCTCGGCCAGTGTCGAGGCATACAATGTGCCCGGTTCAGGCAGGGTGATGTATTGATCCAGGGTGTCAGCATCAAGGTCGGCAGAAAGACTGAAGACCAGCGTGTCCACACGGGCCAAAGATTCACGAGAGCCAACTAGAAATTCCAGTTCAACGCCAATGTCGCCGCCTGTCACCTCGAAAGTCCCTGGGAATTCTGACCGCCAGGCAAATTCGCCGCTAGTACCCGTGTCGATTCGCAAATCGGGAAACTCCGCTCCGAAACTCGCCGCACCCCAAAAACTGTCCGAGCTTGTCGAGCCCACCTCGCCGTTATTGCGTGCCCGCGAATAGACATGATATGCCCCCGCGGTCTCGAAGCGAAGCCGATAGACAGCAACAGACTCCTGTTTAGTCGCATCGCTGATCTGTTTGTGAGGACTCGGAGGCGCCTCCATGCAGTTGCCGCCAGACGCCGCCCCATCATTCGCAACTTCCCATACTTGAGGCGGACTCTCCGCCACGCCAGTCTCGACGCTGCTGCGCACATCATTGTCAGCATCAGAATTCAGAACGGACTCAAAATCCTCCGCCTCAACGACAAGGAAATCCTCCCCAACAACCTGAACCACAACGGCCACCGCTTCGAGCGAAATAAGCGGCAAAAAGAAAGCCCACGCGGCTACAAGGCACCATTTCATACTACTCAATTTGTTGTCTCCTTGGTGTGTAGCCGATGATAACATGTTGGGTTTGGAACGTTCCAGCAAGGTCCGTAGCCCAAGGCTGCCAGGGGCGTCAAAAGAAGTAATGGCATTCTGGTCTTCTTCGGAGCTGCTGGAAAAACGGCTGATTTTTGGGGTCCTTCGGAAATTTCCTTATCTTGCGAAACAAGGGTGAATTGGTTGACACAGTGTGTTTGTTTTGTGGCACGGAATTCTCCTCTTTATATGAGACCGTGTTACGAAACAAGGGGTATTTATTGGACAATATATTATAATTATGCGAATTCGGCTGATTTTCCTCATCAATATGATTTGAATATTCGATGTATTGCTTGGTGGTTGCGATGTGATGCCTGAAAAAGCCGGGAATTCCTCGTCCTCTGATTAAGCAGTTTGCGTATATATGACAAGAGATTCTTTGGATCATTTTTCACCATGAAGGGTGCAGCATAGCGCGCCACAGGCGGCAACCAAAACCTGCCCGACCTGTCATCTCGAACCGCAGGGAGAGATCTCGTGGAGGAAAACATCGTTACTGCATATTCGTGTTGACGGGCAGAAATAACCAAGTGCCTGTAAAGGCCCCAGATGACAAGTTGGGCATTTGCGAACATATTTGGCTGTGGGTTAAGAGATCTCTCCCTGCGGTTCGAGATGACAGGTGGATGAAGCTGATTTATTCAGGGGCTGCGATTCGGACAGTGGCAGTAGATTGCTTCGTCGTTCCTCCTCGCAAAGACGAGGGGGTAAATGTTGTCACAAAACGACTTACGGAAACTGCAGCATGAAAACTCGTGCAGCTTACACAGATTCTGGATGATTGTAGTACAGAGAATTCAGGGACAACAAAGGACATGTACTTTGTAAATCAATTCCCCCTTGTTTCGTAAAGTGCGTGGTGTCTGTGGAATGTCCAAGACATCTCCTAAATAGGAATTTAGAAGGGGCCACGAAGAGGGGGAAGGTGCGCATGGGGATAGGGAAAAGAGGATATTGAGTGGGGAAATGTGAAAATGCCATAATTTGCGTTATTGTTGATTTTCGGTGAATGTATGTGAAGTTTGTGGAGGTGGAATGGATATTGCGGGTACACAGTTTAGCTTGAGGCCGCCGAAGTTGAGTGATTGCGAGTCCATTGCTAAGCATGCGAATAACAGAAAGATATGGATGAATATGACGGGGATGTTCCCTTATCCGTACACGCCTAAGCATGCGGAGGACTTTATCTCGAAGATTGCTGCTGGTCAGGATTCTCATACGTCGTTTGCGATTTGCATTGATGACAGCGCTGTGGGTGGGATCGGCATTAAGCACAGTGATGACGTACACGAGCGTATGGTTGAGGTTGGGTATTGGCTTGGTGAGGAGTTCTGGGGTCGTGGAATTGTAACTGAGGCGCTGGAGCTTGTTACTGAGTATGTGTTTGACAACCTGGATGTTGATCGAATCGAGGCCCATGTTTTTGAGTGGAATCCTGCTTCCGGACGGGTCCTTGAGAAGGCGGGATATGAGTTTGAAGCGCGTCTGAAAAAGAGGGTATTCAAGGATGGCCATCTCATTGATGAGCTTATTTATGTTAAGTTTCGGGATAAGGAATGAGAGTTAGTGGGTAACGTTTTTCCTAATGGGATGTAAAGTATGTGTAATGAAAGCATCGGACAAGGCTATAGCGGAGCAGGGTTTGCTTCGGGGCTGCCGGTGATTGTGGAGTAGCTTTTGGAGCCTGCCGGGCGTACAGATGAAGAGATAATGGCGCTTGTCAGCCGGGGGGAGACGTGTGCCTTGACGGAGTTGGTGCTCAAATATGAGGACGATATGTTTCGTTTCTCGCTTTATTATTTGAAGGACCCTGATTGGGCGCGGGATATGGTTCAGGAGACGTTTTTACGCGTTTTTGAGGCCTGCGGGCGTTTTGACAGTAGAAAGAAGTTTCGGCCTTGGTTGCTTTGTATAGCGCGTAATTTGTGTCTTAATGAGTTGAAGCGTAAGAAGGCCTTGCCTGTGGCGACTTTTGAGGCTGCGTTAGATGTGGCTGCCCAGGAGGCCATTTCGGCTTTTCATAGGGTGCCTGATGCGCCTGATGCGGGTCTCATTGCTGAGGAACGGAGCAATTACCTTGCTGAGGCGCTTGAGGAACTTGATGAGGAATCGCGTGAGCTTGTGTTGCTTCGCTATTTTGAGAAATTGTCCGCGAGCGAAATCGGAGAGCTTGTGGGCTGTTCGGCCGGAGCGGCCAGGACCAGGTTGCATAGGGCGCTAAAAGAGTTGCGCAAACGTCATGGACAACGGAAAGACATCTTGTGATGCAGAGGACATGCTTGGAACATAGGGCCTTGTTTATGGCTTTGATTGACGACGCGTTGGAGCCTGTGGAGAGCGAGGAGGTGCTTGGCCATATAGCTTCTTGTGCTGAGTGCCGTGAGGAATATGAGACTTTGAGAGAAACAGGGGAATTTCTCTTTGCGGTGGGCGACGCTTTTCGTGAGAGGTGGCCAAAGGTTGAGGTTTCTGAGTCGATTCAGGCGGAGCTGGAATCGAAGTCGCTGGTTAGTGATATTGCAGATGGAAGAGAGGGGCGGGGTGTTGGTGCGTGGTTGCCTTATGCGGTTTTGGCCGCTGCTGCTTGTTTGTTGTTGGCTTTTTGGCTAATGGACGGCAAGTTTGGCGGCGGGCAGCAGGATTTGCCTGGGGTAGAAATTGCCGAGGAGAAGACGTCTGAATCTCTTGACGCTTACGAAGAGCAGCCATCCGAGGCCGTCTCTCCCAATACTGCCTTGGATCAACCGGGAGAGCTTGCTCTGAACGCGCAGGAACCTGGCGCCGATACGGAGGTTCCGCTGGAGCAGGAGGGTGTTGAGGCTGGGGACAAGCCGCTGAGCATGGAAGATGTGCTGGCGCTTTTCAGAGAATCCGGCATGGACTCCGATGCGATGTCTAAGTTGATGCAGTTGGCGAAGCTTGATTTGGAGAAGGCTGAGGAGATAATAGCGTCGAAGACTTCTTCAATTAATGCGAAGATAGGCGCGATTGGTTCGCTTCCTCCTGAAAAGGTTTCCGGGGCGCTGGCGAAAATCGCTTCGTTGTCTTCTGGAAACGCTTACGTGCAGTTTCTTCGTGCAGGAAGCAGTCTTGGGAATACCGAGGATGCTTTGAACGAGCTACTGCTTCTGGAGCAACTTGATCCTGAGAATGCCTTGCCTTATTACATGGAAGCTTTGAAGTTTCTGCAAAGCGAACCGCCTGATTTGGCTGCTGCGTTGGAGGCGCTTTCTGGTGCGGGTGGACTGACGGACGCGCATGGCTATGGTATTGAGGCTTCAGGGTATATGCTGGACGCGCTTGTCGAAGGAGGCATGGATTCTGACGCGGCAGCGACGCTGCTGGCCACGACTATCGGTCAGGACGAGTCGGCATTTTTGCTTGAGCTTGGCAACAATCTGCTTGATCATGCTGCGCAGTACATCGATGCTGGGGACTACCAGACCGCCGAGCAGATAATCCGGTCTGTTCAGACGCTTGGACAGCAGATTGTAAACGGTTCGGGGCTTTCGCAGGGTTCACTGGCTGGCGTTGACCTGCAACTTCGGGCAATGCAGATGCTGCGCGACATTATTATATTGCAAGGTTCGGCCGAGGAAGCGCAAACTCTCGCCGAGGAGATTTTGGAACTTATCCGGGATATGGACAGCCTCTCTGAGATGATGGACGCGATTCAAGATATGTTTGAGAACGAATCCCTGGAAAACATTATCGCCGCGGTCATGCAGATTCTCAGTAATGGGGACATTTCACTCTTCGATATGCTGCCGTGAACTCTTCAATTCTGAATACATTGTTTATGGATCAAGATTCGGTTGCCGATGTTTGCTGTTCTTCCGAAGAGTCTCCTGATTCCTTTCCAATGCTGAATTCGGGGTAGAGTTTTGTTGCGCAATCCGGACATATGCTGTGACTGAATTCCGCGTCGGATCTGTCGCGGATGTAGACTTCGATTTGGTTCCAATACCCTGAGTCGTCGCGTACCTTTTTGCATGATGCACAAATAGGAATGAGTCCGCGCAGGGTCTTGATCTTATCGATTGCGTCCTTGAGTTCGGCAATGAGTCTTTCGCGTTCTTTCTGCGCCTGTTTACGTTGGACGATCTCGGCTTGCAGTTTCGCGTTTGATTTGCTTAGGTCGGCCGTTCGCTCTTCCACTCTCAGCTCAAGGCCATCATGTGCCTTCTTCAAAGCTGCACGGGCAAGCTTTCGTTCCGTAACGTCGCGAACAATTATCGTGAACATTCTGCGGTCATTGAGGTCGGTGTAACTGACGGACAGGTCCATGTAGAAAGTTCCGCCGTCTTTTCTAAGTCCAACAACCTCGTGCGAAGCTTCCAGTGCCTCGATTCGGTTGATTTCGAGGAAGTCCAAGAAATCCCCGTCTTCTTCGTCCTGATACCGGCTGGAAAGCATGACGTTAAAGTTTTGACCTATGAGCACCTCGGGACGGTAACCGAACATTTCTTCGGCGGCGTAGTTCAATGATTCGATCTCGCCGACCTCGTTGGTTGTGATGATTCCGTCGGCGGCTGTGTCGACGATTGCTTGTAATCGCGCTTTGCCCTCTTCGAAACGTGAAATTAATGGGCTCATGATGCCGAAAATGAGCGTGGCGGTGCCTACGATGGCTACGATCACGCATAGCACCATCGTTTCGGAATCCGGCCTCACATCATATACAATGTGTACAGCGATACCTGCTACGGTGCTTGTTGCAAGCGTCATGAGTAATATCAACGCGGCAATTTTTGTACGTTCGCCCATACTAATCCTTTGAGCGATGGCGCGCACAGGGCGTGCCGATTCGAGTTCTTGACCGCTTCTGACAAAGCAACAATGCCCAGGAGCGGCACTCCTCATTAGATTTAACCACAATCTCCTTGATTACACAAAGGATAATAATACAAAAAACTCACAACGGGCCAATTCTGTTACAGAAAGATAGAGTATTTGGCAAGAATTGTCAAGATTTCCCTTTGCTCCGGGTGTTGCAGCATTGATTCTATTGCGTAGATTCTCATTTTCCCGTGCGCTGAAGCGGCCTTTTGCGTGAATACTTTGCTTTGATTGTTGTATATTAAAGTTGTAGAATTTAGGCTAATTAGTGTTTGCTGCGGAAAGGGTGCTTTGTCCCGGAGGGACATTTGGTAATAGCCCAGCAATTTATTGCTGGGATCACGAAATAGAAAATGGAAGTCCCGGAGGGACGGCTGACAAGGGAAGCATTTATTGGTCCCATGGCCGTTTCAGCCGTCCCTCCGGGACTGAAAAAAGGATGTGTCCTTTTCCCACCGTTAAAACGGTGGGCTATTATCAGGCGTCCCTACGGGACTTCCGCAACAGAAACTAGTCAACACGGGAGTATCAAGATGAGTGACAAGAAAGTTCCTACTTGGGCGTGGGTCGGGGGCATAGGCTGCCTGGTATTGATTATAGTGGTGGCGATTGCCGGGACGGGCGGTTATTATTGGCTAAAGAACACCTTTACGGAGGCAAGCGGCCAGTTGGTCGAGCTTGTCGATGAGGATTATCAGAAGTTTCTTATGGAAGCAAAAGTGCCGGAGGAATACGCCAATGATTTGGACAAATTGCTTGAGATAGCCAAGCGCCCTGAGACTTCGTCAATGGCTAAGATGCTGTCAGTCGGCGTGATCTCGTCCTCAATACAGGACAACGCAATAAGTGAAGATGAATCAGCGGCTGTCAAGAAGCTTGTGAACTTTCTTGGGCCGGACTCAGCCCGTGGATTTAAGGCAATGGGCACCTTCATGGAAGAGAACCCTGAGATTCAGCGTTTAATGGAGCAGCTCAGTGAAAATGCTGAAAGGCCGAGGGGTGACGGGGCCGCCAGCAAGCCTGACGTAAGCGAAGAAGCGGAGGATGTCGGCGCTGGTATGGAGATGGAAGAGTCCGAATAGGACGGGGCAGTATCCACATTTTTTGTTTCACGCGTGATCTTGGCCGCTGATCCCTTGATTATGCGTTGCGCACAATATATGATCTCAGTCGCCTTCTGTAGTGTCTGTTTCGACCCGATTTCAAGGAGATTTTTGCGCAATGATTACACTTAGGGGATTTAGGGGACTGAGGTTTGACGTTGAGAATGTGGGGTCGTTGGACGAGGTTGTAACTCCGCCTTACGACGTCATTAGCGAAGATCAAAGAAGTGCCTTGGAAGACAAAAGTGAAAACAACGTGGTGCGTCTGCTACTTCCTCGTGATTGTGATGAATGCGACCGCTACGAGTCGGCTGCCAGGGACCTTGATAACTGGCTCGACCAAGGTGTGTTGAAGCAGGATTCAGAGGATAGTTTCTACATCCTTGAGCAAACCTTTACTGATCCGGACGGAACTGAACACATTCGACGTGGTTTTTTCGGTGTTGTCGGGATTCCCGAGGAGGGTGATAATGTAATTCTGGGCCACGAGCGGACCTTTGCCAAGCCTGTCGAGGATCGTTTGCGTCTGACTGAAGCCACCAAGGCGAATCTTGGAGCTGTGTTTGGCCTCTACGCTGACACTGATGATGAATTGTCTAAGTTCCTTGATGAGTCGCGTTTACGGCCTCCGGACGATGTGGCGACGACCTTTGACGGTACGACCCAGCGGCTTTGGAAGGTTTCTGTTGCTGATGATGTAATCGAGTTTTTCAAGGACAAGCGAATCTATATTGCTGATGGTCATCACCGGTTTCAGACTGCCCAGACCTATCGTGACATGATGCGCGAAAAGGGGGCTTCTGATGGGTCTGAGCCTCATGATTATGTTCTTATGGGCCTCGTTGCGTTCAACGATCCTGGGTTGCAGATTTATGCGGCCCACAGGCTGGTGCCGCAGCCGGAGGATTTTGACGAGGCCGGTTTTGTGGAGAAGCTGGGCGAGTGGTTCACGGTGGCCGCGGTAGAGGAGAATCTGCCTGAGAAAGTTGCCGGTGGGGGCGGCTGCACGATTGGTGTTGCAATTCAGGACGGTGGGCATTATTTGCTGACCTTGAAGGATATTGACAGGACTGAAATCCTTGGCGATGACCGTGGTCCGGCATGGCGCGACCTTGATGTTGCGGTGCTTCACAGGGGAATTATCGAGAAGATCCTGGGTTTTTCTGAGGGAACCAAGTTTGCTTATGAGCCTAATACCGAGGCGGCGATGGACAGCATTAATGGCGGCGAGAAAAGCATTGCGTTCATACTTAACGCGACCAAGCCTGAGCAGGTTCGTGCGTGTGCGGAGGCAGGGGAAGCTATGCCGCAAAAATCGACATATTTCTTTCCCAAGCTGCCTTCCGGAATGGTAATAAACAGGCTTATTTGAGCAGTTTACGGCCTTCTGACGATTTGATGCCGGAAATGATGCGGTTGAAAGCGCCAAGGTTGCTGCATGCCGACACGGCTTCTTCTTTTGAAACGATGTTGTTCTGAAACAGCTCCACCGCGAACTGGTCGAAAGTCTTCATCTCGGAATCAACTTCGATTATGTCGTGAAGTTTACTGATCTCGCCATCCATAATGGCGTCGCGCACAAGCGGAGAATTGCCCAGTAGAATCTCAAGGCACGGAATGCGGCCGACACCTTCCTTTTTCTTCAAGAGTCGCTGGCATATTACACCGCGCAAAGTGAATGCAAGCTGCTGGCGCACCACGTCGCGTTCCGCGGGTGGAAAGAAGCCTATTATACGGTTTACGGTATCTACGGCGGTCATCGTGTGCAGTGTGCTGAAGACCAGGTGGCCAGTTTCGGCAGCACTGATAGCTGAACGAATTGTCTCCATGTCGCGCATCTCACCGACCATTATGACGTCCGGGTCTTCGCGAAGTGAGCCTCGAAGTGCATTGCCGAAGGAGTGCGTGTCCCGCCCCACCTGGCGTTGGGATATGAGACTTTTCTTGTCTTTGAAAACGTATTCTACCGGGTCTTCGATGGTAATTATGTGAGTGTGTCGAGTCATGTTGATATGATCGACCATTGCGGCGAGTGTGGTCGACTTTCCACTACCGGTTATTCCGCAAACCAGGAACAGGCCTCGGTGGGTATCGCAGATAGTTTTTATGATTGGCGGAATGTTTATGGCCTCGAAGTCTGGCGGGTCCTCGTCGATGAGTCGAATGGCCAATGCCATGGCTCCCTGCTTGAAGTATCCGCTTACTCGCAGGTAACCTGTGCCAGTTGCGTGATATTGGAAGCTGCACTCTCGCTCAGCTTCGAGTATATCGGTTTCTGCTTTGCTGCCTAGCTGATATACAAGGTCGCGCATATCGTCCGCGGTCAGTATGGGCATACCTTCAATTGGAAACAGATCGTTGTCTACCCTTATGTATGGAGGCGAGCCTGCGCGTAAATGCAAGTCAGAGGCGCGCTTTTCCCTCATAATCTCGATGCACAGGTTGATGTTAATGTCGTGGTTCTTGAATTTCTTGATAGTGAGTTCCCACGATTGTGAACGCAAGGTACGAGCGGCGAAAGTCTCGATAATCTCATCCAAGGGTACCAGCTTAGGCAAAAGGCGCCATTCGAAGGGGGGAACAGTGATAGCGCAGCTTCCATTACTGAACTGCAGGCGGCAGCCGAGGCCAGTCTTTTCAATTTGATCCGTTACGGCCTGCTCATCTGTTCCTTCTTTTAGTGGGAACACTATCCTTAGCACATCAATCCGCTTGGCCATGTCCGTGCCGCGGGATTCCATCATGCAGCCCTTGGCTTTGAAGCTGAGGTCCAGGGGGAGTCCCTGCTGTCGAATCAACTCATCAATACCAATTTTGAAAATGTCCAGAATTGTGTCGGTAGATTTGCTGCCAATAACCATAGACATAGACATGCCCTTCCACTATTTCGTGCGCCGTGTGGGTGCTTACTTCAGAAAAAAGAGGACCGAATACTATCATGCAGGGGACAGAAATGTCAAAAGTTGTTTACCCGGCGGTATTGCAGGACAAGACAGAAGGCACATGCCCATAACGTATTGTATTGCAAGGAGATATGAAGTGCTTAGAGGTGGGCGGGTCTACGACGGGCGTTGGTTTTGGATGCATGGTCCGTTTGCGGGCTAAAGCTTCAGAAGAAGCCTGCCGATACTAAGTTTGAAGCCGGAAAACAGAATCGGCCCAGCAAACCGATGCAAGGATGCAAAGGTACACTCATCACGGAGGAATCGAGTTATGGGATTGCGAATTAACACGAATATTGCCGCCCTTAATGCGGCAGCCAGACTTAGAAAATCTTCTTTGTCACTCAACAGAACCCTCGAACGACTTTCCTCGGGACTGCGTATTAACCGCGCCCGGGACGATGCCGCGGGACTGGCCATAGCTGAAGGCTTCAGGTCGGTTGCGAGAGGCGCGAGGGTAGCTCAACTTAATTCACAGCAGGGAATTAGCCTTGTTCAGACCGCTGAAGCTGCTCTGGGAGAAACATCTCTAATCTTGCAGCGGATACGTGAACTTGCGGTGCAGTCTGCTAATGGCACGCAAAGTGACGCAAACCGTAAGGCACTGGATTTGGAAGTGCAGTTGCTGCTTGAACAGATCGACGACATTGCCCTGGACACGGAGTACAACGGTTTCCTTGTGCTCAGCTCGGCCGGAACGCTGACTCTGCAAGCGGGTGCGGACGTGGGCCAGACGTTGAATGTGATTATGACGGGCGCAAAAACTACTGATCTGAAGATCACCACGGTGAATGTTTCATCAATGGTGACCGCGGTATCCACCTTGATGCAGATTGACTCTGCTATTGACATTGTGACCACTCAAAGGGCCCAGTTTGGTTCATATCACAACAGGCTTGAGTTCACCATTAGCACGTTGCAGATTCAGGAAGAGAATTCGACCTTCTCGGAGAGCATAATTCGCGATGCGGACATTGCCTTGGAGACCATTGAATTCACGCGAAGCCAGATTCTGGTGAGTGCAGGAACGTCCGTGCTTGCCCAGGCAAATGTAATTCCGCAGGCGGCGTTGCAGTTGCTCGGAGGTTAATTAATGGTCCGGTAGCGGCCTGACCGTCGGCGAAAACAGTTAAAATCTAATGGCTTAGGCCTAGAATTACAATCCCAAAGTTCTTAATAGAAAGCGTCTCGCAGTCGCGAAAAAGATTGCGAGGCGCTTCTTTTTTTTGTCGCCGATTATGCCCATTCAAGAATAAAAAAATAAAAAAGCTAAAGTTCTGGCTAAAGTTGCCGATAAAAAAAGCAGTTAACCTGGAATGGACTTGGTTAACGACGAGAATTGAGACCCAAGGCAAGGATGCTAAGGGAGGCTATTTCATGGAGGATGTTGCCATGCGTGCAATAAAGCATGCGTCAGCGGCGCCAGTAGGGGCTGCGACGAAATTGAATAGTCTGGACACGAGAGTCCTCACAAGAGTGAGGGGAATCGGGTCATATCAGCGTATCCTAGCGAAGGGTCGATGGATGAAACTTTTGAAGTTTTGAATTCTGTCCCCATCCTAAGTATCACTCGCTGAACAAGTAACCCACTCTCGCAAGCATTTTAGCTGCGAGAGCTTTTTTCGCCTTGGACATGGGCGATACCCCTCAACAAAGCATTCCGGCCATTCATTTGTGCCGGGACATGTCGTTGCATTCTAGTTACAAGCTATTATGTAGCAACGTCTTATGCGTTTTACGCGCTTTATCGCCGGGTCCTTTATGACTTGGTGTTGGCGAAGGGTTGGAGACCGCGTCTCCTCTCTTTCGGTAAATGTAAAAAAGTATAGGGAAGACGGAATATCTGTGCAAGGATGCGCAGGTAAAAACACTCATGGAGGAAAGAACAATGGGACTCAACGTAAACACAAACATTTCCGCACTGCACACAACCCGTATTTTGAGAAGGTCGACCATGGCTTTGAACAGGACATTGGAACGGCTTTCGAGCGGTTTGAGAATCAATAGGGCGGCCGACGATGCGGCTGGTCTTGCGATAGCGGAGAACTTCCGAACGGTCGTTTTGGGCACGCAAGTAGCTCAACGCAACACCCAGGACGGAATCAATATGGTGCAGACGGCAGAAGGCGCGCTAAGTGAAACTACAAACATTTTGCAGCGTATTCGCGAACTCTCAGTCCAGGCGGCAAACGGTACTATGGGCGATGTAAACAGGGCGGCGCTTAACAGCGAAGTTTCGCAGCTCTTGGCACAGATCGACGATATCGCGTTGGATACCGAGTTCAATGGCCTTAGGGTCTTGAGTTCGGCACAGACCCTCACGCTCCAAGCGGGCCCTCAGGTCGGTGAAACGCTGCTTGTCTCTGTACAAGGCGCAAAAACCACGGATCTCAAGGTAACGTCGGTGATGATTTCGAATTATGGCGGTGCGGTTTCAGCCATAATGACCGTCGATTCGGCGCTAACTATCGTGGGCACGCTTAGAAGCACCTTAGGTGCGTACCAGAACCGGCTCGAGTTCACTATATCCGTACTGGCCATTCAGGAGGAGAATTCCACGGCCTCGGAAAGCGCCATCAGGGACGCCGATATTGCTCGAGAAACGATAGCGTTTACGAGAAACCAGATTTTGGTGAGCGCTGGCACATCGGTTTTGGCTCAGGCCAACGTGATTCCGCAGGCCGCGCTGCAACTGCTCGGATAATTAATGGGTATTTGGGGCTTAGACCCCTTGCCATAAATGTACGAAAACTTTGGGTAATAATCCGCTTTGCGACGGATAAAACAAGGACAAGGAGGTAGTAATCGCAAAAACAAGGACGTGTGCGCTTGACCACCGCGTGGTCATACGCACAAAAAACTAAAAGGGAAATTGAATGAAGTTGGAGGGTAGGGATGCCCTCCAAGCCACTCATGGAGGAAAAGACATATGGGACTTAGAGTAAACACAAATGTCGCGGCGCTCCATACCGCCCGAATTCTAACGAGATCAACGCTCGCGTTGAACAAGACCTTGGAGCGGTTGTCAAGCGGCTTGCGAATCAACCGGGCCGCTGACGATGCGGCCGGTTTGGCTGTCGCGGAAGGGTTCCGTTCTGTAGTACTTGGGACCCAGGTTGCCCAGCGAAATGCCCAAGACGGCGTGAGCATGGTGCAAACGGCAGAGGGCGCGCTCAGCGAGACGACAAACATCTTGCAGCGCATTCGTGAACTGGCAGTACAGTCAGCGAACGGAACAATGTCCACTGCCAACAGGTCAGCTCTGCAGAGCGAAGTTGCCCAGCTTCTGGCGCAGGTGGACGATATTGCCATAAACACCGAGTTTAATGGCATTCGCGTCCTGAGTTCGGCACAGACGTTGACGCTTCAGGCCGGAGCTCAAGTTGGGCAGACGCTGGTCATCACAATCAGCGGGGCCAAGACGACGGACCTGAAGGTAACGTCGGTCCAGGTTTCGTCGATGGTGCAGGCTGTGTCGACGATTATGACGATCGATTCGGCGATCGGGCAGGTCAACTCGCTTAGAGGCATATTGGGCGCCTATCAGAATCGGCTTGAGTTCACGATTTCAACTTTGGCCATACAGCAGGAGAACTCTATTGCTTCAGAAAGTGCAATTCGTGACGCCGACATTGCGATTGAAACGATTAATTTCACTCGCAACCAGATTCTGGTGAGCGCAGGTACGTCGATATTGGCCCAGGCCAATTTCATACCGCAGACTGCGCTGCAGTTACTGGGTTAAAAAGGCTTAACACCTGGCCGGCCGGTACGGATCACAGGTTCAAAACCGGTCGGCTGGGTGATGGCAAATATAAATAGTGGAAGCAATTAGCGCTTCGGGTTTCATGGAAAGATGCCCGATGCGCGCAGGTGTATTTATTGCAGAAAGGAGGGCAGACAGACATATCGGTCGGACAGTTCGCGTCTGTCGCGATCGACAAAAAGTGTCAAATAGGAAACATTGTTGATTGCGGGGCAGGGATCCCCGCATAGCACACTCAAGGAGGGTATAACTCATGGGATTGAAAATCAACACAAATGTGGCCGCTCTCAGGGCGGGACGCATACTTAACCGTTCGACGCAGATGCTCAACAGATCGCTTGAGCGCTTGTCCAGCGGTCTCAGAATCAATCGCGCGGCCGATGACGCCGCGGGTCTTGCAATCGCAGAAGGCTTCAGGTCAGTGGTTCTGGGCTCACAGGTTGCCCAGCGCAACGCTCAAGACGGTGTAAGTCTTGTTCAGACCGCTGAAGGTTCGCTCAGCGAAACGACCAACATCCTGCAACGCATCCGTGAACTGTCAGTTCAGGCCGCGAACGGAACAATGTCCGATAGCAACAGGGCAGCTTTGAACAATGAAGTTACCCAGTTGCTGGCGCAGATCGACGACATCGCAATTGACACGGAGTTCAATGGGATTCGTGTTCTGAGTGCCGCTCAAACGCTTACGCTTCAGGCAGGAGCACAGGTTGGCCAGACCATGGTGATCACAATCTCCGGTGCAAAAACGACCGACCTGAAAGTGACATCTGTTATGATTTCGAACATAACAGGCGCGGTTTCGGCGATTGCGACAATAGACTCAGCGATTGGCATTGTGACAACTCTACGTAGCACGTTGGGTGCGTATCAGAACAGGCTCGAGTTCTCCATCAGCACTCTGGCAATCCAGGAGGAGAATTCCGCTGCGGCCGAAAGTGCCATTCGAGATGCCAATATCGCCACGGAAGTCATCAACTTTACGAGAAACCAAATTCTCGTGAGTGCCGGTACTTCTATCTTGGCGCAGGCAAATCTGGTGCCACAAACGGCCCTCACGTTGCTGGGATAAGTTCCGAATTCGGCAAGCGCGAATGATTAAGTTTGTTTGCGGATGTAAAGGCCATTTGTTCTTGGATGTGCTTTGGCCCATCGGGAATGGGGGCTTGCGCAATTGCCGGACAGGAGCGCTAGGGATAGCGCACGGACTGACGTTCCGCACTTTGCCCAACGTCATGAGGAGTTGAAAGATGGGAGTTCGCAGCTTAAGTGGACAGGACATAAGGACTCTTATTCCTGCATCTTCAGCGCGCTCTCCGCAACAACGACCGCAAGTGGACGAACTGGGCCACGGAGGCGACCAGTCGGCACGAGACGGTCCGCAGATTAAGAAGCAGCAACTTGAGCATGCCGTCAAGGTCTTGAACGAAGACCGGCGGAGTCTGAACACAGGTGTCCGGATGAGGATCGACAGTTCCACTCACAGGATAGTGGCGCAGATTCTCGATGAAAATGGCCAAGTGCTCAAACAGATTCCGCCCGAGGAGGTACTCAAGCTTGCGGCAAAAATACGGAGATTGCAGGGCTTGCTCTTCGATGAACAGGCCTAGAAGATGAAGGAATATGATCCTTGCCCCGGTGGGTGCGTCTCACCGGGGGCTTTAGTCTTATGAATGGTGTGCGTTTATTCACGCGTCCATATTGGCCGTGCAATCAGTGGTAAGTATTCTGACCATTTCTGGCCTTTTTCTTTTGTCTCGGCCATGACTCTCGTGAATGCGTCCGCCTGCGCGTCCAAATTGTCCATCAGGTACAGGACGATTGCCTCCAGCGTTTTTGGAACCACCGGGGAACCGTTCTCGAGTTCGCCGTGATGTGCCAGTATGCAATGGAGCAACTGAAGCCTCAGGTTTTGCGGGAAACCTTCGATTTCGGCCAACTTTCTATCAACGTGGCTGAATCCCATCGCAACGTGTCCTAGCAGCTTTCCTTCATCGGTGTAGTCGACGAAAAGTTCCTGGCTCATTTCGTCGAGTTTTCCCATGTCGTGCAGTAGAATGCCAGCCATAAGAATGTCTTTATCGATAGCGTCAAATAACTCGCACATTGTTTCAGCGATTCGCATGAGTTCGTAGCAGTGCTGTGCCAGTCCTCCGGAATATGCGTGATGCCATTTCTTGCCCGCGGCAGCGGTAGAAAACCGAGCCATGAACTCTTCATCTGCCAGGAAAGAATCGACGAGTTTCTTGATCCATTTGTTTTCAATCTTTTCCAGCACGGCGCTAAGGTTTTTGACTACGTCTTTTGTGTTCTCGGGAACATATACGAGGTCGGCTTGGTCGTATTCGCCATCTCTCAAAGGGAGTACCTGGTTCGTGCGAATCTGTAGGCGGCCTTGATAGCTTGATATTGTGCCTTGCACATTTACTACATCGCCCACCTCAAAGACCTTGGCGACTGATTCAGCGTTGTTCCACATGATACCGCCGATTTCACCGGTCCTGTCCTTGAAAACCATCCCAAGGAATTTACCACCGTTCTGCTGTGAACGCAGGTCTTTTCGTGTGGCCACGTAATAATCGTTTACCACGTCGCCTTCCTGCAAGGTTTCTACAAATTGCGTCTTCATTAAGTCCTCCGGTGCTCTACGCGCCTATTCGCCGGTTTCCTTTTGGGTCAACTCCGGCATTTCTTCAGTAACTACCTGTTCCGACACATCCGCCGGCATTTCCTCATCTGGAACCTCGACACTGAAACAGTGTAATCTCTGTTCACTTGCCGATTGCCCCGCTAATACACCCCAATGCACAGCGTACACACCCTCATCGAGCGGCCGTCTGATTTTGATAGCCATCAACAGCTCGTCAATAGCGTCAATCTGAACGCGTTCAAATGGGACGGTTCCTTGTTCAGTCCACAATTTAAAAGCGCCGATTTCCTGGTCCTTTTTCCACAGAGTGACGTCATTTGATTGTAGTTTGCTTAGTCTAACATCATACTTGGGCATTTTGTAGCAGATTATTAGCGGTTCTGTGTTTTCCGTAGCGCAATCGCCTGACCTGTTTATGCCGTAAACGGTGCCTCGCCCTTTCGAGCGGTATTCTTCGCGCTCGATTGGCGTGGCCGCATTATACTTGTAATCCTCGTACAGATATACTCCACGCGAAGCGGGCAGCGGCCATAGCTCAACCGGGGCCGCTGGCGTTCTCATCTTTCCCTGCACGGTGAGTTGCAGTCTGCCGGACGTGTAGCCCGTCTTGTAGAATTGCAGAAGGCAGTCGTCTCCCGGCTGCGCTCCAGATGCCAATCTATATGCTCCAAGCGCGTTTGTAACAGCCACTTTTTCATTTTCTTCTACCCGCACGGCCACACCTGGCAAGGGTTCGCCCTGTATGTCTAGCACTTGCCCTTCTATGAAGGACACGTTGCATCCGCTCGCACAAAACAATGCACACAGCGCTATAATACATGCGAGCGTTTTTCTCGATAATTCCGTCAAGTTTCCCCCTGTCCGAGCCAAGACTTTCTTTTACAATGGGATGCCCAAGTGGGAGCATTGTCGCCATTTGTGGGTACGCAAATCAAGGCTTTATTTGCGGGTGTGGTATTGGCAATAATTGTGCAGCTAATGAGCTGGCCTTTTTGACTTGTGTGCGGCGTATATTTTATAGTCCTTGTCACTGCGTATAGTGCGCCTAACTACTGATTTCACAACGAGTTTCATGTTTTCTCGATATACCGCACTTTTGCCGGGAAGGAGAAAGTCTTATGGCACAACCCACTGGAAACGGCCTGCGCCAGGTTATTGGCTGGCTAATGATTATGACGGGGGTGGTTCTTGGAATATCCGCTTTCTTGATATATCGCAACCACTACGCTCCCTACGAATCTGGGCATAAGGGTTCGCCAAAGCCTTACGAGGTTTTGCAGTACGAATACGAATTTTCGACACAAGAGCAGCCTTCACCGGTATTGAATCTGTCCATTGAGGATAAAGCCGCGCTTATTGAAGTCGCTAAATCCGTGGTGTCTGGCAGTGAGGCAGTGGCCGTGTCTTTGAGTGAAGAATTGGAAAGTGCCGGCAATCTGGTTGTGGTGGCTTTGCGTAAAGACCACGAGTTGTTGGATTTCGCTTATTCGCAGGCGGATGGGCTTGTGGGATCCGTTCGGGAGGCCACGTCGAAAGCTGTTGAGAGTATTGAGAAGTCGGATTATGATCTTGAAGACTCGCAAATTGCAATCTATATCTTGGGTGAGGCCAGACCTTATTCATCGGCAATTTTCTTGGCGGGAATTCATAGCTTGAGGGTTAGTGACGGCGATAAGACGGCTGTTCTTCCGTCATCGCTCGCAACCGAGTTGAACATGAACCGTACTGAGTCTTTGCAATACCTGTGCGACAAAGCCGGAATAGAAAATGTTGGCACGCTGAAGAAAGAGATGTTTGAGACGCTTCATTTTGCTACAACACGCTGGTCTGACAAACCGGTGACCTTTTACAGGGCGAACACGATTGAAGACGCACCTGACATATCGCGCGCGAAACTTGAGTATTGTTTGGACCTGGCAATCGGGGGCCTGATTCAAAGCATCAATCATAAGGGCATCTTTGCTTATGAGTACAATGCGGTGGATGAGGAGTATTCGACCAAGAACAACATGATTCGCCAGCTTATGCCCGCAAGGGTTTTGGCGGAGCTTAGCCAGTCCGACAAAGAACTTAAGCGCAGGCATCAGAAGAACCTGGATTTCGTATTCAGGTATTGGTACAAAGAAAAAGACGATGCGGGATACATTTACTTTTTCCAACGTTCCAAGCTTGGCGC
>SDBV01003592.1_pt1 | contig 22719 bp, 27 predicted proteins | sample 2277081 | NCBI WGS metagenome assembly SDBV01 (sample SAMN10402039, study PRJNA504765) | marine sediment metagenome | isolation source: marine sediment core GS10_PC15, 223 cmbsf | place: Arctic Ocean: Southern Knipovich Ridge | collected 2010 | reverse complement strand
ACCGTTCAGGCATTGATCAACGGGCTGTTGGAGACTGGGGAAATTGATACGGTATATTTCACCAAGTTTCTGATTCAGTAAGGAGAAAGCCATGGCGAAAATACTCAGTCAAGATGAAATAGATGCCCTATTGTCAACGGTATCGGAGGAAGCGACTGATATTGAAGGCATTGATGGGGCTCCCTCCCGCCGGACAGTGCTCTATGATTTCAAGCATCCCAACCTGATTTCCAAAGAACAGATGAGGTTACTGGAGAACATCCACGAGAGCTTCTCCCGCAATTTCGGGGTTTTCCTTTCGGCTCAGCTGCGGATGATCGTGGAAATAGATCTACTGGCTATCGATCAGCTGCTTTACTCCGAGTTCGTCATGTCCATTGCCCCGCCAGGCTGCCTGTACGTGATTGCTCTGGAACAGCCGGAAGGCGAGGCGATCCTGGAACTGGCCCCCGGACTGGTGATCTTTATTGTGGAGAAGCTGTTCGGCGGCAAGGGCGCCTTTTCCACCACCACCTCCCGGCCCATATCCGTTATCGAGCAACGGATCATGGGGAAAGTGATCGACCGCGCCACGGCGGAAATGTCGAATGTCTGGAGCCCTGTTTCCGAACTGAAAACGGAGGTAACCCGCTTCGAGTCCAACCCGGAATTCATCCAGATCATCCCATCCGCCGAGCCGGTAGTGGTGGTCTCATTGCAAGTAAAAATCCATGATAACAAAACCTTGATGAACTTCTGCTACCCATACCGCTGGCTGGCTGAGATGGTAGGCCGACCGGAGGTGCAGGACCGGCTGCAATTCGGTGTCGGAGAGTCGACTCCGGAGGAGCAAGAGAGCATGTCCACGCAACTAAAGCAGGTCACTTGTCCGGTACGGGCCAGCGTAGGCAACACCCACATAAGTATAGACGATTTTATTCAGTTACAGGTCGGCGATCTCCTACTGTTGGATACCAAGCCGAACCAGGAGAATACGATTTTTGTCCGTGATAAACCTACTTTTAAAGGTTTGATCGGGCGCCGCGATAGATATCGGGCGGTGCTGATTACGGACGTAATTGGGAAGGAAACGAACGATGCAGTATAACGAGTTGAATCAAAGATACAGCGCCATGCTTCAAGAGCTGCTGTCAGTTTTGGATCAGGCCGCCGGCCAAGCCCTGCAGGGCGAGATCAAGGTGGCTTCCGGCGAGGACGCCGCCGAGGTGACGTCTGAATTTGTGCCCGGTCACGAATTTCCTCTGCTACAGCTGACAATTAGCACCACCGGACAGGCCGCGTATGACCACCAATTCCTCATGGACCGTTCCCTGGCCGGGCTGGTGTTCAGCTGGATGGTGGGCGGTGATCCCCCCGAGGAGATCGGCGATGAGCACCTGGACGCGGTCAAGGAGGCAGTGGGACAGATTATAGGCCAGCTGCAGGCTGCCTTCGATGGCGAGGACGGCGCCTTCACCCCGGGTGAGGTGACCATCGCCGAGTTGGCAGCAGCGGAAGAGCTGACGCTTCCCGAAGCAGGAATAGTAGCTACATACAAGTTCTCCCGAGGTGATGATGACACCGAACACCTGGTCACCCATATCATCCAGGGTGAACTGGTGGCCGAGGAAGCCGGAGAGGCCCCGGCGGAGGAAGCCGCTGAATCTCAGACCGCGGAAGGAGCTGAAGAAGGCACGGAGGAGCCAGCCGAAGCAGGCATTGACGATCTGTTACCCGACGATTTCGGCGAAGAAGTCGCGGCCACATCAGTGGAGGACGCCTCTGCCGAAGAAGCAGGGGAGACTGCCGAAGAGCTGGCTGATCTTGAAGCCGATTCCGCCGGCATCGATGATATTTTCAGCGAGGGGTTTGAAGAGCCGGCTGGTGCGCCCAGTGCGAGCCCGGTGGAAGCCAGTCCAGTCCAGTTTGACGAATTCGGCCCGAGCCGTGCCACCGACGGGAAGGGTCGCCAGATCGATCTGCTTCTGGATGTGGAGTTGGATGTGACGGTGGAGCTGGGCCGCAAGATCATGCTGGTGGAAGATATCCTCCGGCTGGGCAAGGGCTCAGTGGTGGAGCTCAACAAACTGGCCGGCGAACCGGTGGATATACTGGTCAATGGTAAGAAACTGGCCGAGGGTGAGGTGGTCGTGGTGGAAGATCACTTCGGTGTCCGTCTGACCCACCTGATCAATCCTCGGGAACGTATCAAGAGCCTGGGTAGGGAATGAAGTTCCGGCCCAAGGGCCCGGCTGCCCGGCTGATTGCCGTGGGGGTTGTGATAACCATTGCCGTCATCGGACTAACCATGCGTGGGCGGGAGATCAGGTCTATTACCAAGCCGCCGCCGGTGAGCGTGGACAGTACAGCCACCCAACAGCTACAACTCGATCCCTACGCGGCCGACGGGTTAACCTCGGCCTTGTACAAAACGGTGTTCATCACCTTGGTGATCGTGGCAATTATTGTCCTGGGATCCAAGGGGCTGCGGCAGTACTGGGGCCGGCGGTCGACCGCCACCTCTGCCCTTGATATGCAGATTCTGGGTCGGCGCTATTTAAATCCCAAGCAGTCCATTGCGATCGTGAGGGTGCGGGGCAGGGAACTGTTGCTGGGGATTACGGACCACTCCATTCGACTGCTCTGTGATCTCACTGCGGATCAATCGGCCGAAGTAGTGGATAAGGTGATTGATCTGCCGAAGGAACTATAGGAATGAACAAACGTCTGACGCCGCTGGTACTATTGCTCCTGCTCTTCGTAGCCGTTCCCCTTATGGCTCAGACCGGCGGGTTCCCGGCCATAAATCTCTCGCTGGAGGAGTCGACCAGTCCGCAGCAGTTGAATACTACCATTCAGATCGTCCTGCTCATGACGGTGCTGGCTCTGGCTCCATCCATCCTGGTAATGACCACCGCCTTCACTCGCATTGTTGTTATCTTCCATTTTCTGCGCCAGGCGATCGGCACCCAGAACACCCCCTCCAATCAGATTTTGATCAGTCTGGCCCTGTTCTTGACCTATTTCGTCATGAGCCCGGTCTTCAAGGAAGTTAACGATAGTGCCCTGCAACCCTACCTGAATGAGGAAATCGAGCAGCAGGAAGCCTTCCAACTGGCGGCGAAGCCAGTCAAGGAGTTCATGCTTGTCCATACCCGGGATAAAGAGTTGGCCCTGTTCGCCGATTACTTCCAGGCGGAAATACCTACCTCCCGTCGCGATCTATCCCTGGCAGTGGTGATCCCGGCCTTCATGATCAGCGAGTTGCGAGTGGCATTCCAGATCGGGTTCATGCTCTACCTGCCCATGTTATTGATTGATATGGTGGTCTCGGCGGTGCTCATGTCGATGGGTATGATGATGCTGCCGCCGGTTATGATTTCCATGCCCTTCAAAATCCTTTTATTCGTCCTGGTGGACGGTTGGTACCTGGTAGTGGAATCGATAATCAACGGTCTGAGGTAACATGACAACTGATTTCGTCGTATTCATCAGCCACCGGACCCTAATCACGGCCCTGTACCTTCTGCTGCCGATCCTGGGCAGCGCGCTGTTGGTAGGGGTACTGGTGGGACTTTTCCAAGCGGTTACCTCTATTCAGGAAGTGACCCTCACATTCATCCCCAAAATAGCGGTGGTGGGTCTAGTCATATTGCTGATTATCCCCTGGATGCTCGACCTGGTGATGAGTTTCACCATACTAGTTTTTGACCAGATCACCCAGTTAGGCCGGTGACTCTCGGCCTGGCGGACCTGTTTTCCGGCTGGGGGATCTCCTTCATGTTGGAATTGACCCGGATTTCCGCCATGGTCTATGCCTTCCCCTTCTTGGGCTCACCCGCTATACCAGCCCGGGTACGCATTGCCCTGGCCCTGGTAATCAGCTTCATGCTGCTGCCGGTGGTCGGGATGGTAGACCTGGGTGCGGATTGGGGTCTGGGCCAGTTGACTATGGCCCTGGCGGCGGAGACGGCTGTGGGGATGGCGGTGGGATTCGGCTCCAAGTTCCTGTTCGAGGCCTTCACTCTTGCGGGCACCTTTGCCGGCCGGCAGATGGGATTCGCTATCGCCGACCTGGTGGACCCCATGACCGCAGCGCCCCAGTCCATGGTAGGGCAATTTTGGGCACTGGTGGCCATCTTGTTTTTTCTGACCTTCGACGGCCACCTGTTTCTGGTACAGTTCTTGATCGAGAATTTTCGGGTGATTCCCCTGGGTGCGGGCGTACTGACCGCCGCCACAGGCCAGGAACTGATTGCCGGTTCCAGCCATATGTTTCAGACCGCCCTACGGCTGGCGGCCCCGGCGCTGATACTCACCCTGATGATGGATGTGGGAGTCGCCGTACTGGCACGGGCCATGCCCCGGTTGCAGATCTTTTTCGTAGCCCTGCCACTGAAACTGTTTGTGGGGATTTTCGCATTGGTGATTTCCATGCAGCTGTTCCAGGCGCTGTTTGCCAGTATGATGACTGATTTTCAGGAGTACCTGATCCGGCTGCTCCAAACAATGAGGTAACCCTTGGCGGAAAAACCGGCCCAAGAACGCACAGAAGAAGCGACTCCAAAACGCCGGCAGGAGGCCCGGGAACGGGGCGAGGTGGCCCGGAGCGTGGAGCTGACCTCCGCGACCCTGCTGTTGTCCAGCGTACTGCTGTTTTATTACACTGGTGAGTCCTTTCTTCGGAAACTGGCGGGTGTAATCCAGACGACCTACAGTTCCTTGGAAACGGTGAATATCAACCCCGCCAGTCTTCCCGCCCTGGCCAACTGGGTAATGGGACGGGTTGTCGATATAATCGGGCCGCTATTGATCATGGTCCTGATCTTGGCGCTTTTGGTGAATTATTTACAGGTGGGGGTAATTATTGCCCCCAAAGCCCTCACTCCCAAATGGAACCGGGTCAACCCCGCTACCGGCCTGAAACGGATTTTCTCGTCGAAAGGACTGGTAGAGCTCATCAAGGGTATTTTGAAACTGGTTATCATTGGCACGATTATTTATGTTTATCTGGCCGAAAGAGTGAAGGACTATCCATTTTTAACCTACATGACACCGCTGCAGACCATTGGAGTTCTGGCCAACGATATATTCAAGATCGGTATCTATGTGGGCATTGCCTTCGTCGCCTTGGCGCTGGCCGATTTTACATTTCAGAAATGGGAATACAAGCGCCAGTTACGCATGAGCAAGCAGGAAGTGAAGGAGGAGGCCAAACAGACCGAAGGCAGTCCGGAGATGCGCGCTCGAATCCGGGCCCTGCAGCGGGATATGAGCCGCAATCGTATGATGGCGGAGGTGGCCCGGGCCACCGTGGTGATCACCAACCCGGTGCATGTGGCCGTGGCACTGCGCTACAACGAGGAAGAAGGTTTCGAGGCGCCGTTGGTGGTGGCCAAGGGCCAGCGCAAGGTAGCCGAGCGGATCAAGGATATCGCCAGGGAGCACGAAGTGCCCGTCAAAGAGTCGCCACCCTTGGCCAGGGCACTCTACCAAACCTGCGAGCCCGGAGATACTATACCGGACAACTTTTACCAGGCCGTGGCGGAATTATTGGCCGAGATCTTCTGGGAGCAGCATGCAGCCGCCTAGTCAATTGATCAGCGATGACCGTAACCAAACCTGGCGATCTGAGCGGGGTGTAGTGTGGGCGGCGTGAGATTCTCCGATATCGGCTTGGGCACTGCCGTGATCTTAATTCTGGCGGTGATGTTGATCCCAATGCCCACGTTCCTGATGGATGTGTTCCTGGCCATGAATATCTTAGGTGCCCTGGTGATCCTGTTCGTGGCCCTGTATACCATTAAGCCGTTGGATTTTGCCGTTTTCCCCAGTCTGCTGCTGATGGTCACCCTGTTCCGGTTGTCCTTAAACGTGGCCACCACCCGCCTGATACTTGGCCGGGGCTACGCCGGTGAGGTGATCCAGGGATTCGGCAGCTTCGTGGTGGCCGGCAACTACGTAGTGGGCTTTATCATTTTCCTGATCCTGGTCCTGATCAATTTCCTGGTAATCACCAAGGGCGCTACCCGCATTGCCGAGGTAACCGCCCGCTTCACACTGGATGCTATGCCGGGTAAACAGATGGCTATTGACGCGGACCTCAATTCCGGTCTGGTAGACGAGGATGAGGCCCGCCAACGCCGGCGCGACATTTCCCGGGAAGCCGATTTTTACGGGGCCATGGACGGCGCCAGCAAGTTCGTGCGGGGTGACGCCATTGCCGGGCTGCTGATTACCGGCATCAATATTATCGGCGGGCTCGTGATCGGTACCTTGCAAGTAGGAATGACCCTGGGCGACGCCGCCCGTAAATATACCTTACTCACCGTGGGCGATGGTCTGGTGGCGCAGATCCCGGCTCTGATCGTTTCCACCGCCGCCGGCTTGATCGTGACCCGCTCTACCTCCGAGACAGATTTGGGTCGCGATGTAATAGCACAGGTATCCGACAAACCCACGGCGCTATATATTGCCAGTGGCGCCCTGTTCCTGATTGGCGTAATCCCCGCCATGCCCGCCTTTCCCTTCATGGCTCTGGCAGTGCTACTGGCTACTTCAGGGTATCTGAAGTCCCGGTCCAAGGTCCTGGAAGTGCGGAAATTGCAGGAGGCCGAAGAAGCCCGGGTGGAAGTGCCGGAAGAACGGATTGAAAATTATTTACATCCTGATCCCTTTGAGATCGAGATCGGCTACGGCCTGATCAGCCTAGTGGATTCCAACCAGGGCGGCGACCTGTTGAACCGCATATCTTCCATCCGGAAAAGCATCGCCCTGGAGCTGGGCATCGTCATCCCGCCTATCCGCCTGCGGGACAATATCAATCTGGGGGCCAACGAGTACGTCTTCAAAGTCTATGGCATCGAGGTGGCCCGCAGCGAGGTAATGGTAGGCTATCACCTGGTGCTCAATCCCGACCCCGACGCCGGCCTGGTGGGTATCGACACCATGGAACCCACCTTCAACCTGCCGGCACTGTGGGTTTCCGGTGAGCATAAAGCCAAGGCTGAGGCAGCCGGTTTCACGGTAGTGGAACCGCCGGTGGTCGTGGCCACTCACCTGATGGAGGTGCTCAAAGCCAATGCCTATAAGCTGTTGGACCGGCAGGAAGTCAAGAAGATGCTGGATGATCTGAAGGAAGAGAAGGCCGCCGTAGTGGAGGGGCTGGTGCCGGACCTGCTGCCCTTAGGGGTGATCCAGCAGGTCATACGGAACCTGCTGCGGGAAGGCATCCCTATCCGCAACCTGGTGACTATCCTGGAGACTCTGGCCGATAGTGCCACGGTTTCCAAGGACCCGGAGCTGCTCACCGAGCATGTGCGCAGCGCCCTGGCCGATTCCATCACCAATATCTTCCACACTGGCGATCGGCCCATCTCGGTGGCTACCTTGGATCCCCAATTGGAGGATCACATTCTGCAGGCCACCCGTAAAGGCGAGGGCTACATGGGCAACCTGGGCTTCACGCCGCCCCAGGTGAAGGATGTTCTCACTTCTATCAGTGAGCAGGTGGAAAGGATTGTATTAGAGGGCGGCCGGCCGGCTTTGTTGGTCTCGCCTGCCATTCGCCGCTTCGTGCGGCAGTTCATTGAAATGGTGCTGCCTAACGTGGCGGTGCTTAGTTTTGCGGAATTATCACCGGTCGTGGAACTCAGATCGGTGGGAGCTGTGAGGTATCCCGATGTTCGTTAAAAGTTATACTGGTGCCAGTGAAAGGGAAGCGCTGGAGCTGGCTAAAAAGGACTTGGGCCCGGATATTATGATTCTGGACCTCCGTCGTACGCCGGCGACCATGCCCGGGCAGGGCAAAAGAGTAATGGTCACCGTTACCCCTGAGGGTGCTTTTAATGCTAACCCGCGACCCGAGGCTGACAAGCTGTTTCCGCGGCAATTGGCTCCTAAGCGGCCAGTGCCACCGGGCCAGCGGTTGGAAACATCCCAGGTTCTGGATGAAAAGGAAGTGGCGGAGCTGTTCTACCTGCGCAAGCAGATGCGCAACTTAAAAGCCCGTATCCGGGCCGGCCGCCATGTTTCCTTCGAGGAACCATTCAAGTTTTGTTTCGATTTGCTGGCGGAAGCCGGTGTCCCGGACCATATGGCCGAGGCGCTGGTTCAACGCACCGAACAGCAGCTGGCGGAGGAAGCATTTACTGCCATGACCGATCTGTCAGCGGTCAGTCGCGTGGTAGCCGTGGGCCAGCTGCGCAACCAGATCCAGCAACTATTTACCACTCAGCCGGTCACCACAGCAGGAGACGGGCCACAGGTGGTGGCCTTGATCGGTCCTTCAGGCGCCGGTAAGACTTCCCTGATCACCAAGCTGGCCGCCCATAAAGAGGTCTACCGCGGTCGCCGGGTGGCAGTCATCTCCACCGACATCTATCGGGCCGGAGCCAACGCGGGGCTCAAGTCCATCTGTAAAATTTTAGAGATTCCCATTGTCGAGGTCAAGAATCTGGATGACATCCCGCGGGCCAAAAAGAACCTCTCAGGCTATGAGGTGCTCCTGGTGGATACGCCCGGTCGTAGTCCGCTGTCCAAGGGGTGCTTACCGGAGCTTCAGACCCAGCTGGCACTGTTCAAACCCACTGAGACAATCCTGGTGCTTAGCGCTAATATGGGAATCGAGGAGTTATGGCTGTTCCTGGGGCTCTACCAGGGGCTGCAACCGACGGCCCTGGCGGTTACCAAGATGGACGAGACCAGCCGGCCCGGCAAAGTACTCGGGCTGGCCGACGATCCTAAACTGCCCCTGAAGTACATTTCCAACGGTCAGGCAGTGCCCCAAAGCCTGGCGATCCAGGTAGGGGAGGCGATCATCAAACAATTACCGCTCACGAGCGGGAAAGACTGAAGTGGTGATCAGTCAAGTGCAGAATCTGGAGGCCCGACCCAAGTACAAGCAACGCCAACCGGCGGTGCAGCAGTACCTCCCCGAGATTATCACTATCACCAGTGGCAAGGGTGGGGTGGGAAAGACCAACCTGGCGGTCAACTTGGGTATCCTCCTGAGCCAGCGCAAGCAAAGGGTCTTGCTGATGGACGCCGACCTGCAGTTGGGCAAGCTGGATGTGATCCTGGGCGCTTCGCCTCGTTATACACTGGCAGACCTGGTGGAAGGGCGCAAGACTATTGATGAAATCATCATGCACCATCCATCAGGGATCGACATATTGCCGGCCACCTCCGGTGATCTGGACCTGCTGGACGCCGACAGCCGCATGCTTAAGGTATTAGCCAATTCGTTTGCTTCCATTCAGTCACTTTACGACTACCTGATCGTCGATACCGGCGCGGGTCTCTCCCCGACGGTGCTGACCATGTCCTTGGGAGCCGACAAGGTAATCCTGCTTGTGACTCCGGAGCCAGCCTCGGTTTCGGATGTGTACGCCATGATCAAGGTGATCAGCCAGAAATCGCCGGAGCTGCCATTGATCCTGGTGCCCAACCGCCATTCGTCGCTGGAAGATGGAGTAGAGCTGCATAAAAAGCTGAACCTGATTACCCAGAAGTTCCTCAAAACTACGATCTACTACGGTGGCTCCATCGTGGAAGATAACGCCGTGCGCCAGGCTGTAATCCGACAACGGCCCTTCGTGACAGAGTTTCCCAGGAGCCAGGCGGCCAATAACCTGCAGCTGGTCTGCCACCGTCTGCTGAAATTTCCGCGCCAGGATATCAACCGCCGTTCAAATATCTTTGATCGGCTGAAGGAAAAGCGTAAAGTCATGGAAACGGCCTAGAATGAGCTCGACCATTTACCAGTTGACCCTGATTATCGGGATGGGCACCCTGATCACACTGCTGATCAGGGGCATGAGCCTGGGTATCGCTCTTTACCGGAGCGTGGTGGTGATCCTGGTGATGCTGGGATTGCTACTCGTGGCCGGGTTTATCGTCAGATGGGCCACTATTGCCAGGACCCAGAGTTCCGAAATCGATAATTCTGTAACCGACCTGGAGACGGCTGAGGAGACGGAATGAGTACCACGGTTACGGACAGTGCGGGACATAATGGCGAGACACTCCTTCGGGAATACTACGCCACGAAGGATCCGATCCTACGGGAACGGGCGATCCGGGAGTTCTTGCCGCTGGTCTACTACGTGGTCAACCGCGTTACCCTGCCCGCTACGGACGCCATCACCCGGGAGGACCTGGAACAGAGCGCCATTCACGGCCTGCTGGAGGCCATCGAACGTTTCGACGAAACCCGTCAAGTCAAATTCAAGACCTTCGCCTATAAACGTATTTACGGCGCTGTTATCGACGCCATCCGTCAAGTACGCATCCTCAGTCGCACTAAACTCGAGCGTCTGATGAGGGTACAGCGCATTACCGAAGAGCTGACCCAGAAGCTCCACCGGGAACCAATCCCTGATGAAGTTTGCGAGGCAGCCAATATTTCTCCCAGCGAGTATTCGAGTTTGCTGGTGGCGGGGCAGCTCAGCTATGCCACTTTTTCACTGGACGATCCGGTCATGGGAGAACCGGACGGCTCCGCCCGGCAGATTGATCTGCTGGCGGATACGGAATCTGAAGACCCGGAGAAGTTCTATATGATGGAGAACCTAAAGGCCCGTTTGGTTAACATGATCAAAGAGCTCCCCGAAAGAGAGCGTTTGATTCTGGCTCTCTACTATTATGAAAACCTTACCCTGGTTGAGATCGGCAAGGTGCTGAATATATCCGAATCGCGGGTATCCCAGATCATGAGTAAATCGCTGGGCAACTTGCGAGGCAGATTAAAATGATCGACATCCTGGATCCGGGCCAGGGAGTGCCGCAGCCGGTGCCGGTTACCACCCAGCCGGTGGAACCGGTGGAAACCGACAACGTGAGTATTCATGATAACCGGTTGGAGGAGGAGAAACGTTCCGGCCAGGAAGACCAGCTGCAAGAGCGAAGGAAGCAAAAAAAAAGGGACGTAGTGGAACTATCCAGTCATACGGCCGCCCAGCATTCTGAAGCGGATGAGCCGGAGGACGATACGGGCCAGCAAGGCGGGGAAACAGGTGAACACCAGATCGATATCATCATTGAGTAAGATTCTATTGCTGGCCGCGCTATTCGTGGGCGGGTCCGCCCAGGGCGGTTCAGGGAAGTATATCGCTTTTTTCTCCGCCGAACAGGAACATTACCGGCGGATCCTCATCGACGGTGTCGGCAACCGGCACGTAAATGTAAAACTGGACAGTTTGGGCCAATGCGAGATCAGGATCTGGGGGGCCTCCGAAAAATCGTATGTGGGTCTGAGGAACTACACTAAAGGCTACCTGATCCCGGTGCACATCCGGGTGGAATTCCCTGAAAAGCAGCTTATGTTGATCAAGGTTTATGGGACCCGTTTTAAGGAAGTGGTGAAATTCCGCGAGGTGGGTTCGGGCCTATACGTCATCGACTTGTATATCCGGCGTCTACCTCCGGAGAGCATTTTTCGCGAAGAGACCATCAGTGCCTTATGGCCGGGCGGCCGGTTCCAGCCGGATGTTACCCCTGGAGGGGGCGGTTCGGTGCAACTGGCGGCAGCGCATAAGATAAGTTTTATCCCACCGGTATTGACCAAACTGGCCCCCTATCGCTATGTGATTTATCGGGCCATGTTCTGGGCCGCCGCCGTATTTGCCGCCCTGTTTATAACCGGCATACCCCTGTTTATTCTCATGCGGCGCCGGAACGCTCACCTCCGGTCCGGCTTCCGGCGGGGAAAGGGTGCCGACCGGCCGGACCCGGCACAAGCCGCTACGGCCCGCGCCCAGGATATGATGAAACGCAATGGCGGCCTAAGCTTCGAAGAGGCCACACTGATGGCTGACCTGGAAAAGGATCCTGTCGGCCGATCCTGATCCCCGTAGCCTGAAGGTGCCGGCATGCTCAGCCTCGATTATCTGGACCGATTTGGCGCACTCCTGGAGAAAAGCCTCTCCAGTAACGAAACCTATGCCGCAGTCCTCGAAATCCTCGAACAAGTCATCGATTTCGATTCCGCCACCTTGTTTATTAACGATCCCGTTAATAACCAACTGGAGGTATCCCAGTCCCACGGTCAGGTAATTGTCGACCTGATCTCGGAGGTCACGTTCGGAAAGGGCGAAGGGTTGAGCGGTTGGGTGGCCTCGCAACGGGTCCCCGTGATTTTCTCCACCATCCATAAGGAAAGACCGGATCGCCAGTTCCACTCTCTGGTTTCCATGCCTCTTTGGTCCGAGGATCGGCTGCTAGGGGTGCTCAACCTGGGACACTGCCAGCCCGGTTTCTACCGGCAGGAGAACAAACCGGAGTTCCAGAAATTGGCCGCCCAACTCTCAATGATCGTTGAGCAATTGCGGCTCAGGGATGAGATCAAGGCGAAAAACAGCCAGCTTGAGGAATTGCTGGTAGAGCTCCGGACAGCGCAGCAGGCCCTGGTGGAGAAAGAACGCCTGGCGGCCATCGGTGAAGTGGTCGTGAAGATCAAGCATGAAATTAACAACCCTTTATCGGTCATCATCGGATTCGTAGACCTGCTGAGTATGCAATGCCCCGAGACTCTGCCGGAGTTCGCAAAGAACCTGACCAAGATCAAGGCAGCTGCCAAGCGGATCGAGAGTATCACCAAGGCCTTGGAGAACGTGGAATCCAGCCAGGCAGAGGAATATCACGCCGGCGTGAGGATGTTGAAAATTGATTAGCCTAAAGCTGCCCGGAAGGGAAAAAATTACCACTTTTGATTTTATTAGTGTATCCTTCCCTCACCGGTGTACAGGGGCTTTCTTGCTAACGCTACCCGAATTATCCCTCTAATACCTTTTCTCCTCGGAAAAGATTCCGCTTTCAGTCATCAAATAAGTCCTCTCACCGGGTTTGGCACGGCATTTGAACCGATATTACCCAGCGACATGAAATTGTGGGGTAAACATGGATTTTAATCTTGGCAGAATCGCCCGGAATATGACCAGGAACCTGTTCGGCACAGATATTATCGCCAACAACCTGGCTAATACTAGCACCACAGGTTTTAAACGGGATGCCGCCTTTACCGACTGGTATATGGAGGCCCTCCAAGAGGGCGCCTCGAAGAGCTATACCAACTTTTCCCAAGGGGAAATGATACACACTGAAAATTCCCTGGATTTAGCCATCACCGGTGTCGGCTTTTTTGTAGTCCAAAACGAATCGGGGCTGGCCATCACCCGTAACGGCCACTTCCAAGTCGATGCCCAGGGTCAGCTGGAAACAGCCGCTGGAGATCTGGTGCTGGGCGAGCATGGACCGCTTTCAATTGTTGCGCGCGGTGATACCCCCGGCCGGGTTCTGGTGACTAGGCAGGCTGAGGTATATGTAGATGATATTTTTATTGATAACCTGGCAATCGCCCAGGTACCCGATCTCGATGCGCTGGAGAAAATCGGTTCCAACCTGTTTAGGGTCGGGAATGATATCCTGATGACCCAGCTGGATCCGGAACTGGTCGACATCCGCCAAGGGATGTTGGAAGGGTCGAATGTAATGCCGGTAGTGGAAATGGTAACCATGATCGACCTGCAACGGAATTTTGAATCGTCTCAACGGGTAGTCAAAGCCATGGACCAGATTCTGGGGCGGGCCACTCAGTTGGGTGAGTACCGTTAAGGAGGCTTTATGTTACGCTCATTGCGAACCGCTGCCCTGGGCATGGGTGCCCAACAGCTACAACTGGACGTGATCGCCAATAACCTGGCGAACATCAATACCACCGGGTTTAAGCGCAGTTCGGTGGAATTTCAGGATGTGCTTTATGAAACCATCGTATCGGGCGCCGGTGGTGGTGGCCTGGGCGAGGAAAAGCCTGCCCTGATCCAGATTGGTCATGGCAACCGGGCTGTTTCCACCTTCCGATCCTTCGCCCAGGGGACGATTACCGATACCAGCAACCCCCTGGATCTGGCCATCGATGGAGACGGCTTTTTCCAGGTGCTGCGGCCGGATGGGACCTACACCTATACCCGGGACGGGGCATTCCGTATGAACTCCGAAGGGTACATTGTCAATTCCTCCGGCCAGAGGTTAGCCTCGGAGATCAGTTTGCCGCCCGAAACAGAGAGTGTCAGCATCGGCCAGAACGGGATCATTGAAGTGATTCTGTCCGGCGAGGTCACCCCCAGCGAGCTCGGCCAGATCGAGTTGGCCAAGTTTGTCAACCCGGCGGGACTGCTGGCCATTGGTGGGAATATGTATGAGGAGACCGTGGCTTCCGGGCCGCCTTCCATCGGCTTCGCCGCGGATGAGGGCTTCGGCAGCATCCTCCAGGGTTTCCTGGAAAAATCGAATGTGGACGTAGTCCAGGAGATGATCAATATGATCATCGCTCAACGGGCCTATGAAATCAATTCCAAGGCAGTCAAAAGCGCCGACGAGATGCTGGCGGTAGCTAACAACATCAGACGATGAGCTCTGTCCGGACATCTCCACTCTCATTTACCATGTCGGTCCAGCTGGGTCTGATGGCAGCCTTGTTAGCTATACCATTCGGTATATTGTCGGCCGGGACCTCCCGTGACGTCTTCGATAGCCGCCTGGAGGCCGCTCTCAGGGATCATGTTATCAAAGGGTTGCGCCATGCTAATCTGTCCGGAGAGGTAGCCGCGGTGCGGTTGCCCGCCAACTTGGGAGAATACCCTTACGGTACGGGTATCCGGCCGTTGCGTTCCTTTTTGCCGGACAAGGCTGCCGGACGCTACATTATTCCAATGGAAATCTCACCGCCGGGAGTGCGACCGGTACGGGTTTATGCTGCCGTAGAGACCGTAGCCCTGGTGCATGGGTGGGAGGCCCGGCTGCCGCTTAAACGGGGTGATTCGCTGGACCCGAAGCGGTTCAAGCGCACCACCGCCCGCGTGGACCGGCACGAACAGGACTATTATACCGGCGCCAGTTTGCCTGAGGGGTATCAGATCTGCGCCCGGCTTGCCCCTGGAGACCTGCTGCGGTACCATCATATCGAGGAGGCGCCGGCCGTTAAGCGGGGAGAGAATGTTACCATTTATTACCAACGGAACAATATTACCCTGGTATCGCCGGGTAAGGCTCGCCGTCGCGGCAAAGTGGGAGACATCATCCCGGTCATCGCGGCAGTAACGGGCAAGCAACTCTACGGTCGCCTGATGGCGCCGGGAATTATAGTAGTGGAGTGATTAAATGAAGCCTGTCATTAGATTTCTGTCCCTGGGGTGGATCCTCCTGGCCGGGTTGGGGATTGGTCCCGCGGTCCAGGCCCAGGATAGCCCCCCGGCGTTGTTCGCCGACCATAAGGCCCGCCGTTTAGGGGACCTGGTGACGATAATTGTGCGAGAGACCGCCAACGCCAGGCGGGAATCCCAATCTCAGCAAAACGATAATAACAAGGTGGACGTAGACGGCGGCGTTGATGGTAACCTGTTGCGGTTCCTACCCGTTTTCGGATTGCGGTCCTCACTGAAGACCAACTCGGACTCCAGGGAGGGGACTTCCCAGCGGGATCAGATCACCGGTCAGATCGCAGCGGTAATTACCGAGGTCTCCGCGGCCGGCCTGTACACCATCAGCGGTTCGAAACTGATCAACATTAACGGCGAGCGCAACCTGATGACCATCAAGGGTCAGATCAGATCCCGGGACATCCAGAGCAATAATACCATCTATTCCTATAACATTGTCGATACCAAGATCTATTACAGCAAGGCCGGCCTGTCCGGCAAATATGTTAAGCGGGGCACTATTCCCCGGTTGGCCAACCTGATCATGGGTGGCGCGGGACTGGCGCTCATCGGCTACGTGGGTGGTCTCAGCGCCCTGGCCATAATCAGGAGTTTTGCCATATGATGGAACGTTTAAAATACCTCCTTTTAATTCTGGCACTGGGTCTACACCTGCTGCCGGCTCAGGCCATCAGCCGTATTAAAGACATCACCACTTACCGCAATGTAAGGCAGGTGGCGTTGGTCGGTTACAGCCTGGTGGTGGGCCTGAACGGTACCGGCGATCGGGCCATGGGCAACCGTGGCACCCTTTTCACGGTCCAGAGCATCGCTAATATGCTGGAGGAGTTCGGCCTGACCGTTGACAGTAAATATATGCGCACCCGGAATGTGGCGGCTGTAATGGTTACCGCCAACACCCCTCGCTTCGGGAAAGTGGGGGCGGCTTTTGATGTGACCGTATCCTCCTTGGGAGACGCCAGCAGCCTGGAGAACGGACTTCTGCTGATGACGCCGCTACGTGACGCCCGCGGTGTGTATTACGGTCTGGCCCAAGGTCCTATGTCGGTGGGTGGCTATAACATCACCACCCTGGGAGGCGAACGGCTGCGGCGGAATTATGCCCTGGTGGGGCGGGTACCTGGTGGGGCCACCCTGGAGCGGCCGGTGCTGGGTAGCACCCTGCAGCTGGACCAGCCCTTGGAATTGCTATTGAAGGAACCCAGTTATACCACGGCCACCCGGATCGCCGAGGTCATTAATATTTTTTCACCGGCAGTGGAGCCGCTGGCCCGCACTTTGGATGCCTCTGTGGTGCAGATCAGCTTCCCTCCGACCTTGACCCAAACCTACGAGTTGTCATCATTCGTAGCCGGCATCGAAACCCTGACTGTAGTTCAGGATGTGGACGCGCGGGTAGTGATTAATGAGCGCACCGGGACCGTTGTGGCGGGCGGCAACGTGACCATCGGGGAGGTAATGGTATCCCATGGCTCGTTACAGATCCATACCACTACCACGCCCTATTTCTCCCAACCTACGGCTTTCAGCGGCGGTCAGACCATTACCGTGCCGATCAGCCAGACCACGATCACCGAAGAAGCAGGTGAGGCGGCGGTACTATCGGCGGCCACAGTGGCCGAGCTTTCAGCGGCCCTGAATGGCATGGGTTTCAAGCCCCGGGATGTGATCGCCGTGTTCCAAGCAATCAAAGAAGCCGGCGCTCTTAACGCCAAATTGATTATAATGTAGGGATTACCAATGCCCGTACAAGGTATAGGACCGAAACATATCCCACTCCCGGCCGACGAGGGTCCCCAGGCACTTGGTGAACGCCGAGCCGTCATCAAGGAGCAGAAACTACAGAAGGTGGCCCGTGATTTCGAAGCCATTTTCTTAAGCCAGCTGGTCCGCGCCATGGGAAAAACCGTCCCGGAAGGTTCCATGACAACCGGTGGCATGGCCGACCTGATGTTCGACCAGGTCATGGGGAAAGCCCTGTCTGAAGGCGGTGGTATCGGCTTGGCGAAAATAATTTACCGGGACTTGCTGTCTAAAGATGTTTCTGATAACTCCGAGAATGGTGAAGTGGCCTCGTTACAGAACTTGATCATGCCCGGCCAGAGAAAGGGAATTGATGTCGAATCGTCCAGCGAATGATCGTCTGATTGCCCGACTGATCACTATCCTCTCGGAAGAGATGCAGATGTACAACGAGTTGTTGTTGGCCTTGCGGGAGAAGCAGACCAGCATTATCGAGGGGAAAGTGCATGAATTGCAGGAGGCGGTCCATAAGGAGCAGACCATCCTGAAACGCACCAAGGCGGTGGCGGCCAGCCGGGAAGCTTCCTTCCAGGCAGTCAGCGCGGCCTTGAGCGGGGAGGAAGAGATTAGCACCCTAAGCCAGTTGATCCAGATGGTGGAATCGTCATATGCCGAGCGTCTCTCGGACATCCACCGCTCACTGCAGCAAATCCACCAGCAGGTGATGCTGGCGAATGAGGAAAATCGTTACCTGCTGAACTACTCTATAAATTTTGTTCGGGAGGCCGCCCGCGAATTGGTGCGCTCTTCCGACCAGTTCCCGGTCTACTCCGCAGCCGGCGCCGATCAGGAAGGCCCGTTGGGCTCGTGCCTGATCGAGGGGAAGGTGTAATATGGGAACTATCGCTACCCTATTCGAACTGGGCCGGCAGGGGATGATGGCTTCCCAGTCGGGTATGCAGGTCGCGGGAAACAATATCAGCAATGTGAACACCGAGGGCTATTCCCGCCAGCGCTTGGATATTGTGCCCCAATTGCCACAGGTCCTGGCCGGCTTTAACCTGGGCGGGGCTATCTCCGGAGATACCTTGCGACAGATTCGGGACGAGTTCACTGACAGGCAGTTCCGTAGCCAGAACTCCCTGAAGTTTCAGTACCAGACGGAGGAGACGATCCTATCCCAGATAGAGGGGATCATGCCCGCCGATAATGAAGCTGGACTGCGGGCCATGGTGGCGGAGTTCTGGGATGCCTGGGACCGCCTGGCCAATGACCCGGAGAACAGTGTAGCCCGAGATGATATATTTAACAAAGCCGATACCATGGCCACCACCTACCGGCGGCTCCACCGCGAGATTGTCAACGTGCAGCGCGGCGTCGAGGACGAAATCGAGGCCGCTGTCGCCAAGATCAACAGCCTGGCCCGGCAACTTGCCGCGCTGAGCGCTGCCGACCAGGGGGATAACCTGAATGTTATCGACCACCGCAACCGCCTGATCGACCAACTCTCTGAGCAGGTCAACATCCAGTTCACATACGAAGGGAAAAACACAGCCGTCACAATCGGAGGTATCAATATTGTAGGCGGGGTCGACACCTTTGACTTTAGGTTGGAGCGCACCCCCGATGATCAGGGAGTGGGCCAGATAACTTTTTATATGGGCACTGCCAATCCGATTGAGGTGGATGTAACCTCCGGTACCCTGGGTGGATTGATTAATGTTTATAACGGTGATATCCGGGACACACTGGAACGGCTGGATACCCAGGTACTGGCTATCGTGGACCAGGTAAATGCCCTGCATCAGACCGGCTATAACCTTGACGGCGTCACCGGGATGAATTTCTTCACAACGGGGATCCTGGGCTCCGCTAATTTCGATATCGATCCGGTCATCGCCGGCGACCACAATCTGATCGCCTCCAGCGATACTCTGGGGTTGACCGGTAACGCCGGTATCGCCCTGGCTATTTCGGCCCTCCGGGATGCCCAGATCATCGGCTCGCAGACCATAGAAGAGCATTATCGCTCCATGGTGGCCGACCTGGGGGGACGAATCCAGGAATCCAGGTTTCTAAAGAACAGTCAGAAAAAAGTGGTAAGTCACTTGGAGCTGAAACGCGAGTCGGTTTCGGGTGTAAGTATCGAGGAAGAGATCACCTTGATGATGCAGCTGGAGCAAGCATTTACTGCCGCCTCGCGGATGGTGGCCATGGCGGATGAACTCACTCGGACCCTATTACAGTTATTCTAAAGGAAGGTAGGTAAAGATGCGGGTAACAACCAACATGCGGCAAGGGGAAATTGTCAGGTCTATCGCTGACAGCCAGGAGCGCCTGCTGGATGCCCAGACCAAAATCAGCACAACGAAGGAAGTAGCGGCTTCTTCCGACGGTCCTGCCATGTATGATAGGGCCTCCCGACTTAAGACCCTGCTTTCCCGCAATGAGCAGTATCAGGATAATATAGCTGACGGGATCATTTGGGCCAGTACCAGTTCAGATACTCTCGACGGTATCTACACTCTTTTGATGGATGTTCAAATCAATGGCCTCCGTGCCGTGGGCAACGTCAATCCGGACGAACGCCCGATCGCCGTTCAAGCAATTAACGCTATGCTGGAAGAGATGGTGGACATAGCTAATGGCCGGTTTATGGGTAAGTATCTGTTTGGCGGGACCATTACCCTCGGCACCCAGCCGTTCGATTATGACGGCTCTACCGTCACCTTCCAAGGGAACGAGGCCGAGATGCTGCGCCTGGTAGGTCCTGGTACTTACATTCCGATAAATACAGTGGGCAGTGAGTTCGAGAATGTATTCCATGCTACCATTGCTGTGCGCGAGGCCATTATTGCCGAAGACAACAGCGCTATGATCACTGCAATGGAGCAGCTGGAAGATTCCATGAAGGAACTGTTCAGCGCCATGGCTTCTTCGGGTAACCGCCAGAAGAAGCTGGAGCTTACCCGGGATAATCTTGAAACGGCGGAGGTCAATCTTAGATCTCACATCTCGCAGTCGGAGGATGTAGATTTGACCGAGGCGATATTACAGTTTAATGCCCAGGAGCTGGGCTTCCGGGCGGCCTTGGAATCAAGTTCTCGTATTATGAGCCTGAGCATCCTCGACTACGTGTAAGCATGGCGGACCAACCTGCCGATAAACAATCCCAACCGGAGTGGGAAACATCCTCCGAACCGGCCGACTTTCCCGCCGGCATACCGGGCTTCGAAGACCATAAAAAGTTTGAACTTGTAAGCCGCACCGATCTGCGCCCGTTTCTTTGGTTACGGTCGCTGGATGACCCGGAAGTGTCTCTGCCCGTGATCGACTGCCTGCTGCTCAATAGGCAGTTACTGCCGGAAATCAACCGAGAGGTGCTAGGCCAGATCGGTGATCCGACCCGGGAAAAATTCGAGTCCTATTGCGTGTTACGGGTGGATCCCGACGCCGGAACCATCACCGTCAATACCAAGGCCCCGGTAGTGATCAGTTCCCAGACCCGGCGGGGATTCCAGATCTTCCTCGACAACCCCGAATTGCGCCTGGATGAGCCGTTGGCCAACTTGGTGCCTTCGCGGAAAGACCCCTAGAAATGCTGGTACTTACTCGCAAGAGCGGTGAAAGCATCCGCATCGGGGACGGCATAATTGTCACCGTTCTGGACCAGGCCGGCGGCCAGGTGAAAGTGGGTATTACCGCTCCACCACAGGTACCTATTCACCGGGAAGAAATTTACCTCAAGATCAAGGCGGAGAATCTGGCTGCCGCTCAGGGTAGCAAGGCCACCAAACTATTGCTCAAGCATTTGCCAAAGGTGTTGAACGTCGAAGGGACTATGGGCTCCGGCCAGCCCGACAAATGATTCCAGGTCCAGCTACTTAAACACCGTCTACAGCAATCTAATTTTACCAACAGTCTCATGGCGGGAGAACCACTGGGGGTACTTCGGCGATGAAGGTGTGACAATCGTACCGTAACTGGTGCGGAAATCGAGTATTCTTTTACCCCTGAGGCTACGAGAACCATCCAGACGACGCCCGGCGCTGCAGCCAAATCGCTGAATCCCGTCGGTAATAACACTGTAGTTATCAACAGCAGCTTAAATCATCTCTGAATTCACTAAGATGTTGGGCGGTCAACCGCCGGTTGATTAATATATCGTATCGTTGTCACCGGCGCTGCTGGGCGAATCGCAGGTTGATAATGTGCGCTATCAGATTGCCTTAGCCAGATTCGCCATTACATTGAATGAGGGCCTATTCATTCACCACAACGGCTGTCGTCCTCTTAGGTACAACGACACTTGGAAGCGGTGCTGGAGGTGAACCCGGAGCATCAACCGGCTCGGGTTTTTGCTAGGCATTGCAAAAAATCAATAGCACCTGGCGGTTTCCGCACCTATTATCTCTAGGTTGAAAATGACGAATTGGTGGAGGATTTACTAGGATGGGATTCCTGGAACAGCAACTTAAGAGACAATACGAGCCGGGAAAGGTTATCTTCAAGGACGGTGACCCCGGTCAGACCATGTTCATTATCCTGGAAGGTAAGGTGGAGATATCTAAAGTGCTGGGGGATCATAAAACGGTCCTGGCGACCCTAGACAAGGGTTCGATCTTCGGAGAGATGGCTATCATCGATCGGGAACCCCGCTCGGCCAGTGCCACCACACTCGGTGATACCCTGATGCTTGAGATCAGCCGGGAGATGTTTCACGACCGGTTGGGCCAAGTGCCAGGCTGGATGCAGAGCTTCTTTGCCATTTTAGTAGACCGCCTACGGTCGGCCACCCGCAAGCAGAGTATATTGCTCACCCAGGGTGCTGGCCGCCAAATACTCAATCTACTGGCTCTGATAGCTCAATCGGGCGAGAAAGACGGCACCGGCCGGGTCATATTGCCGATGAAAGATACCGTAACCCAGATCGCTTTTATCTTGGGCCTTGAAGATGAGCTGGTCAATAAAACCATTTTGCGGTTTATCGACAATAAACTCTGCGAGGTAGCCCGGAAGCTCAATACGGGCCGGGTGCTGGTGTTCGAAAACATCGAAAAGCTGTATCAACTGGCTCAGTTCTGCAAGGAGAGGATACTCATCGAAGCCGGCTTGGCTAAGACCATGTCGGAGGATTTCCGGTTCAAAAACCGGCACGAGGTGGAGCTGTTGCAGGTGCTGTCGGCGTTTGATCAGGATCCGGATGTGCCGGATGACATGCCCGCCTCCAAACTGGATGAACGGGTCAAGGAGAAATATAAGAATTCCATCGGGCTCTACCAGCCTATATTGGACCATTATGTCAAAATCGGTCTGTTGGAAAAATTCCAACCTAAGGACGGCGATCCGTCATACGTGATCAACAATAAACAGCTATTCCAGGAGCAGTTGGCTAAAATCAGTTTGGTTAAGGAATTGCGAGGGTTGGAGAAGAAAATTACCAGTTGAAATACCCGGTGGAACCGTCCCTGGGTGATATCACCCTCTGCCTGGTGGTTAAGCAGCGCACCGGTAACCTGGCCAATGTTCTTAACTCAGTTAATCGGCTGGTTTCCCGGATGGTGGTTCTGGAAGTGGGTGAGCAGAGCACTAAAACAGTGCAGCACCTGGCTTCTGAGTACGATGCCGACTACCAGCATGTTCTGCCAAACCCGGACGATGCTTTTCTGCTCAACCGGGTGCTGGATCGGGTCCGCACAGCTTGGGCATTGTTCCTCAACCAGCAGGAAGTGCTGCATCTGGACGATCAACCAGCTCTGCTGAGAATCCTCGGGAATACGCA
>SDBV01003591.1_pt1 | contig 22725 bp, 17 predicted proteins | sample 2277081 | NCBI WGS metagenome assembly SDBV01 (sample SAMN10402039, study PRJNA504765) | marine sediment metagenome | isolation source: marine sediment core GS10_PC15, 223 cmbsf | place: Arctic Ocean: Southern Knipovich Ridge | collected 2010 | reverse complement strand
GCTAATACCGAATCGCCGAGGAACTCCATGCGTTCGTTGCTTAGCAGGCGATCGTTGGTTTGGGATGAATGGGAAAGCGCCTCTTCGGCGAGGTTGGGATTTGAAAAACGGTATCCTAGCAACTGCTCGAGCTGCTGCAATTGATCTGCTTCCATCTTGATCGTATCCTTAAATTAAAGACACAGCCAAGCAGGTTTCGAAAGCCGTCACAGCGACGATGTTCGAAATCGGCTTAAACCATTATATATATACATTATACTCAAACCGGGGGGGAAGTCAAGTGCAAACTTACCCACAGATTCGATATATCAAGAGTAGCTTAAGCTGAAAGCTGGAGGCTCGCCAGAGCGACGAACTTGTCCTCGACGAACTCGAAGACGTTGTCGAGGCCGGTAAGCTCGAATATCTTTTGCGTCTGTGTGCCTACCGATGAGATGATGAGGCGATGGTTGTTGTGTTTCTGTAACTTACGTAGCTTCAAGAGCTTAGCGATGCTTGAGGACGAAATGATGTCGATGTTCGACATGTCGATGACGATGTCCTTGTCGGGTTTCCTGCGCGTGCTGCCGATCAGCGTCTGCAGCTCGTTTGACATGTCCGGCTCTTTCGTAAGATTAATAAGAACAATATCGTCTGACCAATTCTGTGTACTCATGTATTGCCTCCATAAATATAGTTACACCTTTGTTATCGGCATTTTTGGGGGTTAGATTAGAAAAAAACTGCCTTTGGCTGGGGCGAATTTATTGAAGTATAAAAAAGTCGTGAATAAAAAGTGCGCAAAAAACAATAAGTCCATCCCGAGTCGATCAACGAGAGACGGCAAGTCCGGAAAAGGGGATTTATCGGCTGGGATGGCCGATAAATTGCTGGAAGAAGTAAAGAGGAGTCGTTTTAATGCGGGAAAAATGACAGAAAGAACTTATGAAAAAACGTGGTCTTTTTGGCGAAAAGTGACAAAAAAACACAAAAACGCGCAAAAAGGCGCACAAACGCGCACCAAAAGAGACTTTTTTGAAAAAACCTGCGTAGGAAAAAACCCTTAATAGTTGGTTATTGGGCTTGAAATGCTAACTGGAGCGTAGGTATCGTGAATGTTAGTAGACTTTGCGGAGCAAAAAACCGCAGAACGAGAAGCACTAAATCCTAATATCTAAATCCTAAACAAATACTAAATTCAAAAAGCTAATGTTCAAAACTTCCAGCCTATGGCTGAATAAAAGGTGTTTTTGCCACAGAGGAAAAAGAGGACAACAGAGAAACTAAAAGATAAAAGAAACCGCGGATACCTAGGGCATAAATTACGCAGATACCTGGGGCATAAAATTACTCGGATTTTTAAAAGATAAAAGCAGATATTCACCCCAGCACTAACCCACAGCACTAACCCACAGCACTAACCCCCAGCACTAACCCCCAGCACTAACCCTGTAAGTGCTGGATTGTCGCTTCGCTCCAGCATGAAGGAAAGAAGGACATAAAGAAAAGCTTTTGTAGATACCTGGGGCATGAATTGCCCTATTGTAACGAAACTGCACCTGGTGCAGTTTCGTTACAATAGGCATTTAAGAACTCGGCTATCAGCTTTTAGCTGAGCGCAACTTAAGGAACCGGGTTCCTTTTTTGGGATAATAGGCAATTTAAGCCCTAGGTATTTAGCCCCTGGGGCGCAACTAAAGATACGGGTGTCTTATTGTTATTCATAGCCGGGCTGAGCCCTTTATTCAAACTCAATGACACCAAAATACTGCGGGAGATGAAACTTAGGTGTTGGGTGATCAATAAACGACCAGGTAAGCCAATGTGGATGAGATGTCTTCTTTGCGATTTTATAGAAGTTAGCTCTCCAGATCGCCCCTGATCGCGGCTGTGTCATTTTGCCGTACTTTGAAATCACCTCAAAGGGCAGCTTATAGCTCAAAGTCCATGTGGTTGGCTCTGTGATCTCGTCTGGTATAATTTTCGGAAGCGAATGTCGAATTTCCACCTTCCTGCAATCCGCAGCTTCTACATATTTTTCTGTTTTATTTTGCTTATCGTTATACCGAAAGAACATCGTACCACCACAGTTGGTCTCAAGATTGAAATAAACATCTTGGAGTTCGATGTCCGGGGCAAAGAAAAATTCGACACAACTGTCCTCCCAGACCCTGCCGTGAGTCTGATCGGCAACGGCTCGAACATAGCGATCGTTCACCTTGAAAAAAACATACAAATTGTTATCATCGTAAAGGAGCTTTGCCTGGGTCTTTGGGAAATGCTCTGGTCTATCGCCCATATAATTTGCTAATTCAAGCACATTGGCCCGTTTCCATTGGCCCTGGTCCCATTGATCGTTAAGCTCTACCACGCCGGCCGCCCGTTTAACTCTATACCGCATCGGACCGTCAGCCTTATTGGTCTGGATACTGATCTTATCATTTTGTGAACACGAAACTAAAACGGCTGTGGCCAAAAAACAAAATGATAACTGCAAAATCTTTCTAAACATAGTATGCAACTCCTACTTTTCAGGTTAATGATCTCTGGAAAATCTCATCATACCTGCAACGCTCATAACCAGGCAAGTTTTTTTTGAGCATAAAAAATGTAAGTTCTTTAAAGAGACCGGGGGACAGATCACTTTGTGATCTGAGATAATAGGTTTTAGCCGCCTTCGCTTCCGCTATGGCGAGCCAGGGATATTAGATAGTAGCTGTGGAACCGCACCTAAGGCGTAAACTTGCGCGGACTGATCTTAGGTTTTGGGGGACCTGCGGTCAAGTGGGATATGACCCGAAAGGAGCTTGACAACCGGCTGATGCCGACATATTATATTCTAAGTAAAATTATTGATGCAGAAGGAAGGGAAAAAATGGTAGATGAAAAGAGGTTCCTGACACCTTAAATTTATCCCCAAAGGATGATGTTTGGGGAAAAAAATTGCTTTTTTTAGTTGTTTTTCGTATAATGGGTGGTAGTGTATACTCTTATGAGGTTGAGGAAAAGGGATATTTTCATGCAAATTAGGTTCAAGCTGCGGGCAAATTATGTCGATAACACCTTGTAACTTAAACACTTAACTATGGCAACCATTCAAAAAAACTTTGCAAGTGTAGTGGCCCTAGGCGATCAAAATCCGTCTATCTTGAATATAGATTTTCTCAAGAACAACAAAATCATATCTGTTGACCATTCGCCTTTTGATCAAAAGCCTAATTTCATTTCTACACCACCATTTGCAACTATAGGATTTGGTCCCGTAGAGATTCAAGTAGAAGAGCAAAGATTACAAGTTCGCGAAGCTGGCCTTTCTGACTGGAATACATCTATATTTAATATAGCAATGAATTACTATAAAGTTTTGAAATATACACCAGTTAAGACGGTTGGATTAAATCTGAATTGCCAAATTGATTTTGAAAATGCTGAAGAGTCTGAGGTATTCCAAAAACTTCTTTTGCCTGAGAAAAGCAAAATTGTAGAAATCATTTCTAAAGATAATGTTGATGTTAGCATAAGACTTCGCTACCCACATACAGATTGCGGAAAAGTGTTGCTGACTATAGACAGATCAAGCCCTAACAAATTACAAAGACAACTGAATTTTAATTATGAATTTAATTGCCTCAAGGATGGCCAAACGGATTGGTCTATGGTTGAAACAGAACTGTCAAACATAAAAAATATATCAGACTATTTTAGCGATATAATTGATAAGCTTTTGGAGGCGATGTAATGGGTGATACTCTTTGTGCTAATTTGAGTTGTGATCCTGAAGCACTTAAAAAGTTGAACGATATTTTGAGTCCTATTTTCATTGCTGCGTCATTTGGTCATACATCGCATACGATAATACAAAACTATTATATGACGCTTGCTTCTGAGATTAATAAAGAAAATAAAGCTGTTGCGCATCAAGTTCGCAATCATTTTTCTATGGTCGTCAATGGCTTAATCACAATAGAAACAAATGAAGAAACAGTTGCAGAAGAGTATCCTGAAGCATTGGAGTTTAAAGGGTGGGCAACAGATGATTGCATTGAATTCTGTAATTCTCATGGCTTGATTGATGATTTGAGGAAATGCCGAAAAGCATTGAATGATATCTTTTCAAATATTATCAATTCAATTGCAGAGGTTGATCATTATCAGGAAATAGATGTTGATGATGAAGGTCATGTTGTTATAAGGCTTGAAATTGAGTCTGATCGAAAAACATATAGAGAAGAATATAAAACTTGGGTACGCTGGATGGTAAATAATTTAAGTGATGGGAGCAGGATACTATTTTCCCTTTCAATTGATAGATTATAAAAATGGATCCCTCGGAATTTCTCAAAACAGCAATCTTCCTAAATAATGAAAAGGATGAACACCATTTACGCACATCAATGAGCCGTTCTTACTATGCTGTTCATTTACATGTTCGCCAATTCATTTCAAAAACTTTTTTGGCAGGTAAAGATTTTAAATTTGATTCCCATCAATATGTGCTGAAATGTTGTAATAATTGTAAATCTGAAGATATCAAAATTCTTGGCGTAATACTAAACGATTTGTTGCAGGACAGGCTAGATGCTGACTATAACATGGACTTGGAAATAAGTTCCATGAATAGTCAAGACTCCCTTGATGATGCTAGTGAGTTACTTGCAGGCTTTGATACTATAGTTGCTATTCCTACCAATCGACAACAGTTTTCACAATCATCCATACAGCAAGCAAAATTTGCACGAATCTTAGTTTAATTAGCAATAGGCGTAATTAAATAGACCGGGGGGTCAGATGCTTTGCGTCTGAGATATTAGGTTTTAGATATTAGGGCGAGGAATTTTTCTTACGTTGACGCAAGTTGTAATTGTAGTAATGTAGATTCCCGCTTTCGCGGGAATGACGAGAAGTGATCGTTATTATAAATTGTAGCGGTCAAGGTTGCCACGCGGCGAAGCCGCTCGCAATGACGGGATTTGTTTGTGGCGTTAAGGTTGGAGTAAGGAATAAAATCATAAAGGAGATTTAAGACAATGCGTATTACGACAAATGCAAGTATGACAGTTATAATCAGCATCGGGATGTTTCTGTGTTCGTGTGCGTCTGTATCTACGCAGGCCGGGACCAAACATGGCCCGGCGGGGCGCTATGCCAGTTACGAGGGGCTTGTCATGGCAGGATATCAGGGCTGGTTCCGTGCACCCGGCGATGGTTCGTGTCGTCAGTGGGGGCATTTTGGCAGGAGCGGTGATTTTAATGAGGAGCGATGCACCATTGATTTCTGGCCGGATGTTTCCGAGTACGAGAAGACGTACGAGACTTCCTTTAGGCATGCAGACGGCACACCCGCTCGAGTGTTCAGTTCTCTGGATGCCAGTACCACGGATCTGCATTTCAAATGGATGCAGGAGTATGGTGTCGATGGCGTTTTCATGCAGCGATTCTTTAAGGTAGCCCGCTCACGTGATAAGAACAAATCAGGCAATGTGATACTCAAGCATGCGATGGCAGCTTCGGTAAAGTATGATCGTGCTTTTGCCGTGATGTATGACCTGTCCGGATTGATGTCCCGTGGCGAAGACTGCACGGCTGTGATCACGGATTGGAAGGAACTGGTCGACGATCTGAAGGTTACGAATCAAAAGACGTATCTGTATCACCGGGGCAAACCACTTGTGACGATCTGGGGCCTCGGTTTTCCTGATCGGTCGTACAACATTCGCCACATTGGCATTGACCGCTTGATCGATTTTCTCAAGAACGATCCAGTGTATGGCGGGTGCAGTGTGATGGTGGGAGTGCCGACCTATTTCCGCGAGTTAAATGGGGACTGCGTGAGCGATCCTTACCTGCATGAGATAATCAAATCTGCCGACATTGTGCTGCCGTGGATGGTACAGCGTTTTACGCCGTTGCTCCATAAGGAGATGGATCGCTTGCGGGATCATATCAAGGCTGACATTGCCTGGTGTGCGGCGCGCAAAGTTGACTATGTACCGATTGTGTATCCTGGTTTCAGCTGGCACAACATGGCCAGAGATTCATTGAAAGCCGTCCGTCCACTTGGCGCGATCCCCAGACACAAGGGCCGTTTCTACTGGGATCAGATGTATACGTCGATTCAGGCGGGGGCCAAGATGCTCTATGTAGCCATGTTTGACGAAATCGACGAAGGCACTGCAATCATGAAATGCAGCAATACACCACCCAATAGCTCTTTCACTCAGTTTGTCGATTATGAGGGTATGCCCACTGACCATTACCTCTGGTTAACAGGCATCGGTGCCAAAATGCTGCGCAAAGACATGCCATTGGTGAACACTATGCCCATACGTCATAAGTCGGAGGGGAATAAATAAAGGGGCCGCGGAACATTTAGTCGATAGTTTTTAGTCGTTGGTCTTTAGGGCGTGGAACCGGCCTTTGGCCGAGGCTGATTAAATAGATATTAGAGCATGTCCAAATTGGAAAGGAAAGTAAATGCGGAAATTACAATTTTGTTTAGTGTTATGTTTTTTGGTTTTTACAGTGGGCTGCTTAGAGGATTTTGGTGGCTGGAACACTCCAAAGGAAAAATTTGAGCGTATTATTACATTATCTGCGCCTTTGCCGGCTGGGATGGAGCTTGAAGCCAACACGGTTAACGGGGGAATCACTGTAAAGGGGAAAGATATAGAGCAATGCGATATCACTGCGACGCTGGAGACGCGAGGGGATACGGTCGAAGAGGCCCGGGAGCTGTCCGGAAAGATCGAGCTTAAACTTGAAAAGAGCGACAAGGGGCTGGTGTTTCGTATTGAGAAACCGAAAAACGTTAAACATAACCGAGTATACGTGAAACTGGATGTTACTACGCCCAGAGAGACGGACCTTGTTCTTGGTAGCGTAAATGGAAATATAGTTATCAAGAATATTAAAGGGGACCTGACAACGAAGACTGTTAACGGCAATCTTACTACCCATGGTCAGTTTGGTAAGGTAAGGGCGTCGACAGTTAACGGGACGATAAAATGCGATACGATATCGAGTGATGCCGATGTCAGTACAGTAAACGGAAGTGTCAAGGCCCGTTTAGATGAATCCAATAACGTGTGCAATATCAAGATCTCAACGGTCAATGGCGGTATCGACCTGGATGTTTCCGATGGTTTGTCGGCGAAGGTGGATGCTTCGGTCCTTAACGGTTCGGTCCATTGCGATGTTCCTATCACGGTACAGGGGAAGATCAGCAGGAAAAAGTTGAAAGGAACCATAGGTGACGGGAAAGGACGTTTGAAACTGAGTACACTGAACGGTTCTATAAATATAAGATGATGGGATTAGAATAATTAAAGGTGCCGCCGATCATTTGTGGTTAGTTCATGACTTTTAGATTTTGATCTAAACCGATTCAGCACGAAGGAATGTAGAAATGCCCCCCTTTAATTTATCTTAATTGTGCGTATAAAATGCTTGACAAATCGGGCAATTAACGGTACAGTTGGCAGGGTGTTTTGTTATTCGGTTTTGAGCCTAAAAAGGGAGGTTAAATTATGAGCAAGAGAACAAACTTGAAAAACCGGCTGGTAGTTTCGATCGTGTTACTATCGATGGCATGCGTTGCCGTTGCAGTGGATTTTCCCTATCCGACTCCGGAAGGACAAATCCGGATCGTCAGTTGGAACATAGAGTTTCTCGGTTCCCGCACTCCCCTGCGTACTCCTCAACAGCTCAGCGATCTTGGTGATAGAATACTGACTTTTGATGCGGCAGTTATTGCGCTTCAGGAGGTTACAACTGTCTCTGCTCTTGAACATGTCAGGAGTCGGTTAGGCCCTTCGTGGACAACCTATTTTTGGAAGTCGCAAAATGCCTTACTGTATGATGAGAACAAAGTTGAAATGATCTCTGTCGAAGTAATGGACAGCCTGAGCTATCCCCCGTACCCCAGTTGGTGGTTTGCAGCACCGGTAACCGGTGTGTTTCGTGCAGTTGGCGGAACCGAATTGTTCCGCGTCATAGGAATTCACTGCGCTCCGAGTGACAGGCCGATGAGATCTCTAGAGGGTACATGGCTCAGGTCCAGGATCATCGAACTTCTGGAGGCCCCGGGAGAACCGCATAAGATCTTTTTAATAGGTGATTATAATGACTCCCCTGACGGCCCATCTGGCGGCCCACCTCACATTGAACTACAGGCAGGTGACGAACTATTGCTGCTGGGCAAAGAAAATGGTGAAGTTACTTTTCTTCCCGGTAGAACCGCAATCGATTGGTTTTATGTTACTCAGCCGGTACAATATATTTTGCCGAAAATTTCAAATTATGTCATCCGTCCAGAGCATTATGGTGAAACAGATGTGGAATTCGACGCGACTTATAGTGACCACCTTCCTGTTTTTGCGGATATGTTGATCACTGCCGATCTGTGCTCACATTGGTCATTGGATGAAACATTAGGGCACGTGGCTTTCGATGCTCTAGGTTCCCACAACGCGGCTGTTGTTGGCGGTCCTGCCTGGGATACCGGCAAAGTTGGCGGGGCACTTGATCTTGACGGCGCAGACGATTATTTACAGGTCACCGGTTACCCCGGCATGACCGGCAGCGCATCACGAACATGCGCCGCATGGATAAAAACAACCGATACGCAGGCTTCGATCATCACATACGGCGATTATTTCGGCGAAGGTTCTAAATGGAAATTCTTTCTTAACGATCTAGTTGCTCCTATAGGTGCGATACAGGTTGATGTAAATGGAGGTCATATTATAGGCACAACGAACGTTGCCGACGGTAACTGGCACCATGTAGCGGCAGTTCTGGAAGACGACGGCAGTGCCGACGTTAGCGAGGTAAAACTTTATGTTGACGGTCTTGAAGAAGCGTATAGCGATGTTTCACCCTCACCTGTAAACACCGGTGGCAGCGATGTTTTAATAGGCTCGCTCCTCGGCGAGGCAGGAAACATGATCACTCACTTTGACGGGAAGATTGATGAAGTGATGAGTTGTGACAGAGCGTTTACCTATCATGAAGTTTACAAGCTTTATATCTCAAGGCCCTACGATTTCGATCTAAGCGGCACAGTTGACCTTATCGATTTCGGCATGTTCGCAACGGATTGGCAGCAATACAATAATTTCATTGATGAGCCCGACGAAGTTGCATACTGGCCGCTTGACGAAGGAGCAGGAACAACCGCTTACGATTCTGTCGCAGCTAACGACGGGTATTTTGTTGACAGCCCCGCGTGGATAACCGGTCATGACGGTTTAGGCAGTGCCATTAGCCTTGACGGAGTTAACGATTACATCGAGGTCACCGGATACGAAGGCGTAACCGGCACGCAGTCCAGAGCTTTTACCGCATGGATAAGAACCAATGTTACCAGCGCTTCGATCATTACTTATGGCGATTATTCCGGTGGAGGTACCAAGTGGAAATTCTATCTTGAAGATAGCACCGGAACCCCCGGTGCGATACAGGTAGAGGTGTATGGAGGCCGCATCGTAGGGGCAACAAATGTTGCAGACGGCAACTGGCACCACATAGCGGCTGTTCTTGAAGATGACGGTACACCCAACGTAAGTGAGATAAAGCTATACGTTGACGGCGTCGAAGAAGCATATAGCGACATAGTACCTCAGCCGATAAACACCTCCGCGGGTAGCGATCTTCTTATAGGTGCTCTTGACAGCCTTTCAAGCGGCATAATTCATTACTTTGACGGGCAGATGGACGACATAAGGATCTTCGATTACCCTCTAACCGGGCAAATGATACAGAGCCTTTACAATGACCTGACGTCTGACGAAGTCGCATACTGGCCGCTTGACGAAGGAGCAGGAACAACCGTTTATGATTCTGTCGCGGCTAACAACGGGTATTTTGTTGACAGCCCTGCGTGGATAACCGGCCATGACGGTTTAGGCAGTGCGCTTAGCTTTGACGGAGTTGACGATTACGTCGAGGTCACCGGATACGAAGGCGTAACCGGCACACAATCCAGAGCTTTTACCGCATGGATAAAAACCAATGTTACCAGCGCTTCGATCATTACATATGGCGATTACGCCGCCAATGGTGCCAAGTGGAAACTCTATTTCAACCCTGCCTATGGGACTACCGGCGCGATACAGGTCGATGTAAACGGAGGCTATATCGTAGGATCAACAAATGTTGCCGATGGCAACTGGCACCACATCGCCGCTGTTCTGGAAGATGACGGTACACCCGACGTAAGCGAGATAAGGCTATACGTTGACGGCGACGAAGAAACATACAGCGCCGTACTGCCCCAGCCGATAAACACCTCGGCAGGTACCGATCTTCTTATAGGTGTTCTTGACAGCCTTTCAAGCGGCATAATTCATTTCTTTGACGGGCAATTGGACGACATAAGGATCTTCGATTACCCCCTAACCGGTCAAATGATACAGGATGTTTATAACGGTCTGGATCCCGTAGACATCATCTGCATTCAGCCGATCGCCGCCGATTTCAACGATGACTGTGTAGCCGATATATATGATCTCTCCATTTTCGCACAAAACTGGCTGACCAGCCCTTGATCGCCGGTTTGCATCTCAACGGTGTAAAAAAAAGGTAAAGTCGCGGTTAGTCTTATCGGCCTGCGGGATGTTGGTTGTCAGCATTCCGGGTGCTTACGAACCCTTCGGGGCTTCTTATAGCCCTGTTTTCTACAAAGCAGACTGTCCTGTTTTTAGTCCTGGCCATAGCTTCTTAATCTATCCCTTTGTGATCACTTTTTTCTCCTGCTTAGAGCTTGAGTTTGTTTGCCCTTTAGTACTGTGCGGAGCTTTTTTAGTTGTGGCGCGAACTTTGGATCTTTTGCCAGGTTTTCTCGTTCGTGCGGATCCTTTTTTAAATCGTAGAGTTCTTCTCCGTCGGGCCATTTGCCATATCGCCATTTCTGGTTGCGGACGGCATAGCCCAACTTATTTCCACGGGTGACCACGCTATAGGCGTATTCTTTGGAACCTTTGTGTGAAGGATCGCGAAGGAGCGGGACGAGCGATGTTCCCTGCAGATGGGCAGGGGCCTTTAGTCCGGCAAGCTCGGAAAGGGTCGGGTAGATATCGAGAAGCTCTACCATCGCCTCGGAACGGCTGGCAGCTTTTGTCATACCCGGAACTCTAACGATGAAGGGTACCTTTGCCCCGATATCAAAGAGGGTGACTTTTCCCCAGAGGAAATGATCGCCCAGATGATAACCGTGATCCGAGGTTAAAACAATAATGGTATCGTCCCAAAGTCCCTGTTTTTTTAACTGGTCAAAGACGACGGCAAACTGCGCATCAATGAACGAAACGCACGCGTGGTATGCCTGCATATATGATTGCCGCAGCGGCACGTTCTCTTTTCCAAGTTCAAAACCAAACGCTTTATATCGTTTGACCATGGCCGTTTTTGGGAGCGTGTCCCATAGGTTCGGGCGATCACGATAGAATTTGATCTTGTCTTTGGGATACATATCGAAGTACTTTTGGGGTGCCAGAAACGGTACATGAGGTTTCTGGATTCCCAGTGCAATGAAGAACGGTTTGTCTCCGTAGCTTTTGTCCTTTAGCCACTTTGCAACCTGGCGAACATTCTTGCCATCTTTGTGCTGGGCGTCAGTTAGACCGGTCGGGCCGTAGCCGGGTGTAGACTGCCCATATGATCGGCCGCGAGTTTTTTTCAAAATGTCTTTCCACTTTTTTCTGTTCTTTCGGTCCTCAACGGAACCGTTTTCGGCTTCGAACTTTTTTCGGGCGGCGGTAACGACTGGCAATTCATCGTTGCTGAATTTCTGAAACTGGTTCCATGCGACCTGACCATGGTCGAGTTTTCCATGGAAGACCTTGCCAACGCCGGCTGTCCAGTAGCCATTTTCCTTGAAATGCTGCGGCATGGTAATTGTGCCGGGACGAGTGTTTCGTATGTCAGCTTTATTATCGAGGACGCCGGTCGATTGGGGATACAGGCCGCTTAGAAAAGAAGCACGTGACGGCCCGCATACCGGATATTGGCAGAAAGCCCGATTAAAGGTCATTGCTCCTTTTGCAAAACTGGTAAGTGTCGGCGTCTTTATATCATCATAACCTGACGTCGCGACATGGGTGTTGAGATCGTCGCATACGATAAAGAGTATATTTGGTTTTTTCTGAGCTGCCGCACAAGAAGAGATGCCGCACGACATAATAATTAGAGCAAGGACCGCTTTGTTTAGATTTCGCATTTACTACCCTTTCCATTACGGTGTTTTTGGTACTTTACGTCAAAAGTGAGGCAAAAAGCTCTTTGAGTTAGGAGACGGTTTCGGCCCCTATTTTATTTCAATTTTACCATTAAAAAAATTTCTTTCAAGTATTGCCTTCGCTTACGATTATAGAGCATTTCAATGTAATTGAAAATATCTTTTTTCACATCATCAAAAGTTTGTGCATCTTTCCTTTTGCTATCGAGCGGTGCAGCTTGTAAGATATGAAGGCTTAACTGTGTAAAATTAGCGTTATCAGATGAAACATTGGCTGTTGCACAACAGCGGAAGGAAAGATTTAGATGAAGACTATACGAAATAGCTGTTTGCTGAAGATTATTGTGATAGCGTGTATTGTCCTTCAAGGGTGTGCGACGTCCGATCCAGACCCTGAGCGTGGTGCGATTAGCGAGCTTAAAGGGTCGGTGAAGTTTGAACTGTCGCCGTTGTTTAAAGACAATATGGTGCTTCAGCGCGGGCAGAAAGTCTCTGTCTACGGAAGCGCAACTCCGGGAAGCACGTTAACAGTTACTTTCAACGGGCAGAAAAAAAACACAAAAGCAGACAAGTCCGGTAACTGGGAACTAAAGCTAAAGCCAATGAAGAAATCCTTTTCGCCGCAAAAGCTCGTGGTCACGTCGAAAAAGAGCAATGAGCAGGCAGCCGTCGGCAATGTGTTGATCGGTGATGTCTGGCTGTGCAGCGGACAGTCCAATATGGAAGTTTGGTTTGGCCGCTACACGCTGCTGAAAGATAGGGCTAAAGACATTAACAACCCTGACGTTCGCAGTATCCTTATGGCAAGACGCAGTTTCGCTGAGCCCGTAGAGGATATTCTTCCGAAAGGGCCGTTTGCCGATGCGTGGCACGAAGCGCGCGAGCCGTGGGTTAGCCCGTTGTCACCGACGGCGTATTATTTCGCGGCAAAGCTCAGGCGCGATCTGGATGTTCCGGTCGGACTCATCGTCAGTGCAGTGGGAGGAACGCAAATCCAACGATGGATACCTAAGGAAGTAGTTGAGGGGCTCAATCTCGATTCGGAATCAAGCGCCGGGGCCGGGGTGCTGTATAACACAATGATCCATCCGCTGCGAAAATTTACGATCAAGGGCGTGATATGGTATCAGGGCGAAGCGAACGGACGCATACCGCATTCTTATTATGCACTGACGCAAGCGCATATTAAAACGTGGCGAAAGATCTGGGCCAGGAACAATCCGCATCTGAAAAAGATGCCGTTTTTCACCGTCCAGCTCGCACCGTTCCAAAACAGGGTCGACGGTCTTGCTGACGATGCGTGGGCATACATTCGGGATGCGCAGTTGAAAACCCTATCGCTGCCTAACACGGGATTGGCGGTTATCACTGACCTAGGAGAATATGCAGACATCCATCCGCAGGATAAGCAGCCTGTGGGCGAACGCCTTGCCCTGTGGGCCGAGAAACTTGAGAACAAAAAAGTCGTCCATTCCGGACCGTTGTTTAAAAAAGCGGTTATCAAAGGAAATAAAATCAAAGTTTATTTTTCCGAGGTCCACTCGGGACTTGAAACGCGACGCGTCGCGATGAGCAGCAAAAGAAACGTATGGGCCAAAGACGACGCGGACGCCTATGTTGTCCCAGCCGACAAACTGGCTGGGTTCATCGTCTGCGGAGCGGATAAGAAATTCTTCCCCGCCCAGGCAAAGATCGTTGGCGACCATGTTGAGGTTTTCAGTAAAGATGTTCCCAAACCCATCGCCGTTCGCTATGGATGGTCGACGTTCCCTTTATGTAACCTTTACAATAAAGACGGGCTGCCGGCGTCACCTTTTAGAAGCGACAACTTCCCGGTGCCGGACGTTCAGAATCGCACCGTCGGCAAAAAAATGAGCAGCGATGACGCAAAGCTGGGACATGGGCTACAGTTTACAGGTTCGACCACTGAAACCGCATGGGAGAAGATTACCAAAGCAAAAAAGCAAGGCTACCATGTAGCAGACAGACAAAACGCTAAGCCGCCGCACTATGCGTACTTTAAAGTTACCGACAGGAGTTTCAAATTTGGGAAAAGCCCGGAAGTGGTTATCAGCATGGTCTATTTTGACCGGGGCGATGGAACCGTTACGATCCAGTATGACTCAAGCGATAAAAGTGTTCGCGTAGTAAAAGATGCTCCCGGGGCATGGAAACACGGGGGCAAATTAAAACTTGAAAATACCGGCAAATGGAAAATTGCAAAGTTTACTATTGACGATGCTTTTTTCAACGGGCGATGCAACGGTGCTGATATCAGACTCAACTGCGCAAAATCATTCGTCTTTTCAAAACTTTATTGCCGTCCGAAAGAGGCGAAGGGTAAACGGACGATGCAATAGCGATGATATCAGACTAAACTGCACAAAACCGTTTGTCTTTTCAATAATTGTACCGGAGACCTTTATTTTTCCCAACCAAAAAAAATAAACCGCGGATTTCGCGGATTACACAGATAAAAATATTTTTTACTATGAAGATATGAAGAAAAAGAAGACATAACAAAAGTTGGGCTTGTTGGGCCTTCGATATAAGCTGTTGTAGAACAAAGGGTGAACTAAAAGGGGTCTGACCTTAAATTTTTCCCCGGTTCCCATACATTAGCCTATTCTTTAAAGTTGTTTTTTAAGATTTCATGCAGCCACTCTTTTTCAGGCTCGGAAAGAGAATCCCCGATTTCCACTCGTTCGGCTCCTACATCAAAAGTCAATCTTTTACATTCACCTGCCCATTCAAGTTTAAGATTAGTGGGCGTATTAAAATCCAAACGATAAACCTTATTACGAAGTTTTTTGAGAAACTTCCATCCACCTTGAGAACGATAAGAACTATTATAGCCAGACATATTAAATGGCGTTGTCCCTGTTTCAAATTCAAAGCTATTTGACGATAAAGTGATTTTTGAAGGTATTATAGGCTTAAAGGTGTTATACAAAGCAAATATAACGAATGTTTCTCCAACAGCCCATCCGCAAAGCCAAAAGAGCATGAAAGCTCTACCAAAGACAGGCATATCACTTTCAGTAAAAAGGGTTTTCGCTGCCATAAAACCGCCCACTGTCCAACCGCACAACCAAAATGTCATAAATGCTGCGGTAAAATATTGACCGATGTTCTTTTCTCCATTCTTCCAAATATATGAAGTGGAATGGATATCTCTATCAACTGTTATTTTCGATCCAACAGGTGGCTCTATATTCATCTTTCATACTCCCATATATTTTTTCTACTTTTATAGGTTTCTGTCAAGTTTTCTGTAACTGATTGCTTCTGCCAGGTGTTCTGGTTTTATGTTCAGGCAATTATCAAGATCCGCGATCGTTCTGGCGACCTTGCAGATCTTATCATGTGCTCGGGCGCTTAGTGCGAACTCGGCCATGGCTTGCCGCAGCATCATCTCTGAATCTTTTGTCAGCGTACAGAACTTCTCGACCTGGCGGTGGGTCATTGTGGCGTTGCTGGTTAGTTTGCCATTGCCGGAAGCGAAACGTTTGGCCTGAATGTTGCGAGCTTTCAATACAGAGGTCTTTATCTCCTGCGAGGCGGTTTCTGCGGCTTTGCTTCTTAGCTTATTAAAGGTTACGGGCGGAACGTCGATATGAATATCGATCCTATCGAGTAGCGGGCCTGATATTCTTGATAAATACTTTTCTATCTGGCGCGGTGAGCAGTTGCATCTTCTGCTTGCGGTTCCGAAAAAGCCGCATGGGCATGGGTTCATGGCAGCAACTAACATAAAGTTAGCGGGAAAGGTGACCGAGCCTTTTGCACGGGAGACGGTGACTGTTCGATCCTCCAAGGGCTGACGTATCATCTCTAAGACGTTGCGCGGGAACTCTGCGAACTCGTCGAGGAAAAGTATTCCGTGGTGGGCAAGCGATAGCTCGCCGGGGCGTGGGATCGTTCCGCCGCCGATAAGGGCGGGCCCGGTGGCTGTGTGGTGCGGGGTGCGAACGGGACGCGTGGCGATAAGAGCGGTCCTTTTGGGAAGCAAACCGACGGAGGAATATATCCGCGTTGTCTCTAAGGATTCTTCGAGGGTTAGCGCGGGCAGGATGGTGGCCATGCGTTGTGAGAGCATTGTTTTGCCGGCGCCGGGCGGGCCTATCATCATTACGTTGTGTGTGCCGGCTGCGGCGATGGTGAGGGCTCGTTTTACGTTTTGCTGGCCCTTGACATCGGAGAAATCGCAGTCGTATTTGGAAGCGACGTTGAATATCTTGTCGATGTCTACGGTTGTAGGTTCTGCGGGGAGCTGGCCCGAAAGGAAGCCGACGGCCTGGGCGAGAGTGCCTACGGGGTAGACGTCTATGTCGCGGACGACGGCGGCTTCTGCGGCGTTGTCTATGGGAATGATTATCTTGCTAAAGCCATTGGCGGCGGCGGTAAGTGCCATTGACAGTACGCCGTTGACGGGGCGAACGCGTCCGTCGAGGGCAAGCTCGCCTGCGATCATGCAGTCCTTCAGGTCATCGGTTGGCAAGAGCCCAGCGGTGACCAGGACGCCCAAAGCGATGGGGAGGTCAAAGGCTGGGCCGGCTTTTTTTACGTCTGCAGGGGCGAGGTTGACCAATGCCTGTGTGTCGGGGTATTTGTATCCGGAGTTTACGATGGCGGAGCGTACGCGTTCGATGCTTTCTTTGACGGCGGTGTCGGGGAGGCCTACGATGACCGGTCTTTCGAGCCCGCCGCGTGAGACGTCAACCTCTACTTCGCAAACAATTCCCTCGATGCCTTCAAGTGTTACGCTGTGTAATCTGGCTAACATAATTTTCTCCTAATGGGCGTGGTTGCTGTGCGGATATATTCTAAGGTAGTATTGTGTAGTGGGCAAGGATTATTAGTGAATAGTATTTAGTCTTTAGTATTTAGTCCATTGAACCAGCCTTGCAGCTTGGCCGGCACTTTAAAGTTATCGGACTGTTGAGATGAGTTTTTTTGTATTTATAACGGGCTGGGATGATAAAAGGCGGTTTTTGGGCATATTTGGGTTATTTTTGTTTGACTGGTGTTTTTGCGTTTGCGGTTAATAAAAGAGATTAAGTGGCGTTGTTTTCGTGCCGAAATCATAACTGAAATAGTTTACGTTTTGTGACGTAACCGTAGTAGATAAGTGTAGTCCACCAAACGAAATTTTAGTTTTTATTTTGGAGAAAGACAATGGCAACAACAAAAACAGCACCAGTCGTATTGGCGTCAAAAGCAGAAGAAGCCGCTCTTAAGGCAGTTGAAAAGGCCAAAGAAGAACAGGATGCAATCCTCGCAGCCGAGAAGGCCCATCAGTATGTATTGCACGCCCAGGAAGAAGCTGTAAACGCAGTACAGGCAGCCGAAGAGGCCGTGGCTAAAGCCGAAGCAGCAGCAACTGCAGAGGTCGAAAAGGCCGACGAAGCCGTCAAGAGAGCCGAAGAGATCGCCGCTTCCGCTAAGCGAGCCAAAGAAGAAGCCGTCTCAGCAGTAGCAAAAGTTAAGGCAGCAGAAGTGGTAGCAACATCGGCAAGATCAAAGAAATAATACAAACTTAAAACGGCCGAGACACCTTAAGGGGTCCGGTGAGTCGAAAGTTTGGCATTGTTGACATTGCAGGTGGCTACTTGGACGATCGCCCTACGGGCGCGGTTGACCTATAAGCAAAAAGTCAAAGCTAGCTTTTTAAAAGGGTTGTAAGTTAATAACTTGCGACCCTTTTTTTGCGCCACCCTTTAGGCAGCTTTGCCGGCTTTTATTAAGATACAAAAAAATGCCGACAGATACGAAACTTTTCTGCCGGCATTTGGCAATTCTGCAATTCATTTTCTGTTAGAAGAAAGGTCCGATGCCTGCCCTGGTGATCATCTGCGGCTGAGCCGATGAAACTATGGTTGTCGAACCTAAGCCTGCGGTTGTCTTTGATGTTACCTGCGGCTTTGGCGCGGCGGCCTGTTCGACGGGAGCGGGCTCTTCGGCGGGTGCTTCTTCGGCAGCTTCTTTTGCGATCTCTTGGGCAACTTGATCTTCTGTTACCCCTTCTGCAACAACTGCCTCTTCGGCGGGTGTTTCTTCGGCTACTGGTTCTTCAGCCTCTTCTACTGCTTCTTCGGTAGCTTCTTCGGTAGCTTCTTCTTCGACTGGTTCCTCTGTTGCTTCTTTGGTAGCTTCTTCGGTAGCTTCTTCTTCGGCTGGTTCCTCTGTTGCTTCTTCGGTAGCTTCTTCGGCTGGGGGCTCTTCTGTTGCTTCCTCTGCGGGTGTTTCTTTTGTTGCTTCCTCTTCGGGAGTTTCTTCTGCGACCTCTTCGGTTGCTTCTTCTGCTGCCTCTTCGGTTGCTTCTTCGGTTGCCTCTTCGGTTGCTTCTTCTGCTGCCTCTTCGGTTGCTTCTTCGGTTGCTTCTTCGGTTGCCTCTTCGGTTGCCTCTTCGGTTGCTTCTTCGGTTGCTTCTTCGGTTGCTTCTTCGATAACTTCTTCAACCGCTTCTTCTTCCGGAGTTTCTTCTGTTTCTTCCTCTGTATTTTCTTCAGCTACAGGCTCTTCGGTTGCCTCTTCGGTAACTTCCTCAGCGGCTTCTTCTTCGACGTCTTCTGCCGCCTTTTCTTCGATGGTTTCAGTATCTTCTGGTTGTGGCTGCCGGTCTATTTCATCGCCGAGTTGTGGTTCTTCGGTTGCCTCTTCGACTGCCGGTTCTTCGGTTGCCTCTACGACTGCTTCTTCGGCTACCTCTTCGACTGCCGGTTCTTCGGTTGCCTCTTCGACTGCTTCTTCGGCTACCTCTTCGACTACTGCTTCTTCGACTACCGCTTCTTCGACTGCTTCTTCTACAGTTTCTTCGGTTTCTTCTTCTGTGACCTCTTCTGGTGTATCTTCTGGTGTCTCTTCGGTAGTTTCTTTTGGTTGACTATTTAGCAGATCCTCTGGCGACGGATTTGTTGGCGCGTCGATCTTTACCGGTTTTTTATCCGGTATAATCATGTCGAGTGATACGAGCTCACTTTCGATCTGGTCCAGCTCGTCTAAGAGGCTATCGCAATAATTCGGTATTCCCTTGTCGCTGTCGTAACTTTCGCGATGATCGAAATCATCCTGTTCTTTGGCAGCTTCATCGACGAGATCATCGACGCCAACGGTCATTTTATCAAGATAATATTGAATCTGGTCCTTTTCTTTTGCCATTTTTACACTTCCTTAAAGCATAATTAACTAAACTGACGCGGCGCAACGGGAACACTGTTCCGCAGAGAGCGCCTATTCCTTTTTCGTCATAAAAAAACAGCGACTTAACCTGATTATTACATAGCATAATTTTTTCCGATCTCTTCCTAATGAGGTTTACAGCGAGAGAAAACAAGTTTTTATCGGAAGTCGAACGCCAATAACAGCCGGCGATCCTATTGGATGTTTTTTTCTATATATATGTGTTAATTGGGTTAAGTAAGGTGTTTTGTATGCCGAAACTCTAAGTGCAGAGCCGTTTTATTGCCGCAATTGTTGCCGTGATGATCGGCTGAGCATGAAACCATTTAAGACGAAAATTAAAAGGATCGACCAATGAGTATGACAGAAATCGAAAAACTGCGAAAGTATTATAAAAGCGTCAATGCGTACTACAAGCAGGACTATAAGGATTCGACTCCTCAGGATCTTCTGAAAAAGGCCAAAAAGGACCTGGAAGATTATGACAGCTACTCGGATGATAATGTCGAGGGTATCGGAAACATGGGGTTTTGCACGAACTATGAATTTATGCTTGAGAAGCTCGATGAGATCGAAGCGATGATCCCTAATCATCCTGAGGTTAAAAAGCCACGCAAACGCAAAGCCGCTAAGAAACAGGCTAAGGCTGCTAAGAAGGGCAAAAAGAAAGCTGCCAAGAAAAAAGTAGCCAAGAAGAAAGTAGCTAAGAAAAAAGCAGCTAAAAAGAAACCCGCTAAGAAGAAAGTAGCGAAAAAGAAAGCTGCTAAGAAGAAACGCGCTAAGAAAAAAGTCGCGAAGAAGAAAGCAGCTAAAAGAAAACGCAAATAAGCGTTATCTCTAAAGAATATGATAAGGGCCGGGCGGGAAATGTCGCTCGGCCTTTATATTTTATAGGATAAGGGAATTTCGAGGTACCTACGATGAACAAGGAAGAAATCGGATTAGTCATAAAATATTGCGAGAAAGCTACCGAAGGGCCGTGGGAACGAAGCGGCTCCAAACCCAAAACCATTTACTCTGCATCTAAGGATACGGCTGTGTGCATGCTGGCAGGTGAGACGCATAATACGGATTGGCAGAATTACCAGTTCCTAATGAATGCACGGACCGATCTTCCGGCGTTGGCGAAACAATGCCTTGAGCTGAAACAAGAATTGAAAGAAAAAAAGGCTGAGGTCGAGACGGAACGAGGAAGAAACCAATGGCTGAGTATTAAAAAAACCAACAAACAGCTACAGCTTGAGCGCGGACGAAAGCGATGGCTTCAGCTTGGCCAGGAAAACGAGGATCTTCAAAAACAGATCGAAGATCAAACGGGAACCATCGAACAAGAGAAAGCCCGGACGGCACAGGTAAACGAGCTTCTTGCGAAAACAAAAGAAGAATTCAGGCTTGAACTGGAACTGCTTAACGAACAGGCAGAGCTTGTTAAACAGCAGTATCAGGAAGAACTGGATAAAGCCAAAGCCAAGCTTGGCCTGTTGGCAAGGCCTACGGTTCAGAAGGAAATTGGTTTTTCTGACGATCTGCTGAACCAGCTTCACATGATCGAGCTTGATCTGAACCAGCCTGGCGGATGGCTGCTTGCCGATGAAAAACAAAAAACCGCCAAATCAGAAGATAAAGGCAAAAAGAAGCAAAAACCGATCACAAACGATCAGCTTCTTGGTGAGCTTGACGAGATCCAGAAGTTGCTGAAGCCGGCTCGCCGGCGCAGGAGCAGCAAGGCTGGAAGCGATGTTCAAAACGCTGCTGATGATTTTGCGGGAACAAACGGCAAAAACACCAAAGTAAAAGCTTAGAACACTGTTAAAAGCCGCGTCTAACGTATCTGTAAAATGCAGATTTTTTTGCAAAAAAACCGCCCTTACGCCGCTTAAACCGCATTTCTAAAAAAAATTACAGAAAACAGCTTGCATTATTCGATAAATTAGTGTAGACTAATGTTGTGGTTATATAGCTCTTTTTCTTCTTATAACTTTGTAGTACGTTGAGATGATTTTTATAAACTAGATATCTATATTAATGTTTTGTTGTCTCAACAAGGCCGGTTTAGACGCCGGCCTTTTTTTTATGCGCACCTTATTACCAGCGTATGGCGGCGCTGATCTGCGGTAAGTTTGGGTCTATTTGGGGGGATTGTTGGCGAAAAATCGCTATTTTGATACTGTGATAATGGCTGCTACAAGAATATGACGGAGTTTGTCAACGCTTTGACCGTTAAGGTAGGCTTGAGTAAAATCAAGGTTAAGACGCCCCTTGAACCCCTGAATTTGCTCTATAACCCTAGATTTGCCCATAGAACTTATCATTGACATTTGCTTTTCGATTGACGGTGCCACTTACTATCTCCGTATTGTTGTTTCAATGATTTTACGTCCTTTCAGGGCGTAAGGTTCGGATAATATATATTATTGTCAAATTCAACTTAGGTTAATCGCCAGGGGCTCCCGTTGCGATAAGTTTTATGTCGGAAAAAGAGAAGCGTGAGTTAAGCGATTTTTTTTCATTTCGTTTTTTTTTGGAAATAAAGTAAAACTTTGCTAAGCTAACTACAATGATACAATCTCGTACTTTTCTTTGTTATCCATTCTCATGGATGCCAGGCAATAAACTAAAACGTACACAAAATTGCGAAAGCTAAGCAATGTTAACCGAAGAATTAAATTATGAACTGCCTGAAGAGCTGATCGCTCAGGAACCTGCGGACAAACGTGACGAGTCTCGTCTTTTGGTGATGTCGCCGTCTAACGATGAACTTGCGGACAAGCGGTTCGGGGATATTATCGACTACCTTTCTGCGGGCGACTGCCTTGTGCTAAACAATACTAAGGTTCTATCCGCTCGGTTCTTCGGTCATCGGCAAAGCGGGGCAAAGCTCGAAGGGCTGATGCTTGATGAGACGGAAAGCGGCGAGTGGGAAGTGATGCTGAAGAACGCACGCAAGGTTAAAGCAGGCGAATCGATCGTGCTTAGCGATATAAACGGTGCCGATCACTGCATGGCAACCGCGATAGAACGGACCGACGAGGGGACGTGGCTGATAAGGGTCGAATCGGGGGCGGGGACAGACGATATCCTGGACGAAATCGGTTATGCTCCCTTGCCGCCGTATATTAAGCGAAACGCCGATAAGGAGCTGGCGGCGATGGACCTTCAGCGGTATCAGACGGTGTATGCGGAAAAGCCCGGGGCGGTGGCGGCTCCGACTGCGGGGCTGCACTTTAGCAATGAGCTGCTGGCACGGATCGAGCAAAAAGGTGTGAAGCTTGTGTATGTGACGCTGCATGTGGGAGCGGGAACGTTTAAGCCGGTGACGGCGGAGAACC
>SDBV01003590.1_pt1 | contig 22743 bp, 21 predicted proteins | sample 2277081 | NCBI WGS metagenome assembly SDBV01 (sample SAMN10402039, study PRJNA504765) | marine sediment metagenome | isolation source: marine sediment core GS10_PC15, 223 cmbsf | place: Arctic Ocean: Southern Knipovich Ridge | collected 2010 | reverse complement strand
TGATCCTTACCGTCGCTATATTTGGCACCGGGACCACCGCATCGCTGGTCAGGTCACATTGGATGCTGTTTTCCCATATGCCAGAGACCATCTTGCTTACCCTGATTTACTGGCGGAAGGTCTCCAGCCTCATAAGGTCAAAGAGGTGTTGCTTTGGGCTACCGAGGACCCCAACTACTGCTCTGATATTACTGATGCTTTTGATATCAAGATAGCTGCCCTGCGCTGCCATAAGAGCCAACTGGGGCGTCGCCCGGCCTCAGAGATGGAAAAATGGCTGAGGGAGCGAGCTAAAGCGATGGCGGAGGGCGAGGATTTCGAACTGGGCGAGGCTTTTCACCGTGCGGAGGTCTGGTGGTAACTTGCTCTATTTGGCGGTGGAACGGGCTAAGATATAAGTATGTCCCGGTAATTTTGTCAAGGTAGGTGGGGTTCGACAGGTGATTGGATTAGTACTGGCACTACTTGCGGGCTTTTCCTTTGCGGTAAACAGCATCTTCATTCGTGGGGGAGTGCACCGGAGCGGCGAATCATATAGCCCTGTTCCCATTTCTTTGTTCTTGGGCACGATACTCTTTGGGCTGGCGCTCTTTATTCTAGGCGAAGCTGAGCAGCTAGTATCTCTTTCCTGGTTGGCCGTCAGCACTCTGGCGGGTGCCGGGATTATCAATTTTATCATTGGCAGAATGGCCGCTTATACCAGTATTCGGCTTATTGGGGCTAACCGGGCGGTCCCCCTTTTTAGAACCAGCATCCTTATCGCGGCTCTATTGGGCATTTTCTTTTTAAGAGAACCCTTGACCCTTTCCCTGGTTCTGGCTCTTCTGCTCATTGTTGGCGGAATAACTCTCATTAGTACCAGCAGTGGTGCTGAGAGGGAGAAATCGAGCGTGCCTAGAGGTTCCATAGCCAAAGGAGTGCTGGCTGCTTTATTGGCAGCGCTTTGCTGGGGTGTTGCTCCGGCCTTAATAAGCATAGGGCTAAGGGAGGTTGACTCTCCTTTAGTGGCTACCTTTGTCTCGTATGCCACTGCGTCCGCAATAATAGGCGCTTCCCTATTTTCCTCGGGGAACACTCAAAAATTACGCCGGTTAAGTCGTTCCGCCTTGCTCATTTTTGTTATGGCCGGCGCCACTGGAGCCATAGCCCAGCTACTTAGGTATTCCGCCCTTAACTACAGCCCAGTGAGCTTAGTAGCACCGCTTGCTGGAACCGATAGTCTCTTTGTTTTACCACTTTCTTTCCTTATCAACCGTAAAATAGAGGCTTTTAGCCTGAGGATAATTTTGGGGACTGCCGCCGTGGTGGCCGGGGTTTTTCTGATATTCTGGGGCACTTAAAATTTGTAGCTCCGCCGCCGGCAAATGGATACTCGGTATTCGGGTAATTTTGGGGAGCTAGGCAGGGATGAGCAATTGATTGGACTGATACTGGCACTGGTTGCCGGTTTTATCTATGTCATCAGTATTACCTTTGTACGTAAAGGGATGCACCGGAGCGGCGAGTCATATAGCCCTGTTCCCATTGCTGTATTCGTGGGGACAGTGATAATTGGCCTGGTGGTCCTGGCTTCCGATGGGTTTGAGCAGTTGGCCTCTCTTTCCTGGCTGGCACTGGGTTCCCTGGTGGGGGCTGGGGTTATACACTTTATCCTGGGCAGAATGTTAGGCTACATTGGCCTCCGACTGATTGGAGCTAATCGGACGGTCCCGATTTCGGCAAGCACCGTTCTAATTGCTGTCTTGCTCGGTGTCTTCTTCCTGGGAGAGCCGATGACCATTACCCTGGCTCTGGCTATCCTGCTCATTATGGGCGGAATCATTCTTATCGGCACCAGCGGCAGCACTGGGACGGATAAATCGAGTATGCCGGCGGGTTCCCTGGTCAAGGGAGTGCTGGTTACCTTGGCGGCGGCGCTTTGCTGGGGTGTTACCCCCATCCTGATAAAAATAGGGCTAAGGGAGATTGACTCTCCCTTGCTGGGTGCTTTCGTCTCTTATGCGGCGGCGTCCATCATAATAGGCGTTTCCCTGCTTCATCCCGTGAATAATAGGAAATTGCGCCGGCTGAGCCGGGCTTCTCTTGTTCCTTTTCTAATATCTGCCCTCGCTACTACGGTAGCGCAAATTTTGCGTTTCTCAGCCATTAACTACAGCCCGGTTAGCCTGGTAGTGCCTGTTCTCTGGGCTAATAGTCTCTTTATTTTTCCACTTTCTTTCCTTATGAACCGCAAAATAGAGGCTTTTAATCTGCGGATGATTATGGGCGCAATAACGATAGTGGCCGGGATTTTTATGATATTCCAGGTTGTGTGAAACTCCCCACTTCCAGGCATTAACTCTGGCATCCGGCGGCTTGTTGGAACGAACCGGGCCATGCTTTTGTCCTAGTCTGCCTGAAGACTCTCCCACTCATCGAGGTTGACCGTCTCGCCGGTCAGGGTATCAACCGTCTGTAACGCCAGGAACACAGCCAGTTTTTTCACATCGTCGGGTGGCCGCATCTTCACCTTCCACTCAGGTGGTGATTTCTTGTGGAAGTCGGTATCCATTATGCCCGGGCTCAGGGCGTTGACGCAGACGCCATAAGGCTTCATTTGTACCGATAGGGCGAAAGTGAATCCCTCAACACCAAACTTGGATACGTTATACGGCAGGCTGCGAACTCTGCCCCCTTTTCTGCCGGCACCCGAAGTAATATTTATGATATTTCCAGTCCTCTGGTTAATCATGTGTCTCAGAACCCATTTGGAGCACAGGAACATTCCGGTCAGATTGGTATCGATGACTTCATCCCATGCCTGTTTACTGATGTCAGTTACCAGGTCGAGGGGCCCAGGTGTACCAGCATTGTTTACCAGAACATCTATCCTCCCGAATGTCTTTAGCGCTTGCTCCACCACATTCTTGACTTCACTCTCTATTGATACATCTGCATAAACCGGGGTGATGGTTGCCCCTATCTGGCGTGCCTCCTGGCTCACCTGCTCCAGCAGGGGGAAAGTTCGGCCACACACCACCAAGCTGGCACCTTCCTCGGCGAAACCCAAGGCGATAGCTCTGCCTATCCCCTTGCCACCACCGGTGACTATAGCCACCATGTCCTTGAGCTTTCTAGTTGTTTCATCTTTCGGCATTGTTATCCTCCACCTATCGGGATTATGATAGAAAGTTCATCGCCATCCTCCACCGGCTGGCTCGGGAAGGCGTTTTCATCGTTCACGAAAAGCCCGATATCGCTGAGCAATTTGCCCTGCGGGTCGTACAGGTGTGTCTTAAGGTCGGGGAAGCGTAGCCATAAGTGTTCCAGGCACTGGTTCACACTTTTCCCCTCTACCTCTACCTCATTCTGACCACCGGTATAATCGAGAAATGCCGAGTCTATTAACACCTTGACACTCATATTTTCCTTTCCCTTAAGAGTAGCCGTGGTTCAGTCGGTGGTACTAGCCGGATGAAAGAATGAATTAATACGGGCTTACCCGGGTGAGCGCCATTATCATAAATAACCAGTAGCATACTGTCAAGCTGGCTTGCCTCTGTGCTCCCGGCGTTCTTTGTTTAAGTGGGCTAATTGTTTGCTAGGCCGGGTTTGGCCGGTAAGGCCATAATATTCACCAAGACGCCTTGACAAACAAGGTAGGACATAACTAAAATTGGTGGTGAATTGCCGAAATGCCAGCGGCTGATGTGCAGGGGAAGAATCAAGCAGAGGAGGTTTTCATGGCTCAAAGCCCACAAATTGGCAGGAGCACGCTGCAGGTTAATAAGCTGGGCGGGGTAGCTGTTGAGGTTCTCACTCCCCAGTACACGCATGTTGGTAAGAGCGTTCCACGGGTTGATGTGCAAGAGAAGGTAACCGGGGAGACGGTTTATTCTTGCGATATCAATATTCCTGGAATGCTTTTTGGTAAATGTAGGAGAAGCCCTCACCCCTTTGCCCGGATTCTGTCTGTTGACACCAGCGAGGCTTTGAAGCTGCCCGGGGTGAAGGCGGCCATAACGGCTAAAGATGTCAGGCAATTCCCCTTTGGCGAATTCTTTGCTGACCAGTTCCCCTTATGTGACCAGTATTCCTACTATGTAGGTGACGAAGTGGCGGCGGTGGCAGCTATCGATGAGGATATAGCCGAAGAGGCACTCGAGCTGATAGAGGTAAATTATGAAGTGCTTGAGCCTGTTTTTGACACGGAAAGGGCGATGGAGCCTGGTGCACTGGCAGTGCATCCTGAGCTTGAGAGAATCAAGCAGAATGTAGCTATGAGCATTGATTTTGAGAGGGGAGGAGGTGAGGCTGCGTTCAAACAGGCTGACGTTATACTTGAGGAGCGGTTTTCCACTGATTCAATGCACCACTGCTATATGCAGCCCCGGGATTGCCTTGCCCAATGGATTGGGGACAGGCTCACCATCTGGGCAGCAACGCAAGCGCCTTTTAGGATGCGGCCGGCAATAGCCAGAGCCCTGGGAATACCGGAAGACCGAATTAGAATGATTCCCTGTGCAGTTGGTGGAGGATTCGGCAATAATGCGGCACGTATCTGGCCCATAGCAGCTTTACTGGCCAGGGAGGCAGGCCGGCCGGTAAAAATCACTTTAACCCGGGAGGAGGAGTTCATTTCGGGTCGTCCCTTCCCACCGGCAATTGTTGACCTGCGCATGGGATTCAAAAAAGACGGTACCATGGTGGCAAAAAAAATGGACCTGATTATGAATGCGGGGGCTTATGTTGGGAGCTGTCGTGGCCCCACCGGAGTTGCCGCCGGCCGTATTTTCAATCTCTACCGGCTGCCTAACATAAAAACTTCAGCCAAACTTGTTTACACCAATACTATTCCCCGGGGTTCCCTCCGTGGTTATGGAACCCAGATAGGCGCTTTTGCCCTGGAATCGATGATAGATATAGCTGGCGATGAGCTGGGCATTGACCCTGCCGATATCAGACTGCACAATGCCAACCAGAAGGGTGACACCGGTCCCAATGGATTTATTTTTAATAGCTGTGGTCTCAGTGAAACGATAAAGCTGGCTACGGCAAAGTCGGGCTGGAAGCAGAAGAGGCAGGAAAGGGGCGATAATTATGGCATTGGCCTGGCGGATGCCATCCATTCCTGTGGGGCTAAAGTCATCTTCCCCATGATGCGCGGCGGAGGAGCTACGGTTCATGTGGATGAACTAGGAAAGGTCAAGGTAATTTCCGGTGAGACCGATATAGGCCAGGGGTCAACCACTGTTTTTGCTCAATTTGCTGCCGAAGAACTGGGAGTGGGCATTGAAGATGTCAGGGTTTTGCCACCGGATACGGAGATTTCTCCCTTCGCCATGGGAACCTATGGTGATAGGGTTACGGTGGAGGGGGGAGGTGCGGTTCAACTGGCTGCCGCCGACGCCAGGAGGCAACTGCTTAGCCATGCGGCTGAGTTATTAAAGACCAGTGTGGATGAGTTGGAGCTGAAGAACGCCAAGTTCTATGCTAAGGGCTCAGCAGAGGCATTGGCTACTCTTGAGGAAATAGCCCGCCAGGTTGTGCTCAGTAGAAGCGGGGTTCCTATTATTGGACAGGGCATCTATAAGGTTCCGGATAATGTAGTGGAGGCTGGTGAAAAGGCTCAATATTACGGTAGTTACTCGGTTGCCTATACCTTTCTTTGTCAGGTAGCCGAGGTCTCGGTTGACACTGAGACGGGGAAAGTGGATGTTCACCAGGTCTGGTCAGCCATAGACCTGGGTAAAGCGATTAACCCCAAAATGTGTGAGGGACAGGTTGAAGGTGGGGTAATGATGGGACTGGGCTATGCCCTGGATGAGAAGTATATTTTTGACAATGGGACGATGCTGAACCCTCGTTTTACCGATTACAAGATAGCCACTGCTTCTGGCATTCCCCGGATACATAGCCTCTTCGTTGAGACCATAGACCCCAATACCCCTTACGGAGCTAAAGGTGTTGGTGAAGTTATCGGCGACCCAACGGCGGCGGTGATTGCTAATGCTGTATATAATGCGGTGGGGGTAAGGATTAAGGACCTTCCCGTCACACCCGAGAAGATACTAAGGGCGTTAAGGGAGAAGAACCGGCAGCGGTAAGAAACTAAAAGGGAAAGGGGGAAAGATGCGATTTAACTATTTAGAACCGGAGACTATTGAAGAGGCGATATCCATGCTGGGCAAGTATAATGGCAAAGCCAGAGTCGTTGCTGGCGGCACTGATTTAATAGTGCAAATAAGGGATAAATTGATAGCCCCTGAATACGTGGTGGACATCGGGTATATCTCTGGGCTTGACTGCATTGATTACGACGAGACGCGAGGGCTGAGAATCGGGGCGCTGACCACCATCAGGGCTATTGAAAAATCAAGCAAGATTTGCCAGGTGTATCCGGCGATTTCGCAGGCTGCCGGGCTGCTGGGCTCAATGGCGATTCGCAATGTGGCTACAATCGGCGGGAACCTGTGTAATGCCGCGCCGTCAGCCGATACTGCCCCGGCACTGATAGGGCTTTCGGCAAAGGGGAAAATTATTGGTCCTGACGGTGAAAAGTTCGTCTCACTGGAAGAATTCTTCACCGGACCAGGCTGCATTGTCTGTGAACCCGGGGAACTGCTGGTAGAAGTACAGGTGCCGGTGCCACCACCTGGTACTAAGGGGGTGTATTTGAAGCACGGCCGCTCAGCGATTGACCTGGCTACGGTAGGGGTAGCGGTGATAATGACCCTGGAGCCAGGTGTGGTCTGCCGGGATGTGAAGATAGTGCTGGGTGCGGTAGCCCCAACCCCAATGAGGGCGAAAAAAGCGGAAGAGATACTCAGAGGAAAGAAGGTTGAGCCGGCGCTAATTGAAAAAAGTGCACAGATGGCAGCGGATGAGGCGCGGCCAATAACCGATGTTCGTGCTTCGGCTGAATACCGGAAGGAAATGGTTAAGGTGTATACCCGGCGAGCTATAGCGCAGTTGGTGGCAAAGTAAAGACTTTCACTGGAGGTAGTATGAAGCAGGTAATTAAGCTAATGGTAAATGGGGTGGAAGAGGAGGTCATGATAGAGCCCTGGTGGAACCTGGCACACGTGTTGCGTGAGCAGCTTTATCTAACCGGAACCAAGATAGGGTGCGGCACGGGTGATTGTGGCACCTGCACTGTTCTTGTTGATGGCAAGGCGGTGAAGAGCTGCCTGTATCTGGTGATGAAAGCCAGGGGTAAGGATATTCTTACCATCGAGGGGTTGAAGGGTGAGAATGGGGAGTTGCACCCGTTACAGAGGGCCTTTATCGATTATTTTGCGGTGCAGTGTGGTTACTGCACTCCGGGTATGATAATGGCGGCGAAGGCGTTGCTGGATGAAAACCCCAACGCTACTGAGGAGGAAGTGAAGTCAGAACTTAGTGGCAATCTGTGCCGCTGCACCGGGTATACCAAGATAATAGAGGCTGTTCTGGCGGCAAAGTAGATGACTCTCAGCCGGTTCCGCATTGCTCAGGTCAGCCTGGGGCGACCGGCTCCGTGCCGGTCACATCTGACAGGGCAGATTTGAAAAGAATGGGGCAATTGGGCAATACCAACTGCAACTGACCTTTCCGGACAAAGCTGGAATCTCTTTTGAAGGACATTTGGGCGGTGACTTTATCCTTGGCAGTTTTGCCGTAATACCTGGGGCAGCCACTAAAGCAGTCAATAAAAAACGATAGAGGAGGTCAGGTAGAGTCTCTCCTCTATCGTTCTCTGTATTGCCTTACCTATACCTGAGTCTCGCGTCTAACTTTAGCGTAACAATCGCTGCAGTATACCGGCCTACCCTCTCGAGGCTCGAAAGGTACCTGCGTCTCTTGGCCGCAAGAGGCGCATACGGCGTCGTACATCTGTCGTTGACCGTAGCTATCCCAACTGCCGTACGAACCGCGGCGCTGCTGTTTCCTGGCCTGGCGGCAACGAGGACAACGCTTGGGGTCATTTGTAAAACCCTTGCCAGCGAAGAACTCTTGCTCCTCGGCAGTGAAGGTGAAACTTGCCCCGCAATCCACACACTCTAGATTCTTCTCCGTGTAGCCCATGGATGACCTCCTTTCTTTAGTATCGGTTACAGTTTGGTCTTCCATGGCCTGGGACACTGGTAAGAATTAGACAGGTCGTGAATTGCAAACTTCCAACCATCGTCTAAGTATGGCACAGAACTGCAAGCTTGTCAATACCTTGTGCTCGTTCATATGATTAATAACACTATTATAGTATCACCCATCTATCTGAACCAGCTCAGATACCAGCCACTAAAATGGCCAATAAAACATCCCCAGATACCAGTTGAGAATGCTACCTCCCCACAGCAGGGTAACTATAGCGGCTATTGAGAGAAAGGGGGCAAAGGGAATTCCTTCTTTTCGCTTCTTTACCTTGAGCAGAAGCAGAATTACAGCCGCCAGACCGCCTAAAACTACCGCCAGAAATAAGGCAACAAATACCAAGGGGAAACCGGTAATCAGCCCAATTAAGGCCGCCATTTTAACATCTCCCCATCCCATCCCCCCTCTGGAAATAAGAACTATCAGTAAGAACAGCACCAGGCCTATGCCGCCACCAATAGCTGAGTACTTAATATTCGGCACAATTTCTGACTGAGATAAGAAGGCACTGGTGAGCAAAGCCACCGCCATAGCTGGATAGACCACCCTATTGAGAATAAGCCTGTGCTCCAAATCAATCACCATAAGAACAATGAATAGACTGCTGAAGAAGGCAGCAACCGCTAATTCTATGCTTAAACCATAAAGCCAGAAAAGACCGGCAAATAAGACCCCGGTGCCAATCTCCACCCACAACACACGCCGGGGAATGGGGGCGCGGCAGTAGCGACAACGACCGCGCAACTGCAAGTAGCTAAAAACAGGAACCAGGTCCCTTACCGCCAGGCGATGGTGGCAGGAAGGACAACGAGAGCCCGGGAAAAGGAGAGACTGACCACCGGGCAAACGGTCAATACAGACATTGAGGAAACTGGCCACTAACATTCCCAGCAGAGCGAAAATGGCTATTAAGACACCTTCCATCCTGGCCTATATTTTGGACGTTTTTCCCAACCAAGTCAACCGGTGAGACTGTCATTAACCTCACCCCCTTATCTTTGTTAATCCTATCCCCTTTATCCCCCTCACGCAAAGAATACATCTCCATATTATGAGATGGGTAAATACCTATGAAAGAGGGGCTTCGCCTCTATTAAACCTTCTTTATTCCCAAGGTCTGAGGATAGGTTGCCAGTCACTCTTATAACAGAGTTCGTTTATTAAGGGAATGAAGCCGATAAACAACCCCGGCTACTGCCTAAGCCATTTAATCACCCAAAAAGGGGAGACCAGTACAGGGGGACTGACGCCTATTGACTTTTAGCATTGGGCGAAGTATACTGTGCCCAGTTGATTCTGAAGTTCGATTGAGCAGCAATATGGTTGAAGTCAAGAAAATTACCGGCAAAATTACGGAACCAGTGGAAGCCCAAAAAGCTATACTGGGCAGTGAGAATGAAAAAGCCATGAAACTGGTGGCGGAAATACTGGCAGGGGGGATTGCCGAAATTAGACCCCAGCTTGATTTCGCCAGCGAAGCGGGCTTCTCCTACCCCGCTGTTGAACAATTATTAGGGGTTGATGGCAGGGAAGCGGTATCAATTCTGGAATCACTGGTCGATAAAGACATACTGCGGAGAGAGTTCTTTGATAGGATTCTCCGCTGTCCTAACTGCCGCTCAATAAATCTGAGGCCAACTACCCATTGCCCCAAATGCGGCTCAGGGAATATTGCCCGAGGCAGGGTACTCGAGCATTTTACCTGTAAATATGTCGGGCTTGAAGATGAATTTGTTGACAAGGGTAAATACATATGCCCCAGGTGTAAAGTGGAGCTGCGCGCTATTGGCAACGACTATCAGAGCCGGGGGATACTGCGCAAGTGCCAGCATTGTGGAGAGATATTCAACATACCTTCGATAAAATATCGCTGCCTGAAATGCTCTGCGCTTACCACCGAGGACAAGATTATTGAGGCAAATATCTATTCTTATAGCCTCAATGAGACCAAGAGAGGGTGGCTAGAGTTTCAGCTTAAACCCAAACGCCAGCTCATAGAGTTTTTGAAGGAACGCGGCTATGAGGTGACTGAAAATGCCACGCTGAAGGGCAGGTCAGGGGCCGAACACGGCATAGATATACTGGCTACCAGGGATGACGGCGTCATTACCTATAAAATCGCTATCGGGGTTAAGGTGGCCGGGGACGAAATCGGGCTGGGAGAGATATTTGACTTCGATGATAAAGCCTACGATATAGGCATTCACGATAAGGTCCTGGTTGTTGTCCCCGGACTGGGCAAGGAAGCGGAGACCTTCGCCACCCAGCAGAGGATAAAGGTGCTGGAGGTCAGGGATTTGGAGACGGTACTGGCCAGCCGTTTCCCCCAGCTAGGCGTGGAAACAAAGAGGCAGCCCTTTGAATTCAAGTCCAAATCCCAGCTTATAAAATCCCTGAAGCAGCACACCTATGATGTAACTGAAAATGCGGCGGTCAAAGGCAGGTCAGGGGCCGAACACAATATAGATATACTGGCTACCAAGGATGATGGCATTGTTACTCATCACATTGCTATCGGTATCAAGGCAGGCAAGAGGCCGCTACCACTGAGCAAGATATTTGATTTTGATAGCAAGGCTTATGATATAGGTATTCAGGATAAGGTCTTTATTGCCGTCCCCGGCCTCACCCGGGAAGCCAAGCGGTTTGCCGAAAGGCAGCGGATAAAGGTCTTTGAGGTCAGTGAGTTAGAACCCTCTGGCTAATAAAAAACCTCGTTAATTAACTCTACATGCCCGCATATCATACTATAGTATTATCTTGAATTCATAATTATAGTACTAATGGGTTATTGACTGCACTATAGGCAGTTATGCTAAAATATACTAAAGTAACAGTAATTAACCAGACTACACCAAATAAACAAGGAGGTAACAAGGAGAAATGAAGAGACTAATGAAAAGGTTGCACAAAGGGGAGAAGGGCTTTACCCTGATTGAGCTGCTGATTGTGGTGGCTATTCTGGGTGTCCTGGCGGCGATACTTGCCATTAATCTTGGCGGTTTCTTGTCCACCGGACAAGCGGCAGCCGCCAACACCGAGGTCGCCAATGTGGAAACGGCAGCGTTGGCTTTCTATGCCGATAACGATGACTGGCCCACTAATACCAACACCGATTTACTTGGTGGCAATTATACCAGCAAAGCCGCTAACGTTGATTACGGATTTGACATCTGGGGCAAGGTTGCCGGCCCGCCCGCTAATGGAGACCCTTGGCCGAACGACAGCGCGGTCAGTTGGGACGCTGCCAATCACAAGTGGACAAAATAGTAAGTAGTATTATATCCTGAAGCCCTGATTAATCCGGACGGTATAGAAAGGCTCATCGGCAGGAGCACCTCGTTACTCACCTGCCGGTGAGCTTCTCTATTATTTTTTACCCGGAGTGAAGCCGGGTAATTAGTCAAGGTGAGGTTGACGGTTCAATATAACCTCACCCCCCTTTATCCCCCTTCTCCACAATTTGGAGATATATTCTTACCATGAGGGGGGAGGTACAGGTTTTGAAGGGGCGAAAGCCCCTTCAAACTTCCCTTGATAAACGACCTCTAAACCAGGGTATTTAAGAGGGGTTAACTTTCCTCTTTGACTCTCCTTTATATACCCGCTCATCAAGTCCCTAAGGAGGGAAAAGACCTAATAGAGGTGCAAAGCCCCCCCCAACTCTCCCGACCTCCCTTAACCCCTCCCTCCATCATTCAGAGGGATTTAAGAGAGTCCTTGTCATCATTGGGGGAGTCTAAGATTCCTTGCCATCATCTGGGGTGTTTAAGAGGAGCGATAGCCCCTCTTTTAAAACAAGTTCCCCTTCCCCTTATTAAGGGGAAGGGGATACAGGTCGAAGACTCTTCGAGGGATGGGGTCGGTAAATATCACCGGGGATGAAGTAGACAAATAATCTTTACACAGGCAGGAATCAGCCGGGACACCCTGGGAAAACACTCGGCGCCTATTGGACGCGCACCTTGCCGATGAGCTTTTCCACTTCCTGGCGGTCATTGCAGTAGGCAAGAAGGGTTTCGCCGCTGATACTTTTTTTCAGATAGAGGTTAACCAGAGCTTCATCGAGTGAAATCATGCCCATCTCCCGGTGAGTGCGGATTACATTGGGCAGCAGGTAAATTTTACCTTCGCGAATGAGATTCTTCACCGCCGGATTAGCCAGCATAACCTCCACTGCGGCCACTCTTCCTGGGCCCTCAGCTTTGGGGACAAGCACCTGGCACAGCACGGCAACCAGTAGAGAAGCCAACCTGGCTTGAGCCAAATGGCGCTCATGAGGCGGGAATAAATCTATTATCCTCTCAATTGCCTGGTGGACACTGGGAGCATGGCCGGTGGTCAATATCATGTGCCCGGTCTCAGCTATAGACAGCACCGCCGCCGCCGTGTCCGCATCCCTCATTTCGCCTACCAGAATCACGTCAGGGTCCTGCCTCAAGATTCGCCTGAGCGCCTCATTCCAGGACAGGGTATCGCTGCCCAACTGCCGCTGAGTTATCGCAGATTTGAGAGGGGTATGGATATACTCAATCGGGTCTTCAATGGTGACTATGTGACGCCTTTCCGTAGCGTTCAAGTGATGAATAGTAGCCGCCTGGGAAGTGCTCTTGCCGCTGCCGGTAGGTCCGGTAACTATTATCAGTCCCCTCGGCTTCATAGCAAGCTCCTTGTATATCGGAGGCAGACCTAACTCATCTATGGTCGGGACCTTTGCCGGCAGCAGACGCACCGCAAGGCTGATAGTCCCCCGCTGCTGAGCGGCGTTGCAGCGGAGACGGCCAACGCCGGCTAACGTATAGCCAAAATCAAGCTCTAAGGAGCGGTAGAATTCTTCCCTTTCCTCCGGCGTGGTTATCTGGAGAAAAGCCTGGCTTACCTCATCACTGGTTAATGGGCCGCTGCCGTTCATTGCCTCCAGAGAGCCGTCAATCCGGAATAAAGGCGGGCTGGAGACGACCATATGCAAATCAGAGGCGCCCTTTGTTTTACCTGTTTTAAGTAACGCAAATATATCCATATCTTTACCCTCTTGTTTTACCTGACAATGAGAAACTCAAAATTAAACCCCTCAATCACCTCCACTTCCACTTCATCTTCATCTTCATCTTCTTCTATCTCTATTTCCTCTATGTAAGCCCCTATGGACGAGATGACAACGCTGGAGAATCTGCCGCTATCTCTTAAATCCCTGGCATACCTAAAAATATCAGCCTCGTCCAGAGCGGTGCCACTTATGGTTACCTGCTCACCACTAAGAGTAATCTTAGCCTCACCAAGAGGTCCCGACCCTATAGTTACCAGGTCACCACCAAAAATCAAAGCTATTTCCTCTGGCACCAGGCCCGTAATCTCATCCAAATCTGCGTCAATTATTTCACGTCCCTCTCTCAGAGTGGCAAATGTATCCTCAAAAATGCCCGTCGTAACCTTTAATGCCTCACTCTGCGGCTCTACCGGTTCGATCTTCTCGGTAACTTCCACTATTGTCTTGCGCTCCTGGTCAATACGGCTCTGAAGAGGTGGCAGTTCAGCCCGAAGTGCCCCCGTTTGAGCCGTAGTATTCTGGACAAAAATCCCCATATAGACAACTAAGCCAATGCCAATCAGGACGCCAACCGGGATGAGATAAGTTGATAAAGGTGTACGCTTGCGCCGGTAAACTTCAGGCAGGGCATTAAAGTTAACCAGTGAAAAGTTGGCCGCTTCCTTTTCCAGTGATAGCTGCTTGAGAGCCAGCCCAATATTAACCATAAACTGGGTTGAGTCAAACCCCTCCAGGTCCTCAATCGGTGATGGCAACGCGGAGACGGAATAGCCCGACGTGCCCACGAGAGAAGGCCAGGTCTCTGTGGCGGCACCCAGGTCACCACTAACAAATATCGGCACACCTGAATCTAAAATACTGTCCAGATGGCCGGAATTATAAAAGGTAATGGTTCTATTAAGCTCCTCGACGATAGTGGGCAGCCGCTCCTCCAGAGATTGAGCCTCACTGGGCAGGGAAAGGCTGCGAATTAGCTGGGGCACTCTATCCACCATAATGGCAATATCAAGGCTGGCTGACCGGACGTCAATGATAATAGCTCTAGGCTCATCAATAGTTCGGCTCAGAGCTAAAGGAGCCAAGTCCATAATCTCAGGCTCAAGACCTGCCTTACGCAGCGTCCTGACCAGACCATCAGCCGTACTTCGGGGGAAAGCAACCAGGAAAAACCGCGTCTCTCCCGCCAGGCCGGGAATAGGCTGATATGAAAGGTATACCTGGTCCAGAGACACCGGTATTACCCTCGTCGCCTCATGCTTTACCGCCTCAGGAAGAATAGCTTCCGGCAGCTCAGGCAGGGAAACCACACGATAGATGGAATTGAATCCGCTTAAACCGGCGATAACCTTTCTTGCCCTTACCCCTTGCAGCTCAAATAGCTGTTTCACCTTGCCGGCTACCTGGTCTTCATCAAGGATAACTCCCTCGCTGACCAGACCCGGCGCCAATGGCAACTTTGCCCACTTCTGCACCCGCCTGCCTCTAGCCACCAGCAACTTAATGGCGGCATCTTCAATAAATACAGTAACTTCAGCCATATCTATTCCCCTTTGTAGCTAAATACGGTAATCTTGATAGCAGCCGATGGCGACTCGGCTTCGTCTATTTCCGCAGCCGTCATGTCCTCTTTTGCTTCCTCAGACAGAGGGTCGGGCACGCCAATATCTACCAGTTCCACCGTAGTGGTGGTGAAATCTATCAGTTCCCCGGTGGTGGTAGTGAAACCGTCACTGGTGGATATAACATGAACGAAGTCAAGCACATCATCCACCTCACCCTTCACCACCACCTCAAAAAGGGTAATTGAGTAAATGATACCATCCACCTCTTCATCCTCTGTCCCTGACGCAGTGAGTGTGACTATCTTCAGGCCTGAATCGTCAGCAATATTAAATAATACCTCGCTGTACTCAATGCCATCCACTGATTCAGGGAATTTCGCCCTAGCGCTTTCGAGCAACGAGGTTGTTTGAGCCATGTCATTTTCCAGCCCGGCGAGCTGACTTTCCAGCTCCTCCCTCTGCGAAACGAGGGGGGGCAAAGTAGCTTGAGCCTGCGAGAGCTTACTATTCAGCTCTTGCTGCTGAGCCACCTGCCCGCGGTAGACCATAAACAGGCCGCCCAGGGCAACAACGAAAATCCCAATACTCAGAATCAACCAGGCTGTCCTACTTAACTTTAACTTCATAAAACGCTCCTATTGCAGGTCAATCTCCCAAGTGACAAGACTAAAACCGTATACCGCTCCAATCTCTTGTTCAGACGCATAGGCTATAATTTCTGTCTGTTTACCGGTAGTGTTATCGGTGGCGGTAGCGGTAATTTTGTAGGTCCTAAATGTCACATTTGAATTAACAACCCCAATACTAGCTTGGTTAGCGACTGCCCAACTAATGTAAACACCAGGGATTATCGACGGTGCAAATTCAAATGTCAGGGTTCTGGTGTAGACACCTGATTGTGAACCAAACTCTACTTTATTCGGACCTGTCCATTCCCAGATAAAGGCAGTCCCACCTTTATAACTATCTCTCTCCTCAAAATTGTAAATCGGAAAATCATCAGTCATGTTACTGGCTGACCCTGCCACATAATCGTAATCTCCTTCCAGCCATGCCCCAACACCAGTGATGAACTCCTTATTCGCAGTACCATTGTAGGTTATGGTAATTTCATATGTGCCTGCCCCTATTACATCATCAACCACCTGCCAATCGCCATGGACACCAGAATAATTCACTTCTAATAAATCTTTTAGAAAACCTTCCTCGGTCTCTTCCATTACAATATCCACCCCCACCCCTTTGCCATTAATATCTGCCAAGCTATATATCCAATTATCACCAATATTCGTAGGCAGCGAGGCATCATCATTGATTATCCTCCATAAAGCATCCTCTACGCCGGCATCGGCGGCATAAAGCTCTTCCATCCGGTCCTCGTGCACCCTACCGGCTATAAGCCCGGTGCCCATATAACCCAGCAGAGGCGCGGTGATAAGACCGCCTAAAAGCAACAGAACCAGGACTATGGGCAGAGCCTGCCCTTTCTCATTTCTCATTAGTTTATTAAAAGCAGTTTTCATCAGTTCACCCTTTATTATCATCCTGGCCTGGGGACAACTTTATAAAATCTCGTCTCGCTTCTTGCCTGCGAGCCGGTGCCCACCGTAGCCTTTACCGTGAAAGTAAGCTCGCCACCGGTAAAGTTAGCGCTGGTTGTCGCCAAGTCAACATATTGCGCCACAAATATGGTATCCATCGGGGCTCCATCAACTGAATAACTCCGCTGGAGATTCGTCCGCCCACCGGTCGTATTTTCAGAATAAACAACCTCGTGCTCAGTAGTATCCCACGCCGTCCAGGTCAGAGTAAGAGGAAAGCCGTCAGAAGTTGTCGTGTTCACGCTCTGCGCCATCTGGGCGTCGTGGCTGACCCAGTAGCCGGCATTCTGCACCTGCCTGACGGCAGTCATATGGTTATTGGTGCGGTTACTCCCCTCAATCACCTGGAAAATAGTTGCGGTCGTAGCGCCAGTGATAACAACGCTCAGGGCCACTGCTATTATCAGCTCGATTAAGGCAATACCTTTCTGGTTTTTATTTATCAGTCCTAACCTGTGAAACATCATCGGTCTACCTTATAGTCCTCCAAAGTGCTGTTTCCGGATGAAATTATCTCTTTGCCCAGATGACTGACCACTATGGTTATCTTCTGGATACCATCATCAGGGTTGTTTAGCGACTCAGCGGTGACATTAACGGTATAGCCACCAGGAATACCTGAGAGAAGGGAGTACTGTGGTGGATTATTGGTATCGTCATAACTCTGGTTCTTAACATATTCCATCTGGCTCCTGGCCAGGCTCTCCGCGGTGGCTCGCTCATCAGCAATAAAGATAGCCAGTGAGGCGGTACCCAGAGCGCTCAGAAAGGCAATAGCAATTACGCCCAGGAGCGCCACCGCTATTATTACCTCAATCAAAGTGAATCCCTTTTCGTTCTTCATTAATCTACTCTTTAAAAAGTTACCTGACCATAGATAGAATACATGGCTGAAACCAGCGCTAAGACCACAAAGGCGACAACCAGGCCAATACCTATGGTCATCGTCGGCTGAATAAGCCCGACCGCCGCTTGAGTCTTATCATCAGCCTCAACTTCATAGCTCTCCGCCACCGTAGCCAGTGTGGTGTCAAGATTGCCGGTCTCTTCACCAACACCAATCATCTGCACCATCAAGGGCAGAAATACCTTCCTCTTCGCCATAGGTTTGGATAAACCTTCACCTCTAATCAGTTCCTGCTGGACCTCATCCAAAGCATCGGCCACAACCTTATTGGTAGTGCCATAAATAGCTGCCGCTATAACTTCCGGTAAAGGTAAGCCTACCTTGAACAGCAGCGCCATAGTTCGGCAAATACGGGAAAGCTGGTTAAGGAGGTTAATGCGTCCAAAGACGGGTAAACTGAGAGACAATCTATCCATCTGATACTTTCCAACTGGAGTTCTGGCATAGACAGCACCAGAGATAATAGCAGCTATTAGCAACATTATAACAAAGACCCCATAACTCCCAAACCAATCAGCCAGCCCCAGAAGCATTCTGGTAATTAGAGGTAACTCAACTCCAAATGAACTATATAAGGCAGTAAAATTGGGTAAAACAAAGGTGACCAATAAGAGTACCACGATAACGGCCACAATAACCACAAAAAAGGGATAGGTTAGAGCACTTTTTACCTTCTTTCCGGTTACGGCTCCTCTTTCCATATAATCTGCCATCTGTCTCAGCACTATTTCCAGATTGCCGCTTTGCTCACCGGCCGATATTGCCCGCTGATACATCTGAGGAAAAGCCCGGGGGTGTTTACTAAGAGCTGCTGATAACGGGCTACCGCCCCGAATATCAGAGGCTACTTCGCCAACCATGTTACTAAAGGTTTTATTGGTTAGCTGTTTTTGCAGTAGCTCTAAAGAAGTGACAATATCCGTGCCAGACTCAAGCAATAAAGCTAGCTGCCGCGAAAACAATACTATTTCCATTGGCTTTATCGTAGAAAAGCGGGCAAATAGCTTTTCCCTATCAAAAAAGGGGATGACCCGCCTGAGGCTAACCACCTGATAGCCGCCGTAACTCAACAGGTCAGCCGCCGCTTCTTCGCTGGTAGACGAAAGCTTACCTTTGACCAATCTCTTATCTTCAGTATAGGCTACATAAGAGAAATCCATATCTCTAACCTCAAAGCTTATAATCAGGAGAATAGGTACTGCGCAGTACTTCAGCCGGAGTAGTAATACCGGCTTTCACCTTGGACATACCGTCATGCATCATAGATACCATTCCTTCTTTTAATGCCTGCTCTTTAATTTCGCTACTGCTAGCCTGATTAGTGACCATTATTCTTATATTATCACTCATAACCATAATCTCAAAGAGGCCTATCCGACCCCGATAACCAGAGCCAGCACAAGACTTGCAGCCGGCGCTATACAGGAATTCAGTCTTCTCCTCTCCCATTTCTCTTTCATAGGCCATTCGCTCCACTAGATGGGCCTCAACAAGCTGGCTACAATCAGGGCAAATGCGGCGCACCATCCGCTGAGCCACGACACCGGTAACGGATGAGGCTATCAGAAAGCGCTCCACGCCCAGGTCAATAAGACGGAAGAGCACACCCGTAGTATCGCTAGCGTGGATGGACGATAGCATCATATGGCCGGTTAAAGCTGCCTGAATAGCTATGTTAGCTGTCTCCGCATCGCGTATCTCACCAACCAGTACTACATCAGGGTCAAGACGAAGTATAGTTCTCAAGCCTCGGGCAAAGGTAATGCCAGCCTGAGGATTCACCTGAATCTGATTAATGTCCGCAAACCGATACTCAGCGGGGTCTTCAATGGTAACAATGTTCCTTCCCTTAGTATCAAGGGAATTGATTGAAGCATACAAAGTGGTAGTTTTACCAGCTCCGGTAGGACCGCTAATCAGAATCATGCCGTAAGGCACCTTGAGCAAACTTTCATACTGTGTCAGGCTATCTGGCAGGAAACCGAGCTCAGCTAACCCCAGAATTGCCTGTGCTTTATCCAGAAGGCGCAGTACTGCCATCTCACCATTAACGGTGGGGCTCGTAGCTACTCGGACGTCTATTTCTCGCCCTTTAGCCTGAGTGGAGAACTGACCATCCTGAGGGCGATGGTGGTCAGCAATATTCATATCCGACATAATTTTAATTCGAGAAAGTAGCGCTGCCTGGACACCCATCGGCAGGGACATCATATCCTGAAGTGTGCCATCAATGCGGTAACGCACTCTAACTCTCTCCTCGCCTGGCTCAATGTGAATATCAGAGGCACGGGCTTTAACTGCTTCATCAATAATAAGGTTGAGAGCATGAGCTAGAGGTCCATCAACGGTAGCCCGGCTATCAAATACATCATCCGGGATAGAGATGTAAGAAATCTGCTTTTCAATTTCGCCGTAGGCTTTGTAGTTAAAGTCAATAGCCTCCCTAACTTCGGTAACACTGGCCTCCACCGGCTGAATTCTCTTTTGGCTCCGGGCGGCGAAGGCTTCAATAGCGGAAACATCAGTCGCGTCTACCATAGCTACCTTTAGCGTGTTACCGGAGATAGCCAGAGGTATGGCATTATACCTTCTCGCCATCGCTTCAGGGACCAACTGCAGTGCCTCAGGCTGAGGCGAAATCTTTGGCGGCTTAGCCCGAGCCTTGGTGGTAGGTAGTGCTGTCTCTGCCGGCTTAGCTGCCTTTTCAGCTGGTTCAGCAACTGGTGCCGCCAATTTAAGCACTTTTATCCGCTGGTGCTCAGCAAACTGCCTCGCCTCTGGGCTAAGCTCTGGTGACACAACAACAATTTTATCATCAATGCCAACCTCATAGGCTTTCGTATCGAACAAGGATACCTTCTCCAGACTAACCTCTTTCTCCCCGTTCAGGAAATCAATACCCAGGCTGTGAACAGCCTGGTCAATGTCAATATAAGCCACTACATCAAAGCTATATTCAACCCCTGACTTACCTTGAATCTTAGCTTTTTCTTCAACTCTATAGCCCCGATCGATTAGAGATTTCACCAGTTGCTCCTTTGTCTCAAACCTGAAGGGCGTCTCTGTCCCAACCGGTGGAGCAGTTTTCAGGGTCGATAATGCCTCTATTCGTTCTTCGTCAATGACGGCTATTCGCTGCTTGCGCGCCAACTGTTTTGCCTCTTGACTGATTCCAGGTACGGCAAAGAGAACCCGGTCAAGAACGCCGGTATCATAGGCTTTATTGGCAAAACTGAAAATAGTAGCCACTTCCGCTTCTTTATCACCCCCGGCAGCCAGACAAATAGCAATAGTATGGCTCGTAAAACCGTCATCTCTTTGCGCCAGCATGTCAAAAATATGCTCAATCCCTGACTTGCCAACGAGTTTAGCACCCTCGGTTACCTCATAACCCTGCCTCTGCAGGATCTCCTTAACCCGGGCTCTCAGTTCCGTATTGATTTCTACTTTGGGCACTTTATTTCCCCTTCAACCACTCAGTAAAAGTAAAACTGACTAATCTGCATAAGGCATCACCCCGCCTCCCAGTCCTGGTTTGGCTCAAGTTGCTTCTTTTCAATTGAAATCCAGCCGTTGCGCATGGCGAGGGCAACAGCGTGGGCTCTGTCATTAGCATTCATCTTGCGGAGGACAGCACTAACGTGGCTCTTAATCGTTTGCTCACTAATCCCCAGGAGATGGGCGATTTGTTTGTTGGTGTTGCCATCGGCAACGTGATTCAGAATCTGTGTTTCCCGATGAGTGAGGGGCGCGGCTATGCGCTCCATAGCTTTCCCCATTGATGCCATGTCTTGAAATTGCTTTAATACATGCCGAGCGACCACCGGTCTGGCTACCAGGCTGTCATTTATGGGGTATTCACCGCGATAGGCACGCCTTATGGTGCTACCCAACTCTTCAGCAGCAATGTTCTTATTCAAGCAAGCTACGGCTGCGCTTTTGATGACCTCAAAGAGCTCTTCGTCATTAGGGTCTGGACTCAGCATTACTACCTTAGTATTTGGGTAGTATCGTGCAATTTTTCTACCCAGTTCAAGACCACTCAGGGCCGCCAGGTCAGAGCCAAGCAGGACAACGTCGGGGAGATTGGCTTCAATTATTCCCAACGGGTCCTGAGCCGGGTCACAATCCAATATCTTGAAGTCAGATTGTTGAGATAATGCCTGGCGCACACCAGCTCTAAAAAATGCTTGCTCATCAATTATCAGCACCGTTATTTTATCCACTCAGATACCCTCCCCTAAGTATTATACCTATTCTTGCCATCGGCTACTAGCTCATTGCCGTCTGTAGAACTTAGTCTTTCAAAGGTAGACCCCCATTCCCTCATACTGGCTATCTTTGATTCCTGTAAGAGAAAACTGGCAATATCCGCCTCATGAAATCTCCGGTCACCACGGGAGCCGATACGGTATGCCTTGAGTATCCCCTGATTACTCCACCGTCTTACCGTATTGACATGTACATTGAGAAGGCGAGCTACATCGCTAGCCGTCAACATAGGGTCAATATCTTTATGACTTGCCATATTCTCCTTCCTCTCTTAAACTATCTTAAACTTACCTCTTGCTATTTTACTTTATCTTACTTTCCAAAGGCAATCACCCAAATGGGTTAATTTAAGTTCTAAATGTAATCCGACAATAGTATAATCTATCCTTCTAATGAAGAATGAAACAGATGAGTCCTACGTGGTGATTGACAGTGCTTCTGACTGTGTTTATACTAACAAGTGGTTGGGAAGCCTTGCCCCTTTACAGGCATTGGCTTAGCCGTGTCAGCAAGACAGGTGAAACCTAGGTTGAAAATCAGGCGAAACATAAAAATAGCCAGCTTTCTTCTTACATGCTGGAGGCATGGGGTAATTACATAACAGTAAGGGCTGAGCAGGGGGTAAGCAAGCCTAGGAAGCCAAAGTGGTGAAGGCTAAATAAGGGAGCGGAGCTAGCCGCCGAGGGGGGCTTAGAGGAAAGCTGGATAAGCAAAGAAGACCGAGGTGAAAGTGAAAAGGGAAGCAAATCAGGCCGGTAAGGACGCCCCTAGAGATAAAGAGGTCTCTGCCAACGAGGAGGCGAAGAGGAAGGCTGAGGAGGCTAAGGAGACTAGAGAGGCCAAGGAGAAAGCTAAACGGGAAGCCGAAGAGGCCAAGAGAGCCAGGAAAGCCGAGGCAGAGGCGCAAAAGGAAGCCGAGCGGGCCGCTAAGGAGAAGGCGAAGAAAGAGGCTGAGGAGGCCAAAGAGAAAGCTAAACGGGAAGCCGAAGAGGCCAAGAGAGCCGGAGAAGCTGAGGCAGAGGCGCAAAAGGAAGCCGAGCGGGCCGCCAGGGAGAAGGCGAAGAAAGAGGCCGAGGAGGCCAAGGAGAGGGCCAAACGGGAAGCCGAAGAGGCCAAGAGAGCCAGGAAAGCCGAGGCAGAGGCAAAAAAGGAAGCCGAGCGGGCCGCTAAGGAGAAGGCGAAGAAAGAGGCTGAGGAGGCCAAGGAGAAAGCTAAACGGGAAGCCGAAGAGGCCAAGAGAGC
>SDBV01003589.1_pt1 | contig 22752 bp, 14 predicted proteins | sample 2277081 | NCBI WGS metagenome assembly SDBV01 (sample SAMN10402039, study PRJNA504765) | marine sediment metagenome | isolation source: marine sediment core GS10_PC15, 223 cmbsf | place: Arctic Ocean: Southern Knipovich Ridge | collected 2010 | reverse complement strand
TGTACAACTTTGTTTGTTCCAGGAAGACCAGGGGGGTGCATTTGAGAATTCAAGCTAAATCACCCTTATATCCCAAAAATCAAACCTTTTTACTTAAATTTAAAATTTGTCGGACGCTAGTAACCTGAATTGGAGAAATATGAATAGCAAGGTTAAATGTTTTAATCCCAAATTATTCTGGCTATATCAAATCAATCAACGCAAAGTATGTAGTCACCAACGAAAACAGAATGACTGCGATTAAACCAATCTTAAAACCGGTTTTTATTTTATGCTTATTCATGAGTTTTTGATCCTTTAACAAGAAGTAAATCGGAATGGCCACAGCCGGTAAAATACAGGCTTGAAATGCCTGTGAAAACACCATCAATCCGACCGGTTTTTCTTTCATAATTAAAAAACCAAAACTGAACAAAATTCCGATAAGACCAAGCCAGCGAAACATGGGCGATTGAATTTTCCTTTCTTTTCCTGCATAATCACAAATCAACCACGGAGCAATGAGTATGATTGGAAATACGGTGGACAATCCAGCGCCACTTATGCCAAGAATCAATATAATTGCTGCAGCCTTCCCTCCCAGCGGTTCAAACATATGGATCAAATCGATGGTATTGGTAAGCGACAATCCCATCACATGCAAGGTGCCGGCAGAGACCGCCATGATGATGCCACTCAGAAACAACATCATAGAAGCCGATACCATGGCGTCTCTTTTTTCATCTTTCAAATGACTGACATTCCAACCTTTTTCTGCTACAACTGTACTGCGTACCACAAAAACTGCTGCAGAACATGTGGTGCCGGCCATGGCAGCAATAAGCCGAAAACTCCCCGGCTCATTGGGTATACTCGGCACCATTCCTTTTACTATGGTGATGTAATCGGGACTCACTAAGAAGAAAACCACCACAAAACACAAACCCATAAAGATCACAAAGAAAGTCAGCACCTTTTCAAATACTTTATATTGCCCGTTCCACAGTAGAAAAAAAAGCAGCACAACGATCACACTGGTAATAATCCATGGATTGAAGTTCTCAATTCCGAAAGCTAAATTCAATCCTTCCTGCAGCAACTCTACGACAATGCCCATCACGCCCATTACAGCTAACAATTCACCGATGATGAGCGCCCCCATGATGTAAATTGCCAAGGGCTTACCAAAGGAAAATTGTTGCTTAATAATCTTTAATGCTGTAATTCCGGTGACTAGTGTCAGTTTTCCATAGGCCACCATAAGCACATACGTAAAAATACATGATAAAATCAAGGCCCAAAAAAGCGTCATGCCATAATCGGCGCCTGCTTTAGCCATGGTAGTAATACTTCCGGTACCAATGTTATATCCAATTAAAAATAGCCCCGGGCCAACCAGGCTCAGACCAACAATAATTCGTTGCTTCAATGATTTTTTCATACTAATCTAATTGTCCGAATAAACTACTTTGCCTGCTACAATGGTTTGCTTTACTTTCACTTCGCCTTCTTCCAATTCGAACAAAACCAAATCAGCTCTTTTGCCAATTGATATCGTTCCCCTGTCGTCCCATCCAAACATATTGGCTTGATTAGTTGAGGCCATTTGAATGGCTTCTTTCAAAGAACAATCCGTAAATTTCATCATATTTCCAATTCCCAGGCGGATAGATAGTGAAGCTCCTGCAAGCACATCCAAATCAGGGAGACGGAGTTTGCCTTCCGGCGTCAGTAATACTTTTTTTCCATCCCACATATATTCACCCGGAGGCATCCCCGCAAGCTTGGTAATATCTGAGATCAGCATCAAATTATCAGCTCCTTTAACTTTATAAAAAACGGAAAGTTCATCTGGTGTTAAATGAAATCCATCAGCAATAATGGTTGGCGTTAATAGATCATCGGCCATTTGCGCCCACAATGGATTGTTGTGTCGGTGGATCATATTGGCACATCCATTCCCCAAATGTGTGGATATTCGAGCCCCTTTTTGAGCTGCCAAATGAATTTGTCCTGAATTTCCATTGTGATGACCAATAGCCACCATAATATTATTCTGACTGCATTTTACAATAAAATCCATGCACCCTTCCAATTCAGGCGCTACGGTGGTTTTTATAATATTATTTCCAGATGCTTCAATGAAATCCTTAAACTCATCCCAATCCGGCAAGCGAACGAAGTTGGCATTGTGCGCCCCTCGAAATCCATCAATTGGGGATATATAGGGCCCTTCCAGGAAAAAACCGGGAACAGAATTTGAAATGCTTTTATCTTTAAGCGACTTGTTCAGGGTTTTAAGGTTCCTGATCATTGTTTCCTTGGTAGATGTGATGATGGTAGGTAGATAGGTAGTCACCCCTTCTTTCCACAAACCCTGTGTTGCCCTAAGCACATCCTCTACGGTAAGGCCGGCTTCGGTAAAACTTTTTCCGGCATAGCCATTAATCTGGACATCAATAAACCCGGGACTAATTATTGGTAATCGATCCGCTTGATCGTTCTGCTCCAAAGGTATGATATCAACGATATCACCATTTTCAATTAAAATTTCTACCGGGGTATTATCACTATATAATTTACCCTTAATATTTATTTTATCCTGAGCTTTAAGCACGACAGAAAGAATTGAAAGTGAAAAAACAAGAAGCGAGCGCACTAAAACAATGCTGTATTTAGCCATAATATTGAGTTATTCGTTTTTTTTGAAAAGATAAAATGAGATCCATTGAAATCCAAATTTCTATAGTGATTCTCTGTAAATAGCTTATGTGACTTTTTAACATCTATTTTTAAGACCTGTTGAGAAGATAAAAACGATTATATTTTGCTCAATACATATCATCTCAACCTTTTACACAATAATCCTGGAACTAAAATTTATTTCTGTCTATATTTAAATTGGTTCTACCCTGAATTTAATGGAAGATCATAAATAATGTCAGAAGTTGGAAGACCGGAGACCGAAGCTAAAATGAGTAAAAAGTCCAAAGCCGGTTTACGAAACATTAATAGTTGTTTTTCAGGAAGTCTCTTCTTCTGACTCCTGACTTCGGTCTTCCGTCTCTTACATCAAATGTTTCCATTAAAATAACAGTAGAACCTTTAAATTAAAACCAACAAATAACTACACGTCATGAAAAAAATCTGGTTAATGTTTAATATCCTGCTTTTTTCACTCACCCCGCTGCTTTATGGTCAAAAAATCACTATTGATCGCAACAAGTCAGAGCGCAAGGAATGGTTCAGTGAGCTGGGTTTTGGAATGATGATCAATTGGTCAGTTGATGTACAGCTAGGCGCAATGATCAGCCATAATGTTGCCGCTGCTTCAAGTGACTATCAGGATCAGTATTTCCACGATTTGCCAAAAACCTTTAACCCTAAAAAATTTGATCCTGATGAATGGGCGAAGCTTGCAAAGCTGGCAGGCATGAAATATCTGGTCTTCACGGCAAAGCATCATAACGGATTCTGTATGTGGAGTACGAGCACTTCGTACTTCAACATTATGAATTCAGGTTATGGGAAAGATATGTTGAGGGAAATTATTGATGCATTTCGCAAGCAGGACATTGCTATCGGATTGTACTTCTCCCCAGATGACTTTTTTGTGATGTACACACAAGGCTATCCGCCAAGCCGTGAATCACCGGAATCAAGCTCCACCAGGAATACTGAACTGTGGGAAATCAATAAACGGCAATTGAGGGAATTGCTGACCAATTATGGAAAAATAGACATCCTGTTCATCGATGAAAAAAGCGATTGGGCAAATCCTCTTGTTGCAAACTTTGCCTGGGATCTCGATCCGGATCTGGTGATCACACGGGGAGGTATGGAAACACCAGAGCAATACGTACCTAAGGAATCTATTGAAGGCCCCTGGGAAGGCAGGTTTACCATTGGTTATGATTGGCATTATGTTGCGGATGAAAAATCAAAAGATGCGCGGACTTTAATAAATTTGTTGATTGAGACAAGAGCAAAGGGAGGTAATTTCTTACTGAATGTAAGCCCAAATTCACAAGGAGAAATTCCTGAAGATCAGGGTAATCGCTTACGCGAAATAGGATTGTGGCATATGGCCAATCATGAAGCTGTACATCAAATTAAACCATGGGACATCACCGATGAAAATGGCGTATGGTTTACATCCGGCAAATATGAAAACGCAGTCTATGCTTTTGTAGTTGCGCCATATTGGGATTGGATGGAAGAGCGGGCCTTTTTCATACGGTCATTTAGTGGATCATCAAAAACAAAGGTATCAGTTCTGGGGCAAAACGATCTGATGATGGAATACCATGTACATCGTTCTCCTAAGCCAATATTTTCTTTAACTGAAGAAGGTATATTTATCAATGTAGTGAGGGCTCAACGCTTTAATAAACTCTGGGATAATCCTATGGTGATTAAGTTTGAAAATGTAACCTTACGAGTTGAAAAGAAAACGTATCGATAATGAATTGATACTCTTCAAAATATTTCAGACTTTCACTACCCAACTATTATAAATAATTCAGAACTTGTAAGCACGTTATATTGAAATAAAAATCAAATCACCGATAATGAAAGAGATTAAAACAATTGTTGAAAATCTTAACATCGCAAACTCGAAGGGATTAAAAACTGCTCTGGCAACGGTTGTTAATGTTCATGGCTCCTCCTATCGAAGACCCGGAGCCAGAATGCTAATTAGGGAAGATGCACATTGGTATGGATCGGTTAGCGGTGGCTGCCTGGAGGGAGATGTTATTTCCAAAGCAAAAGAAGTGATGAACACCGGGATAGCTCAACTTTTCAAATACGACACGCGCCAAAATGCAAAGAACGCTTTCGGCATGGGATACGGATGCAATGGCCTTCTTGAAATCTTGATTGAACCTATTGAATCGGATGAAAAAAATCAATCATTTTCAATGTTAAATCTCCTGATTGCAGAGCCAGGACTTCAAGGACTTTCTACGGTATTTTATTCAGAAGATAATGAAATAGCGGCCATTGGAGAGCAATGTCATTCAAACGGTACCGATTATATTAAAAATGCAGAACTAAGTCAATTAGTAAAAAAAGAACTAAAAACTGCTGTAGAAACGAGTAACACAAAATCAATTACCTATAAAATAGAGGGCAAAAAAGTGAAGGCGCTTCATGAAGTATTTCAACCTAAGCTGAATATTTTGATTTATGGAGCTGTTTTCCATGTGGTACCATTTATGCGAATTGCAAATGAGCTTGGATATAATGTACATGTGACTGATTCCTTTGAGCCAATCCAACCGGTATGGAATTTTCCTGATGCGGAAGATATCACCATCATCGATGAGGCGGCTGTCACTACCTTGATAAAGCGTACGCCTAAGTTGGCGGTGGTATTCCTGACACATAATTTCTTTTATATAAAAGAAGAATTGCCGATAGTCTTAAAATCCGACGCCCCATATATTGGCATTTTGGGAAGCAGAAAGAAAACCCGGAAAATACTGCGCGAGGCAGAAGTTAATGAGGAAAACTATTCTGCTTCTGAACTGGCTAAAATACATTACCCTATCGGGTTAGATATCGGAGCTAATACTCCGGAAGAAATTGCTTTATCCATCATCGCTGAAATCAAGGCATTTTTCTCAAATAAAACCGGCGAGTCGCTAAAGAGATTTGATGGGTTGATACATAGTAAGCTAGGAGCTGGGTACTAGGGACTAGGTTCTGGGTACTAGGAGCTGGGTGCTAGGTTCTGGGTGCTAGGTTCTGGGTACTAGGTACTAGGTTCTGGGTTCTGGGTCCTGGGTACTGGGTTTTGAGAATCGATAATTCCTCTCCGAATTGAATCACATTATTCGGGAAGCCCTTTATTCCTGATTATTTCGATTTGTTCATCAGACAGTCCTTTAGAAGCTTTTATGACTTCTACCGAAAGCCTATTCTTTAAAAGTTCCCTGGCGACTTTCTCAATTCCGATAGCAGCCCCCTCGTCGAAAAAAGTATCTATTGAGTTTTTCAAATCCCTGTAATACTTCAAACTATCCTGATATTAACGAAGCTGATCCTGGGTGAACTTTGCTATTTCTGCCGCAGCAAAAAGTTTGTCAAATATTTTTTCTTTCAGTTTTTCAGGGATTCGATCCAAGCTATTCAAGTTTTTTATCACGTAAAGCCACTTGTCAAACCTGGTTTCCAGTTCATCGATGCTCTTGTTAAACTTGGGCATCGACATCCATTTAGCTTTGAACTACATTTACTCATACATCTCAATCAATCGCTTTCCTGCCCTGATGTCATAATCCCTGCCCTCTCGCGTTCCAAGGACTTTCTTTACGGTGGGTATGGAAGCTTTGGCCACATCGCCTCCAAGTATTTCCAAACTGTTCATGGCATGTACGCGCACCATCTGATTTTCTTCATTCAATGCCTCAATCAAGACAGGCGCTGCAAGATCAGACTCTCCCAAATTACACAAGGCTTCCGCCGCAGTAATCCGTACATCTGGATTATTATCTTTCAGCAACGCTATAAGATCTTTTGTTGCAGAGGCCGATTCATCACCCAAAATCAGGCAGCCTGTAGCTCCCCAATATCTTACCGTGGCATTATCATCTTGCATAAAAGAAATAATTTCGTCCAGCCTACTTTTATCGCGCTTTGTAGCTACATCCGCTGCGTGATTGATTTTTTCAATCGCATATGCCTCGGAATGCACATAGTCAAACGATGGCTGGGAGGCATTTCTGGTTGACATTTCTCCTTCCGGCATCAAACCTGTATCCCGAATCCCGCTCATCCAACGTTCTTTTTCGTCTCTCAATTCCTCAAGTACACCGGCATATTTCGGATCACCGGCAAGGTTATTTACTTCCCAAGGATCGACCGATACATCATAAAGTTCTTCGGGAGGTTTTTGCTCCCAGAAGGCACTTTGCTCTTCATTGCACTGACCTGCTTTATATGCCTCTTCCCATGAACGACAAGACGGCGCTCTCCACAAATACTCGATATACTGTCCATAAATTCGATGAGGCATATAATTTTTGATGTAGCGGAATTGCTTATTTCGTACAGCTCTCACCATGTCGATGCGCTCATCCATTCTACCTCTGAACAGATGAACATAATCACGAGGCTGCGCTTGCTGATCACCCAAAAATGCTTTGCCCTGCATATAATCCGGCACTTCCACACCTGCAAGACTAAGCACGGTCGGAGCCAAATCAACAAAACTCACCAGGCGGTCTGTCCTGGTGTTAGGCGCTGAGGGAGCCAGATGTTTATATTTTTCAGGGAATCTCCAGATCATCGGCACGTGCGTACCAGATTCATACACAAATCTTTTGCTTCTGGCTATCACTCCTCCGTGGTCTCCATAATATCCGACAATAGTATTCCCTGCCAATCCGGCATCTTCCAGTTCTTTTAGTATTTTGGCAACCTGGCCATCGAGATCTTCAATTTTATCGTAATACTGTGCCCAGTCGTGGCGCATCTCCGGGGTATCGGGATGGTATGGAGGAAGTGTTACCTTTGCAGGATCATGCCGTAACTCCGCATTTGGGGTGCTTTTATGGATCGAACTCTCATGACTTACGCCTAAATTGAAAATGGCAAAAAATGGTTGCCCTTCTTTCCTGTTTTTGTAATGCGCTTTCCTTGATGATTCATCCCAGGTTCCTTCAGGCTTGTTCATATTGTAATCTTCCTTCGCATTGTTGGTGGTATAATATCCGGCCTCTCTCAGGTACTGCGGAAAAAACTTTATGGATTCCGGGGTCGTGTAGACACTCCGCATATTTTGAGTGCCCATGGATGGCGGATACATTCCTGTAATTATAGTCGATCTGGCCGGAGCACATACGGGGGCATTCGCGAACGCATTTTCATACAAAACGCCTTCCGAGGCCAGTTTGTCAAAAGTTGGCGTCGTTGCAAATTCATCACCATAACAGCCGAAAAACGGGCTGTTATCTTCACTTACGATCCACAATATATTGGGCTGTTCTGCCTGTTCACCCTGAGACGGTCCATGATTGCATGATGCGACAGAAAATATCAGTAGGAATATGGTCGATATTAAAATCAGGAAATTACTAAACACCTTTTTCATTTGAATGTTATTTAGGTTAAGTTTAAAAAACCATAGATAATTTATGGGATATTCATTACGTTTTAATAAAAGAATATACAAGAATACAAGAATACAATATTCAGAAGACTGTTAAAAACGAATCTACTAAACAATTCAATTAAAGAGAATATTCATTTTCAACTTAATATTCAAATAAGAAATTTTTATATGGTTCCAATTACATTTTCACCTAAAAGAATACAATTGATCTTATTCTATTAGTTTGAGAAGACAAAACATATCTTGATATATCCTGATAATTAAAAAAAGCATCAAAATATATTTTAATTTTATGCATTGTAAATTTGTTTTATGACTAAAATTTTTGCCCTATCATTTCTTCTGATAATTGCCTGCCCCTTCGGAGCAAAATCTGAAGGAATTTCGACCCTGGACAGCTTACAAAACCTGCTTAAAGAAGCAAGTCAAAAAGATAGCATTAATTATATGATGCAAATTGGTGAGGAACATTTTACTTCTGAACACTACGCCAAAGCTCTCTATTATTTTTTTCCATGTCTGAAATATTATAATGAGAAAAACGACATAGATGGAGTCGCAGATGCTTCAAATAGCATAGGACGAGTGTACTATGACATGGAAAATCACAAGCAAAGTCTGGATTATTTTATCAAAGCGCTTTCACATTATAAGAAAAACAATGACGAAACAGGTGCAGGAGGAGTACTAAATAACCTGGCCCTAATCTACTATGAAATCGACTCCATTGATTTAGCAATTGATAATTACCAACGAGCGCTTAAAATCAAGGAAAAATACGATGACAAACTCGATATTGCTGCCATACAACACAATTTAGGATTAGTTTATATAAACCAAAAAAACTATTTGAAGGCTATAGAAAACCTGGTTTCTTCCCGTTCAATTTTTCTGGAACTTGGATACGATAAACATGCAGCCAATACGACCAATAATATTGGGCGTGCCTATTATAAAAGCGGCCAATATCAGGAGGCATTACAGTATTTTAAAAGCGGTTTAGGGGAATCAAAAAAGCTAAATTCTTCATTTCTGATGATGGATAATTACCGATATCAGGCTGACTGTTATGCTAAAATGTACCAGTACAGGGAAGCTTATAGATTTTCAAATATGCATCATGCTATGCAGGATAGCCTATTGAATATAGATAAGAAAAAAGAAATGGTAGAGATCCAGGCAAAATATGAAAACGAAATTGAAGAACAAGAAAACAAATTGCTGAAAAAGGAAAATGAGGCGAATGCATTCACGATAAAAATTCAGTACATTATCGGTATCGGTATTTTTGTCATTACCATATTAGCAATTGTGTTAGCGGCAATTTATTATCGGGGTAACGAAGCTAAAAAGAAGTCTAACGAATTATTGACAAATCAGAAGGTTGAAATTCAACAAAAAAATGATGTCCTGTCAAGTTTAAATAAAGAGATTACAAAACAAAATAAGGAGATAAAAATACAGAAAAAAGAGCTGGAGGAATTGAATGGCATTAAGGATAGACTTTTTTCCATCATGTCTCATGAATTCCGAAGCCCCTTAAATTCTTTAAAAGGAACTCTGGCACTGTTGAAAATTGGAGCTCTTTCCGATGATGAATTCAACAATATATCAAAGCAGGTTACAGATAAAATCAATACCACTTCGATCTTTCTTGACAATCTTCTCAATTGGGCAAAAAGCCAGATGCAAGGGATCAGCGCCAAACCTGTGGATATCGAATTGAAGAAAATGGTAGAGGAGAACATTCTGTTGCTGAATTCTATGGCTGATGAAAAGAAGATTCGATTGGAAAACAAAATCCCGGAAAAGAGTAAGGCGTATATAGATCCAAATATGTTGAATTTAATTTTCAAAAACCTAATTTCTAACGCAATTAAATTTTCATTAAAAGGAGGAGTTGTTGAAATCAATTTAGAGCGTAACACCAAAATGAATACGATTTCCGTTAAAGACAAAGGTATTGGAATGTCAAAAGGGAACATGAAAATGCTTTTTCAATTGCAGTCATTTACTACGCGCGGAACAGCCAATGAAAGTGGGACCGGACTCGGATTGTATATTACTAAAAACTTTATTGAATCTAATGGTGGTGAAATTTGGGTAGAAAGTGAAGAAGGCGCCGGCGCCACATTCAAGTTCACTGTGCCTATTTGAGTATTGTACTTCGTTCAATTATTAACCTGAGTTCAATTAATAAAATGCACGTCACTGCGAGAAATCGGAATGCAATGGAGTTTTCGTAGCAGTCTCCTCCAATAGAATGAGATTGCCACAAAATTTTACTACATAAAATTTTTCGCAATGACGCAGATTATTGAAATGGACTGTTTAAAAACTTACTCTGAATCGATTCCAAGTCATTAATCTTTCTTCACCCAAAAGAAAGTAAGATGTTTCAAAATTCAATACCTTGATTGGATTTTGGCATAAATTTTAATGCTTATGTTCCGTCTCCCCTTTTTTCATATCAGCAAATAGATAATATGCCGCATTCTGAACTATCTTTGAATGCTCACCTAAAGAATCCAACAGTTTAATTTCCACATACCCTTCATCACTCATTCCCGTGATCACTTCCACCATCCTGAAGGCCATTTCATCATGTTCCATATCTGCCTCCTCCTCTTCATGATCATGTGCTGCCTCATCGTGCGGCTCGGCCTCTTCAGTTTCAGTGTGAATATCATGATCAACTCCCTCCTCATCCTGAACAAAAATATATGATTTCGTGCCGTCACCAACAACTGCATCATCCGGCAGGGTTTGTGAGTAATTTGCATCAGCATGAAAATGACCTGAGATGTACATTCCAGGAATTAAATTTTCGATCTTTTTACTGAGATTAGCATGTATATGCACTGCCCTTGTATTGGGTTCGAACTCTTTTCCGACAGCAAAAACTTTAGCCGTCAGCTCATCGCCAGGCCGGTTCGAAACCGTAAAATGGACAAGTTGCCCTTCCTGGATCAGATGCACATCTTTTTCATAAACCATAAAATCTGCATGTAGAGCGCTATTATCCGTGACGGAAAACAGCTTGTTATTGGCGTCGAGGTAGGCGCCTAATTTTATATTTATTTCATTGACGTATCCTTTTATTGGGGAAATGATGCTAACGGATTTTGTGATGTCGCCGTCCAAAACTTTTTCAGGAGAAATATTTAATAACTCCAATCTTGATTTCAGTCCTGCATAACGGGCTTTTTCCGTATTGTAATCTGCTTTAACACGCTGATAATCTTTGCCTGAACCAATATTATTTTCGAAAAGTTCTTTCTGCCGTTCATAATCCTTTTCAAGGTATTCAAGTCGGTTTGCTACAGCGGAAAATTCCTCCTGAAGTATAATATAATCCGGATGTTCAAGCACTGCCAGCACCTGTCCCCGTTTTACTTTATCGCCATGAAAAACCTTTATCTCCTTCACATTTCCACCTATTATAGCTGTGATGTCCGCACTGTTTGCCGGCGCCACTTCGAGTTGCCCATTGATCTTCACCACTGTAGTGAGGTTTCTCCAATGAAAAGATCCAAGTTTGAGGCTTAGTGCATCGATCTGTTTTTTATTTAATATCACAATTCCTTCACGCTCATCTTCATTATGACTTACTTGTTCATCATTAATTTTACCGCTTTGATTACATGAAAAAGTCATGAATATCGATGTAATCACTATTGCTATATTTATTTTCATTATAATTTTGTTTTATTCTTTACAGTTTTTAAATGTGTGAATGATAGTTTAAATGCTTGGTTCTACTATTATTTTAATGGAACCCTTTGTTGTAAGAGACGGAAGACCGAAGTCAGGAGTCGGAAGAAGAGGCTTCTTGAATAAGCAAATACTAAGGTTTCTTAATCCTACTTTGGGCTTTTTACTCTTTTTAACTTCGGTCTCCGGTCTTCCGACTTCTGACATTGTTCATGATCTTTCATTAAATTCGTGGTACAACCAAATGCTTGAATCATCTTTAATAAATTTACTGCCTCCTTTCAATCTATTCACTCATTTCATCATTTTCCCCTTAATTTCCTGTGATATATTTTAGTTCTGCAGATAATTCAAGGTATGCTGCTTGTTGCCTCAAAAATTCTTCCTTTGTGTTAATTGCCGTTTCCACATTTTGAATAAACTGCACGTAATCGATACTCCCCAATCTGTATGCAAGCGTTGAAGCCTGAATTTGCTCATTGGCCAAGGGGAGAGTCTCTTCAGTGTAGAAGCGAATAACATCCTTCAAGGCCAAATAATTGGTCATTTTTTCCCTATAAGATGAACGCAACGCCAAATTGAGTATTTCATAGTTTTTAGTCGCTATTTGATAGTCGATTTTTTTTGATTCCGTTATTCCTTTCTGATTAAAAAAAAGTAAAGGAAAAGAGATGCCGGCCTGGTATGCATAAAAACCTGAAACCCCTCCAACACGCTGTTTTTCATACGCCAGGTTGAACTTCGGCAAATACCCGGATTTTTCTGCTGTCCACTCCGAATTGGCAAGATCAACAGATTGTGAGTAATAATTTAACAATGGACTTCCTTGTAAACTATCAAACTTCGAAACGCTAAAAGCAGCAGATTGAACAGCACTATTTACCTCAACAGAAAACTGTTCCGACTGCGAAAGGTATTGATTCAATACTTCTAATTCGGCCTGATAAACACTCATTGCTTTTCTAAGGTTAAGTTGCAATTGCTTATACCTGGATGACGCAGCAAGGTATTCGATTCGCGAAGTCTGTTGGGTATTGTACCGCAACTCTGCCGCCCTATGAAAATCTGCATACAGGGTATCGAGTTGGGTAAAAAGTTGCCACTGCTGAAGGGCAAATACCGCCCGGTAATACGCGATACTCACATCTCTTGTCAAAGCCGATTCGCTCAGACTTTGCCCGGATTTTGCAAGCTCAACCCTCGATTTGGCCAATCTGCTTTTGGCAGGGATACTAAGTAAGTCCATATCCGACTGACCAACACCAACCTGAGTTTGAATGCCTTCCAATCCATTCCCTACCTCTTCTTTTCCAGTATAAACCGAAGTGGTTCCAAGATCAATAGCCGTGTTTTTCAGAGCCACCTGCTTGTCAACCTCCAATTGTGCAACTTCTAAAGCGGGGTATCCGGCTTTCGCTATTTCTATGGCTTGTTGAAAGGTAACAGTATTTTCCTGTGCTATGGATTTATTGGAAAATACTAAGCCAATGCTCATAATCAATACCACAACGATAGCAGTACTCATTTTAGGCGCTTTAATCTTACTCCCCCCTTCAACATACATGTATAAGATTGGGAGCACGACCAGGGTTAGAAAAGTGGAAGTGATCATTCCTCCAATAACTACTGTGGCGAGTGGCCGTTGTACCTCAGCTCCGGCGGATACAGAAACTGCCATCGGAAGAAATCCAAGGATGTCCGTAGTAGCTGTAAGGAAAATAGGCCTGATACGCCTCACTGACCCTTTCTTAATCATATCAATCAAATTTGTATATCCTTCAGATTTCAACTCATTCAGTCCGTTTATGAGGACTAAGCCATTTAATACCGCCACACCAAACAGCACGATAAATCCAACACCTGCAGAGATGCTAAAGGGCATATCACGAAAATACAAGGAGAATACACCTCCAACTGCGGCAAAAGGCACCGCTATGTAAATCATCAAGGTATGCTTTAGCGATTTTACCGCGAAAAAAACCAGGATAAAAATCAGGGCAAGGGCGAGAGGCACAACAAATGATAGTCGTTTGGTTGCCCGTTCCAGGTTTTCGAAAACCCCACCATAACGAATATAATATCCAGGTGGCAATTCCAATTCCCGATTAAGGGTGATTTCAATTTCCTTCACCAGAGATTTCACATCCCTGCCCTCCACATTAATCCCAACATACGTCCTGCGATTCGTATTGTCACGGCTGATCTGCATTGGCCCCGGTTGGTAGCTGATATCTGCCACCTCCTTCAAAGGAACCTGATGTCCATTTTCCAAGTCAATAAATAAATTCCTGATGTCATCTATACTTTTTCGGTGCGCCTCATCGAGCCGTACTACCAGATCAAACATCCGTTCACCTTCGTAAATGACCCCGGCAACACCACCGCTGAAGGCAGTTTGAACAATGGAATTCATCTCTTCGATATTCAATCCATACCTTCCCAATTTGTTGCGATCATAAAGAATTGTAATCTGAGGTAATCCCTGTGTTGCTTCGGCTTTTATCCCTGCAATTCCATCTATCCCGGAGATAAGTCCTACAATCTCTTCCGCTTTATTGGCAAGTATAGACAGATCATCCCCATATAGCTTTACCGCTATATCTTCCCGGATCCCAGTTAGCAATTCATTAAAACGCATCTCAATAGGCTGCGTAAACTCAAAGTTGATCCCCGGAAATATTGATATTTCCTCCTTGATTTTATCTATCAATTCCTGCTTCGTCTCTGCTTTTGTCCATTCGTCCTGGGGATTTAAGATCACAAAACAGTCCGCAATATCAATCGGCATTGGATCTGTGGGCAAATCAGCCACGCCTATACGACTTTGTATGGAATTAATCTCATCCGGAAAATTGTCAAGTACAAGTTTTTCGATTCTAGTCGAGGCAGCACGAACTTCTGTTAGCGATGTCCCGGGCTTCAGAAAAATCTGGAAAGCAAAGTCCCCTTCATCAAGCTGAGGCATAAATTCTGCCCCCATACGGGAAAACAGGCTTAGCCCTGATATTAACACAACAAGCGCAATTAAAATTACCAGGCGACTTTTATTCAATGCCCAGCCTATTATGGATACATATATTTGCTCTGTGAAATTTACAATTTTATCTCCAAAGGTTTTTTTATTTGTTTTTGGAGGTTGTATAAACAGCGAGGCCATCATCGGAATGTAGGTCAGGCAAAGCACCACAACTCCCAACACCGCAAAGCCAAAGGTCATGGCCATGGGCTTAAACATCTTTCCTTCAACACCCTGAAGCGCCAATAATGGAATAAAAACAATCAAAATAATCAATTGACCAAAAAATGCAGAGTTCATCATTTTACTCGCTGACTTAAAGGCGATTTCATCACGTTGATCAGAGGGCAGTTTTTTTCCGATGAATTTACTTTTGTGCAAATAGAATATCATACTTTCTACTATAATCACGGCGCCGTCCACGAGGATGCCAAAATCAATAGCCCCGAGGCTCATCAGGTTGGCCCAGACACCAAACAGGTGCATCATCACGAAGGCAAAAAGCAATGTAAGCGGAATGGTCGAGGCCACTATGAGCCCCCCACGTAAATTTCCAAGGATCAGAACCAATACGAAAATTACAATCAGCGCCCCCAAAAATAGGTTCTCAGCTACAGTTGAGGTAGTACTTTTTATCAGTTTACTGCGATCGAGAAATGGTACTATCGTCACACCTTCCGGCATTGATAACTGGATTAACTCTATGCGCTCCTTTACCCGCTTGATTACTTCATTCGAGTTTTCCCCTTTCAGCATCATCACAATTCCGCCAACAGCTTCGCCTTTACCGTTCCTGGTAAAAGCGCCGTAACGGACAAAACTCCCATACTTTACTTCAGAGATATCCCGGATAAAAACCGGTTGTCCCTGTATGGTTGCGACGACTGTATTTTTTATGTCGTCCATCGAACGAGCCAGGCCTTCTCCCCGTATAAAAATCGCCTGATGGTTTCTCTCAATGTAAGCACCCCCGGTATTCTGGTTGTTGGCCTCCAGAGCTTCAAAAACAGCGGTGATTGTTAAGCCCATACTGCGAAGCTTATCAGGATTCACAGCCACTTCAAATTGTTTCGCTCTGCCGCCAAAAGTATTCACCTCCACCACACCGGGAAGCATCGCCATTTGGCGTTTCACAATCCAATCCTGAATCGTTCGCAGTTCAATATCATCATATTTACTTTCAAAACCGGGTTCAACTTCCAGGGTATATTGATAAATCTCCCCTAAACCTGAACTAATGGGCGCCATAAAAGGCTCTCCAAATCCTTCGGGTATTTTTTCCCTGGTCTCCGACAAGGCCTCTGTTACCAGCTGCCGAGGGAGGTAAGTCCCCATGTCGTCTTCAAAAACAATGGTGACGACCGATAATCCAAAACGGGATACTGACCTGATCTCGACAACTCCGGGTAAGTTAGACATCGACAATTCTACCTGATAGGTTACGAACTGTTCTATATCCTCGGTTCCCAAATTTGGCGCCGTGGTGATTACCAGCACCTGGTTATTTGTAATGTCCGGCACAGCATCAAGCGGCACCTGGGTCATTGAGTACAATCCACCGATCACCAAACTAATGGTCATCAGCGCGATCAATGCTTTATTTTTTATTGAAAAAGATATTATTTGATTCATTATGATCTAATATGCTTAGAATTAATACAAAAAATTGGTAGAAGAAACTTAGGTCAAAACGTTTAGAAAACTCAAATGTCATCATTAATTCTCAAATGATGGTGATTTAAATCACTTGCAATCCCTAAAATGTTGCGGATTAACAATCATACATTTTTGAAGTAAAACTTCCGGTTTCTTTCGTAAGGTACCCATGAGTTAAAAAAAAATGCTATGCCTTAGGCGGGTGCCAAATGGTTTCCGGGAAACTGGAATACCGCTGATCTTGCGTAGGTACAGAAAATGCAACTTCCGGTGATGGGAATTTCAATTCAACTTGCATTAAAGGATGTGACACTGTTTTGCAGCATAAACAATAGCAAAATGGCGAACAAAATTCCATGTGATCCGGGTGCATGTGATCTTCAGCTATTGATAACTCCTGACTTTTATCTGAATCAATATTATGCATGTCTGAGCATGGAGCCACGGTCAATGCTATTATATAAATGGATAATATCGTAGTAAGAATTTTCAAGTCGTATAAAAAATATTTATTCTGACCGTTCGCTGCAAATATAAAAAGATTTCTAAACGATTGGATCTAAATGTAATATCGCTACCCTGTTCGCAATATTTGAATTATAAAGTAATGAGGATCATGTATTCACCTTATCCTATAATTCCTGGTATTGACCATAAAATACAATCAAATCATCTCCAAAATTTAATATTTGCGGCCACTCCGAAAAGTCAAAGTTCATTGATTTTATAAAATAACTGTAACTACAGATCGTTTTGGAACGCTTATTTTATTGGCATTCTGGTTTGAGAATTTCAGATTATACTCTTCAGAAGTAGTATACACATTTACCTGATATGTTGGGCCAATATCAATATTTCTCTGTTGTTCAGATAAATTGGTAAATACAAAAACTAATCTACCCTTTTTCTTGTCTTTATACGCAGACACCAGTACTCCGTTTTCTATGGATTGTTCTTCTGACAAGTCGCATTTTACCCTCACCATATCTGGTCGGATAAACCTGGAATAATTACCTAGCGCCCATAGCAATTTGCTGTCACGAACTGCACCATCGGATTGCAAACTTTCCACATGGCCACCCATCCTACCGGTATCACCATCCGAACCATCATCCAAATAAACTAAACCATCCTTAAAGTCTACCTCAGAAATTGCAGTCCACCATTGCCAGGATTTCGCATTGGTCAAGGTCATGTCATTGTGGATAATCCTCGCCACATACATCGCCGTGGCCATTCCCAGGTCTCTTCCACCACCTGATCCTAATTCCCCATTCTTTTGTAAAATGCAATATTCACTTTGCCAGTAGCCCAGTTCAGGGTTCGATTTGTTTAGCAGGTTATTAACCATCTTTCGATATTCCACTTGTTTGTCTATGGGCCAGACAGATTGATAACTATGTGCAGAAATTGTTTTTTCGACATTAGGCAAATCACCGATGTAAAAAGGTGAATCCTCATTAAAAAAGAAGTTGGCTTGATCGTCCCGTCCATCATCTTTCATTCCCATTCCCATAGATTTCATGAATAGTGATGCGTGGCCGATGGTCCCTGCCTCTCCTATTACAATTTGAGTTTTCGATTTCCGTGATGACAAATCACTGGAAAGATATCGGACAAAAGCATAAATTTCCTCATTTATAGCAGGAGTACCTTCCTGTCCTGAACCATCCCAATCCCACTGTGGCTCATTAACAGGGCTCAAATAATCAAAAAACAGCCCTTTCTGGTTAAAATGCTCCACTACATCCACAAGATATTTTGCATAGTCATCCAAATAACCTGGCTTCACATTGAAATGAATATCGCCTTTAGTGGCATAGCCTTTACCATTATTACTAAGCTGAACTGGAGCTGCATTTGGGAAGGCAAGAAATTTCTCCACTCCACGCTCTTTGGCAGCCTTGAGAAACCATTGCTGACCTTTTTGTTTCGTCCAATCATATGTTCCATCAGGATTCAAAAAACACTCTCCTCTACGCCAGGGGTTTCCAATCCCTGAACTATCACCTTGCTCTGTTGTTCCTGAAGAAATATAAAACCGCCATATAGACAGCCCAATGCCTTTGGGATTACCTGACTCATCCACTTCCTGGCTGAATAAAAGATCTGCTATTTTATTTCTCTTATCCATAGGCCAGTTTTTTCCGACAAATTGAGCTCGCCATGCATCAGAGGCTCCAAACCCATCGATCACCTGATATTCAATCTCAGGAAATGTAGTAAGCTGTATAGTTTTTGGATTTTGAGCGAAAGCAACTAAAGGAAGCAAGCACACGAGTACGAAGTATATTTTTTGCATGAGCTATCAATTATATATTAAAAAAGCTATTTCTCTGTAAAAAATTAAAGATCGAAACTACGATTTTATAAAAAAAGCAACCAGTTAGTTGCCTTTTTCTTTTCAGAAAAACTTTGAAATCATTATTGAGTTAAAGTTTCTGATCAATGCCAAATGAGCTTCTTTACTTAATTCTAAAGTACGATACCGTACTTTTTAGCTGATCCGCCTGACCTTCCAGCTCTTCTTCGTTAGATGCCAATTCTTCGCTGGCAGCAGTAGTTTGTTGTGCTACTTCGTTCAATTGTTGAATAGCTGAATTTACCTGATTGACTCCATTGGATTGTTCACTGCTTGCTGCGGCGATTTCTTGTACCAATTGAGTGGTTTTTTCAATTTGCGGGATCATTTCATCAAGTTTTTGCCCTGCATCACTGGTAATAACAAAGGAATTTTTTGCCAGGGAAACGATTTCTTCGGCAACTATTTTACTGTGTTCTGCGAGCTTTCTTACTTCCCCGGCTACCACAGCAAACCCTTTGCCATGCTCTCCCGCGCGAGCAGCTTCAACAGCCGCGTTTAGAGCAAGAATATTCGTTTGAAAGGCAATTTCATTTATTACCTCAATCTTCTCGGAGATATTTTTATTTGCTTCTACTGCATTTATGGTCCGTTCTCTTACGTCCATCAAATCTTCCTGGACTGCAACTGAAAATTATTCCGTTTGCAGGGAATTCTGACTGTTTTGGTCAATATTGGAAGTAATTTCTTCCATGGTTGAACTTACTTCTTCCAACGATGCCGCTTGCTCGGTGGTTCCCTGGCTCAATTGCAGGGAAGTGTCGCTCATTTCCTGACTTGCTAAAGCAATATGATCAGAACCATGCTTGATATCTGAAACGATCACGCCCAATTTACCAACCATTCCCTTTAACGCATTGACCAATTCTCCAATTTCATCTTTTTGATCAATATCTACCGTTGCATTTAAATCACCGCCGGACACTTTACCTGCAAAATCTATGGATGCTTTTAGGGGTTTCAGAATGCCTCTGCTGATGATCATTGCCAAAACAACCGACAAAACAACCGCCACCAGGCTGAATATAATTATACCTATCCGCGTATTTGACGCTTCCTTAAGCATTACCTGGTCGGTGAGGATGTAATGATTTGATTTCTGCATTACTTTTTCAAACAAATCACCCATCTCTGTAAGATTAGCTATAGTTTCTTGTTGGTAAATGCTGTTTGCTTCTTTCATTCCCATTAAATCATTTTCATGCCATGATATAAAGTCTTCCAAATTCGCCAATACAGCATTTGTATTTTTAAGTATTGTATTATTGAAATAGATTCTGGCCTGACTGTTATTCCCTGATTGTTGATATCGTTCGGCATATATGGCACTTTGATGTAATTCATTATGCGATGCTTCAATCGCCTCAATTATAGTCTCAGTTTCGGGGTGATTCAATCTCAGCTTTTTCAGTTCATTCGAATTCAACCATATACCAAAATTGCATTTTGCTGGATCCGTAACTACATCGATGGTTCTGAGATTTCGAATAAATATGGCCTCCTTCACCTTATTCATCCAATTGATGTGGTCTATTTCTGCTTGCTTTATTTCTGCAGCCAATTCCCAATCAACTTGCTCAAATTTGTCATTGATTTTAATGGCAGTTTGATGCAACTGATTGTGCGGAGTTTCAAATTGATCAAATAATGATTTTAACTCCGGAGCCAGTTCCTCTGCCTCATTTCTTTTGTTACTATAATACCATATCCCAAACGAACATTTATGAGGATCAGTTTCAACATTTAATTCAGAGATATTATCATTGGTCAGAAGATTACTTACTTCTTGAGCCCATTTTAAATGTTGTGTATATTTATCTTCAAGAACAACTCTCAATTTATTCCCGTCAATAACTTCAGTTGCATCTTGTACAATTCCTCCAATTCCGCTTATGGCCCAAAACGCGTAGATTATTAATAAGGTTATAATTGCGCCAAAAGCCACAAAAAATTTACTACCTAATTTCAAATTTCTCCATTCCATGTTTTTAGTTTTTTAAGGGGGGGTGATTACTCACTTAATAAAAAAAATAATGCTATTAGTTGATCCTTATCAGGAAAATTATTTTAAAAATAAATCTTGCGAGGTTTGAGCTTTGGAACTATATAACAAGTTTGTTCTTATTATCGTTCCATTTGAGTAAAAAAAACCTAATCACTTCAAACACAATATTATAGAATTAGCAATTCAAGCATGTAATTAAAGAGAGTAATAACAGCTTATTTTGAGCGATGTCTCTTGTGCAAGTCAGGATATAAATACGACTCAAAAAAAGTTAATCCTACAAGCCCGGTATATTTTTCATTAAATAAAATTGCGCTTTTCAAAAGTTGTAGAAAGTAGATAGCGCCTGTATTAAAAACTGAACTAACTCAAAAAATTATTTTAATTCAATGATGGTTTAGGAACAATGACGAAATAAATTGTTCACAAAAGCCTTAATTATTTTTGCTCCTGACAAGGCGAAAAATCTTCGCATAGTAGCATTACGCAACGACCGCAGTATAGTTTGTTGGCGATTCATTGCCCTATCGTTCAATTTATTAATTACGTGACATAAAAGTATAAAACTTTCGTAAACCTCAAACTCGCCAATAAACTATACTGTCTTGTTAGGTTTTCGTGCTTTCTTTTTTGCATTATAAATCTATCTGTCATTAAATCTAGTCTAATATTATCTGTTATTACTCGGCTTTTAATCACTCAAAATAAAAAGAATGGCAAGTCCTCAAGAAGTCTGGAATTTTGAAGTATCTTTGTAACGGATTACATATCTTTTGATATCAATCGTTCTGTATCATATTTGTTGATGAGCTTTTAAAGCAATCTATCACTACATTAGCAGACTTCATACTTATAGTTGAGTTATAAGTTAACCAGTCCCATCATAGTACTAAAAATTAGTACACCTAAGTGCTTTTAGTCGAGTGTTTACGTTTTTTTTGATGACACGAATTAAAAAAAGTATGAGTACTAATTCAGATAATTATTTTGGTGACAATCGTATTACCACAGCATTGCTTCTTGCTGCTGGAACAGGCAGTCGTCTTTTCCCTTTAACAAAAAACTCTCCCAAATGCCTTACTCTAGTTAATGAAAAATCAATTCTTGAAAGACTTGTAGATAATTTAAAAAAACAAGGATTTAAACGACTTGTAATTGTTACAGGCCATGAAAAAGAATGCATTATTGATTTTCTTGGTAGTAAATCAGAAGATTTAACCATTGAGTACATTAATAGTCCTCTTTACCGAACCACTAATAACATTTATTCGCTATGGATGGCTCGTAATATGATAAATGAGCCTTTTGTCCTATTTGAAAGTGATTTGGTTTTAAATACATCTTTGCTCAATGAAATGGTTTTCCCTGATAAAATGGCTGTTGCTCAAATGCACCCTTGGCTTAATGGAACAACTGTTTCTGTTAATGAAATGAATCAGGTCACTCAGTTTCAAAAAGGAACAACAGATGCCTATTCCGATATTCGCTATAAAACAGTTAATATTTACAGCTTTTCGCTTTCATCCTGGCGGGCAATTGTTAATAAGCTTAATCAATATATTTCAGACGGTAGAGTGAACTGTTATTATGAAACAGTTTTTTCTGAAATGATTGATGATAAAAGTCTAACATTTGAATCGGTTTCGTTTGACCATAAACCATGGTACGAGATTGATACCATTCATGATTTAACTGAAGCAGAAAAACTTTTTCCTGTAGAATTGAAAAAACGAGCTAGGCTTGAAGAGGCTAGTGTATAGTGCTTTTAGAATAAATAATTCTACCCTGAATTTAATGGAAGATCATAAATAATGTCAGAAGTCGGAAGACCGGAGACCGAAGCTAAAATGAGTAAAAAGTCCAAAGCTGGTTTACGAAACATTAATAGTTGTTTTTCAGGA
>SDBV01003588.1_pt1 | contig 22753 bp, 19 predicted proteins | sample 2277081 | NCBI WGS metagenome assembly SDBV01 (sample SAMN10402039, study PRJNA504765) | marine sediment metagenome | isolation source: marine sediment core GS10_PC15, 223 cmbsf | place: Arctic Ocean: Southern Knipovich Ridge | collected 2010 | reverse complement strand
AAGCTCTGCTGCTATTTGCTCGAATTTCTCTGTTTCCTGGCGTACTTGATTTACAAAGCTGTTATCATCTATCGTCCCGATAGCAGCGGTCATCTCGTCAAGATTCCTGTATGTTGCCTGCCTGAAGGGATTATCAAAATCTTTCTTCCGTGATATGTAAACCTGGTCCCGAACATACCGCTGAATTTCCACTGCCCTATTCAAGGCGTCAACCCATTGATCTTTTGTTAACTGTTTTGTTGCATAGAGTTCGCAAAGAACTGCAAAAGCATGCCTCTGTTTTTCCAGGGGGTACCCTTGCCACAACTGGTCGTATCGCTGATGTATGTCCTCCCATGAACCGAGAGCACCGGAACCGATATCTTCTCTTAGCTGATCGACATCTTTTGTTGGAATGAGCTGACCGCCAATATTGGTCCATTGGCTCTGGCCGGAGCCTTTTAGTGCATCACACATCGAACCAAAATTTGACTCCGGATTTGCATTCAGATAACCGATCAGATTATTAACAGCATAGTAATGCAGCATCTGCTTATATGCCTGTTAGCCTTCCCATGCCTTAACAATAAGAACTTTACGCTGCGATTTTTCCATATTTTCTCCCAGAACTTCCAGATCGCAAACCTTCTCCTTATCACCTAAGAGGAGTTCCCGCCCGATCTCTGCAAGTTTATCGTCAGCAACATCTTCCGATTTGCCTGCATTGCGTAAGCTTGCCTTGCCTGTCCATATCTCCAAAAGGATCATCGCATGCAATACCTCTTCGATCGTATCCGGAGCAAAAGAATCAAACTCAATATTCTGGGCTTTACTTACGCGCTTATCGCGGGTCTGAAATTTCCAGGAATTCCGTGCCAGGGCATACATGTTATATAACCACCAGAAAGCAGGCATCACTTCCAGACGACTTTTAGAAACATTATTATTCAGCAGCACAAACGGCAGCGGTATATTAAGCTCTGCGGGATAATCGCCCTTAGCAAGCAGCGTAAAAGAAGCGAAACGGCATGAGTGTTTAACAGTGGTGCACAGACCGGGCCAAAAACCCCGCCCTGCCTGTATTTCATTATCGTTAGCCCTGCTGTTGTGGTTAGATCCGACCGTAGCCCCAGCCGCCATATTGCTTTGCCCCAGAACAACCGAAGCAATAAGAAACGAATTATTGTGATGCTGCTCATGTGCCGGAAAGATAAGGTTATTCAATACCTCGCAGCAAGAGATCGTCGAGTTATCACCCAAAAACGAATTGATCAGTCGAGCTCCATATTTAAGATTCGAATTATTGCCAAGAATAAACCTGACTGCCTTACAACCGTAAAAAATGTGGCATCCGAAACCGATGATACCGTTAACAAGCTCGACACCTTCTCCTATCTGGCTCGACTCCTGCTCGGAAGAATTTATAGTCAGGTTCTTAAGCTTGTTAGCGCCCTTGATATAGCAATGCGATCCAACTTTAACATCTTTAAGAATACGGCAACTCTTGATGACACATTGATCGCCGACGGTTCCATAATATCCTCTGCGTGCATCGAACCTTTCCTGTGTGATCTTTTTGAGATTTTCCTGCAGGAGTTTATCATCGCGATATTTAGCCCAGATATAAGCATCTGCCGGTATCATTCCGTCAAACGGCAATACGTCCCTGCATCCGGTCTCATTCATCAGGTCTATCCAGATACGAACATCTTCCGATTCACCTTCTTTGACTATACCGTTTCCGAACTTTGCATGGTTTGTCGTATGCATCTCATCGATATTTGCAAGGATGCAGTTATCACCGATGATATAGTGAGCCAGGTACCGAACATCATGAACCGCCACATCGTCGCCGATATCGCATGAAATAATAAGACTGTTAGTTATACCTGAGGGAATTTGCAGGTCATGGTGTTCAAGTATGACATTACGCAATCTACCGATACGGATCAGACCGAAAAATTCCGTGTTCTTGATCTGTCTCGGATCAAACTCATCGGTTACAAATATTTCATCCCAATCATCGGATGTGTTACCGTTTTTTACAAGCTGTTCGACTTCTTCTGAGTCCAGATGGCGCCACTTTTTTGACGGACATGTCGTTTGCGTATTACGGAGGTAGTATTCGTCTTCACCGGAAGGGAGGTACTCGGCGGGAATGAAATTTCTACCAATATCGCCGGACGGATAAATAGAAACAATATCCATATAAATGCTCCTTTTAACGTTCAGAAAGTCTGAATAACAGACAATGCAACTCAGTAAAGGACTTATTGTAACATATTAAAAAGCCAATGCAAGAGGTCAAATACGGAAAAACTATCTAAAAAAAACTGAAGGGGTGGGTTATGGTAAGTCTCTTGAAAATTAAGATTTGCGCATAAAAAAACCGCACCAAATTTGATAACGGCCGAATTCTTAACGGGCTTAAGCTGGATTCGAAGATTACACGGAAAATCTGGCAGAAGCAAAACGACATCAGCAGACAAGGGATAAAAGTATGGAAGGCGGCGCATAGGATTGCCCCCAACTACCTCCGCCTTCCAAGGAGGAAGCCATAAATGTATGAAATATCAGGAGCCAGTGCAAGGGAAAAACCAAGACCCCCCACCACGCGCCAAGGGGGCGGTCTTGCAAGGTGGACAGGCAATAAAGGGTGGTCATGGATCTATCTCTCTGGGTTATACCAATTCTGGACATAAAGCGTCTTGTGCATGCAATTAAGTTCTTGACAACTAATACATTTACTCTATATTTGAAAGCACTGGAGGATGGTATGAGGAGGCTTTCATTTCATACTATTCATTTTCTAATTAGCGGTACATGTCTATACCTTTGGAGGAAGTATCATGAAGGCAAGTCTAAGAATTTCAATGTGTGTAATGGTAGCGGTTGTAAGCAGTCAGGCAAGGGGATTGATTCAGTACAATGACGGTGGAACATACAATATTTCAACCACAGTCAATGATGATGTATGGGTTGATTGGGAAGCACCAGAAAAGGGAACTACTGTTAATGTGCTTAGCGGGGGGAATATTCCATCTCCCTATAAATTACAAGTATTCCAAGACAGCCGACTAAACATATCTGATGGGAGTGCTTATCATTTGGATGCTCACGACAACAGCCAAGTTACAGTATCATCAAGCGGGCAAGTGAAATCTTATTTATATGCCTACGATGACAGTCAAGTAATAATGTCCGGGGGGACTATAAATCGCATTTTGCATGCCTATGACAGCAGCCAAGTTACAATGTCGGGAGGATGGATAGGTGATGCCTTGATTTCCTACGGCAACAGCGAGGTAACTATGTCGGGGGGGGTGTTGAACAATGCTTTGGACTCCTTTGGCAGCAGCCGAGTTACTATAACGGGCGGGACAATAGGTAATGATTTATATACCTTAGACAGCAGCCGAGTTACTATAACGGGCGGGACAATAGGTAATGATTTATTTCTCGGGAACGACAGCATTTTGACAATAAAAGGTTATGATTTTGCTATTGACGGCATTCCTGTAGATTTTGGCAATATTTCAAGCATGTTAGGAGGCCACTTTGACAATGAACCCTACAGAAGGCTAACGGGAACTCTACTAAGCGGGGATGCACTCAATAATCAGTTCCGTATAGGCAATACAGCACAGATAACTCTTATCCCCGAACCAGCAACGCTCTTAATGCTCAGCTTGGGCGGACTGATGTTAAGAAAACGTAAAGCATAACATTCAACGGGCTGTGGGCATAAGCTTGCAGCCCTTTTTAAACTTTCAATGTAAGAGTTAAGACTTTTTGAAGAATTAAGGCGCAATTAAAGAGACCGGGACTCGTTTTGTTATTATAGGCGATTTATAGCTTTTCTACATTCCCCATACATTAGCCGTTTTGGCATCATACACGTTGACTTTACATTTGAATTTATCTTTTATAGACTTTATGTATTTTAAGTCATCATCAGAATACACACCAATGTAAATGCTCCATAGTTTAGGCGGTTTCTTTTTACCATGCTTAGCTGCAATATTAATAGCTTCGATTATATGCTCATCATACGCACCAAAATTGAAACCAAATGTTATTAACGACCCTTCTAAAGAACTTAACTTTTCATAGCAATGAGCTAAATACTGGTTATGCATAATGTGTGTCAATTTCTCTTTTCCATCGCCCGCGGTTACAAAGATAGGGTATTCTTTGTTGGCAATTCTTTTCTTTATTTTTTCCAAGAGCAAATCCTGTGTGTCGTACTCCTCTTTGAGAACAGATATTCCAGTATCAAATAAGGGTAATGCTCCATGCAAATAATGAACATTTTGGTCATCTTTGTATTTCCCCCATTCTAAATCAGAGAATTCTAAATCCTCATAAGGCACGAACTCATCAGATTCTTCCGCATAACGCCCAAAACCATCGATAGCATCAGCGATTTTCCCACTGTTTCGCATCAACACCCAATACAACAGAATATCATAATTTGTAGTAAACACATGACCATCAGAACCAAGAAAGGTGTTGATGAATTTTGCACAACTTTCACTTTTATCTTTAGGAATTTTAAAAACATGCTCAGGATGCAATTCTTTAACTGCATCAATGAGACTTTTTTTCAATGCCTCACTTGCAGCATGTATTTTAATTATTAACTTTTTATCTTTACTAAATTCTGCTGCCAATTGACAAAAGTTATCCAGTTGTTGCATTATTAATTCAAAATTTTTCGTATTTACTATCTCAAAAAGTTTTTTCAACAAATCATCATCGATTTCTTCAATAAATCTATTTAGAGCATTATAGGAAAATATATTTGGATCATAAGCCATACTAAAGCCATTCCCCAACAATAAATGCTTTTTTCTTTTACTTTTATCAAGATGTTGGATTGCTTCTTCATAGCTCTTTAATTTCATTTTCTTTCCTTATTAATTCTTTATCACTGCTACCCATGCTGCAACTGAACTTATCACCGCAGCTATCGTAGCCATTAATGTAATCCAGAAATTTCTGTTAGCAGTTTTACACATACTAATCATCGTGGCCGTCTGAAGTGCATTCTGTATATTCTTCGTAATCTCGTTTCTGAATTCATATCCTGATGCGTTCGGTTTATGCACCCCAAGCCCTGCAGCTAAATCCCTTAAGTCTTGATTTTGTTTTTCATCAGATTTTTGCAATATTTCTAAAAGTTTTTTCTGCTTTTCATCAATATCCTTATATGTCATCACTTATTCCTCTCGTCTTTCCATTCATTACAAAAAGGTATTGTTATCGATGCTCTTCGACAATCCTTGTTACTTTTGCCTGCCAACCATCATTATGTATAACTCTTTCAAAATTCTGCCCATGCACTCCTGACATTAGTTCTAATCTAGTTCTTTGAGATAGCTTTTTCCAATCTTCAAACATTATGTATATGGCATTGCCATATACAACATTCTCAAAAACTACTAAATTGTCATTAATCTTTGCACCTATATATCTTCCAAAACCGCTTGAGCCTACTATTGTATCCTGAGGCTCTAATGAGTAGAAGAAACTCATACGTTCTTTAGTATCTTTAATTTGCTTTGTAGAAGGTTTACGACCTTTAAATATCATTTTCAATGCTTCATCTATATTATCAGGTGGTAAAATCTCCCAATTTACTCTTAAAGTGTTACGATAATCAGAAAGTTGTGTAGCTGCTTTTTCTACACCACAAGCTCCAATGTTTTCTTGCAAGATGTTCAAGCAATATAATAGCTCATCGCCAAAATTTACATCATTTTTGTCAAGTATCGAGTTGACAACAAACTTTATAGCATAGAATTTTTTCCCGGAACTAATATCTGGGCATTCTAAAGTTATTGAAAAATCTGTCGGAGAAATATGTTCTCTTAGGAAACCTTTGATTGGACTATTTACCTCATGGGTACCGTACCCTCCCCAGTTTGGTGCTTCCATAGTGCGATATCCAACGGTTTGTTTCCCTAAATCCCTTCTTATAATTTCATACCCTTCAATGTTCTTTTTTGAATACTTACCTTGAACAGATGAGGGAATTACTTCGTCTGGTATGTGCAGACCCTCAGAATCTGAATAAGTAATATTCAAATGATCCAAAATACCTGCGCGTAAATCTTCTAGAGAATAAGTTCTAAGAATACCGACTTCAACTTCGTCACCTTTTAGACTCTCAAGTTTCATCAAGATTCGTTGAGGTGTTTTTAAAATATTTTTCTTAGCCTTTGTTTTCTTCTTACCTCCAAGAGGTACGATACTAGTTGACGGTTTTTTTGTATTTGTTTTTTTCTTAGTTTTTTTAGCCATCTTCAGCCCTTTCAAATATATGCGCAAACTATCTGCGTGGTTAATTATTATGGAATCATCCTATGGCAGGAAACTTCAACAAAATAGTTTTGGCACCCGTGCCAATGAATCATCCGTATCTATATTTAACTTAGCCTGTCCAGCCAAGATTGTTTTCCAAGGCGGGACTCGAACCCGCACGCCCTTTCGGGCAGGTGATTGACAATCACCTGCGTCTGCCAATTCCGCCACTCAGTCATAAAAGGCTACTTAATAATCTTGCTTCAAATAGCCACTCCTCTTAACGCAACTGCCGTGCCAATCCTCAACAAAAACCTATAATCACGACAAGATACCCCTTTAACGCGTAAAAATAAGGTTCCCTAACAAAAACAATTTCTTCTATACCTTTTATCGCCATAGCCCTAATGTTGAAACTGCCATTTTTGGCAGACCATACTGCCATCTTGACAGGTTCATATCATCTTCTCAGCAAGCACTTTATAGCTTTTATCTACCCGCCTTTTAATCTTTTGAAAAATCCGCGAAATCCGCGGTAAATTCTTTTCTTTAAATCACTCCGGCCACCGGCCGGACTCCACCGACTAAAGACTGAAAACCAGAGACTAAAGACTCTGTAAGTATGCTAACATTCACGATACCCAAGCACCAGTTAGCGTTTACAGCCCAATAACCCACTATTAGTAGTTTTTTCCTACGCAGATTTTTTCAAAAAAGTCGAATTTAGTGCGCATTTTGGTTCATAATGGTTCATAATGGTTTTTTTTCGTCATATTTTGCCAAAAAGACCACGTTTTTTCATAGGTTTTTCTTGTCATTTTTCCCGCATTAAAACGACTCTTCTTTGTTTCTTCCGCCCTTTTTTCGGCCCGCACAGCCGAAAAACACCCCTTTTCCGGACCCACCCCCTCCGATCACGCGCCTCGGGATGAACTTACTTTTTTTGCGCGCATTTTCTATTCGCGATAAAATTACGCTTGAATAAAATGCGCACAAAAAAACCGGCATCGATCTGACACCGGCTGAATTCTTAATGGGCCGAGCTGGATTCGAACCAGCGAAGGCTCACGCCAATGGGTTTACAGCCCATCCCCTTTAGCCACTCGGGCATCGACCCTTAAGAATCCACGAGTGTACAAAATTAAAATGAGATTTCAACTAAAAAATCGCACAACCCGGATTTAACGCTGATTATCCCGCTTTTTACGCCTTAAACGCACAAAAACGACTTTTCAAAATAACCTCCGATATTGTTACTTATAGATTAAGAGCCGCTTACGCTGTGCCGAAAACATGGTATGTATGCATCTAAGTTGTTTAAGAAAAAACTTTTAACTGGAGATAACGATGTCATTTGAAGAATCCAAAAACACAAACGTAGCAGAAACCGGCGCCGAATTGTACGAAGCACTCTTCGAGCACAACCCATGCCAGACCATAGTTGTCGATAACACAGGGAAGATAATCAAGTACAACAAGGCACAAAGCGAAAAAGCAGCACGACTTCCAAATCCAGGGGATATACTATTCAAGGATTATGCCGGCGGATATGAACATGATATGCACACCGAACTGATCGATTGCATCAACACCGAGCAAACTAAAAATTTCCCAGCTCAAGCCTATGCCGAAAATATCTTTGCAATAACGATCTCTCCTTTCCCGGGAGGAGCGACGATCATCACAGAAGACGTCACCGAACAAAAACATGCAGAGCGGAACCTTGAAAAGGCATACGAAAACCTCAAAGAACAGGACGTCAAGAAAACTGCCTTTGTCATGAACCTCGCACATGAAATGCGAACATCGCTGTGCATATTGAACAACGCCCTTTCGCTGATCGATTCGGGAGCGGCCGGCAAGGTTAGCAAAAAGCTTGCCGAGCTTTTCGCCATCTCCGACAGAAGCATTAAACGCCTGGCAGGGATCGTAAATGACTTTGTAGAACTCTCCGAAATAGAAGAAGGCAAATTCGTCCTTGCAACCGATCAGGTGGACTTTAAGAATCTCATCGCCGAAACCCTCAAGAGGCATAAAGAGACAATAAAAGAAAGAAAAATCAAGGTAAAATGCCACGAGCCGAAAACAGAAGTTTTCGCAAATGCAGATGCAAACAAGCTCAGCAAGGTCTTCAATCATATCCTTGAAAACGCAGTCAGGTTCGTCGGCAAAAAAGGCAAGATAGACATAACCATAGAAGATAACGAAAGCGACGTATCGGTAAGCATTGAAGACAACGGAAACGGAATAGAAAGCGATAAGATGCTGGAAATATTCGAAAGCTTTGTAAAATTCGACGTCCCCGGCAGCACCAATCAGGGCGGCATGGGACTTGGGCTTACACTCGCTAAAGGCATCGTGGACCTGCATCAAGGGCAAATACACGTAAGCAGTGCCATCGGCGAAGGGAGCACCTTCCAGGTCGTTATCCCAAAATAATTATGTAAAATACCCGACAAACCGTATGAAGGCTGCTGTAAAAGGCAGCCTTCACTTTGCGCGGAATTATAAAAACGGCCCAATCTCGCAAGCAACTTTTACACTTAGACAATTAATGGATCAAGAGCTTCTCTGCCTAAAGGCAGTATGCGCCTACCTCGACCTTATAAGGGTGCTGTCGTCATAGTCGAACGGGTCGATTCCTGCTTTTATATCTTTGATAAATCTCAGGCCGTCGGTCCAGTACCCCGCTGTCGGTTTCAGCCCCGGCAGGATAGACACAAAGTGTTGATTGATGGAATCTACAAGAACCTCACGGGCATACTTACTCGCCATCGAAGCAAGCGCAACCGGTAAAAACCTGTTGTCGGCTTTTGTAGCAAAATGCAGCCGCATTACCTTACCGTCCGGGCTCGTCATCTCGTAACTGCTTATTGCATCCTGCTCTTTGAGTATCTTCATATCGAACGACGGGAACATTTTTGAAAGCACACGCTGATAATGAGTTCGCCCGCCCTGCCTGTCAATTATGATCTGCACCGCGGGGTCGCCGTTGGAACTTTCGTTGCCGGCCTTATCAGCCAAACAAAACGCCTTGTCTATCAGCGTGCAGATAGCGGTAAACAGAACCGTCGCCTTATTCTTAACGATGCTGACTAAGCCGTTGTAATGCGCGACATCAAGACACTGTGAAGAGAGTGATAACATTTCAATATCTTTAGCCCGCATACCCTTTTGCAAAATGCTTAAAGCCAGATCCATATCGTCACCGTCGCCGCCAAGCGTCTGGGCGGCGATGCCCTTATACCACGGATATGCGGCAAGCCGGGGCACGCAGTCCGGGCAAAGATGTTGGATAAGATCGTGCGTGCTTGAAATCTGCGAGCTGTTGTTTCCGTTGTGTGCTGCTTTGATCGAAGTTAAAACCGAGCGGCGAAGATGCGTAGGCCCTGCCGATCTGGTGTATGCCTTTTTGCTGTCGGTTATCAGCAGCCTGCCGTTTAGCTTCCGCTTGTTCTGCGAAACAGCCACCGAAAGCAGCTCCCACATGTCAGACTTGATGACCTCGCCGGGCACTTTGAACGCGACGGAGCTAACGACAAGCGGACCGAGTATCGGCCCGTAACCTGCTTCGTCAATTCCAACTAAGATCGCCATGTAACATCCTTGTATATAGCAGAAACATGATAAATGATACGCGATGCTATTATAGCCATATTACAGTTTTGCTCAACTGTAAAACTTCACCGAGCATTTATATGCTATTTTTTACCGCAGAGACCGCCCTGTTTAGCGTTCAACATTTCCTATGACTATCATTGGGCCCTGAGTTTCGGGTTTGTCCACTTCCTTTTTGTTGACGATCAGAGGGCCTTTTGTGATAAGTCCGATCAATTTCGCATTAGCTCCACTTGTCGCAATGTCGGCGTGGCCGCCGGGGTAATGATAGTTTACGTTAAAGGCATTAACCTGTCCGCGATTAACCTGTAAACCGTTGCCGTGGTGAAAGGCATGCAAACCCTGCAAGGACAGCGTGCCTCCATCGACTTGGGCAAGCGTACTTGGCGAACCCCAAACCATTGTGTTGATCAGGCGTGCGGTTCCGTCATAGTCGGCTCCTAATTTGATAGCAACCTTATCCTGGGATGACATGGCGACCAGTTCGGAATTTATCATGTCGATCCTGCCGTGACCATGTTCAAAAAATGCGCCCACCTTCGAGCCGTCCGTGCCGTGGCCGTGGACAATACAATCCTCGGGACCTTTGCCGTTTTGCTGTGTGAAATGTATACCATAAAGCGATCCATAGACAAAATTCTGAAAGAGCAATTCCTGCTTGCAATCTGCGACGAGCATCGCATCGAGATTTTCCTTCTGGTATGTCCATAGGTCCCTGAAAGATCCCCTGCCTGCTCCGGGTCTGTTTTTGAAGAAGGAACTTCTTTCGTCACAGCGGGTCCAGTAGTGGGGGTTGAACTGCATGTTGCGAACTTCGCCGTTTGAACTGCCTCCGCCGATGGCAACACCAATACCCAACGGCGCCCCGGACAGATAGTCAACATAATGGCGGTGACATGGATGCGTCATCAGGTCCAGAAAACGATATGGATTGGCGCAGTTGACATTAATGACATAGATATCTTCTCCACGTCCCTGAATGAGGAACGGGTATTTCTTTACGTCCTTCATATTCTGCTCTGGGTAGTTGAATGACAGGCCTCGCAGTCCTGCACGGCTTTGCAGCGTGATGGCAGGTTCGAGACTGGTGCCCGGATAGATGTGCAGTATGCTTCCGTTGCCCATCGTGTGGTGCGGAACATCGTGAATGCCGCGCAGTTCCACTCCGCTTGGTACATCAATGGGCTGACGCAGGACGTAGTTACCGGCTGGGAGAAATACAATGCCTCCGCCGTTTTTTGAAGCATGACTCAGAGCCTTCTTTATAGCATCGGTGTCGTCTTTGTCGTCGCCGGCGTTAGCGCCCCAAGCCGGATCGGTGACCACATAGAGAACATCTTTGGCCGGGCGCTTGATGCTAGTGTGGTTTGCGTCGTATTCGGGGAAGGGATCCATCTTGACGTTGGTGGTTATGAGTTGTAATTTTTCGGGCGGCATTTTACTTTTGATCCGGGGCGGCTGCTTGGCAAAGGTGGTGTTGATAAGTGATGCGCCCTTGACAGTCTTGGCGAATAAAAAAAACGTCTTCGGGTCGGTCATTTGGGATTGGGTCATTGCCAATACACCATCAGCCATACGTATCTCTCCGCTTGTCACCTGGCTGTTTTGAACAATGAAACTGCCGGTGCCCAGAGAATACAGCGCGCGGTCGGCTGAGACTTGACAGTTACTCAAAAGAATAGCTGCGCTAAATTCTTTCCCGATCCTGAAACCGTAATCGATCCCTTCAAAGATGCACTTGGCAAACACCATCCCAAACGGATTTGTTTCCTGAACCTGGACGGCGGTTTTACAGTTTCGAATGACCAAACGGTAGAACTGCGCATTGGCTGCACCGCGAACGCCTTTGGTTATCAGGTAGCCGTGTTTGTATCCATCGATGTAGATGTACGAGACGTATTCCCAATCGCTGCGTTCCATATGTATCGCTGTGCCGTTGGAAAGCAGCCATGCCGCGAACTCAGCTTTGGGGGCCGGGGCATTTGCCAGGCCGCTGTTGGACCAGTAGTCCGGGGAGAAATGTACGTTCTCAAGTCGGCCGATATCCGTGGTAGAATCGTAACGTATCCCGACTTTCAGCGGCGTTCCGTAAACATTGTGCACATAGTGAAGCTCATTGCCTCCGGGGCCGATCCGAATGCCCTGATAGGGATTAACCAGCGTCAGGTTTTCGAAGGTTGCATTGTCGCCGCCTTTCTGGATAAGACAATATGGATATGGGACGATATTCTTTGGGTCCTGCTCGGGATACCAAATAGAGAAGTCCTTTACTCCCCCGCAATAGTAGACGGTCATAAACGGTTCTCCGTTGACTTGCCCGCGACCGGCATAAGCCATCAGGATCGTGCCTGATATGCCGGTTTTATCCTTGTCCGGCGCTGTCCACTCGCCGCGTAAGGTAACCGACGCCGGAATCACCAGCGTCCCCTTAATAACGTACCGGCCCTGAGGTGCAAACACAGTTCCGCCGCCGGCGCTTCTCATTACATCGAGGGCCTTTTGAAAAGGTTCGGTGCAATCCGTTTTGCCATCGGCTTTGGCACCGAAATCCAGTACATTGTAACCGGCTATGACAGTGTCAGCCGTCGGATAGTTAGTTTTTACGATTTTCCACTGCGGTGAGACAGCGACGGCATTGGCAGCAGTGAAAAACAGCAGACTCAATATAAAATTCTTCATACGTTTCCTTTTCCAGCTTAATGGCTATTACTATTTCACCGGGTATTATTGGGGTTTGTAAACCACGACATCCTTTTTGCGTGAGGCCGGTTTTATATCCCACTTAACAAGTTCACCGTTTGTTACGGTTCCGGTGACGGTTGTTTTGTTTTCAAGATGCAGTTTGAAATCCGCGTCCCAGTTGGCCGGCCAGGCGGGAAGCAGCACAATTTTACCATCGCCCTCCTGCGCCAACATGCGTTGCAAAGCGGTACTTCCGGAGCCGAAGTGATCGAAATCGGGACAGGAATCGGGAAATTCCCTGCCGTACAGCGGGAAGCGACACATCGTCGAAGCTGTCCGATATCGTCGCACAAGACCTTCAGATGCCTCTTTCGCATTACCTGCATAGGCCCAATGTATCTGGTCCTGGGTCCAGCAGATGTTCTTGAAGGCATCTTTGCAGGTGCGATGCTTCATGGTCCAGGCAACGATCTCTTTAGATCCGAGGGCAATACCGTAACAGCGGAAAGGGAAGACCGGATAGAGCTCACCGTTCTCGGCGTTCATTTTCTTCTCCCATTTTTCCGCAGGTGCGATAGCCTGTTTGCCATCGATCATATGCAAAGGTATCTCTGGCAGTTCCGAACGGAATCGCTTCCAATTAGCCTTGTCTTCGGCGGTACCTGCATCGATAACTAACAATTGATCCATGGAAAACTGTAAGGCCGCGATATCCGGAGATGGGTTAACCGCGATCCAGAATGTTTCGACCACCATCGCCGGGTCCAGCAGCAGTTTACCGTCGGGGTCTCGCGAATAATGCTTATCGAAAAACAACAAAATTTCACGGGCAAACGGTGTTAAAACTTCATCGCGAAATTCCAGGTCACCGGTGTAGTTAACATAGTCGATCATCATGGTGACAATTTCCAGCCCGCTGGTGAAGTAGAACGAGTGGTAGAAACCTTGACCGACATTTTCGCCGGGCTTTAGCTTCATTGGTTTGCCGGTTCTGCCGCAGTCGCGTTCGCCGCCGGTCGGTTCTATGTTCTCACGATAATAGGCGCCTTCATGGCCGAACCATGCTTTGGTAATAGCCTTTCGTATCGGCAGCAATCGCCAGTAATAATTAAAGAATGGCTCCATCATCTCATAATCACCGCTCATCAGCATCGGCCAGTACAACAGCCGTTGGTTCTGGAAAGTATAACGTCGTCCCCAAAGCCGGTCGTCTTCATGAGTGAACCATGTGCCATTGGGTTGCTTGCTGAGGCCGGGATGCCTTTTGATGTCGGCTGGGACCAGCAATTGCTGGGTGAAGAGGCCGCCATTGAATTTAGTCTGTACCCGACCCCGACTCTGACAGGCCATCAGGAAACGAAAAACGTTATAACTCTGAGCGACCAACGCGGCGCCGTCTTTTTCCGGCCGCATGCCCTTGTCATCCGGCTCGCCCTTAAACTTCTCACGATCCTCAATGGGCAGAGTGTTGTCAGATGTAATTATCCAGCTCCGATCCCAAAATGCTGACCACCACTTACAATGCGCATCCCAGGCTTTTTGGGTGTCAACTGGTTGCTCTGCGCGAGCGGTAATTGTATCTGTCCAGGTCTTTGCCAAAGGCGTCTGCATGGTAAGGGCATAGATGCGGAGATCGAACTTTTTGCCTTTGCCGGCAAGTGCTTTGTTCCCAAGTTTGACGCCGGAACCTGTCAGCAGGTTGCCGAAGGTGTTGAACCGATAGGGGTCGGGAAAGTCCTTCGCTGCTTCTTCGAACTGGTAATACTTAACATCGTCCGGATAAACGCTTTTATCGCCAACGGCGAAATACCACAGCAATTTATCGTCCCCTTCGACAAGTTGGTCCTTCGTGCCGTCCAGACGGTTCCAGAACTCCGGCACAGCGCTGACCTCGATCTCATCTGCAGCGTCGATCTGAACATGGCATACCGGATTATTGGCATCGACCCAGAGACGTATTTTTACATCATCGGCCTCGATAGCGATAGAACCTGTAGCCAGATCGAGTGTTTGGACAAACGCTTTGCCTTTCTGGAACGGATTGGGTTTCAGGGAGATACGCACTCGCCCGCTTTTATAAATTTCACCGCTGCGATTGTAGGCGTCGTTTTTCGCCATGAGCAGATACAGATCGCCATTGCCGATAGCATATACGCCCGCCGCCATATCGCCGTTGCCGATCGGCATAACGCCGGTCGCATCTTTAGATGGGCTTTCCCAAATGACGTTATAACGCTGCATGTTTTTCGCCGCTGCTCCATCTGAACCCCGAGCATCGCCGGCCGGTGTGGTTTTCGTACACCCGGCACTCTGAAAAACGATCAGCATCGCCAAAACTGTTTTTAGATTCAAAATCTTCATACATACCCTTACTATAACTTTAGAAAAAGCCTCCAGAACAATAGTGTTTGGGATTGCTTGGATGATTGTATAGCGTTGTTGCATTGCTTGCAAGTTATTATTGCCCGGCTAAAGCCTGCATCAGTTTTGGCAAATCTGCCAGTTGTTACTATATAATATGATCTGTCGTGCCTGCAACAACATCATTTAACGGCATTTTGGCGGACTGAGGCCTGTTTTTGGGCTAAAATCACTATTTTCAAAAAAAACAAAAAAAAATCTTGCAAATAGGATTGACTCCTATATAGTAGCAGTTACGATTTACAGTTGTTGCGATATTATCAACCAACTACAAAACAGGAAATCTTAAACGGTTTGGGTTTCTCCGTTTAAAAAAGTGCCAGGCCGTCTGGAGGAGGACGGCCTTTTTTACAGTTACCCTTATTAAGAGTACCACTTAATTTCAAAAAAGACTAAAAAGTTGCTGTTTTTTTCTACTTGTTTATGAAAATAAGATATAGAATCAGTGGTTAGAAAACAGATCGAGAGCACCGGTTTTTCATTTACAAAATGAAGGAAGAAGATGACAAACGGCAACGAACAAAAAATGTTAGATTTCCAAGAGACCTGCCGCCAGGCGGGGCTTAAAGTTACGCCGCAAAGAAAAGCGGTTTACAAGGCTCTTATCGAATCGAAGGAACACCCTTCGGCCGATATGATCTACCGTAAAGTACGCGCCGACCTTGGAGAGATATCGCTGGACACCGTAAACAGAACCCTGCTTACACTAAGCGAGATCGGTGCCGCTTTTACCGTCGAAGGCTCCGGTGACGCCAAAAGATTTGACGGCAACCTTAGTCCTCACCAACATTTTAAGTGTCTTAAATGCAAAAGCGTAATAGATTTTCATCACAAGGATTTCGATGACATTAAAATACCGAAAGATATTTGTAAAAATTATAAAATAATTCGTAAAAGCGTTTACCTCGAAGGAATTTGTGATAAGTGCAATAAAGATTAAGGGGGCAAAACATGGAACTTAAAGGAAGCAAAACAGAAAAGAATCTATTGGCGGCATTCGCCGGGGAATCACAGGCACGAAACCGCTATACCTATTTCGCAAGTCAGGCACGCAAAGAAGGATATATGCAGATCTCCGCTATCTTTGAAGAAACTGCCGGCCAGGAAAAGGAACATGCCAAACGAGAATTCAAATTCTTAGAAGGCGGATCTGCCGAGATACAGGCAAGCTATCCTGCAGGCGTTATCGGCAGCACACACGAAAATCTTCTTGCAGCGGCGGCCGGCGAACACTACGAGACAACAGAGATGTATCCCGGATTCGCAAAGATAGCCGACGAGGAAGGTTTTGACGAGATAGCCGCTGCATTCAGGTGCATCGCTGTCGCGGAAAAACGACACGAGGACAGATACGTCGCTCTGGCAAAGAACGTAAAGCAAGGCAAGGTCTTTAAACGGGACCAGGAAGTACGATGGGTATGCAGGAACTGCGGATATGTCCACGAAGGGCTAAGTGCCCCGCAAACATGCCCGGCATGCCTGCACGAACAACCGCATTATGAGATCGAAGCGACAAACTATTAACCCTAAATATTATTCAACTTAAGGACTAAGCTGCAATGCAAATTATCAAAGAGAATGTGATCTTCGCAGGGGCGATCGACTGGGACAGGCGTATGTTCGACGAGCTTATCCCGCTGCCGGACGGAACCAGCTATAACTGCTACATTATAAAGGGCAGCGAAAAGACAGCCCTGATCGATACGGTCGACCCGACTAAGACTGACGTCCTGATCGCAAAGCTCGTTCGCATGGGCACAGCCAAGCTCGATTATATCATCGCACATCACGCCGAGCAAGATCACTCCGGAAGCATACCGGATATGCTGACGCTTTACCCCGATGCAAAAGTAGTGACCAACCCGAAATGCAAACAGATGCTGATAGACTTACTCGACGTCGAAGACGAGCAATTCATAACCGTAGAAGACGGCGAAACACTAAGCCTTGGCGATAAGACGCTGAAGTTCATCTATACGCCATGGGTACACTGGCCCGAAACAATGAGTTCGTATTTGCAGGAAGATAATATTCTGTTCTCGTGCGACTTCTTCGGCTCGCACCTGGCTACAAGCGATCTTTTCGTTAAGGATGAGCCGCAGGTCTACGAAGCCGCCAAAAGGTACTACGCCGAGATCATGATGCCCTTCCGCAACCCGATCAAGAAAAACATGGAAAAGATCGCCGATCTTGAGATAGATATCATCGCCCCGAGCCACGGCCCGGTATATGACAGGCCGAGCTTTATAATCGACGCATACACGGACTGGATAAGCGACAATGTAAAGAACGAGGTCGTAATACCGTATGTCTCTATGCACGAAAGCACAAAGGCGATGGTCGAATACTTTTCCGAGGCACTGATCGAACGCGGTATCACCGTTAAAGAATTCAACCTTACCAAAACTGACATTGGCAAGCTCGCATTATCGCTGGTAGACGCCGCTACGATAGTCATAGGCTCGCCAACAGTTCTTACCGGCCCGCATCCGGCGGCGGCATACGCGGCGATCCTTGTCAACGCCCTGCGCCCAAAAACAAAATTCCTCTCGATCATCGGTTCGTACGGATGGGCAGGCAAGATGGTGGACCAGCTCTCGTCGATGCTGGGCAACTTAAAAGCGGAAATCATCGAACCGGTCGTCATCAAGGGCAAACCGAAACAACAGGACATCGAACTGCTGGAAAAACTGGCAGATAAAATAGCAGCAAAACATAAAGAACTCAAAATAATGTAACACCAACGGTGTTTATTTCGTTCGCGGTGAAAGCCGGTAAGTTGTTGTACAAAAAAGATTGGACCGCGCATCAACACGTAGTTTTAAAGTGTAAATAATATGAAATCATTGAAAGGGGAATACAATGGCAGCGAAACTGGAAATTTACAAATGTAGTGCCTGCGGCAATCTCGTAGAGGTCCTGCACGGCGGGGACGGAGAAATGTTCTGCTGTGGCGAACCGATGAAAAAACTCATCGAAAAAACCGAAGATCAGGGAATGGAAAAACACGTACCCGTCATCGAAAAGATCGACGGAGGTTTCCTGGTAAAAGTAGGCTCGGTGACCCATCCGATGGAAGCGGAACACTACATCGAATGGATCGAACTTAACGCCGACGGAAAAGCTTATCGACAATACTTGTGCCCGGGTATGGCACCTGAGGCGACATTTATGGTCGACGCAAAAGACGTAACAGCCAGGGAGCACTGCACGCTGCACGGGCTGTGGAAAGGATAACAAAATGCTTAGTGAAAAAATAAATAAAGCACTAAACGATCAATTCAACGCGGAACTTTATTCGGCATACCTGTATCTTTCGATGGCGGCATATTTTGAAGATGCGAATCTGCCCGGCTTTGCAAACTGGATGAAGGTACAGGTACAGGAAGAACAGTTCCATGCGTCGAAGTTTTACGACTACATAAACGAACGCGGCGGAAAAGTAATACTCGCCCAGATCGACGCACCTCCGGCTGATTGGAAAAGTCCGCTAAGCGTATTTGAAGCTACGCTTACGCACGAGCAAAAGGTCACAGGCCTGATAAACGATCTGATGTTCACCGCTCGCGACGAGCGGGACAACGCAGCCGAAATATTCCTGCAGTGGTTCGTTGGCGAACAGGTCGAAGAAGAGGACAATGTAGGAACACTGCTCGGGCAGCTTAGGCTGGTCAAGGACAATCCGCACGCATTGTTCATGATAGATAGAGAATTAGCGCAGCGCGTTTTTACGCCGCCGGTTAAAGGAGAATAAATATGAGTATCACATTTAATGCCGATGAAATATTCGCGATGGCTGTCGAGATCGAACAAAACGGTGCAAAGTTCTATCGCAAAGCCGCAGAAAATGCAGAAACAAACGATATTAAAGGAATGCTTCTGGGTATGGCAGCAATGGAAGACGGCCACGAAAATAGCTTTAAAGCAATGCGAGAAGAACTCACCGATGCCGACAAAGAGCAGATCACTTTCGATCCAGAGGGAGAAGCCGAGCTTTACCTTCAGGACATGGCCGATTCGCATGGGACCGAGGGCAAAAAAAGTATCGACATGCTGCTTACCGGCAAAGAAACCGTCAAAGAAATTCTCGAGACCGCAGTAAACGCAGAGAAAGACTCGATCGTGTTCTATCTTAGCATGAAAAAACTTGTTCCATCGCAGGCAGGCAAGGACAAGGTGGACGACATCATTGCAGAAGAGATCGGACATATTACGCTTTTGGGAAATCAACTGGCACAACTCGACTAGACTTTTTCGATTACTACTGACGATAATAATGAAAGGATTTTAACATGAAATACAAATGTCTTATATGCGGTTACATATACGACCCCGAAGCCGGTGACCCGGATAACGGAGTCGATCCCGGAACAAGCTTTGACGATCTACCGGACGGCTGGGTATGTCCCGAGTGCGGCGTAGGCAAGGACGAATTTGAGGCGGCCTAAAAAAACAGCGGCACCGCAGAACAAAAAGATACCGCCCAAAGAGATCAAAAGCGTCCTTGACAGGCTTTATGTAAAATATAATCGCAGGGACAACATTGCCCCCGATCCGCTGGGCTTCGTATACAAATATTCAAACAAAGCCGACAGAGAGATCGTCGGTCTCCTTTCGGCGATGCTTGCGTATGGAAGAGTGGCACAAATCTCCAACAGCCTTGAAAAACTTCTGGGTATCATCGGCAAAAGCCCCGCCCAATTTGTAAGACAATTCGATAAAAGCAAGAAAACATGCTTTAAGGACTTTAAACACCGATTTAACACGGGCAGTGACATCGCTGACCTGCTGGAGCTTTTGAAGTGGGTTCTTGAAAAACACGGCAGTATCGAACGTTTTTTTATAGATGGATACAATAAAGACGATACTAATATAGCCGGCGCGCTTTCGGTATTTTGCCGAACGCTGCTGCAAAAGCACGCAGCCGACAACAATGGTGTCGTAAGGCAAAGCTTTAAATACCTGCTGAGCGACCCTGCGAACAAAAGTGCGTGCAAACGGCTAAACCTGTATCTGCGGTGGATGGTACGCGACGACGATGTTGACGCCGGGACTTGGAAACTCGTTGACAAAAGCAAACTGATAATTCCGATGGACGTACACATGTCACGGGTCACCCGGGTAATGGGGTTTCATGACGCCAGGAACATAACGCTAAGCACGGCAGTAGAAGTTACAGCCAGGTTCGCTGAGATCGAACCAGCAGATCCGGTGAAATATGACTTCGTCCTGTGCCGGATGTCAATGATCGGCGAAGGCGACGGCTGGGAAAAGATCAAGCGGTACAGCGAGGAAACACAATGAACGAACAAATATTAAGTTTTATAAACGAGTTATGGTCGATAGTCGGCGAGATGAGTCCGTACCTGTTGTTCGGCTTTCTTATAGCCGGTGCGCTTTCGGTGGTCCTAAAGCCCGAAGTCATAGAAGCACACCTCGGCGGAAAAGGGTTATGGCCCATACTAAAGGCGTCGTTGTTTGGGGTGCCCCTGCCCCTGTGTTCGTGCGGTGTGATACCGGTTTCGATGTCGCTAAGAAAACACGGAGCGAGCAAAGGTGCTACGATCTCATTTCTGCTATCTACACCGCAGACAGGAGTTGACAGCTTCTTTGTAACCTACAGCCTGCTCGGACCGGTCTTTGCCATCTTTCGCCCGGTGATAGCTTTTGTTACCGGTATCGTCGGAGGCATACTTGTACAGATGTTCGGCGAAGACATTCCTATCGCCGAAGAAGAAAAGCCGGAAGCCAAATGCGACGGAACCTGCTGCACCAGCGGCAAAAAACAGAACGCATTTGTCAGAATGATAAAGTACGGATTCATCACCCTGCCCGGCGATATCGGCAAAATGATGCTGCTCGGCCTTGCGATCGCTGCTGTGCTTTCGGTAGCGATACCCGAGGACTTCTTCGCAGAAAAGCTCGGCACCGGAATAGGAGCGATGCTGGTTATGATGCTGCTTGGAATACCTGTATACGTATGTGCGACAGCTTCGGTACCGGTTGCTGCGGTGCTGATAATGAAAGGTGTAACACCCGGAGCAGCTCTGGTGTTCCTGATGACCGGACCTGCAACCAACGCCGCGGCGCTGACAACCATCTGGAAAATCATGGGCAGCCGAACAGCTATTGTATACATACTAACCGTAGCCGGGTGTGCATTGGGTTCGGGGATATTGCTGGATCAGATGGCGATAGTTACAGAGCTTGACATCGTAAGCAAGGCACACTGGATGCTCCCGGCCTACGTAAAAAATATCTGCGCAGTAGCCCTGATAGCAATGCTGATATACGGATCAATTAAGAAAACAAAAAGCTGATCGAATAATCCTTATCAGCGCAGGCGTGTGTTAGAGTTGATCGCTTTTATGATATTGGCGAAGGAAAGTTTTAAAATACTTATAAACAAAATGAGCCCCGCCCCAGCAAGCCACAACAGCAACCGTTTCAAAGCGTTCGAGGAACCCTGCAAAGCCGGCACAAGGTTTTTGGAAAGACCAACCACTAAAAGTGTATAAGACGAGATAAGACCGATCACGCCAAAAGTGAACATCAACGCCGCGAACCCGTCACCGGGAAGACCGTCGGACGATTGCCTAAGCGAAAAACTTTTTCGTTTTTTCTTTTTCTTATTCTCTTTCTTTTTCAGATCGTCGAAATAAACGCCGGTCTCCGCTTCGATGCTATCTTCGTTTGTCTCCGGGCTTCTTACAGGCGCATTACGCGGGCCCCCGTCCTTGCTAATACAGCTCGGCGGAACCGCAGGAGCATCGAACAGATCATGCTTAAGAACGGCTGTACTAGTCTCGGAATGATAAACAGGATCGGGCTCATTTAACGGGGGAAGCTCCGGCATAAAATCCGATAGCCCGCCTGCGGTGATCATAACGCTCGAAGAGATCGTAAAGGCACTCCCGCAGTTAGAACACTTGCCCGGCTGACCGTTAAATTCATCCGGCACATTGAAGCTCTTTTCACAATCGGGGCACCTGGTTTCCATGCCTAATCCTTGTTGTAACAACAGGTTACAAAACTTTTACGTATCTAAGCTAACGGGTGGGCATCGAGATTTTCGGCAATAATTGGCTGCAAAATCTCCGCCTGCCATTTCATCATCGGCCCGGAAAGCATGATTTCGTTAATAGTTTTGGGTCTGTCGTACGCAATCGACACCAATGCGGACCTGGTCGCCAGCACAGAAGGATCGACCCCAAGCTTTTCGGCGACCTCGGCGGATTGATCGCGCATCGCCTGGATCAGCACTTTGCAGTCCGGAACCGTCTTTCGCCTCGGAGTAGACTTTCTCTTCGACGGCCAGTCATCAGGCGATGCGTCATGCGCCCGTTTTATCGCAGATTCCAGCGCCTTTAGTCGCGACCCTTTGCAGTCTCGCGGAAGCTTGGGCCCGTTTCGCAACGACCGATCCGGGTTACTCTGTGCCCATGCCGCCAATTCGAGAAGCAGTTGATTCGTCATGATCTTAAACGGCGGACGATCCGCTTTTTGAGCATACTTCTGACGCCAGTAAAACAGCTCCCTGGCATAGACAAGTTGATTTCGCCCAAGCAAACTTATCCCCTTGACCCGCCATGCCTGGTCAGGATCTTTTACTGCTGCCGGCGACGCAGTTGAGGCGATCATTTTCTTGCAGGTCTGTTTGTGCCATCGGCTTCTATCAAGCGCCTTGAGCTTTTTCGCAAGCTCATCGGCAATATCGAATAAGAAACGCGTATCATCGCTTGCATAC
>SDBV01003587.1_pt1 | contig 22756 bp, 13 predicted proteins | sample 2277081 | NCBI WGS metagenome assembly SDBV01 (sample SAMN10402039, study PRJNA504765) | marine sediment metagenome | isolation source: marine sediment core GS10_PC15, 223 cmbsf | place: Arctic Ocean: Southern Knipovich Ridge | collected 2010 | reverse complement strand
CCTGTAAAATGTCATTCTGAACGGAGTGAAGAATCTTTTTATTTCATTGGTTATCAACATTATAAGATTTTTCGTTTCACTCAAAATGACAGCTAAAAGTTAGTTTTGCAAAGGACTCTATAAGTTTATTTTCTGTGCAAGTATTAATTGCTTTTATTTTTTAATTTTATTATATTTAAATCTCATAATGTTATTCAAAAATAGTTACATTGACCAAAATCAGATTATAACCTTACCTCTACTTCAACTTCCTTGTATCCTTCAATAATATCGCCAACTTTTATATCATTAAAGTTAGTAATCCCTAAACCACATTCGTGTCCTTTTTCTACTTCTTTTACATCATCTTTAAAATGTTTAAGAGAGTTCAGTTCGCCTGTATATACAACGATACCCTCTCGAATTACTCTGATTTTTGTATTTCTTGTAATTTTTCCCTGCTTTACAATACACCCTGCAACATTTCCAAGTTTAGAAATTTTAAATACTTCTATGATTTCAACACTGGCTACAATTTCTTCTTTAACATCGGGTACTAACATTCCCTGCATAGCATCTTTTAATTCGTTAATTGCATTGTATATAATTGAATAAAGACGAATATCAATCCCTTCTTTTTCAGCCAGCTTTCTTGCACCAATTGACGGACGAACCTGGAAACCAATAATTATAGCATTTGAAGCAGAAGCTAACAGAACATCAGATTCGGAAATCTGTCCTACAGCTTTATGAATAACATTGACCTGAATTTGTTCAACAGATAGTTTGATTAATGAATCAGATAATGCTTCAACAGAGCCATTAACATCACCTTTTACAATAATATTTAACTCCTTGAAGCTGCCAATAGCTATACGACGTCCTATTTCATCAAGAGTAATATGTTGTTGAGTTCTGATACCTTGCTCTCTTTGAAGTTGCTCTCTTTTATTAGCAATTTCTTTTGCTTCCTGGTCGGTATTCATTACATTAAAATTATCGCCGGCTTGTGGTGCGCCGTTAAGTCCTAAAGCAAGAACTGGCATAGAAGGTTTGGCTTGTTCTACTATCTGGTTTCTTTCATTATACATTGCTTTTACGTGTCCTTTATAACTCCCGGCTAATAAGATATCACCAATTTTTAATGTACCTGATCTAACTAATAAAGTTGATACATAACCACGTCCCTTATCTAATGCCGATTCAATAACAGTACCAGTTGCTTTTTTGTTAGGATTAGCCTTTAAATCGAGTAAATCAGTTTCAAAAAGCACTTTTTCAAACAATTCGTTAATATTATTACCATATTTTGCTGAAATTTCCTGCGATTGATACTTGCCGCCCCAATCATCCACTGTAAAATTCATATTGGCAAGTTGTTCCTTAATTTTTTCAGGATTAGCTTCGGGCTTATCAATTTTATTGATAGCAAAAACAATTGGTACCCCTGCTGCTTGAGCATGATTAATAGCTTCAACAGTTTGTGGCATTACATTATCATCAGAAGCAATAACAATTATTGCAAGGTCGGTAACCTGAGCTCCGCGTGCTCTCATAGCAGTAAAAGCCTCATGCCCGGGAGTATCAAGAAAAGTAATTTGTCTGCCATTACCGAGTGATACATTATATGCTCCTATATGTTGGGTAATACCACCTTGTTCACCGGCAATCACATTTGTTTTTCTGATAAAATCAAGTAATGAAGTTTTTCCATGGTCAACATGACCCATTACTGTTACAATTGGTGAACGAACAACTAAATCTTCTTTAGAATCTGTATCTTCTTTAATTGCTTCTTGAACTTCAGCACTAACAAACTTAACTTTATAACCAAACTCCTCGGCAATTAATTCTATTATCTCTGCATCTAAACGTTGATTAATAGATACAAATAATCCTAAATTCATACAGGTAGCAATAATTTCATTTACAGGCACATTCATCATAGAAGAAATTTCATTTACAGAAACAAACTCAGTAATTTTAAGAATATTTTTTTCTTGTTCTTGCTTATCAATTTCCTCTTTTTTCTTTTGAACAATCACTTCACGTTTTAATCTTCTATGTTTTACAGTTTTAGATTTAGTTTTTGAAGTTAATCGTGCAAGTGTATCTTTAACTTGTTTTTGTATATCTTCTTCGCTAACTTCATATTTAATTAGAACTTTCTTTTTCTTTTGAAATCTATTTTGTCTTACTTTATTATCTGTTTCAGTTCCATTTAAAAGAGATTCCCTATCTTTTCGCCTTCTTCTTCGTTTTTTTCTTTTCTTTTTAAGTTTTTCTATATCAGTTGAAGAGGCAACAGGTTTTTTCTTTTCTTCAGATTTTGAAATTTTATCTTCATCAGTTGTAGATATTTCTTTTTCAGTTTTAAGCTTCTTTTTTGCTTTTTCTTTTTCCTTTCTTTCTTCTTCTTTTTGTTTTTTTGTTTTTTTAGCAGGACGGGTTTTTTGATTCAAAGAATCTAAATCTATTTGTCCTACAACTTTAGGACCAATATCTTTTTCTTTAGTTGCTTCTATCTCAGCTTCTTCATCAACAACAACAGTGTCTTTTTGTTCTTCTTCAACGATAGTTTCCTGAATTTTAGTCTCAGAAATATCAGGTTCTTTTTTATCTAATTTAGTTTCTTTTTTTTCAGTGTCTAAATCAATTTTTCCAACAATTTTAGGACCAACTTCTTTTTTTGTAGTTTCATATATAATTTCTTTTGTATCAGATAGACCACTTGCATCTTTAATAAAAACCTCTTGTTCTGCCTCATCGTGTTCTATATTTTCATCTTCTATTTCGTCTATGGTAACTTTTTCTTCTTTTTGTTCCAATATAGGTTCTTCAGTTTTTTTCTTTAAAACAATTTCAGAACCGAATTCTTCAACAAGAATATCATAAATCTCCTGATTAACTTTTGTATTAGGATTTGAATCAATTTTAATATCCTTTTTAATGAGAAAGTCAACAATTGTAGCAATTCCTACATTAAACTCTGTTGCTATTTTAGTAAGTCTTTTTATTTTTTTGACCTCTGCCATATTTAATGTCTGTCTATCCGCCTCAGGCGGATTAATATTATTTACGATTTTAGATTTTTTGTTTGCCATGAATTTTAACCACAGATTACACTGATATATTTAATAATTTATTTGTAACTATTCACCCTGACAAAATTATTAACAATTTACTATTATACATTTATACGTTTAAAAGTCGGCAGTCTCCAGTCTTCAGTCGGCAAAAATCAACAGTTCTTATTCGTTACCTAAAAATTGCCGACTGCCGACTGCCTACTGCCTACTGCCTACTGTTTTAGTTAAATAGCTCACTAAAAGTTATCAACATTTTTCACAATTTGAATAGTTACATTTATTCATCTGTGTCATCTGTGAAATCTGTGGTTCCTATTATAGTTAATTATCAATCAAATTCGGCTTTAAAAACTTTAATTACTTCTTTAATAGTTTCTTCTTCCAAATCAGTTCGTTTAACTAAATCTTCTATTGATAAATCAAGAACACTTTTTGCCGTATCACAGCCAATAGCTTTAAGCTCGTTAATAATCCAATCTTCTATTTCGTCAACAAATTCTTCAATATCAATATCTTCCTCATCTTCTTCAATATCTCTGTAAACATCAATCTCGTAACCTGTAATTTCTCCTGCCAGTTTTATGTTTGAGCCACCTTTTCCAATAGCCAGTGACACCTGGTCAGGATTCAAATAAACATCGGCACGAAGCTCAGTTTTATTAATTTTTATTGAATTAACTTTAGCTGGATTCAATGCCCGCATTATATAAAGCTCAATATTTGTTGTATAGCTAATTACATCAATATTTTCGTTTTTAAGCTCACGCACAATGCCGTGAATACGTGAGCCTTTCATACCTACACATGCTCCAACAGGGTCAATACGTTCATCATACGACTCAACCGAAACTTTTGCTCTTTCGCCTGGAATTCTGACAATTTTTTTTATTGTAATTAATCCATCAAATATTTCCGGTACTTCAAGCTCAAATAATCTTTGAAGAAGTACTGGTGAAGTTCTTGAAAGAACAATAAGAGGAGTATTATTCTTTATATCTACTTTAATAACAACAGCCCTTACTGTGTCGCCTTTTCTAAAATAGTCAGAAGGTATTTGCTCTGTTTTAGTTAGAATTAGCTCATTACCTTCATCATCAATAATAAGTATCTCTCGCTTCCACACCTGGTAAACTTCTCCTGTAATCATTTCGCCAATCCTGTCTTTGTATTTATTAAAAACATTGTTTTTTTCAAATTCAAGGATACGTGAAGAAAGACTCTGGCGTAAAGTTAATATTTCTCTTCTTCCAAAATCAGCAAGTTTCACTTCGTCGGCTACATCTTCGCCAACTTCATAGTCAGTGTCAATTATTTTTGCTTCTGATAAAGAAATTTGTGTGTTTGGGTCAGTAACATTATTGTCTTCAACTACTTCACGGTTTCTCCATATTTCAAAATCTCCCTTATCAATATTTATAATAATATTAAAATTTTCTTCAGATTTATATTTTTTTAGCAATAAACTTCTAAATACTTCCTCTAAAACGCTCATCATTGTTTCTCTGTCAATATTTTTGAACTCCTTAAATTCAGAGAAAGTTTCTATTAAATTTAAGTTTTCCATTTTTTTAAAGTTTAACTTTATTTTGTTGTATATAGTTTTATACTTATCCTGTGCTTCCCACAGATACGAGGAATTGTCAATAAAATAGGGGACTAATTGTCCCCTAAAAAGCAAATTCTCCCTCATTTCTTACTGCAAAAATATAAATAATAATTAAACTAACAAAATTTTTTTAGTTTATTTTACTTTATGCTTGCTTTTAATAACTTTGCAATTAAAGGATTAAAAGAAATTTTTAAAAAGGGATATAAATATAAAAAAGCAGGTATTATGTTTACTGATATTGTTCCTGACAAACAAGTTCAGTTAAATTTATTTGCTTAAAAAAATCTTGGTAAAAGCAATGATTTAATGAATGTTCTGGATAAAATAAATTTGAAAATAGGCACGGGAGCAGTTAAATTTGCAAGCGAAGGATTGCAGAAGACCTGGAAAATGAAAGCTGAAAGGCGTTCACCACGTTACACTACTCATTGGGATGAACTGCTTGTTGTAAGTGCTTAAGATGAAATAGTCCAGGAATTTTTCTGAATAATACAGGTTAATAATTTGTTTTTATACATGTAATTATTTTTTTATTAATAAATTTATTTATATTTGCAATAATAAAAAAATTGTTTTTAAAAATGGATTTTTTATAAAACAATGAACTGTATAAATTTTTGTAAAATTCTTATAGACAATATACATTATAAATTTTAAATATTATGAAAGATTCTTATTTATTTTTTGCCTTAAGAAGTATTATAATTATTTCTTTAATTATTTTAACTTCTATTCCTATTTCTGCACAATTTGATTACGACGATGAAATAGTTGTTAATACGCCTTTACCAAAAACGGATACGTGCGTGATTGATGAATTCAATAATATATGGGACCCTGCTAACGATCCGAGTAATAGTACAAATACTTTAATTTGTAGCGGGTTTACTTTAATTTTTTCGGATGAAGTAAATGGAAATTTAATAGGATTTAATGATCCTATCTTGGGCCCAATAAGGCAGCAAACAGCTTGTGAAGTTTTTAATTATCTTGCCAGTATTATAGATTTAGGTGCTGCTAATCCTATAATAGTTTTTCAAGAATCTGATACAAATGGCCAAGGTTCCTTAGGGCAAGCTATTCTATTGTATGATAATTTAATAACCTCTGGCTTTGTTGGCGGTTTTCTTAGAGATCACATTTTTAACGGCATTGATCCGGATACTACTGTTGCTGATGCAGCAATTAAAATTGATTTTGGGGATAGGTATATTGGTAATATAACAATAACCATAAACTCAGATTTTACCCAAAGTTCAGGAGGACAATTGGATTTATTCTCTATCATCCTTCACGAAGCTATGCACACACTGGGTTTCGCTACGTTGATCAGTGCAAATGGTACAAGCACTCAAACCTGGACATTAAATGGACCTTATACTTTCTATGATAAATTTTTGTTTAATAACTACACTTTAACCAATACTTTTGTTGATATAAATGCTATTTTCGACCCTGCTTTAGTTGGAGATTTAACAGAAAAAGATGTGTGGTATGATGAAGTTGGTAACACCATTGAGCAACCTGTTTATTCACCTGTTTCTTTCATCTCTGGAAGAAGCTTAAGCCATTTTGATGAGTTTAGATCAAATACGCATTATGTAATGCGTTCCTCAACATCCGGGGGGGATGATCGTTTGTTGACTTTACCTGAAATTGAAGTATTATGCAACTTAGGTTACACTATACTTGTACCTGATGCTTGTACAAATAACTATCCTATTGGTATTGAAGATTTCGGACCTAATACTACACCGGGGCAACAAGTATGCTTTGATGTATTATCTAATGATACAGATGCAGAAGGCGATCCTATCTCATTTGACCTATCATGTGGTGGAGGTACAGGCATCGTAATAGTTAATGGAGGCGGTTCTGCTTTTATAGATTTTTCAACTACACCACCACAAGTATGTTATACACCTTCATCTAATTTTACAGGTACTGCTCATTTATTATATTGTCCCACTGATGGTTTTCATTTAAGCAATTTAGTAAATAACAGCAATATAACCGATATATTTGTTACAGTAGAAAGTACCTTTTGTCCAGAGGATCCCTGCAATTTAGTTTGTAATGGTACTTTTGAAGGAGGTGCCAATCCTTGTGATCCATTAACTCCTTTTGGTTATTATACAACTATGGTTGCCTGCCCATCTTATTGTGATAATTGGTGCCCTAGTACCGGAACCCCAGATTACATGGTTAGAAGTTCTTGTGCACCTGGTTCCAATAAAATACCATTTGGATCAATCGATACCAGAACAGGTAGTAATAGCGGCAATGATAGATTTATGAATAATAAAAGATGGTCAGATCCATCAGTAGAAGGAGTTTATACCCATCTAATTACACCTTTAGATATTTCAAAAAATTATATATTGACATTTTATGCAAATACTATGCATCATCTCTCAGGACCTACAGCACAATTAATCATAGGATTAAATGATATAGAACCTACTGTGTCTGGCAATCAACAAACTACTATAATAAATCAACAATTAGGTATCGTTAATGTGCCGCTATATACATGGACTCTCATTAGTATTAATTTTACACCTATTCAAACAAGTCTTGAATATTTGATCATCGAGGCTAAGTCAACTACGGCTTATAACAGCGGTGCTAATATTTTAATAGATGATGTACGTTTATTGGAAGTAGATACATTACCAAATTTACAATTTAATAAGACGGTTGCGGGAATAGATTCTATTTTTATATTAGGAGATACTATTACTTATTCCATTGAAATATGTAATACTGATACAATCAATGATGCGATTGATGTTGTTTTAGAAGAATTTTTATCACCATATTTAACCTATATAAGCGGTTTTGATTCATTTCCTTTCCATACAATTGATACTATTTCTGCTGCCCAGTGTATAACAATAGAACTTACGGTACTTGTCCAGGATACAGCCCCTTTGAATACTGCCATTTCAAATTGCACTTATGCTATAAGTGGTGGTTCAAATTGTGCCACATTTGGACAATTCAGTAATTGCATAGATATTATTATACCAGCAACTGATGTAGTTATTACTAAAACAGCGGATACTTCCATTTCTGTTTCAGTTGGTGACACTATTACCTATACCATAATTGTTACCAATATTGGTTATATAAATATGTCTTCTGCTACTGGTATTATTATAGAAGATATTTTACCATCGGGTGTAGTTTATATTAGTCATACAATAATAGGTGACAGCGCTGTTTACGACACCAGCACTGGTCTATTAGAAATACCTTTTTTAGATATTGATAGTATCATTACGTTGGAAGTAACCGTTGTGGTTAATGACCTATGCAGCAGTGTTGAAAATTGTGCTACATTGATTTCAATGAATGAGATAGATATAGGCCTTTCTAATAATAGTGATTGTGCTGAAATTTCTGGTATTATAACTTTAGTAGCTGATGCCGGACCTGATACAACTATATGTTTTGGAGTTAGCATTGTAATAGGTCCATCAATTATTGATACTAATTTATCCTATAGCTGGTTTCCAACTACAGGATTAAATGATCCAAACATACCAAATCCGTTTGCTTCACCAATTGATACAACTATTTATATCTTAACAGTAATTGATACAATTACTGGTTGCACTTCCATTGATCAAATTACTGTTATGGTAGTAGACGAATGGTCATTCGACTTTATTGCTTTTGTTTATCCTAATGGATACAATATAAGTTGTAATGGTGGTTCTGACGGTTTTATTTCTGATATAACTATAATAGGTGGTTTACTACCCTTCACCTTAATTGAGATTAGTCCGCTACCTGCTGACCCACCAAATATAAGTGCAGGAACATATACTATAATTTTATCCGATGCCAATGGTTGTTTTGCAGTAGATACACTAACGCTGACAGAACCACCCGGTTTGATAACGGCAAGTAGTCCAACTCTTTTTTGTGAGGGTGATTCAGTCATATTAACTTCAAATTCACCAACAGGCAATCAGTGGTATTTGAATGGAAATATTCTTTCGGGTGATACCAATCAAACCCTTAATGTAGACTCTTCGGGTTTCTACACTGTGATATCCCCTATTCCTGACGCATGTGGTATTTTAGTAGAAGTGGATATATGCACAGGAACGCCCGATTTATGTGTAGATATAATAGGTTCACAAAAACCTGGTAGTTACAATTGTGAAACTCTTGTTGGACCTGGATGTGATTTATGTAGTCAAATACAATATACTTTTACATATCAGAATTTGGGAGGTACTATGACTTTTCCTTGCACTCTTATCGTTACCTTGCCTTCTCAGGTTAGCTACGTTTCGACAATACCTCCTATACCATCCCCTGATACAGTAATTATTGGACCTCCAACTCAGTTAATCTGGACAGATTTGTGTGATCCCTTATTCCCTCAAAATTTAAACGGCATAAACATTACAATTACAGTAGAAATACCTGTAAATATACCTACTTGTATTACTGTTCCTCAAACTTTGATTGCTTTAGCAGAATTTACTCCACTAGATGGTGGCTGTGATAATTTAGACCTTGATACTCTAATATATAATGGTCCTTTTGACCCCAATGATAAAATGTTGGTAAGCCCGCAAGGTGTGGGCGTTTGCCACACTATACTTAAAACTGATACGCTCATATACCAGATCAATTTTCAGAATGTAGGCACTGCCCTTGCACATAATGTTATTATTGTTGATACTTTAGACCCTGCAAAATTAGATATTTTCACTTTTTCGCTGCTTCATACCAGCCATCCTGCAACTATTACACTTACGCCACAAGGAATTTTTACGTTTATTTTTAATAATATAAATCTTCCTGACAGCGCTGCGGATCTAACAGGAAGTGTCGGATTTGTGAAGTTTAGTATTCAACCTGTTTCAAACATTGCTCCGGGTACGGTTATTGAAAATAAGGCAGCAATCTATTTTGATTCCAATGACCCCGTCATTACCAATACCGTAATGAATACAATTTTGGGTGAACCGCTTCAAATAACGTCAAGTGGTGCAACAACTTTCTGCTTGGGGGGAAGCGTTACCTTAACCTCAAGCCCTTCCAACAGCTATTTATGGTCAACCGGTGATACTACGCAATCCATTATAGTTAATACCTCTGGCACTTTTAGCGTAGCAGATGCCAGCGGTTGCCTCGCAAATTCCGAACCAGTTACAGTAACAGTTGTTGCTGTACCAACGGTTGATGCCGGAGATGACCAAACCGTATATATTGGCTATACTCCTCAAGTATGTGCAGTTCTTTCTGCTGTTGCTTCAGGTGGTGATCTACCTTACAACTACTCATGGGGCACTGGTGAAACGACACAAGAGATTACTGTTTGTCCTAATATAACTACTACCTATACCATAACAGTATCGGACATTAACGGATGTTCTTCTTCAGATGAGATAACTGTAAATGTGGTTGATATTCGTTGCGGCAACAACCTTAATAAAGTGCTCGTATGCCATATCCCACCAGGCAACCCTGATAATCCACAAACTATATGTATTAGCCCCAATGCCGTTCCTGCTCATCTGGCACAACATGGTGATTATCTGGGGCAGTGTGAGGATACTTCATTTACCGATAGTTTAAATTTTCAGGTGCAATCTACTGCAGCACTATTAAAAATCTACCCAAATCCATCCAAAAACAGCACAACCATAGAATACTATGTTCCCGAAGAGATTAAAAAAGCTGAGATTAAGGTATATGACATGATTTCATGCACAAAATTAAAATCATATAATCTAAACAAAAACGGTTACGGTATATTAATAATAGATGCATCTTATCTTAGCTCTGGAATGTATATCTGTTGGCTTTATATAAATGGTAGTCCGGTTTCTATTAAAAAATTATTTATTATTAAATAATTTTAAAATTTATGATTATGAGAACTTTTAATATGCTATGTTTAATTTCAACTCTTTTTTCTTTTATAATTTCACAATCCAAAGCACAGGTAGTTGAAGATTGGATTGCAATATATGATGCAGGTGATGCTGATGTTGCAAGAACAATGACTATTGATGATTCAGGCTATATTTATATAGCTGGTGGCAGTTATCTTTTGGGTTATAGTAAATATACAACAGTAAAATACAATCCTTCAGGTAATATAATATGGGTGGCAAACTATGATGGCAGTCCAGATAGCAGTAATAGTGATAGAGTCCATGCTATTGCTGTTGATGATTTTGGAAATGTGTATGTAACGGGCCAAAGCTATAACGGAAATAATCTGGACTATGTAACCGTAAAATATAATTCAAACGGTTTGGAACAATGGGCCGCAAGATATAATGGTGGTGGAGACAGTACTGATATTGTAAGAGATATAGCTGTAGATGATTCATGTAATGTCTATATAACAGGGCGAAGCTATAATGGCACCAATTATAATTTTGCAACCATAAAATACAATTCTATTGGTGATACATTATGGGAGGCATTTTTTAACGGCGTAGGTAATTGGCAGATCGGTTATGGACCAATGTCAATTGCAGTAGATGACTCTGGTAATGTATATTTATGCGGTGACAGTGTTAGCGGTAGTAATTTTTATTATGCCATTATAAAATACAATGCAAACGGTATAAAACAATGGACTGAAACTTATGATGGATTTGGAAATGGTATTAATTATGTAAAAGATATGGTAATTGATAATAATGGAAATGTATATGTTACTGGTTCTACATGTGATACTTCAAACTGTTATTTTTCTACTATTAAGTACAATACAAACGGAATTATTCAATGGATTGCAACTAATGATGTTGGTTCAAATATTGGAGATATTGCATATACTATTGATATAGACGATTCAGGTAATATTTATGTAAGTGGAGATGGTTCAGAAGGCACAATTGTATTTTTTGCCACCATAAAATACAATTCTAATGGAGATACATTGTGGTCTTCTACTTATGTTGTAGATGGGAGTATGAATAAATTTGTATCGGATCAGGCAGTTGACAATTTTCATAATGTATATGTTACCGGCTATAGCATTAACTGGCCCGATACGACTGAAGATTATCTTACTGTTAAATATAACTCAAATGGCATACTTCAATGGTCAGCTTACTATAAGGGAATTGCTGATACATTTTTTATGGGCAAACATGCACAAGCAATTGTAGTAGATACCTTGGGTAATGCTTACGTAACTGGTTATGGGCTACAGGGCAGCAGTGTTGATTGTATTACTATAAAATATGGTGATAGCTTATCATGTGATAGTGTTAGTGCAGATATATTTATGCCTGAAATGAATATATGTGATTGGGATAGCATAACTTTATTAGCTGGTGGTGGTGCTAATTATTTATGGTTTCCTGCTGATAATTTGAGTGATAATAATATTTCAAATCCTGTTGCTTATGCAGATACTACCACAACTTATTCAGTAATAGTTTCAAATTATTGTTCATCAGATACTGCCCAAATAACTCTCATCGTTAATCCTTCATTAACTGTTAGTTTGTATAATACAAATGTAACTTGTAATGGAAGCAATGATGGTACTACAAGCATAATGCCGAGCGGTGGTACACCACCATACAGTTATTTATGGTCAAGTTTATCAAACGATACCATCAGTTTAAGCGATAGTATTGCTAATTTATCAGCAAGTACTTATTTTGTAATTTTAACAGATAGTATTGGCTGTATAATCACAGATAGTGTAACAATAGCCGAACCACTACCGATAGTTATTAATGTAAATTCTATTGATACAGTTCAAAGCGGTAACGATGGTGCAATAGACATAACAGTATCAGGGGGAACGTTGCCCTATAGCTTTTCCTGGTCTAATGGAGCAACCACTGAAGATATAGATAGTTTAAGTACAGGTATTTATAAAGTTTTGGTTACAGATTCATTAGGGTGTATCGATTCTTTAATCATTGAAGTTCCGGAAGTTACCGAGATAACTGAAACCAATTTGCATAATCAAATTAAAATTTATCCTAATCCCCTCACCACAGAAACAACAATAATACTCCCCTTTTTAAATGAGATGGAATCGGGTTTATTTTTATCACTCTATGATATTCTAGGCAGGAAACGGAATATTTCTTATAGCATAAATAATAAAATAAATAATGTGGTACAAATCAAGCTAAAAAGAGGTGATTTACCTGCAGGTATTTATTTTTATTTAATAAATACAGATAAAAATTTAATAAGAAATGGAAAGCTTATAATTCAATAAACAGTAGTCATCAGATGGTACACCTTATTTTGAGAGTTAATTCTTAAATTTTGTTGCTTTCCATTCCAAAATCCCTTTAAAATAAGGTTTTCTTATTTTCATCCCATCATTATTTTCTAAATTCCCATTGACAAATTTTTTTTGTGCTTCATAAATAAGGGTTGATGGTCAGCAGTCGGCAATCTGCAGTCAGCAAAACAAAATTGCCGACTGCCTACTGAAGACTGCCTACTAAAACTATCAAACAACAGTGATAAAAAAATAATTTTATGTTATCTGAAAGAATTTAATACTAAGTTCTGACTAATCAGAATTATAATTATCTTTGCATAAATTTAATCAAGTATGGAATTTTCAGCCAGAAATATTGCAGAGTTTTTAAATGGTGAAATTGATGGTAATCCTGATGTAGTAGTTAATAATGTTTCTAAAATTGAAGAAGGGAAACCAGGAACACTATCATTTTTAGCAAATCCTCAATATACGAGATATATCTATTCTACAAATGCTTCTATAGTTATTGTTAATAAAGATTTTAAACCTGAAAAAAAAATAAAAAGCACATTAATCCGTGTTGATGATGCGTATCAATCATTTGCTTCTTTGCTTGAGTTTTATAATCAGCAGAAATATGATAAAACCGGGATTGACAAACTTTCATTTGTTGCCGAGAGTGCTGAAATAGGATCTGATGTTTATATCGGCGCATTTGTTTATATAGATGAAAATGTAAAAATTGGAAATAGTGTAAAAATTTATCCCCAGGTTTATATCAGCGAAAATGTTGAAATAAAAGATAATACTGTTCTTTATTCCGGTGTGAAAATATACAGTAACTGCAAAATCGGAGCTAATTGTATATTACATAGTGGAGTTGTTGTAGGTAGTGATGGTTTTGGATTTGCACCTGAAGCAGACAAAAATTATAAAAAAGTCCCGCAGGTTGGTAATGTTATTATTGAAGATAATGTTGAAATAGGCTCAAATACTACTATTGACAGAGCTACATTAGGTTCTACAATAATCAGAAAAGGTGTGAAAATTGATAATTTAATCCAGATTGCTCATAACGTTGAGATTGGTGAAAATACGGTTATTGCTGCACAGACAGGAATTTCGGGCTCTACAAAAATTGGAAAAAACTGCCTGATTGGAGGACAGGTAGGAATTATTGGTCATTTAACTATTGCAGATGAAGTTAAAATAGCAGCACAATCCGGCATAGGTTCCAGCATAAAGACAAAAGGCGAAATCGTTCAAGGAACCCCTGCTTATAAATTTAAAAATTTTCAAAAATCTTATGTGGTTTTTCGGCAATTACCGGAAATAAGGAAAAAAATTATAGACATGGAAAAAGAAATTGAAGAATTAAATAGAAAAAAATGAAAACTTACAGAAAAGAACTCTGGTTTGAAACCGAAAAAAGAAGAGAACTAATAAATATTACCCATTTTATTGAAGAATGCCTATTAGAAAGCAAAATTAAAGAAGGTTTGTTGCTTTGTAATGCAATGCACATCACGGCAAGTGTTTTTATTAATGATGACGAATCAGGATTACATCAGGATTTTGAAACCTGGCTTGAAAAATTAGCACCGGAAAAACCATACTCACAATATAAGCATAATACTTTTGAAGATAATGCTGATGCTCACCTTAAAAGAACTATAATGGGCAGAGAAGTTATTGTTGCAATTACTGAAGGAAAATTAGATTTTGGCCCATGGGAACAGATTTTCTATGGCGAATTTGACGGAAAAAGAAAGAAAAGAGTATTAGTTAAAATTATAGGCGAATAGGTTATTAATTTTTTTTTAAATTTTTTTGTTTCTCATATTAATTATATTTTTGCAAAAAAAATTATTAATTAAAATTTTAAAAATTATGAAAAAAATTACATTTTTATTTACGATTGCTTTATGCTTTGGTGCAATAAGCCAGAGCTTTGCACAGGTAGATTCAATTCCTAACTTTGATTTTGAAAATTGGGAAGCTGCTGATATTGGTGAAAAACCAATAGCGTGGGATGTGTCCAATATAGATTATTCGCCTCTTGCAACATGGGAAACAATTACAAAAGATGCTACTGACCCGTATTCGGGTATTTATTGTGTTCGTATTGAAACTGTTATGGAAAATGTTTTTATGGTTGGCGATGTTACATTACCAGGCATCATCACACTTGGTAGTTTTGAAATAGATATTGCTACACAAAGTGGAAATATTATCGGCGGTATTCCATTTACTGCCCGTCCAACTATGCTAAAGGGCTATTATAAATATTCACCGGTTGGTATTGATAGCTGCTTAATTGGTATTGGTATGTCAAAATGGGATACTGTAACTAGTGAGCGCGATACAATTGGTTATGGCTATTTTAATTCAAAGGCTACTGTTCCTGGATGGACATTATTTGAAATTCCAATAGGATATGTTTCGCCAGATAATCCCGACAGTATGAATATTATTATTATGGCGTCTGATACAAGCATACTTGCTATTGGAAGCACACTTTGGATTGATAGTCTTTTCTTTGATTTTACAACCGAAATTAAAGATTTAACTAACAATCAATCAATTTCTGTTTATCCTAATCCGTCAACTGACGGAGTGTTTTCATTAGAAATTAATACCGGGAACTCTGGACAATTTACGAATTACGATTTAAAAATCTACAATGTATTAGGAAGTGAAATAATTAAATCAAAAATTTTAAATCGTAAATCTAAAATTAATATGTCATCTTATCCTAAAGGTATCTATTTCCTGAAAGTTTCTTCTGATAACAATAATTTTGTTAGAAAAATTGTTCTGAACTAACATTTTCTTTTTCATACTTTGAGGTATAATGATCGAAGTTTTTATAAATGTTTTGAGACCTCAAAGGTTTTGGGAACCTTTGAGGTTTTTATTATTTAATTAAAATTTTATTTCAACCGTGAAAAAATTTTTTAAAATTCTGTTTGTCGTTATTGTAGTAATATTGGCAATATTAATTTCTATTCCTTTTATTTTTAAAAATAAAATAATTGAAAAAACAAAACAGGAAATTAATAATAATTTGAATGCTAAAGTTGAATTTGGTGATTTTCACCTGTCAATTTTTAGAAGCTTTCCCGATCTGAACTTCAAAATAAATAATTTTATTATTACCGGGCTTAATGAATTTAATGATGATACTTTGCTCGCTCTTAATGCTCTTTCAACTGATATTGACCTGTTAAGCATATTTGGTGATGAAATTAAAATCAAGGCAATTATTTTAGACCAACCCCGCATATTAGCGAAGGTTTTAAAGGACGGGAAAGCTAACTGGGATATAATGATAGAAAGCGAAGAAGAAGCAGAAGCTGATACGATAATAAGTGAACCCACTGAATTTAAGCTATGCCTTAAAAAGTTTCTTATTAATAATGCTGAAATAATTTATGATGATAAAGAGCTTGATGTATATACCAGGTTGAGTAATTTTAACTTTAGCTTAAAAGGCGATTTAACCCAGGACTTTACAACACTATATACCACGTCAAATGCAGAGGCATTTACAGTTGTTTATGAGGGTATTAAATATATTAACAAAGCAAAGCTTGAAGCAATTGTAGATTTAGACGCTGATTTAGTTAACTCAAAGTATTCTTTTAAAGAAAATGTTTTTCGCCTGAATGAATTAGAGCTTGGCTTTGATGGTGCTATTGAAATGCCCCAGGATGATATAAATATGGATATTACTTTTAAAACCACAAAAACAGATTTTAAGACTCTTTTATCATTGATTCCCGCAATTTATATGAAGGATTTTGAAGATGTTAAAACAAGCGGAAAGCTTGCTTTAAACGGGTTTGCAAAAGGAACTTATAACGATAGCATACTACCTGCTTTTGATTTTACTCTTTTGGTTGAGAACGCTATGTTTAAATATCCTGATTTACCCGGGTCTGCTGACAATATTAATATTGATTTGAATATAAGAAATAGTGATGGTATTGAAGATAATACAATTATTGATTTAAAGCATTTCCATATTGAATTTGCTGATGCTCCTTTTGACGCTAAAATGTTAATCAAAACTCCGGTTAGCGACCCGCAAATTGATTGCTATGTAAAAGGAAAAATTGATTTAGCAGGTATGCATAATATTGTTCCATTAGAAGACACTGAGCTTGATGGTATGATTACTGCTGATGTTCAATTCAATGGCAGGCTTTCATCAATAGAAAATGAGAGATACGAAGATTTTCATGCTACAGGTCAGGCTAATATTGCTGATTTTACTTATAAAAGTGAAGACTTACCACAAGGTATGACTATTAAACAGGCTTCATTGCTCTTTTCTCCACAATTTCTTGAACTAATATCATTTGATTCAAAAATTGGCAGGAGTGATGTGTTTTTAAAAGGTAAAATTGAAAACTTTCTTGCATACACTTTCCGTGATGAATTGCTGAAAGGCAGTTTTAATCTTAGTTCAGAATTATTTGATGTAAATGAATTTTTAACAGAAGAAGAAACAACTGCCGGTGATGCTGATGTTGATGAAGATATTGAGCTGTCTGTTTATGAAGTCCCTGCTAATATTGATTTTACATTGAAGTCTGATTTCAAAAAAATCATTTATGATAAAATAGAAATTAATAATGTAAAAGGAAATATAGAAATAAAGAACTCAAAGGTTAATTTGAAAAACGTAAAAATGAATTTACTGCAAGGTTCAATGGTGATGGATGGAACTTATGATACCGGAGATATTACAAAACCTTCTGTTGATTTTGGTATGAAAATTTCAGATTTTGATATTTCCGAAACTTTTAAAGCATTTAATACAGTTCAAAAATTAGCACCTATTGCTGAAAATTGTGATGGAAAATTTTCATGCGATATGAAATTTAATAGCATTCTTAACAAGCAAATGGAACCCGAATTGAACACAATTAATAGTTCCGGAATATTGAAAACGAAGAATATAGTTATTACCGATTCCGATGTGTTCAACAAAATTGCTGATGCGTTAAAAATGGCTCAGTTTAAAAATATTAATCTTAAAAATATTGAAGTATTCTTTACAATTAAAGACGGAAAAATAACTTTAGAACCGTTTGAAACTAAGTTTGATAATTTGAAAGCTATGATTGGAGGCTCGCAAGGGATAGACCAATCTCTTGATTATATTATGAATTTTGAGATACCCCGTTCAGAGTTTGGCGGTAAAGCAAATGAAGTCCTGAATAATTTAGTATCAGAAACAGTCAATAAAGGTGTTGACGTTAAATTAGGTGAGATTGTAAATGTTAATGTTCTGATTGGTGGAACAGTTCCGGAACCTGTAATTAAGTTGAATTTACAGGAGCAGGCAAAAGATATATACGAAGATTTAAAAGCTCAAGTTAAGGATGAGGTTGACAAGCAAAAGCAGGAAGCTCTAAAAAAGGCGAAGGAACAGGCAGACAGAATAATAGCCGAAGCCGATGCAAAAGCTCAACAAATAATAAATGCAGCAGAAAAGACAGCAAAGCAGATAAAAGCTCTTGCAAAAAAATCTGCTGATAAAGTTAGAGCAGAAGCAAATACTAAAGCAGCTCAATTAATAAAAAAAGCCGGCAGTAATCCAATAGCTAAAAAAGCTGCAAAAATTGCTGCTGATAAATTAAAACAAGAAGCAGAAGTAAAAGCAAAGAAAATAGAAAGTGAAGCAGCAAAACAAGCAGATAATACAATTGCAACAGCACGAAAACAGGCTGACCAGATTAAAGCAAAAGCACGAGAAGACGCTGATAAATTATTATAGACCTACTACAGACTGTACAACGACTTTCCAAGTCGTTTTTTATCCGTCTGACCGCTTTGAGCGGTCTGACGGGTAGAACGGATAACCATATAACAATTAAAAATTAAAAAACAATGACTAATAATAAAAAAATAACCATAAAACCATTTAACAATATAGCCATATAACCATATAACAATTTAACCATTTAAGAATTAATTTTACAAATCAAGAATTAACAATAATATAACAATTTAACAATTTTTTTTACTTTTGCATTTTAACTTTATTAACTATTAAAATTAATTACTTATGAAAAACCTAAAAATTAAATTAATCGTTACACTTTTTTGTTCAATCCTAATATTGAACTCTAAAGTAACAAAAGCACAAGTAAGTGCTTCGGATTCTTTAGCTCTTGTTGCTCTTTACAACAGCACCGATGGTGCTAACTGGTCAAACAATACCAACTGGCTCACAGGCAATGTGCCAACCTGGTATGGTATTACTGTTACAGGTACTAATGTAACAGCAATTAATCTTGTTGGTAATAATTTAACAGGCACTATTCCTCCTGAATTAGGTAATCTTGCAAATTTGACACATTTGTATCTTTACAACAATCAACTAACAGGAACTATTCCTGCAGAATTAAGTAATCTTACTAATCTGCAATGGTTGTTTCTTAACAACAATCAGCTAACAGGAACTATTCCTGTAGAATTAGGTAATCTCACTAATTTGATGGAATTATACCTTTACAGTAATCATCTAACAGGAACAATACCTGTAGAGTTAGGTAATCTTACTAATCTGATGTGGTTTGCTCTTAATAACAATCAGCTAACAGGAACAATTCCTGTAGAACTGGGCAATCTCACTAATTTGTTGGAATTATATCTTAACACCAATGAACTAACAGGAACTATACCTGCAGAATTAAGTAATCTTACTAATCTGCAATGGTTGTATCTTAACAACAATCAGCTAACAGGAACAATACCTGTTGAATTAGGTAATCTTACTAATTTGCAATGGTTGTATCTTAACAACAATCAGCTAACAGGAACAATACCTGATACACTGGGTAGTCTTACTAATTTGCAACACTTGAGTCTTTACAGCAATCAACTAACAGGAACAATACCGGTAGAACTGGGTAATTTGTCTAACTTGGTATACTTGTGGCTTTACTACAATCAGCTAACAGGAACAATACCGGTAGAATTGGGTAGTCTTACTAATTTGCAAAGCCTGTATCTTAGTGGAAATCAACTAACAGGAACAATACCGGTGGTATTGGGTAGTCTTGTTAATTTGACAGTCTTGTATCTTAACAACAATCAGCTAACAGGAACAATACCTGATACGTTGGGGAATCTTACGAATTTACAATACTTGCATCTTAACAACAATCAGCTAACAGGAACAATACCGGTAGAATTGGGTAGTCTTACTAATTTGCTAAGACTGTATCTTCACACCAATCAACTATCAGGAACAATTCCTGTTGAACTTAGTAATCTTACGAATATACTAATCTTGCGTATTTACGATAATAATTTCACCGATTTACCTGATATTTCTTCACTTTCAGCACTGAATGAACTTGCAATAGAAAACAATAAATTCACCTTTGAAGATATTGAGCCCAATATAGGGGTACCAAGTTCAACTTTTACTTATTCGCCACAAGATAGTGTGCTTATTGCTTATGATACACTAATAAATACAGGTGATACCATTACACTTTCAGCATTAGTTGGCGGTGCTAATAATGTTTATCAATGGTATAAAGATGGCGATACTATTGTTGGAGCAACAAACAGCACATACACAATTGATTCTGCTGATATTTCCGACGAAGGAATTTATACCTGCGAAATTACAAATACACTTGCTACAGATTTAACTCTTTACCGCAGACCGGTTAATGTTCTTGTTAATCCTGTTGGTATAAGTGTGGCTTATGAAGGTTCAATCGAAATTAATATTTATCCTAATCCGAACAGGGGGATAATTACATTGTCAAATCCTGGTAACACCAATACTTATGAACTGAAAATAACAGACACACAAGGCAGAATGGTTTATTCTGATATTATAACATTAGAAAAAAATGCTCTTAAACAAATTGCTCTGCATAATTTGAGTAAAGGTATTTATTTCCTGAAAGTTCAGAGCGGTAAGTCTGTTGAGACGAGAAAAATAATTGTTCAGTAATCTTGCTTGTTTAACATCCAACAAACAGGTCAGCAAGCAAGTATGAAGCTAGAGATGACATCTCTCCCAGAGATGTCATCTCTTATAGTGATAATATAATTATTCTTTGCGTGCTTTGCGACTTTGCGAGAAATATTCACAGGGTAAATGTTGCAAGTTTTTCACCTGCAACCTTTAAATTCTCTTTTTTCCCAACATCCATCCATAAAGAGCCATCATGATTAAAAGCTACAATATTATTATTTTCGGCTAAACGTATGTAAACATCAATAATAGAAAAAACACCCTGTTCTGTTATTAATTCAAAAAGCAAAGGGTTTATTACTGAAATTCCGCAAAAAACCAAGGGGTTAAGATTAGTTTCAGTTCTGATATCCGGCGATTTCACAAGCTTTATTTTATTTCCTTTTATATTTTTCCAACCGCATAATTTGTTATTGTTGTCAAATAAAAGATAACGGGACGATTTTTTTTTTCTGACAGCAAGAGTTACCAATGCTTCAGATTGAATATGTGCTTCATAAAGTTGTTTTAAATTAATATCTGACAAAACATCAACATTATGAACCAAAAAAGGCATATTATCATTAAAAAACCATGAAGTTTTTTTTAAACCTCCGCCCGTATCCAGAAGCAAATCTGTTTCATTGGAAATAGCAATTTTTATATCAAAATTTTTTTTCTTGTTCAAAAAATCAATTATGCTTTCAGCAAAATGATGAACATTAATAATTATTTCATTGAAACCATAAGATTTTAGTCTTTTAATCACGATTTCAAGCAAAGGCACCTGATTAATTTCAACAAGTGCTTTAGGTTTACTATCTGTTATAGACCGCAGGCGTGTTCCTTTGCCTGCTGCCAAAATCATTGCTTTCATTATATTAAAAGTCGTAAATTAATTTGTAAAATTAAACTGATGATATTTATTAAAAGTTGTTAATATATTTGTAACATTGAACTGTTGATATTTTTTTTAAAAGTTGTTAATGTATTCGTAACATTAAACTGTTGATATTCTTTAAAAGTATTTAATAAATTGGTAAAATTAAACTGTTGATATACATAATAAACGTATTAAATGAATTCGTAAAATTAATCTATTGATATTAATTGATATTCATTGATATACTTTGATATTCGTTGATATTAATTGATATTTTATTGTATCGGAATTCCAATTTATCTTGTCTCTGGGTTTTTGGCTTTTGGCTCTGGTTTCTTGGCTCTGGGCTCAGGATTACAGCGCTCAGTACCCAGTACCCAGTACCCAGTATCCCTAAATCATTTCCAGTTCTCTATGGCGAAGAACAATCTCAACATTGAATTTCTCTCTTAAGTGTCTGGCAAGCATCTCGGCACAATAAACAGAACGGTGCAGTCCGCCTGTACAACCAAAACTTACCATCAGATTTGTAAATTGTCGTTGAAGATATTTCTCAACAGATTGGTCAACAATTGCATAAACATTGTTCAAAAAACTCTGCATTTCATCTTCTTTTATAAAAAATTCTATGACTTCAGGGTCTTTACCGGTAAGTTGTTTGTATTTTTCATACCTGTTAGGGTTATGAATAGCACGGCAATCAAACACAAAGCCCCCACCATTACCCGATTCATCAACAGGCATTCCTTTATTATAAGAAAAGCTATTGATACTTACTTTTAATAACATTAGCTAACTGTTTTTGTATTTTATAAATTCCTATGTTTATTTAAAAACGAGTTTTAAATAAAGACCGCTAAAGCGGGAAAAATGAGTTTTTACAATTTTGATGCAAATCGGCAGTTGGCAGTTGACAGTTGGCAAAAAGAACAAATTGCCAACTGCTTATTGCCAACTGCCAACTTGTCTGTTAATA
>SDBV01003586.1_pt1 | contig 22761 bp, 28 predicted proteins | sample 2277081 | NCBI WGS metagenome assembly SDBV01 (sample SAMN10402039, study PRJNA504765) | marine sediment metagenome | isolation source: marine sediment core GS10_PC15, 223 cmbsf | place: Arctic Ocean: Southern Knipovich Ridge | collected 2010 | reverse complement strand
TGGTGATATGCGTTGGACTGAACGGTTCCACGGAATTCCGATGCGGCGCTTAGATTCTTTGGCCGGTGACGAAGCTCGTGTCACTTAACGGTATATAAAGGAGAAATAGAAATGATTTTAGATGAACTTACAGAGTTTGCGGATGCCGTAAGTGTTGGTACGCCAAATAACACTACCGTTAATGTTGGTGATATTATTGACACTGGAACCGTTACTCGGGACATGGGCCAAGGCCACCCTGTTTATATGGTGATTACAGTTGATACGGCTGTCACTTCTGGCGGTGCTGCCACTGTAGCCTTCTTGCTAGTCAGTGATAGCACAACTACTATTGCTACGGATGGCACTGCCACTAGGCATTTGGAAAGCGACGCTATTCCTGTTGCCACTTTGGTAGCTGGCTATACGATGGTGATGCAGCTTCCTGCTGTTGCACCAGATTACGAGCGTTATCTTGCATTCCAGATTAGAGAAGTTGCAGGACAAGCCTTAACTGCCGGTAATGTTAATGCTTTCCTCACTGTTGACCCGACTGGTTGGACTTCCTATCCTGATGCTACTAACTAATGTTGTGGGAGAAGGTTGGCCTATTGGTCAACCTTTCCTTACATAAGGAGAAATGTAAATGAAAATCTTTAAGAAGTTAGCAGCGGTTGGAATGTTTGTAATGCTTGGTGTTATGCCATTCCAAGCTTCTGCTGAATTTGGTTTTATTGTTGATGCAGCCACGGTTGATGATGTCACTACCTCTGCCTGCACTACAGGACGTAATGGCTCTGTAGAGATGTTTGGTGGCGGTGTTGACATGGATCAGGTGTGGGATTTGCAGAGAGAAGTTGGGAGTAAGGGCAGTGGTATGTGGGAGAATATACCCTCTTTTACTGATGTCTTCCCTACGGCTCAAGGTGGAGCTGCTGTTGGCGGAACGACGCAGATTGCGCGTCACACCAGCGATGCTCCGGCTTGCTATCGTTTGCGTATGCTTACTGATGGTGGTGGAACTGCACAAATTCAGATTGTTACAATGAGAAGCAGTCCTACTCCTTCGTCCAGTACACCACGTAGTACACACGCCACCTATTTTGATGATTTTCATCGTGGCGTGTTAGGTATAGCTGCTTTAGGTCCAGAGGAGCTTGAGTTGATTAGTTTTGCTGGTGATGGTACGGGCGGTTCAGTTGTTGGTGTTGGCGAAGCCTCTCCTGAAGGTATTCTAACCTTTACGGGCGGTGACGATGGCGATGCTGAAGACACTCTTGAAGTGACAGGTATTGCTTCGACTGGTGGTCTCGTTAGTGCTGGACTGATTGTTGTTGAATATCGGAGCAGTGTTGAAGATATTACAGCAGGGGATTGGGTTTTAGGACTTACAGAAGATGTAAGTGCTAATGGCAGTGAAGATATGGAATATGATGTCAATACTAACGTAGTGACTGATTTCTCCACTGTTGACTCAAGTATAGCTTTTGCATTCTCTTCTGATGCTGTTAATCCAACGCTGTTGCAGGCTGTAAGTACAAATGCTACAGCGGTTGGTAATGCGGCTGATGAATATACTCTTGGCAATGCTCCTGTCGCTGCCACCTATCAAATCTTGCGCATTGAAATTGATACGAATGGAGATGCGTATTGGTATGTTAATGGTGCGTTAATGGGTGCAGAGCCTCTTGCTGTTGCCACTACGGCTACTTTGTTTCCGTATATGGCGGCAAGTAGTGCTGATGATTGTGGAGCTGGCTGTGGTGTAACTAAGGTGGATGTGGATTATGTTGTTTTGATTGTTCCGCGTCCGGCTGGTACATAATATATTTAGGGAAGGGGAAGTTTCCTTGCAAGGAAACTTCTCCCTCCTTTTCTAATGGAGAAAATAGAATGTTAGTGAAGTTGAAGCATAATTGGTTTGCTCCTTCAGAAAAGGAGGAATATGCCAAAGGATTAAATCTTTCTGTTTCAGGGCGTAGGTGGAGGAAAGGCGTAGTACATGAGATGCCTGAATATCTAAGAGACCATCTTCCGCCTGATAGTGAGGTGTTGGATAAGGTGCCTGAGAAGAAGAAAGAAAAGGTAGATTATAAAAGTGATGTCGAAGCTCGTGATTTGGCAAGGCTGGATAGTGATAGACATGCTGCTCTTCTTGAAGAGGCTGACAAGACTCGTGAGAGCTATAAGAAGCCTAAGAAGAAGGAGAAGGAATAATGGCATTAATCACTGGGTTACGAACACCTACTCCTGGTAATACATTTCATGTTATTTGGGAAACATTAACAGAGACAGATGATGTTGGACATCCTACTTCTATTCCTGGGGCTTCAGATCGTAGTATTCAAGTTAAGGGAACTGTTGGCGGAGCCACTGTTTTGATTGAAGGAAGTAACGTACTTGCTCCAACAGTAGATGGAGATTGGTTTACCTTACATGATGAGAATGGTGATCTTCTTTCATTCACTGCTGTTGACATAGGCCATGCTGTTTCTGAAAACACTCTTCATGTTCGTCCTCGCCTAACTGGCGGTGCTGGCACAGATGTAGATGTTCTTATGCTCTTTAGGAGTACAATGTAATGAATGCAGGACAATCTTCTCAGTTATGCAAAGGATTGGCGAAACAATATCGTGGGGTGTTGGCGTTAGCTGAAGCAATGGAAGAGATAGGTAATTTAGAAACTGCTCGTGATAAGGCATTATATAACACTAAAGAAGCTACTGATGCCCTCTCGAAAGTTAAATATGAAGTTGAGCAAAAAGAAGCTAATTTAAAGCGTATTAGAAATGAACTAAGAAGCATAGAACGTAATCATGCAAAGGCATCAGAAGAGAAGAGCAAGGAAATGTCAAAGATGGTAAAGGAAGCTTCTAATGAGGCTAAAGATATTGTAGGAAAGGCTAAAGAAAAGGCTTATTTAATATCTTCTGATATGCAAATTAGTCGTAGTGCTCATATAGAAGAGATGGAAATGTTGGATGTGGAGATTCAGAAGAAAGAAGAGCATCTTGATAAAATCAAGGCTTCTCTTGCTAAGATCAATGCCTCTTGGAAGGGATCAGAGTAGTAATGCTCGATATAGTCGTCTTGTTCATGCGGGTCACAAACGTGACGTGGCCCGTCGATGACATCGTTGATGTCTTTCCTATAGCGCAAGACCCTGGCGATGGAAATTGTCACCCCAAACACGCTGTTATGATTATACGGAATGTTCCCGTAGATAGTTTTGCCAAGGTCAAGAATCGTCTCAGAGAGGAAAATCTTCTCGATGACGACGACCCTCTAATCAGCCTGGATAGACGCCGCTGGTTCTTTAGGGTTGCCGATCTTACTGGTCCCCAACGTAATTCTCTAAGAAGGGAGAACGGCCCCCGCCGCTTAGATATACAATGGGCCGACATTAACTTTATTTGTATCAGGAAGCAGCAGGGCTTAGTGGACTCGCGCCCGATTGATGCTGTCACTGACTTAGCTGTGACTGATTGACATGGCCGATGTAGAACGTTTCGTAGATACGGCGTCTTCGGGAGGTGACGGCACTACCCGTAATCACTCGGGAGGAACGGCTGCCTATGCTTCTCTAGCGGCTTGGGACAGCGCCGAACAGACCGATCTCGTAACTGCCACTGACACGCACCGTGTCCGTTGTGCCGGATCAACGGCAGACGCTACTACCACGGTGTCTGGCTGGACATTTGATGCTAGTTTCTTTGTTACCATCCAGGGTGATGATGTTGGGAGCGATGGGTTCAATGACACCAATAAGGTTTGGAGCGCCAGCCATTATCGGATAGAGTCTTCTACTGCATTCCGGTCGTTGAGGATGGACGAAAACTTTTTAGTTGTCGATGGTATCCAAGTTCAAAATACGAAAAACAGTAGTAGCGCCAGTTGTATCGACGCTGATCGTGCCAACCTTACCATTAAACACTGTCGTATAACGTCAGCCGGAGTGACTAAGTCGGCTGGTATCTTTGGAAATACGGCTAGTGGTGCTGTGAGTCACGATATAATCAGTAATATTGTATTCGATATAGGCGGTCCCGGTATAAGATTAGGGTCGAACGGTAACGAGGCACGAACTTTTAATGCTTATAACAATACTGTTTTTGATTGTACTACGGGAATAGAACTCGCGACCGACGACGCCGATCTGACTTACAATGTCAAGAATAATGCTTTTTTCAATAACACTACAGACCTGACAGCAAGCCAGACCAGCAGCACCTACAATCACGATTGGAACGCTGGAGAGGATGCGCCGCCAACGGATGAGACGAATGGCGTAACCATCGGCACCCTGACGGACGCGATGACGACTCCCGGCGGCACGATGAAAGATCGTATTGTCCAGGTCAAGAATGATTCATCGACACTATTCAACGCATCGGAGATCACCAACGCCGACGATTCGCAGGTGCCGACCGTTGACATCGTGGGGAATACACGGAACTCAGGGGTGGGAGAGGACACTTCTATAGGGGCGTGGGCTAATATTGATGAAGCGGCTGTTGCTGCTGTGACTATTGGCCTCATTATGGCCCCTTACATTCCAACATAAGACTAATTTTTTATATTCTAAAACAGGAGAAGAAATATGTCACGATATAGTGCAGGCGCACGAACTACGGCAGGCACATCCTTGCAGCCGATGATGTCTATATGGTCGGCTGCTGCTTCAACGGGGACGCTCCGTGAGGTTGGTTGTTTCAATACGACGGCTACCGCAGTTGAGATTTTCCTCACTCGTTTGACAGCGGTAGGGACTGCGGGGGCGCTTTTAACTGAGTCACCATATAATCCGAAAGGGCAACTGCCCCTTTGTACGGTAAACACAACGCATAGTGGCAATGCCACGCTTGGAGATGATTTAGGTTATCGAGCGGTGCTTGGTGCGGCTATTGGTAGCGGTGTTATCTGGACCTTTGGAGACACTGGGATAATTATAGGATTGCCGGATGCTGTTGAACTTGTGACAAACGGTATCGGGATTATTCTTGAGACCGGCACCGGCCAGGTTTGCCAGACATACTTCGTTTGGGACGAATAAGAGCATAACATGAGTGCTCTTACACGGTATCCTGTTCCACAAGCCGGTGTAGCAGGAAAGGTAGGTAGTCCTCAACTGCATTTTCGGCTAACTCCCACGATTGTTCCAGACCCGGTTTTAGATTTTATGCGACCTATGCGTGGCTTGGAAGCGGCGAAGGCAGGGAGGGTAGATGATCCTCGATTGTATTTTCGGTTGGAAGCTGCTGTTGCTGCTGGTCGTATTTGGAATTTAATTGGCCCAAGTGGACTGCTTGGGCATGGTGGAGGCTTGATTAGATGAGCGTACCTGATTACCCTGTAGGGGTTACGTTAGATTTTAAATTCACCACTAGGCAGTTCACTACTGGTGCGCCTTTTGCCTTCGACTCTGGTGCTGTTGAAGTTTATGAAGATAATGACATTACACAGATTACTGTTGGAGATACGCTAACGCTAGAGTTTGATGGTGTTACCGGGCTGCACAATATTCGTATTGTAGCCACTGGTGGTAATGGCTTTGAGGCTGGTAAGTCTTATAGTATTGTAGTATCTGCTGGTACAGTAGATAGTGTATCAGTGGTTGGAGAGGTGATACAACAATTCACTCTTGACCGCTCTGCTGCTGCTGTTGATCTAGCGAACGGTACGGATGGGTTGGGAGCTATTAAGACAGAGACGGCGCTTATCGTAGCTGACACTAATGAGCTTCAGGGTGATGACATTCCCACACTTATCGCAGATGTCCCAACAGTCTCCGAGTTTAATGCTCGTACTCTTGTATCTGCATCATACTTTGATCCTGCTGCTGACACAGTAGCAACAGTAACAACCGTTACCAATCAGATTACAGCAGCTACAATGGCTGATGCAATTTGGGATGAGACCTTAGCGGGCCACGTTACAGCGGATACAGCGGGATTGTTATTGAATGATTGGCAAGACGGCGGGCGCTTAGATTTAATCCTAGACATTATTGCTGTTGATACAACCACTGATATTCCTGCACTTATTGCTACAGCACAATCCGATCTTGATACAATTACAGGTGCTGCTGGTGCTATCGTGGACAGTGGTGCTGCTACTGTTACAGTATTGTCTGATGCGGTGTGGGATGAGGATGCTACAGCGCACCAGACACAGGGCACGTTCGGACAGGCTATCGGTGATCCGGCTGCCGATGCTGATACAATCTATGGCTCTGTTGTGACAGGTGCCGCAGGGGCAAATATTGCAGTTGATATTATTGCGGTTAAGGCTGAGACTGCTTTGATTGTTGCGGATACGAATGAGCTACAGACAGATGATGTGCCCGGCCTCATTGCGGCGTTAAATGATCCTACTATTGCTGCAATTGCTGACGGTGTGTGGGACGAGACATTGGCGGGACATGTTACAGCGGATACATCTGGACTTCTGTTGAACGAATGGCAAAATGGTGGTAGGCTTGATCTTATACTGGATATTATAGCCGTAGACACTACCACTGATATTCCTGCGCTTATTGCTGCTGTTCAATCTGACACTGACGATATTCAGACGAGACTTCCTGGTGCCTTAGTAGGCGGACTTATGGATTCTAATGTTGGTGCAATCAGTGCCGATACGGTCGCGGCTGATAATTTAGAATTGTTCATTGAAGGCACTGCCTTGGGCACTCTCCCGCAGGTTGACACACAACAAATCAATGCTGCTAATGTTGTCGGAGACGGTAATGCTACACCTTGGGATGGAGCATAATGGCAGCAATTGGTGATGGCTGGGCGGCAGATGCCTGGGTTGAACCCGGTTGGGTTACAGGGGCATGGCTTGTAGGAGACCTTTTTCTTCGATTCTTACGGCCTTTTCGTGGCCTAGATGTTATTAAAGCAGGGGGAGGATTAGGTGATTCAAAAGTATTCTTTAATATACTGCCTCTTGCTGTTGAAGGTATAGGTGGTATTTATCCAAGAATAAGACGTAGACGAAGGCGATAGAATATGGCAATTGTTAGTGCAGTAAGAATAGGTAATATGGCGCTTTCTCATATTGGGGTGAGCAGTGTAATTGAGAGCCTGACAGAGAATGTTCCTGAGGCTAACCAAATCAACTTATGGTATGGGTTTAGCAGAGAACAAGCCTTAGAAATATTAGATTGGACCTTCGCTAGAAAGCGGCAAACATTAGCTCTTCATAGTGATGATGCTCCCGAGGATGTTTGGACTTTTCGTTACCAATATCCAGCCGATGCTATAAAAATAAGGAGCCTTGTAAACCCGGCTGGAAAACTCGCTGATGCCAGTCCTTTTGAAATAGAGATGAGCGATGATGGCAGTGAGAAAACAATCTTAACAAACATTGAGGATGCTGTAGCTGTTTACACTTTTAATACGCAATCTACATCCTTATTCTCTCCTATGTTTATTGAAGCTATCTCTTATCTCCTAGCCCACCATATATCTTTCCCCCTCACTGGTAGTCCAGAGATTAAAAAAGAAATGTTGCAAATATATATAGCTCTTGTAAGAGTTGCACAAACTTATAATGCTCTTGAAGGACAGGCTGATCCGCCTAGAGATGCTGAACATATTAGAGACAGGGCTTAAATGACTGAGGTTATACAGCCAAGCTTTAGCAGAGGAGAAATAGGCAGCAGCCTGTATGGCCGTGTTGACACTCGTGCCTACCAAACAGGGCTTAGGATTGCTAGGAACATGATAGTTCATCAGTTTGGTGGCATATCAAACCGTCCTGGCAGCCTGTTTATTGGACCTGTTAAAGACCATGCCAACGCTCCCCGTCTAATTGCTTTCCAGTTCAAGACTACTGATACACATATATTAGAGTTTGGAAATCTATATATGCGTGTCATTAGGAATGATGGACATGTTACAGAAGCGGCTGTCACCATCACTGATGCAACGCAAGCGTCGCCTGTTGTCATAACCGCTACTGCTCATGGATATAGCAATGATGATGAGGTGTTCGTTTCTGCTATTGTTGGCATGACAGAATTAAATGGACGAAGGTTTGTTGTAGCAAATAAGACTAATGATACATTTGAGCTTACAGATCAATTCACTGGAAGCAATATTGATGGAACTGGCTTCTCTCCATACACCAGCGGCGGCACTGCCGCCCGCATCTTCACCCTCACCACTCCTTATACACAAGCACAGCTTGCAGCATTGAAGTTTGTTCAAACAGCCGATGTTGTCACTATCGTTCACCCTTCTCATGCACCAGCCGAGCTTGCTCGTGTGTCTCTTTCTAATTGGACATTAACAGATATTACATTCCGTCCCACTATTGGATTTCCTGAAAGCATAGATGCTACAGGAGGAAGTGGCGTTGCAGGATCGTGGAAGGTGACAGCTATATCAGGTGATGGGCAGGAAGAAAGCCTCCCCGGTACGTCTGTTGACCCGGCTGCTGTGTCAATTACAGGGATAACACAAGCTGATCCTGCTGTTGTCACCGTTGCAAGTCATGGTTTTGATAACGGGGATATTGTAAATATAACTGGTATTGTTGGCATGACGGAATTGAATGATAGGCATTTCGTTATTGGTGGACAAACAGGAACGACGTTTCAATTGCTTAATGAAGATAGTACAGGGTTTACAGCTTGGTCTAGTGCGGGGACAGTAGCTGCTACATTTGTAGAACATACATTAGATAAAGATGTCACTATCACTTGGAATGCTGTAGCAGGTGCTAGTCGGTACAGGATATTTAAACTCAATCAAGGAATATTTGGGTTTATAGGTAGTACGGAAGCATTAAGTTTTCTTGATGATGATAAAGCCATTGAAGATTTAGATGACACTCCTCCACGTCTTGCCACCCCCTTTAGTGGAGCGGATAACCGTCCTAGCTCTGTTGGTTTCCATCAGCAACGTAGGCTTTTTGGCGGAAGTAACAACGATCCTGACACCACTAATTTCTCTGTTATTGGCAGCTTTAATAACTATTCCAAAAGTGTTCCTATTAAGGCTGATGATGCGTTTAGTACAACATTAACATCAAGAGAAGTTAATGAGATTAGGCATTATGTCTCAGTAGGAAATCTTCTTGTTTTTACAAGTGGGGCTGAATGGGCACTTTCTTCTGGCGGTGATCCAAGGTTTTCAATTGACACTGTTACACAAAACCCACAAAGCCAATGGGGAGCCAACTCTCTTCCTCCTTTGATTATCGGTAACACCGTTCTCTTTGGTCAAGAGGGAACAGATAGGGTGAGGGCTGTTAAATTCTCGTTAGAGATAGACGGTTACACCACTAATGACCTTTCGCTTTTAGTTCCACATATGTTTGATGGATTTAGCATGGTGGAATGGGCATTTACATCTAGCCCTGAACCAATCATTTATATCATAAGAGATGATGGGAAGGTGTTGACGCTCACGTTTAATGAAGAGCAAGAAGTGGTGGCTTGGGCAATTTGGGACACCGATGGAAAATATGAAAGTGTAGCAGCGATTCGTCCTTCTATCACTACCAACGATGAGGCTGCCTATTTTGTTGTTAAACGCATTATAGATGGAAACACAGTTAGGTATATTGAGCGTACTGATAACAGGTTTTTTACAGATGTTAGGGATGCCTTCTTTGTTGACAGTGGACTGACACATGATAATGCACAAGACATAACAGCCATCTCTCTCACCAACCCTGTTGTAATTACAATAGCTGCTCACGGCTATAGCAACGATGATGAGGTTGATATAAGCGGGATAGTGTGGACATTGGATGTTGATAGTGTTGGGAATGAGACACAGCCAGCACAGTTAAATAATGGACGTTTCACTGTCGCTAATGTTGCCACTAACACCTTCACCCTTACCAGCATAGAAGACGGAAGCAATATCAATGGTGAGGGGTTTAACGCCTATGTTGAAGAGGGGGAGGCAAGACTGGTGGTGAGCGACCTTTCCAATCTTCATCATCTTGTTAACACTGCTGTTGCTGTCTTAGCCGATGGTAATGTCATCTCTTCTCTTACTGTAACTGCTCTTGGTGGATTAACGCTTCCTCGTGGATTTAGTAGGATACATGTTGGGAAGGGGTATACATCTGATATAGAGACGCTCGATCCTGAGCCTGATGCGAAGAAAACAATACAAGGGAAAAGCCGTCTCATTCCTGTCGTCACTGTTAGGTTTGAAAACTCTCGTGGCCTGTTAATTGGTCCCGATAGTGGGCATTTAACAGAGATGAAACAAAGAGAATTTGAGCCTATTGGTGCGCCTACGGCGCTGTTGACAGGGGATAAAGAAATTAGAATTACGTCCGCTTGGAACAAGACCGGGCGAATTTTCCTTCGGCAGAAAGACCCCCTTCCTATGACTATTCTTGCCCTCATTCCTGATATGATTGTTACCTAATGACAATACATGAAGTGGTGAGGGTGGAGGAAGAACATATTATTGCTCTTTCTTCTTCTATGCAACAGGAAGATAGAGATAATGCTTGGGCAATAGGACATCTTTCTCCTGAACAAGCTATACGTCATTCTGTAGGAGCGTCTTTAAAGAGCGATACATGGCTTGCTGATGGAAAGGTGATGTTTATACGAGGAGTTAGCAAAGGAACATTCTTAAGCCCATATGCTTGTATGTGGCTGTTAGGGACGAGAGTAATACGTCAGTATCCAATAGCGTTTTTGAAAGATAGTAGGGAGTGGATGGAGAGAATGTTAAATGAACATAAACATGTAGTTAATTATGTTGATGAAAGAAATAAGCGTTCTCTTAAATGGTTGAAATGGCTCGGCTGCACTGTCCATCCCGCCGTTCCATTTGGGATAGAGGGGAGAATGTTTCATTGGGTGGAAAAAAGGAAAGAGGAAATAGATGGGCCAAGAAACTAATCAATTCTTTAAAGAGTTTGGTGCGCCTATCTCTATTGGCACCACTGCATTAGGTGGGATTCTTGGAGCTATTGGAAATGTTAGAGAAGGAAAAGCATTAAAAGAACAGGCCACTTTCCAAGCTGCTGTATTAAGAAACAATAAGCTCCTTACAGATATAAAAGCAAAACAGGTGCTGGAAGAAGGGGCAATAGCACGGCAACAAAGACAGTTACAAGTGGGACAGATTATTGGGGAACAACGTGCTTCATTTGCTGGACGTGGCGTGGTGGTGGACGAAGGCACAGCCTTCGATTTGTTGCTTGATGCTGTACGTATCGGAAAACTTGATGAGATTGCAATAACAACAAATGCCGACAGAGAGGCGCTCGCTCTTAAAATGCAAGGGGCAAACTTTGAGACACAGGCACAACTGACTGAAGCAAAAGGGAGAGCTGCCCAAGAAGCTGGATTGTTTGGGGCTGCTGGCACCCTTCTAGCTGCTGCTGGAAAGGTGGCGAGTAAGTGGAGCGTGTTTAGCAAGAGGAATGAGCCTTTGGCTTTGAGGACATCATAAATGCCTGTAGTTCCTAGAATAACAGAACGAACAGCTTTAGAGAAGGCAGGACCAATTGCTCTTCAGTCTCCTGATGTTCCTGCTGGAGCCTTTGGAGCCTCACAGGGACGTGCTATTGCCCGTCTTGGTGAACAGGTGGTGGGTATTAGTGATGACATTTTTAAAGCTTCCATTGCTCTCCAAGATGAAGACGATCAGAGAGAATTTAAAAAGCTTGATATAGAACTGTCCTCTTTCATTAGAACAGTGGGAATAGGTACTGAGGAAGAGGAAGGCTTTCTTGGGACCGAAGGGGAGAACACAATTCAAGCTTTCCCTAAAGCTCAAATTGCTATCCAAAACAAAAGAGCAGAACTTTTAGCTGGAGCGTCTAATAATCGTGTAAAGAATATGTTTGCTATTTCCTCTGAACAGCGAGTGGAGAAGAGTCTTTCTTCCTTTCTCACACATGTTACAAGAGAGCGCAAGAAAGCAAATAAGGCTACAAGTCTTTCAAGGATACAAGAGGCAATAGATGATGCCACCAGTGCTCCATTCGATAGAGATGTGTTAGAGCGGGCTCTTGTTATTGTAGAGGGAGAGGCTGCTACATTATTTAAAGACTTTTCACAAGATGTTATTGATAATGAAGTGGAGAAATCTGTCACCAACCTATTAGATAAGGTGATAACGGCTGCCTCTAGGCTTGATAATAGACAAGCTAGAAAAATATTCGATGACTTCTTTCTTAAGATTGATGGAGTGAGTAGGGCTGGTATTTCAGTAAGGTTGGAGGCCAGAGATAAGGAACTTTTACGTCTTAGAATTGAAGCAGAGAACAGGGCTGAAAAAGAACTTAAGGACAGGCAAGATGAGACGTTTGTTCGTGTCATTCTTGGGATAGCAAAAGACGAAGTGAGTGAAGATCTGGTATTTTTGCTTCTTGAAAAAGGGGGGCTTCGTCCCTTACAACATGCAAAAGCATTAAAGCTTCTAAGAGAAGATGATGTTATTTCTGATCCTGACACACTATTAGCTCTTGAAGTGGATGTGCGGTTGGGCAAAAAAACATTTGAAGATATAGAGGATGTAGAAAACATATCAAATAAGGATAAGAGGACACTGATTGCTCTAGTTGATACAGTGGAAAGACGTGGTGGGATTTTAGCCAGGGATGATATAAAGAGACATCTAAATGATATTTCACAACGAATTGGTGGAGAGAGGGGGCCATTTGCAATTCTTAATCCTGGTGCAACATCTCGTGTTCGTAATGCTATAGTGGAGTTTGAAACGAGAGTACTAGGAGGCGAAGACCCGCAAGCTGTGCGTGACAGTGTTATTGATGCGTTTGTGGATAGTGATGCAAAATCAATATTACAAGGGTTAGCACGTCCACCGTTCCTTAAGCTTGGAAGAGGAAGAGGGAGTAGGGAAGAAAAACTGGAAGATGTAGAACAAGCCACAAAAGAATTAGCACGAAATAGAGAGAATATGTCTGAAGATGAATATGAGCGATCCCTTGATAGAATGGATAAGTGGAAGACAGAAGTTGAGAAGTTGGTGAAATAATGGCATTACATGAACATCCAGTTCCACTTCCTGAAGAGATAAATCAGCCCGAAGAAGATGATCTTAGTGCATCCTTTGCTTCTTCTATTAGCCAAGAAAGAATGGAGCGTTTGATAAGAGAGGCTGATGCTCTAATGCAAGAAGACACTACATTAGAAGAAAAGAAAGAAGAGGCTGATGAAGACGATCCTTTAGGTGTTAGATTGATGGAAGGAGCAGGGGCTTTTGTAAAAGATGTTACCAAAGGTGTTATTATTGAGGGTATCCCACAGACAGTTGGTGGCGCTATAGATGCAACTCAAAACACTGTTCAAGCTGTTGACCATTTGGCTGAATGGCTTAATGAAACATTTATTCCAGGTGAGGGTTTAGATGCCTTTTCAAAAAGAATACTGGCGGATTTTCCTGGGGAGCCAGCAGAAGGGGAAGAGCCAGGAGAGATAGAACTGCCTACAGTTGGACCTGCTACCACAATAACAGGCGGCATTGTTAGAAGCTTCGCACAGTTCTTCACTGGATGGCTACCGATGATGAGAGCTGTACGTGTTCTTAATGGAGGCCGTAAGACCACTTCTATTACAGGGCAAATAGCACAGATTGAGGTGAGTGGTGCGGCTGCTGCTGCTCTTGTCTTTGATCCTCACGAAGAAAGGCTCTCTAATCTAATACAAAGTATGCCTATGTTGCAAAACCCTGTCACTGAATATCTAGCGACTGAGCCTGGAGATACAGAGCTGGATGGACGGTTTAAGAATGCCTTAGAGGGGCTTGGATTTGGTATATTTGCTGAAGGAATGCTTAGGAGCCTTAGAGCTATTAAGTTTAATAGAGCTGATAAGGGTGTTAAGTTTGATGAGGCTATTTCTCTGAATGATGAAGTGTTTAAACAGAAGATTAGAGATGGGCTTGGTGGTGATAAAGATACAGGATTTATAAGTGATGAAATAGCTGAAGCTTTTCAAAGAGGCGATATTGCTTCTGGTGCTGTTCCTTTCCAAATGAATTGGGCACAATTTACTAGTTCTAAGAATGTTGCTGAAGCGTTAGAAAGAACAGCTCGTCTTCTTGTTGGACAAATAGATGAAGCTAGACGTGGTGTTATTACAGATGAGGCGCTACGTGCATTAGCCCGTAAGCTTAATTTAAGTCCACAAGAACTTCTAAATAGGAAAGCTGGACAAGCTTTTAATGCAGAAGAAATGTTAGCTGCTAAAGCTATATTAGATGCATCAACAGTTAATGTCATTCGTCTCTCCACCATTGCTAAAGACAGCACAGATATAGCTGACATATTCATCTTTAAGAAGATGATGAATATACATGGGGCGTTGCAGATGCAGTTTCAGGGGGCTGCCTCTGAAGCAGGACGGGCACTAAGAGCTTTACAAATCCCCACTGGAAGCAGCCAGAAACGCATTGCTGAACTGAATGCTATGTTAATGCAAGATGGTGGTCCCGATCAGGTGAGAAGGATAGCCAATCTCGTTGATGGCCTTGATGACCCGGCCAAGCTTGATAAAGCAATTAAAGGAAGCTTTGGTAAAAGAGCTATTGATATGGTGATTGAGCTTTGGTACAGCTCGTTGTTATCTGGTCCTCAGACCCATGCTGTTAACATTACCACGTCTGGTGCTAACATGCTATGGCAAATTGCTGAACGCTCCTTAGCTGCTAGAATTAATCTTTTACGTGGCAGTACAGATGGTGTTGTAATTGGTGAAGCTAAGGATATGATTTACGCCATACCCAAATCTTTTGCTAACGCTATTCGAGCTGCTGGCCGTACCCTTAAGACAGGCGAGAGTACGTCCATTTTACAGAAGCCAGAACGTCGCACTCAAAAAGCCATTACTGCTAGTAATTTTGGGTTGGACGGAGTGGAGGGAAGTCTTGGAAGGTATGTAAGACGGTTTGTTGATGGAGTGGGGGAGTTTGTCCGGTTTCCCACCACAGCTCTTATTGTAGAAGACGAATTCTTTAGGACGTTTGGACGGAATATGACTGTTGCTTCATTGTCTAGGCGGATTGCCACTAGAGAAGGGTTGGAAGGACGAGCATTGGCTACACGTATGGTGGAAATTGAAAACAACCCTACTAAATTTATGCTAGAAGAAGCCACTGATTTCTCTGAGCGTCTCACTTTTACACAAGAGCTTGGCGTTACAGGCAAGGGTTTTCAACAAGCAACAAATCAACATCCAATATTGAAATTCATTGTTCCATTCATTCGCACTCCCATCAATCTTATAAAGTTTGCTGGAAGCCGAAGCCCTCTTGGGTTGCTTTCTGCTGACATAAGAGGGGCTATTGCGGGGGGCGGAGCTAGAGGAGACCTTGCATTAGCACGGATGGCTATGGGAAGCGGTCTTGCTATGGTGATGGTGGATATGGCGTTGAAAGGAAGAGTTACGGGTGCTGGTCCTTCTGATCCAGGGCTTGCACGAACATGGCGCAGAACCCGTCCTCCTTTTAGTATCAAAGTTGGTGACACTTGGTTTAGTTATAATCGTACCGATCCGTTTGGATTGATAATGGGTGCAGCAGCTAGTTATGCTGAAGTGTTTGGTGTTCATACTGTAGAGGAGAATGGAAAGTTTATTGCTGCTATAGCTCTTGCGGCATCTAAGAGCGTATTCAATAAGACATGGATGCGTGGTCCTGCTGAATTCTTAGACGCTGTTACACAGCCTGATAAGTTTGGTGAGAGATATATTGAACAGAACATTGGATCATTCCTCGTTCCTACCCTTGCTGCCCAAACCGCTAGAGTTATTGATCCGGTATGGAGACAGGTTAATGACGTAAGTGATGCTATCAGGGCTCGTACACCGGGCTATTCTTCCTCCCTTCTTCCAATGGTAAATTTGTGGGGGCAAGACATTCTTTTAGAAGGAGGGCTAGGCCCAGATATTGTTTCTCCAATATATAAGTTTGGACAGAAGGAACGTCCTATTGATGATTACATGTTTGAGAATAAGGTTAATGTGGATAAGCCTTCAAAGATACAATTTGATATAGAGCTTACGCCTAGTGAACTGACACGTTTCACCAAGCTTGCGGGTAATGAATTTAAGATTAATGGTGAAGGTGCATACGACACCCTCAATTCTATTATGGCAGGAAAACATGCTCTTTCAGGGGTGTGGGCAGCAGGGAGTGATGGAGAAGAAGGAAGCAGGGCTCTTATAATTAGAAAAGTTATAGAAACTTTTAGAGGCGCTGCTAGAGAAGAAATTCTTCGAGAGAATGATGAGTTAAGGCAGAGAAGAGACAGTAGAATAAGGGACAAACAAGATGCTCTCTTGGGTATTGACATTGGTATTGGCGAGTAGTATGCCCACCATAGCCATTCCTGATATTAAAGATGAAAGCAAAATAATATTAGCGAAGCACGAACGCACTGTCACCACTGAGAAAGAGGGACAGCATTTTGTAGAGAGCAGCGTAGAGCCAGGAAAGATTTTGGAAGGGCCATTTGATACTGCTAGGGAAGCTCTAATACGTAGCAAGGTAAGAAGTGTAGAGCATGGGGTGAAAGATATTGGTGGACTGAAGAATGTAATTCGTTTTAATGAAGGTGTAAGGCATAGCGTTTATTTAGACATACTTGGTAAGCTTAATATTGGTGTAGGATTTAATCTTAATCGTAGTGATCTTGTCGATAAGTTTGAACAAGCTGGTATAGATGTGGCAGAGGTGTTAGTTAATCATGTTCCTCTTTCTTCTATACAAATAGATATGCTATTTGATCTTTCCTTAACAGATGCATTAAATGATATAAGAGATGTGATAAAAGATTTTGATAATTTGTCTAGTGACAGACAAATCGCTCTTGTTGATATGATGTTTCAGTTAGGGAAAAACAGATTTAAGAAATTTAAAAGAATGATAGGGCATGTCAATAATAAGAACTGGCCTAAAGCGGCTGAACAGCTTTTAGACAGTAGGTTAGCTCTTAAGCAAACACCCGATAGAGCACATAGGAATGCAGAAAGAATGGTCGGTGTTCAATTGAAGCGTAAAATCTCTGAGCCCTTCTTCAATCCTGTAGACCCGGAAACTGGTGAAGAACTGTTCGAGCAAGATGTGCCTATCATTGCTCCACGACAAGGGTTTGTTGATATAGAGCCCATTCCATCTCCTAAGCTGCAACAAAAATTTGATGAAGACCTTCTTCAACGTCTTGATGGCCTACCATTAGGAGACCTTGGAGGTATTGCTTTGAATATGGATATAATAACAGAAGCTGGCCTAGAGGTCATTTCACGCAAAGACCTGATTAAGATAATATTTGGCGGTCTCACTCTCGCTGCTCCATCGAAGGGAATATAATATGACTATTACTGTTGCCAATGACAAAGTTGTAGCAAATGGAAACGGAACAGCAGATACGTTTTCCTTCTCCCCCATTGTAATCTTCACCACTATCGTCTCTCCTGATACAGTGTTTGATCTGGAGGTGACGACAAGAGATAGTAATGGAGTGGAAACGCTTCGCTCGGAAGGAACAGGTGCTACAGCATATGCTGTTGTCCTCACCAGTACGACAGATACATTAAGCAGCGGCTCTATCCGCTATCCTGAAGCTGGGGGGACAAAGCTTATTACAGGAGAGAGTGTAACAATCAGACGGAAAGTTAGCTTGCTGCAACAGAACGACCTTGAGAATCAAGGGGGGTATTTCCCTGATATTCAAGAGGATGCGTTTGACCGAGCTATGATGGTGGCTATTCAACAGCAAGAGGAATTAGGTAGGGCATTAACAATGCCAGTCGGGACGCTTTCTGCATTTAGCAACATCCTTCCCCCTGTAGTGACAGGCTCTCGCTACCTTAGAACAAATTCTGGGCTGACAGCTTGGGAGCTTGTTGAGCTTAATTCAACAGGAACCGCTGTTGCATCTGATACTGTCCCACAAGGGGTCGCATTGTTAACAGCTTCAGCCGGAACAGGCGTTGATTATTCACGAGAAGATCATGCTCATCTTGTAGATGCATATATTAAATTCAGTGCGGATGTACATAACGCATTGAATTTCACTTAAACATAAAGGAGACAGCATATGGCTGCATCACCTATTTTTGTTGGAACATGGAGGGTTGAGAACACCACCCTCATAGCAGCTCATGGTACAGGGCTGGCTCTTGTTGGCTGGACGGCTGGCAGCAGTGGTAGTAGGGTACATGGCATCAGTGTAGCTAATACGGATGCTGGCGCTAATACGATGGTGAGTTATTACGCTAAACGTATGACTTTAGAAAGTGCCATGACTGTAGGAGCGTTTGTAGACGGCGGAGGTGGGAGCGACACAATCACTCGTACTGGCGGCTCCTTCATCACTGACGGTTGGCTTGTAGGAGATAGGCTGTTGGTCAGTAGTCCCACTACGTTAGCTAATTCTTTCTTCATCACCCTTACAGGGGTGGCTGCTCTTACATTAACATTCGCAACCGCTACGGTTGACACTGCTGAGAACCTACCTACTGGCTCAGTAATATGGAAGCTCTCTCAGCTTCATCTTACAACACTTGCTATTAATGCAGGTAATGCGGCATCTACCGATGCCTTAGATATGCTCATCACTGATTGGCCTATTGCTGATGTAACACCTGATCGTTACATCATTCTTGAAGCTAATGATGCTCTTGCGTTTAATGTTGGAACAGCAGTTGGTGCTGCTCCTGATAGGGTGGACATTGCGGTATTTGGTGGAGACTACTAATGTCTGGGATTGTTAATCAGCCCGCCTTGGTGGACCTTTCGCGTCCCTTTCGTGGAGGTGGGGTTGCGAGTGAAACTAACAAAGGTGGTGTTGAGCTTGCCACTCAGGCTGAAGTTGACACTGGAACGGACACCTCTCGTGTTATAACACCAGCCACATTAGCAGCAGTCGGGAAGATTGCTATTCCGATTAGTGTGTCAGCTATGACGCCAACAGTAAGTGCTGGTTGTTCAGCGTTAACATTGGTAGAAACTACAGCTAATCGTCCAGACCTAGTTGTGAGAGATTTTAGCACCGCCGCTGATGAGCACTGTCAGTTTGGTTTTCGTGCTCCTGTCTCTTGGAACGAAGGCACTGTTACCTTCATCCCTCTCTGGACACATGCTGGCGGCCAAACTGGTGGACTAGATGGAGTTGCTTGGTTCCTGCAAGGCGTGGCGGTAACGGATGACGACACTGCCGATCAGGCATACGGCACCTTGCAATATTCCAAGGACGACCAAGCCACAGCTGAAGATGTTTACCATGGGCCAGAGAGCAGTGCCATCACACTAGCCGCTACCCCCGTGGCCAATGACTACCTATTTTTTAGGCTAGGCAGAGACATTTCAGAAAGTGAGGATGATCTCGACATCGACGCCCGCCTTCTTGGCATCACTTTGTTTATGACTTTTGAAGCGAAGAACGATGCGTAGATTTTTTGGTCTTGGAGGAGACGGGAGAGAATATCGTGCCAATGCTGTTCAGTTCGATGGGTCTAATGATTATCTTACTCGCGGAGCTGAATTGACTGGAATTGCGGACGGAAAAGCAGGCACATTATCTGTATGGCTTGACTTCACGGGGGGAGATGCGGCTAACCAACATTTTTTAAGCAACGGAACAACGAATGTAGCTTTGTTAGCAAGCCGTCTTTCTACTAATAAATTCCGTGTATTTGCACGGAATTCTGCTGATACAATCATTTTACAAATAGATGGAGATACCGCTTTTACAGCCGCTTCGGGGTGGATACATTTCTTGTGTGCGTGGAATCTTGCTACGCCAGTGGCACGTATGTTTATAAATGATGTTAATGATGAAGCAGCAGGCGCAACTGAAACAGATGACACCATCGACTATGTGGACACGGGAGAATGGTCATTTGGAGCCCTAACAGACGGCACTGTCAAAATAGACGCTGACGTGGCCGACTTCTGGTTCGACGATTCCTTTATTGATATTAGTACTGAGGCTAATCGTCGCTTGTTTATCAGCCCCAACCTCAAGCCGGTTAATTTAGGTGAAACAGGACAGCTTCCTACGGGATCGTCACCTCTGGTATTTCTATCTGGTGCCACTACAGGCTGGGAAAGCAACCTTGGCACAGGCGGAGGTTTTACCGAGAATGGTGCGTTAACAGACGGCAGCAGCAGCCCAAGCGACTAGGAGAAGGATATGCTATTTGGACTATTAAAACTAGGCGTCTTCACAGGAGAGGTAAAAGACTTTAGCCCCAGCGACGCCCACGACCCTAACCCTGCTAAGAATCTGGAGTGGCGTCCCTTCCGGCGCTCCCCCAATCCAGCCTTTGATCCCACAACTGAAAAGCTTGGCCCTGAAATTATTACAGTTGAGCCAACAGAGATAGTGGTGTCTCGTGCAATAGTATTGCTAACACAGCCAGAGCTAGATGGGATTGATAAGAGCAAGATCGTCGGTGCTATGTTAGACCTTGGATTCATCGTAATCAAATTGGTGGACAAGCTTATTGCTAAGAATTTAATTGTTGCCGCTAACTCTGACACCGAGACCAAGCAGGAATATCTCGACCTTAAAACATTAGTGGATAAGCTGAGGCCATAATGTTAAAAGAAATAGAACAAAACTATGGAGCGGCTATGACCTACACAGCCTCCGCTGCTAATGCAGGAGTGGGGATGTGGGCAGCGGAGCATTGGTTTTTGATTCTCTCTGCTATTGCTCTCCTCATTCGGATAGGGATTGACCTTCCTAAGCTGATTAGGGTGTGGAAGGACAGAAACAGGCCCTAGCGGTGAGGCTGTAGCTACTGTCTCTCTCCCCCTAAGCTATAGCCCTAGCCCAGACATAGAGAAAGCTCTGTAGCCTCACCATATGAGCTTACAGAGCACAATAGAAAAGGGACACTGGAAATGTGTCCCTTTAATTTTATTGTTTACAATAACAAGCACGGACTAGGGGGTAACGTCCTTTCTTCCCCCTAGCGGATTCCTCCTGATTGACGAAATCACCGCGCACCTCAATTTTTATTGTTTGAGCTAGCCCCTCCTATCCGGCCACTTGAGAGGGACAATAGGCGGTCGCATTCCAAAACCGGACCTACTTAGGTCTTGGCTTCCTCTTAATGGGAGGCCCATGTTTCTTCATCTGCTTCTCATTCATTCGTTTCTCCTTCTAATTGTTTAAGACGTTTGGCTGCTTTCACGATGAGAAGGTCAGGACGTTGCTCTTCATGGAACTCTATAAGCTCGTCCATCTTAAGCCGCCAAGAGAGGTAGTTTCCTTCTTGCCTTTCCTCTCTTGCTTGGCTTAAAATTCCCGATGTTATTTCTTGTATGAAATCTGTCTTCTGCATACGCCACCTAAGACGAGCTTCCACATTCTCATTCGACCTACTAAGAAGGGCCTGTCCATATATGCCCCCAGCAGCTCCAGCTATAGGGCCAATAAGTTCACAAGCAGGTAGGAAGAGGAGAAGAGAAAACAATGCTGGTTTAAGCAGGGACATCTGGCTCATCCTCCACTGCCTTCAGCTCCACCACCTCGCCCTCTTTCTTCTCGTAATCAAACACTCTGCTGTCAAGGCGAGTCTCTAACATCTCAATAATTCTCTTCTGTCCCGCTGTTGTGTTCGGATCAATTCCAAATTTCTTAAGAGCATCAGGTACAGAGTCAATTACATATTTAAATGCTGCCCCCACCACTTCATTCCTCACCCTTATAGGTGGGTTGTCTTTATATACAGTCCTTGCCCTATTCACAGCAAACAATACGCTCTGTCCCAGAGCCTCTTGCAACACTTCTCTATGCCTAAACTCAAGCTCCAACTTAAACCTATCATTAAGCTTCTTTCCCACCACTGTCACCACTGCTGTCACTATCACGCCTAACAGCGGCAAGAGATAGTCAAGGAAAGGAACAATATCAACTTCCATGATTATAATCCTCATTAACTTTTTCAATCTCGTGTAACATACCCATTGTATTAAACATCACTCCACATAGGGAGTCTGTTAGTTTTGCTTCTGTATACCAACCTCTATGTGTAAGCCACACATCCATAAAATGTCTCAACATGCTTTTCATATATGACGATGGGGGCATTCCTTTTTGCCAGTTATCCCCATCACGCATTGTTCCATCCTCCAAATACCGATGCTTATGTAGGTATTCTGCATACTTTTTTAAAACAAGGGGAGAGAGGAATGCTTCATAGTCTAGCTTCCCTTCATCAGAATTACGGTTGGCTCCGCTGTCAAACGTCCGTGTCATATACGTCTCCGTTTGTTATAATTTTACCTTCTTCATATGGACTAACAATACGCCTATAGAATTCCAGCTTTGCTCCTTCTAAGGCTCCAAGACAATCATTAATAGATTGATAATTTAATCTCCTTCCCTCTCGGTAAAATAAATATTCTACTATTAAAGTAGTTATTGCAAAATTTAATTCTCCTGCATTATCTGGTCCCTTAAGGAGATCGTATACACGTACACGATCTTCTTTTTTAATATAAGGCATATTATTTCCATTCCATATAAAGAATAGGCTTACTGTCTTCTCTAAACTTTTTAATCTCTTCCTTAATACCCTTACTGTTATTCCATCCATCCATCTTAATGACAATCAAACCAACAGCAGCCTCCATCAATGGCATGTCAGCAGGCAACCAGATTGTATGGTCAAGGGGATCAAGCTTTCCATGTATAGCTATCGGATGTGTATGTGCAATAGGACAGTAAACTCTCACCCCACACTTAATCAGGCTTGCTGTTGCCTTAGCCTCTTCTTCAAAAGCTGCTTCAATTCCCTTGTCATACTTACTATAC
>SDBV01003585.1_pt1 | contig 22763 bp, 20 predicted proteins | sample 2277081 | NCBI WGS metagenome assembly SDBV01 (sample SAMN10402039, study PRJNA504765) | marine sediment metagenome | isolation source: marine sediment core GS10_PC15, 223 cmbsf | place: Arctic Ocean: Southern Knipovich Ridge | collected 2010 | reverse complement strand
GTTACTGCCTACAATAACATTATGGTTATACAAGCTGGTGGACATGGGATACTAATTAGTGCGGGTACGCTGGCCTATAACGACTACAACTGCATCATCGACATTAATGGCAATCCATTGGCCGTCCCTGTCGATTCGGATTATTCCGGCGGAATGAAGCCGGTACTGGGCGGACACTCAATTCAAGTTGACCCACGGTTTGTAAATGTTTCTGCTGGTGACTTTCGGGTGAGGAATGCAGCGGTGCTTCGAGGCGGCAGGCCGGGGGCGGGTGGCAGGGCTGCGGTGATTGGGGCTGGGAGTCGTCAGCGGCGGTTCGTTGGGCGGTCGCGAATGATGTGTCCAGGACGAATGGGAATCATGCGATAACTATGGGGTGACTGTTTTCATTTCAATTTGCGGGGGTATGTTGAGAGATGGCAAATACGGCGATAGATATAGCATTTTATGCTGCAAAGGACGGCGCGGCGGTGACGGGTGCAGCGGGACAGATGGAGTTCAAGAGCCTTCGGACCCTCGGCGGGACGGACAAAAGTGCGGGCGCTCCGGGGATAAGTGAGATTGGCGGAGGATGGTACAGGTTCCCTGTCGCCTATGGCGTTGCGCCTTTTGACGAGGGCGACCTCGTCGGGGTGATCGATGCGGACAAGAACGGTGTCAACGGCTTGATTGACGCGGACAGATATATTCCCGTGGAGGTCAGGCTGGACTTTTACGGGTTGAGCCGATTGGTCAACGAGATGAGCCAGGACAAGATTACGGGCGACATGGTCATCAAGGACAGTGCTGGCCAGGCGATCCTGACGCTTGGAATAACAGACGGGACGGCGACGGTGGAGAGGGTGCCGCAATAGTGTTTCGTGTGTTTTTGGAAAACGCACAACATCGATTTTGAATCTTACATGAAGCTGGGCGAATAAGATATGGATAGCAAATTCTTTGACGGTTTGTGCCAGGGTGACAGTGCCAACGGCGTCAAGCTTTGTATGGGGCTTACGGAGGGTGATTTCTGGGGGCGAGCGAGCGGCTGCCAGGTCTTGTACCGCGGCGATGACGAGAACAATGTGGACCTCGGACGAATCGTCACGGTCGATGATATCGACAGGCAGCAGATTACGGTTCCGTCGATTGAGGAACACCTGGCCGATTCGCGGTATCTGTATGTCCTGAGGTGCGTCAACGGCTGCGGCGATGAAGAAAGAAGCATGACGGCGGCGGTGCGTGTGGTGTTCAATGCGCTTGGCAAGATGGCGTATGCCGGATGTAATAATGTATCCGGTGTTTCGGCGGCGATCCGCGAAGGTTCGACGTGCGAATTGTTGTGGTATTATTGCCCACTGAACCAGGGGGATGAGCCGGCGTGCTTTAATGTTTACTCCGACCAGGGACAGGGCGAAATCGATTTTGGCACGGCGTTGGCATCTGTCGATTATGCTGGGACTGGGTTTTATTCGTACATGGTTTCGCTGCCGGGGGTGGGGCGGTATCTGCTGAGCGTGCGTGTAACGGGCAAAGATGGACAGGAACAGGACGTAAGTGAGGTGATTGTGGTTGAGGTGCACACAGCAGAGACTGGCGGGGTCGAACTACTTGGCGCAGAAGCAGTGTAACAGCTTTGCGTCTTCTGGATTCTATTTTTGACTGGCTGTGGCTTCGGCTGGCGGCGTCAGTAAAAATTGAGTTACCATAGAGGGAGTGCGTGATGTCAAATGCGGCTGAGTTTTCACGGGTGGTGGATATTCCGATGGCGGTGCCCGCGGGAAGGGCAGTCGTTTTTCTGGATGGACGTCCGTGCGACTTTCTCGAAGTGATCGAGATCGTTCGCGGTGGGTATCCGGAGTTCGGATGGAGCCTGCTGAGGTATAATCCGTCCCTGAGTCGAGGTTCGCAGGCGGTGCAGGAAGATTGGATGGACAAAGCGAAAGCGTCGATGGGGAGGACTGTCAGTGTCTGTCGGTTTTATGACGGGGGTGTCGGCGTTTGTCGTGTAGCGAAGTTGAAATTGTTTGAGGGGATGGTCGAACGAATCGAACGACACATTGATGACGAAGGTGAAAAAGTTGAAATCGTCGCCAGGGACGCGGCGGCCAGGCTGGACAGAATAACGGTGTATGGCAGACGTGTTGTCGGAGGGGGGCAGAGCGTACATCTGGCTGGGGCGGAGACGGTCTTTAACGAAGACAACAGTCCCAACGCGTCAGGGAATCCGGCAGAGCATCGTGGGCGAACGTACAGGATGTTTGCGGCGGACGAAAGAGAAGGCGTGTACTGGAACTGCGCCGAGGCGGCGGGGTATCTGCTTGGTGAATATGTTGTTGGCGAGATGCCGGGTTGGCCGAGTGGCGAAGAGCTTGGGGCGTTGATGGGGGATGTCGTCCTGGAAGAGCTTGACGTGGAGGGCAAGAGCCTGCTCGATGCGCTGAGGGCGGTGTGTGGGCAGGCGAGTGTTGAGTTTATGTTTGTGCCAGCGGAGGCTGGTGAGGGTGCCGTTGAGCGGATTGTGTTTTATCGGTTTGGTCAGGGGCGGGTCGTGGAGTTGGACTGTCAGCCGGAAGGGGAGGCGTTCGGGCTTGCGGCGACGAATGTGGTGAGTATCAGGGGTGAGCAGGATGTTTGGCCGGTGACGCATCGGTTTGTCGGCAAGGGTGCGGCCAGGCAGTTTGAGGGGACGTTCGACCTGGTCAAGGCATGGAAGCTGGCGGGTGAAGGGAAGACGCGGACAGAATATTCGCCGAGTACCAGTGGTGATTTTGATTCTGTGCGTGACGTATATCGCAGGTGGTGCCTGAACGAGGCGGGGGATTATACAGGGTCTCCGTACGAACGGGGGGAGGTGTTTGATTTTACCGCGGTGTTCGAGACTGACGAGTATGCCGTGCGGCGAAGGCGATTTTTGAAGGCGCTTACGCGAGGGGACGACGGGGAATCACTTGGATATTATCTCGAAGTCTCCTATGACAGCGGAATAGTCTGGGAGGAGTATGCCGGCGGGTTCGATGTGCTTGCGGATGAATGCGGTGTCTGGCTCAATGATGACGGTTTTGCGGACGCGGTGTGGGACGGGGCGGTGGCGGGGACGCTGCGGTTCAGGATGACGGCGACGGTTGAAAGTGATGAACGGTTGATGATCTCCGTCGCGGACGGGCCGACTAAATCGGTGGCTGAGGTGGTCGATCATGTATTCGATGTCGATAGCCGGTTTATGTATCGAAAGGTGTCGGGCGGGAGCATCTTTTACAATAGCGGAAACGCCGACGAGGTCGATGACAGCGAGGCACTGCATGGGTATGTGCGCAGTGCCTGCCGGAGAAACGGGTCGGTGATTGAGACGATAGAGGCGGCGACGGCGGTGTTGGCGGTACACTATCGGCCGGGTGACCGGGTGGTGAGCAGTGCGGACGGCAGAGACATTATCGGGGCTGGTCGGGATAGTCGCAGTGTGTTCCGGATCGACAGGGTGGTGATGGATTTCGAAAGGCAGCAGACGAATCTGAAGGTGCTGCGGAGCAGAGGGGTATATGACAACGGATAACGACAGGGGCTGGCGACTGAACCGGCAGGTGAATGTTTCGATGCTGGTGCAGTTGGTGATGCTGGCGTCACTGATCGTGGGCAGTTGGGTGAATCTGCAGAGACAACTCGACCTGGTGCAGCGCGATGTCGAACTGGTACTGGAGAGGCAGAAGGATTTTTGCGGTAAGCTGGAATTACTTCAGGCCAGGAGTATTTCGTATGATTACCGGCTGCGGGCGGTCGAGGCGGACAAAATGAACGACTGACACGGCAAAAACGATCCGGGGTTGTACAGGCAAGTTACGTTACGCAATTGCAGCGGTCTGGCTTGCATGAATCGCCAATGGCCTGTTGGGGCCGACTCTACAGAAGAATACACGCCCTTAAAAAGCGACGGTGTACAGCAACAGGACGGGTTCAAAGGGGCCTCGATGGGCAAAGGTAAGCGAAGAAAGCTGTCGAAAAAGCAGCGGGCGGTGATAGAGGATTTGTTTGCAGGTGGGATGGACGAACCTGAAGTGCTCGGCAGGCACAACGTAAAGTCGGCGGTCTATAAAAGCTGGCTTGGTCAGGGAGCATTCAACGAAGAGATGGCCTTTCGTGTCGCTTCTGCGCGGCGCAAGAGCAGAATGATTATTGCGCAATACTTACCCGTGGCGGCAGTAAAGCTGGTGGAGCTTTCTCAGGAGGGCAAGGGAGAGACGGCTCGAAAGGCGTGCATGGATATCATCAACATGCCGGATGCCAAAGAGACAATCGGTCGGGACGATACGAAAGAGGACGACGGAGAAAAAAATATTTCATTCTCGCAGAAGGCGGCAAGCAGGATGCTGGAGATACTGGCCGACGACCGCATGGCAGACGACGGCTCGGCTGAGGCCACGAAGGGTACTGAACGAAACGAAGGTTTACACAGGAGGTTGTGATGAGAAGGTTGATGTGGGTTGTGCTGGTCGGATGCGTATGTGTTTGCGGCTGTGGGGCGGTACGGTTTGTGCCGGGCGAGGCGATGAAGGAGAATGCGTGGGTGCATCAGCGGACGGCGCAGTTGGCGGCCGATGCTGCCGTGGCTGAGGATACGAGCCAGGGGCTGCGGGAATTGACGACGTTGTGCCGGACGCAAAGCCGGGCGTTTGTGGCTGACTACGGTTTGCCGAAAGAACTGCCGGCGGCGGATACAGCCGAGCAGGTGCTTTCACAGGCTAACCGGCAACTGGCGGCCAGTGCGACCGGGCAGGCACAGCGAAGGCCTGACATCTGGGATGCGGCCGACGGTCTGCTGGAGTTGGGTATCGGCATTGCCGGGATCATAGGCGGGATGTACGGGCTGCGCGCGGGCCAGTTTTTGAAGCGTGCCAGGGACAAATCGCAGGCACTGAAAGAAATCATCGAAGGTAATGAACTGTTCAAACAGCTAAACGCCGAGGCGAGTCGGGACTTTAAGGAGGCACACAAGAACCAATCGCCCATAACCCGCGGGCTTGTAACTGAAATCAAGGCAGGATAACAGGGTTGGAGGCTGGTTTGGGTTTGGAGAGGTTTGCCAACGGAATTGAAAATTGCGGAGGTGAGCATAAAAAAAAGGGCAGACCTCCGTGCCTGCCTGCCCGTTTATATATTCGATTTTCCGCGGCTGCCCTGCTGTCGTGCCCGACAATTCTCGTGCCCGACAATTAACCAGGAGCACCGCGTCAAGGCGTACCCGCCAACACACCGAGATTCTATAGACTGGTGGCGAGTCTGTCCACATCAAAAAATGAGTTTTTCCCAGGACCGGCTCCGGGGTTGAAGCAAGGGCTTTTTTTGATGCCGAATTCGCCTTTTTTGCATTATAAAGCGAGTTTCAGTGTCAATTTCCGCCAGAAGTTAATATTTTGTATATCTGCTCAAGGCGCAGTTTATGCTCGACCTCGTCTTCGGCCAGGGTCAGCAGCAGCTCCCTAATTTGCTCGTCTTTGGCGTACTGTACAAGCTCGACATACAGACGAAAAGAGGTTTGTTCTTTTTTCAGGGCCAACAGCAGCGCCTCGGTGTAGGACAGGTCAGTTGGGATTTTGTCCATCGTTTCAACGTTGACGACAAGCGGCTGAGTTTCACTTTGCCGCAAAGGCACGGTCCGGCCGAGTTTCATCAACTCCAGTTCGAGCCTTTCCTTATGTCCGACTTCCTCTGCCGAGAGTTCTTTGAACAATTTCCGAACCATTATCTTCCACGGCTGCATGGAAATGTCGTGATAAAAACGTGATGCGGCATCCTCCTTGCTGATTGCAAAGGCGATCGCCTCCTCAAGCGATTTGAATACTATCATGTTTCTTCTCCTACGTTAATCCGAGTCCCCATTACATCCCGCACGGCTGACAACCATTCGACAACCTGTCAGTCTTCCTGGCGGGCACAAAAGGGGTTTTTCTGCTTCCTCCTATGATAGCCCGGGCTTTTATGATTCAGTCATCTTGTCGGCCTGCTGCAATTGTTTGCATATACGCCGGTTCCACAACCATGCCCATATTCCAACGCTGACGTTCGCCAGACACGCCGCGACGAATATGCTGCTGCTGGTATGCAGAAAACGTTTTCCGAGCCATGCCAGCGGAATATACAGCACCATGACGCGCACGAACGTCAGTATGATCGCCGGCAAAGGTTTGCCCAGCGCATTGAAGGCAGAGCTTGCCATCAAGGTTACACCATGGAAACCGTAGCTGGCTGGGACGATCAGCAGGTACGTCGTCGCGACCCTTATGACGGCCGGGTTCGTATCAAACAGCGAGGAAAATCTCTCGCCCCAGATGGCCAGCACAACCGCGATAGCGGCTCCCCAGCAAAGCGAAAAAATAAAAACCATCTTCAGGCCGTGGTCCATCCGGTCATGGTGCCCGGCACCGAAGTTCTGGCCGATAAACGGTGCGATACTCGTTGAAAGCGCAAACAGAACGATAAAGCAGAACGATTCGATCTTCGTGGCCACACCGAACGCCGCCACTGCCTCTGGGCCGAAGCCGGCCATCATTGCCGTTATTACCCCGGCCGAGACTGGGATGATCGTAAACATTCCTGCCGCGGGGATACCGACGTGAAGGATTTTCTTCCACGAATGGATAACCTCGTGAAGCCCTGGCCAGGTCAGGCTGAGCATCTTCTTTCGGTAGTGCAAAACCATAAGTGCCGCTATCATCGAAAGCGCCCGGGAGATTACCGTAGCGACCGCTGCGCCTCTTAGCCCCATACGCGGAAGACCGCACAGACCGAAAATCAATATCGGATCGAGACATACGTTGATCGCTGCCGAGACGGTCATTATCAGGCTCGGATAGACCGTATCGCCCGAGGCTCGCATGGCGTTGTTACCCACCATCGGCACGACAAGAAAGATCATGCCAAAATACCACACCTGCATATATTCCCGCACCATCGGCAGCACTTCATCGGTTGCGCCCATCGCCCTGAACAACGGGTCGATGGTAGTTATGCCTATCAGGATGAAGATGCCGACACACAACAGCGCCAGGGTCAGGCTGTCAGTCGTCAGTCGCTGAACCATTCTTTTGTCGCCGGCGCCGATGGCCCGACTGATAACCGATGCCGCCCCGACCCCCAGCCCGATGGCAATGCTGCCGACGGTCATCACTACCGGAAACGTAAAACTTATCGCCGCCAGCGGCAGCGTGCCCAGTTGGCCGACAAAATATGTATCGGCCAGGTTGAATGCCACGATAGCAAACATCCCCCAGGTCATGGGGATCGCAAGCGCCAGCAGTTGTCCACCCACCGGCCCGCGCGTCAGTACCGCCTCAATGTTTACATGGTCCTGGCCGTCCAACAGAATCTCCCGATATTATGATTATCGCCCCGACAGCAGAAAAAATTGTACTCCCACCGGGTTTTGGGATGATGTTTAGTCTTTCGGTCTCTCCGGCACGATTGCCCAGGCAATGATGTAGAATAGTGTCATGGGCAAAATCGCCGTGCATACCGCGGCAGCCACAAAGACAAGTCTGACCAATGTCGGGTCCACGTCCATCGCCTCGCCGATACCGCCGCAAACGCCGCAAAGCTTCTTGTCCGTCTCGGAAAGATATAGTTTTTTCATAGCGTCTCCTATCTGTGTTCTTCAGTTTCGTAACATTTCAGCAACGTACGGGACTATTGAACCCCTTCGGGGTTCCGGTTGGTCTAATGGGAACCTCCGGGGGATCTAATGTTACATCTCCAGTTTGTCGCGCAGGTAGCTCTTTATCTGGTCCATCGCGATTCGGCTTTGTTCCATGCTGTCTCGGTCGCGCACGGTAACGGTGCCGTCTTCCTTTGTCTGGCCATCGACTGTCACGCAATATGGTGTCCCCGCTTCGTCCTGACGGCGGTAGCGTCTGCCGACAGCGCCTTTCTGGTCATAGAAGCAGGTGAAATGCCCTTTCAAGTCGTCATAGATATTCCGTGCACTCTCGGCCATGCCGTCCTTCTTGACCAGCGGGAATATCGCCGCCTTGGTCGGTGCCAGGGCCGGGTGAAATCGTAAAACGCTGCGTATCGCGCCCTTGACCTCTTCTTCGTAATAGGCATCCACCAAAAATGCCAGCGTGCTGCGGTCGATACCAGCCGACGGTTCGATCACATACGGGATAAACCGCTCCCTGGTCTGTTCATCGAAGTACGACAGCGGTCCCTTGTGATAATCCTGAGCCTCTTCCTTCAACGTGATACTCGACAGGTCGCCTTTGCTCTTGTACCAGTCGTTAAGCGTTCGCATCCCGCGCTGATGCTGCCGCAGGTCGTAATCGGTACGGTTGGCGATGCCCTCCAGCTCCTGCCAGTCGCCCGAGCCGAACGGAAATTTGTACTCCACATCCACACACGCCTTTGCATAGTGGGCCAGTTCGTCCGGGTCATGCTCACGGAATCGCAGATTTTCTTTTCTAATGCCCAGGTCGGTGTACCATTTAAACCGCTGAGCCTTCCAGTGTTCGTACCATTGCTCGTCGGTTCCCGGTGCACAGAAAAACTCCAGCTCGGCCTGCTCGAATTCGCGTGTGCGGAAGATAAACGCCTTGGTTGTCACCTCGTTGCGGAAGCTCTTGCCGGTCTGGGCGATGCCGAACGGTATCTTGACCCGCGTACTGTCCAGCACGTTGCGGAAATTCGCGAAGATACCCTGTGCCGTCTCGGGACGCAGAAACAGTGTCATCGTATCGTCTGCGTTGGCGCCCATCTGTGTCTCAAACATCAGCTTGAACGCCATCGGCTCGCCGAACCTGCCCACCGTCCCGCAGGCAGGGCAGACCTTGCTACCCAGGTCGTGTACGGCGGCGGCGGCTGTGTCAATATCGACGTGCTCGGTATGTTCTTCGGGATGGTGCTCGGCCTTGTCTTCCAGGTGATCGACGCGGGTGCGGGTATTGCACTTTTTGCACACCGTCACCAGGTCGGCGAATTTGTCAGCGTGGCCCGACGACTTCCACACCAGAGGGTGCATCAGGATCGAACAGTCCAGCCCGACCACATCGTCGCGCATCTTCACGACCGATTTCCACCATGCCTCGCGGACATTGCGCTTCAGTTCCACGCCCAAGGGGCCGTAATCGTAACAACTGGCCAACCCGCCGTATATCTCACTGGACTGAAAGATAAACCCGCGCCGTTTGCACAACGACACGATATCATCGAGTTTCGCTAATTTCGCCATCTCTTTTCCCGTAGTTCAATCATTTACCTGACATATTTGTACCTGAAAAGCCCCGGCCAGAGACCTGCAACCGAGGGGGCCATCAATATACAGCTTAAAGCGCTGGATTACAAGGGGTTATTGTGCGATGCGACGCGAATCGCCGCCAGCCGGGCAATAACGGAACACGCATAGCCGTCAGCCAGGCAGGTAATGACGGAATACGTACCGAATATTCGTTTGACGCCTCTTGGTGCTTCTTTTTTAATGCCGGCTCTGATATACTCCCGTTCTGTGGTTTATGGAATATGACAGGGGATAAAACTTGGCCTTACCAGTGGTTACAATTGTTGGCAGACCCAACGTGGGCAAAAGCAGTCTGCTGAATGCTCTTACCGGCCAGATGATCAGCATCGTCGAGCCAACCGCCGGCGTTACGCGCGACCGGATCAGCGCGATAGTCGAGCACAACGAGATGTTCTTCGAATTGATCGACACCGGCGGCTACGGCATTGTTGACGTCGATCAGTTATCCGAGCACGTTGAGTACCAGATTCATCAGGCCATCGCCCGGGCGGATCTGGTATTGTTCGTAGTCGATATTCGCGATGGGATAATGCCTCTGGACGTACGAATCGCCGAGATGCTGCGCAAGTATGACCTGAACGTGCTCCTGGTCGCCAACAAGGCTGACAGTGCGCGGATGTTTCCCGCTGCCGGGGAGTTTGCCCGGCTGGGTTTCGGAGATGCGTTTTGTGTCTCGGCGGTGAACAACATAAACCAGGCGATTCTGATGGAAAAGATCATCGAGAGGATTGACCATCTGCCAAACGAAAAGCCCACGACCGAGGAGATGAAAATCGCCGTCGTCGGCAAGCGCAACGCCGGCAAGAGCACATTCATCAACGCTATCGTAAAGGAAGAACGCGTCATTACAAGCGAGGTTCCCGGCACCACACGCGACGCGGTGGACGTGCGTTTCGAGCACAATGGAAAAACGATGGTGGCCATCGACACCGCCGGCGTCCGCAAAAAGGGCAAGATGAGCGGCAGCATCGAATTCTACGGCTACACCAGGGCGACGCGCAGCATCAAGCGGGCCGACGTGGTGTTATTCCTGATCGACGCTACACTGAAGGTATCGCAGGTTGATAAGAAGCTGGCTGCCCTTATAACCGAGGAGTACAAGGCGTGTATCCTGGTGATCAACAAGTGGGACCTGGCCAGGGACCGGGCCAACGCTGAGGACTATCGGGAATATCTCGACGGGGAGATGCCGGGGTTGCGGGGAGTGCCGGTAGCCTTTACCACGGCGACCCAGGGCAGAAATGTCCACAGGGTGCTGGACCTGACCGCCGAGATATATCGGCAGGCCTCGACACAGGTATCGACAGTCAAGCTCAACAAGGCGATAGAGATAATCTCCCGGCAAAAGGTCGGCGGCTCGCGAAAAATCAAGGGCTACCCGAAGATTTACTACGGCGTACAGGTGGCGGTTCGGCCGATCAGTCTGCTGCTGTTCGTAAACCGACCGGAGCTTTTCGACAACACATTCCAGCGCTTCGCGGTAAACCGCCTGCGCGATTTACTGGAAATGGAGGAAGTACCCATCCGGCTGATGTTGCGAAGGCGGCATTGACAATTTGGTGTTGTCCCGGAAGTTGCTGCAAGGGCGTCTTCCACCGTTATTTATGACCGTCATTCATATCAGGAGAGCGGGACATGGAAACATTTTTGCTGATGACAGGATGCGGCCTTGCGTATCTGGTCGCCTACAACACCTACGGGCGGTTCCTGGCCAGGAAGATATTCCAGCTTAACCCCGACGCCCAGGTACCGAGCCGACAACTGAACGATGGGGTGGACTATGTCCCCACGCCAAAAGGCATCATCTTCGGACATCATTTTACATCCATCGCGGGCACCGGCCCAATCGTCGGACCGGCAATAGGGATTATATGGGGCTGGCTGCCGGCAATCCTCTGGATACTGCTGGGCAGCATATTCATGGGGGCGGTGCACGACTTCGGGGCGCTGATCGTTTCCATGCGAAACGAGGGCAAAAGCATCTCCGAGATCGCGGCAAAGTATATCAACCCGCGTGTTCGTTTTCTGTTTTTCGCCGTCGTGTTCCTGGCCCTGCTGATCGTCATCGCCATCTTCGGCATGATCATCGCCATCGTCTTCGACCGGTTTCCCAGCTCCGTCATCCCCGTATGGGTCCAGATACCCATCGCAATCGCACTGGGCTATGTGGTTTATAAACGCGGCGCCAACGTGACGCTCGCAACAGTCGTTGCAGTCGTCGCCATGTATCTTTCCATCGCCGCCGGCGCCGTCGTCGAATCGAGATGGCCGGGCCTGTGCACGATTACCACGCTGGGCAAAATCCCCGCGACCGGGACATGGACGATCATACTGCTGATTTACGCATGGGTCGCATCGACCCTGCCGGTGACGACACTGCTTCAGCCGCGGGACTATATCAACGCATGGCAGCTATTCATCATGATGGGCTGTCTTGTCATGGGCATCGCGGTAGCGACGTTTACCTCCGGGCTGGAGCTTGCAGCGCCGATGATAAACACCCCCGTCCTGAATGCCGCATCCGACAAGACGGTTAGCATGTGGCCATTGATGTTTGTCACCATCGCCTGCGGTGCGATCAGCGGATTTCATTCACTGGTCGCAAGCGGCACCAGCGCAAAACAGGTCTCCAGCGAGCGCGATTCGCTTTTCGTGGGTTACGGTTCGATGCTGCTGGAAGGTTTTCTGGCGATACTGGTCATCGTCTGCGTGGCAGCCGGCATTGGCATGGCGTACAAGACACAGGCCGGGCAGGTGCTGACCGGCTCGGCGGCATGGCAGCAGCACTACGCCTCCTGGCAGGCAGCCTCCGGGCTGGGGTCCAAGCTCAACGCCGTGGTCATCGGCGCCGCAAACATGATGGGCACACTCGGTCTGCCCGAAGCTGTCGGCATTACCCTGATGGGCGTGTTCATCGCCTCCTTTGCCGGCACAACGCTGGATACATCCGTCAGGATTCAGCGATACGTTATCAGTGAGATGGCAGTTGACCTGCGAATGTCGCTACTGGCCAACCGGTGGACGGCGACGACGATTGCGGTGGTCACCGCCGCGGCACTGGCATTTGCAACCGGCGCCGACGGCAAGGGAGCGCTGACGTTATGGCCCATGTTCGGGGCGTCAAATCAACTGCTGGCCGGGCTTGCACTGCTGGTGGTGACGATGTACCTCAGAAAAAAAGGCGGCATGAAGTTCATCATAACAGCCGTCCCATGCCTGATAATGCTTTCGCTTACGAGCTGGGCGATGGTCGTCAATGAAATCAGCTTCTATGACAGCCTGCAAAAGGCCCGCGACCTTCCCAACGGTAACCCAACCCAGTGGATAATGTTGCTCACAGTCGGCGGTGTGGTATTCGTCCTGGGCGGCTGGATGATCGTCGAAACTATCATCACCTTTTTCGCCGCCGCCGGACAACACCAAAGCCATCCCGTACATATCTGACAAAAATGGGAAGCACAGAAACGGACGACGCAGAAATGGACAATGCGGAAATGGATAACCATGAAACAGACGACTACGAAACGGACAATTCTGAATTGAACGACGCGGAATTGGACGGCTCCGAATTAGACGCCCCGGAATTGGAGGCTATGGCCGACTGCGTCCCGATACCGAAGATATTCCATTCGGTATATGAGGCCGGCCCGTTCAGCAAATGTGTCGTATGTACAAAGGCCCTGCTGGACGACGAGACGGACTACATGGTCGAAAAAATATTTCGCGGCTCCGAAACCATCGTCGAATACGCCATATGCAGCGATTGCGCCGTGGCGATGTATAGCGAATTGTCTGCCGAATCCACCGGGCGAATCGAACAATACCTGAGTGAAAAAATCAACTGGCAATCACGGCTGGAGATGGCGATGGGTACCCACGGCGACGACATCGCCCAATGGATCGACACATGTCTGGTTACAGGCAGGCCCAGGGACCAATTGCCCGGTTATCAGCTCTGCGCCAGATGCCGCGGCCCAAAATTGCAGCGATTTATCTTTCCACTGATGATCGCCGGTGACGTCTCCGAGGACATCGGCAGACTGTTGTCGAAAAAAACACGGGACCGGATGGACGGCTTCGTTGACGAATACCTGGGTTTGTCGCCGGAGTACAGGGATATATTCGACGGCACACCGTTGTTGATGGTATGATTTAACCGTGACCGTGGGAATGTGTGACAGTGGGGGGTGGCGTAGGCCGTGCCGCTGGACTGGCGGAATATCCCTGTAATGAACAAAAAAAAACACTGCTGTTCTGGCAATTGTTCGCACATAATGATACAATACCCTTTGAGTGGGTCGGACGGTCGCCCCGCACCAAAAATGTATCTGGCTTGAAATGACACTATTATCCGGTCGTTGTTCGCAAGTTCCGTATTCGGACAAATTGTCGAATACATTTTTGGTGCGGGGAGGAAAGTCCGGGCAGGACAGGGCACGGTGGTGGCTAACGACCACCCGGAGCGATCCGCGGGCCAGTGCCACAGAAAATACACAGCCGATGGCCCCTTCGGGGGCACAGGTAACGGTGAAATGGTGCGGTAAGAGCGCACCGCGGCGTCAGTGACGGCGTCGGCAGGGTAAACCCCACCGCCTGCAAGACCAAGTATGCTGGTTAGTTAGCCCGACTAAAATCCAGCGGGTAGGTTGCTTGCCTGCGGGGAGACCTTCAGGCAGAGCCGGTCGGTAACGGCCGGTCCAGTTAAATGACCGTCGCCCCGCACCAAAGATGTATTTAACCTGCAATGACATTGTTATCCAGTCGTTGCCTGCAGTCGCCGTATTCGGACAAATCGTCGAATACATCTTTGGTGCGGGGTACAGAACCCGGCTTACAGACCCACTCTTTTTTAATTGATTATTGATTATTGATTATTGATAAATGATTATTGATTATTGGTAACCGTTCACAGTCAGAAACGTTACGTTAAAACGCACCCTACATGCTAAAATGTTACGATACGTAGTAACTGAGTAGCTGAGCCGACGAGAATGGGCCGCGACCGAGCTCGTCGGAGTCGGCTCAGATACGGACAATCGCAAAAATGCCTTCTGCCGAAAAATGCTTAAAACTGTTTCAATTGGCTAAAATGTTGAATTACTGTGAACGGTTACGATTATTGATTATTGATTATTGATAAATAATTATTGATTATTGGCCATTAGTCATTATTCATTAGTCATTATTCATTGATATCGGTTGGCGTTCATGCAATGTGACATTTGTATAATAGGGGCAGGGGCCGCTGGGCTGATGGCGGGTATATTTGCTGCCCGGGCGGGGGCTGATGCGCTCGTCATCGAGCAAAACTCCACCGCCGGCAGAAAACTGCTCAAAACCGGTCGCCAAAGATGCAATCTGACCCACGCCGGCTCGGTCGAAGACTTCGTTGGGGCATACAGCCCGTTCGGCAGATTTCTCAAACACAGTCTGTACGAATTCACCCCGGCGGAAGTGCGGCAGTTCTTCGCTGACAACGGTCTGGAAACAATAACAGAATCCACCGGCTGCGTCTTTCCAGTCACCAACCGCGCCACCGACGTAAAACAGACCCTCCTGAACGTTGCAAAGCGGGCACACGTCCGATTCGTTTACGGCAGGGGCGTCAAAACAATCACAAAACACCCGGACGGTTTCCAATTGGATACATTGGGAGATGTTTTCCACGCCCGCGCGGTCATAATCGCCACCGGCGGCGCAAGCTGGCCGAAGACGGGTTCCACTGGCGACGGCTATCGGCTGGCCAAATCGCTGAGCCATACCATTACCCAGCCCACGGCGGCGCTGGTCCCGCTGATAACCGTCCAGGACTGGCCCGCAAAAATGCAGGGACAGGCAGTCTCCTCAGCCGTTATAACAACCAAAGTGACTGGCCGAAAATCCAGCTCTGCCGGCGCGATGATGTTTACCGGCGACGGCATTGGTGGACCAGCGGTCTTTGACCTGAGCAGACAGATTGCCGACCTGCTTGACATCGCCGACGATCCCGTGGCGATATCGCTGGACTTATTGCCGCATTTGACGCGGGAGGAACTGGAAAGATTCATTATCGAGCAATGCGGCGAGCACCCGAAGAAATCTTTGTCGGCTGTTCTCTCGGACTTTTTTGCCAGGAAGCTGGCGGTTGAATTGTGCTGCCTGGCGAACTGCCAAAGCTGCAATGGTAATGCTCTGACGAAAACACAGCGACGCAGTTTGATCGAGTGCATCAAGGCATTGCCGCTTTCGATACGCGGGACCAGGCCAATCGCCGAGGCGACCATCACACGGGGCGGTATTACCACGGACGAAATCGATCCCGGAACAATGCAGTCGAAAATCACACCGGGCCTGTTTTTTGCCGGCGAGGTGATTGACGTTGACGGACCTTGCGGCGGTTACAATCTACAGATTGCATGGTCCACCGGCGCACTGGCCGGCCGGTCCGCCGCAATGAGCCGCGGGGCAATGTAATATGCGGCAGCGTTGTTTAATCGGGCAGCATGTCATCGGATTGGCCGAGGTGCATGTCACTGGATTGGCCGAGGTGCATGTCACTGCGATTGGCCGAGGTGCATGTCACTGGATTGGCCGAGGTGCTATTCGACCAGCATCGGTCCGGCGGTCTTGTTCCTCTCGGCCTTTCCGAGCAGGGCTTCCACCAGCGCAAGGGCGAACTCCATCGCTGTGCCAGGCCCCTGACTGGTAATGCAGTTGCCATCGACCACCACGCGCGACCGGATACCGGTGATGCCATTCATTTGTTTGGCGAAGCAAGGGTGTGCCGTCGCCTTTTTGCCCTTGAGCAGGCCGTATGGCTTGAGCACTACCGCCGGTGAAGCGCATATTGCCGCATACATGCCTCCTTCGGATGCATGGCGTTTGAGGATGTCTTTTAACGGGCCGCTGTTACGCAGGTTCTCGGCGCCTGGCATGCCGCCGGGCAGCGCGATAAGTTCGTAGGTAAACTTAACGCAATCACCGAGAAAACGATCTGCCGTGAGCCGAATCCCATGCGCGCCGGTAATATCTGTCTTGCTCACCGAAGCCACTGTCACATCCGCGCCAGCACGTCGGAGCACGTCAATAATTGTTACCGCCTCAATCTCCTCGATTCCGTCCGCCACTGGTACCAATACCCTCATCGCCATAATTGGCCTCCCCTTCTGCTTGAGTAACCTTAATCTGTTAATCCGCCAACCTGTCAATCCGCCGGCAACTTTAGGCTAATTTACGCCAAAAGACAAGCCGTTCTTTGTATTTTGCAAAGATTATTCAAGGAAACTATTAAACGATATTCCAGTTATAGCTAACCCTGAAAAAGTGTTTAATCCGAACGGCAGTTGAATAATACGGCCGAGAACCTATAATGTTTTGCGATTCAGCGGTTTTGATAGGTGTTGTATGATAAATTTCGGAATCGACGACAGATTGCAGGTGACGATATGAATCGGATACTGACAGTCCCTGCCATGGGCGATAACTTCATCCACATTTACGTTTACCATCCCGGCAGATGTATGGTTATAGATCCCGGAAATGCATCAACGGTAATCAAAGCTCTTGAAGCACACAATCTACAGCCTACTCACATTCTTGTCACACATCATCATTACGACCATATCGGCGGCGCCGACCGGTTGAAGTCACGATATCATGCCGTCGTGATTGGTCCGGACCGCCGGCGCATCACATGCCAGGACAGAGACGTTAGCGACAACGATTTGTTGTCCATAGGCGATGCACAAATCCGGGTTATCGCAACGCCGGGCCACACATCCACAAGTGTCTGTTATCATTTTTTGTCCGCCGACTCCGGCTCTGGTTCTGGTCCCGACACAGTCCCCGGCGCACTCTTTACCGGGGACACCATGTTCGTCGCGGGTTGCGGCCGGCCCTTTGAATCGGATTACGAAACGATGTACCAATCCATGCAGAGGCTCGCCAGCCTGCCGGATGATACCCTGGTGTATCCCGGCCATGACTATACCGAAGAAAACTATCGATTCGCGATTACCGTCGATCCGGACAACGCCGCCATAAGGCAGTCGCTCGCCGAGCTTCGGGACGCCCCCGGCCAGGCCGGGCATGTACCATCGACCATCGCCAAGGAAAAACAGACAAACGTCTTCATTATGGCGACTTCACCGAAAAACTTCGCGGACCTGCGAAAACGAAAAGACCGCTTCTGATTTATTTGCACGCCCCAAGGGCCGCCTTCATTTGCACGTTCCAAGGGCCGCTGGCAGCATTTTTAACCCAAACTCGCAAACCGGCCAAAACCGCCCAATTCGCCGTTGATTTTTGCTGCCGGTGGTGATAACCTGTCACCCATACGTTGGGGTCGTCACCCCGGTGACAACACTGGCAGCGGCATCCCGGCGCGATTTATGATCACTGGAACAGCGCACACACTTGGAGAATGGACATGACTGAACCATCAGGACTCGGAAGAACGGTATTGCTTTGCGGTTTTATAACGGTGTTTGTCTCCGGCTGTGTCGAACGCCGACTCATTGTCAACACCGCTCCGCAGGGCGCGACGGTAATCCTCAACGACGAAGAGATCGGGACATCGCCGGTAACGGTTTCCTTCAACTGGTACGGTGATTACAAGGTCCGCGTGATTAAGCCGGGCTTTGAGATACTCAACACGCACCGCAAGCTCAAAGCGCCCCTCCACGACACAGCGCCCTTTGACTTTTTCTACGGCGTACTCTGGCCCGGCCAGATCATCGACGAATACGAGTGGACCTTCAGGCTGACACCCTACCAGTCGCCGGACCGGCAGGAGTTGATCGACACAGCACGGCAAATGAAGGGAAGGGCGGCGCAAGACTTCAAAACGCCACTGCCGGAGCAGACAAAGTAGAAGGCAACCGTTCACAGTAATTCAACATTTTAGCGCGTAGGGTGCGTTTTAACGCACCCTATATGCTTATCGAAGTCACCCCTGCTATCTTATCAAAGTCACCCCTGCTATCTTATCGAAGTCACCCCTGCGAAGGCAGGGGTTCATTTTAACATCCCAACACACCAAAATGAAAGAATGGATGCCCCCCTGCGCAGGCATGACACGGCTAATATTATCGAATCCCAATAAATTAACCGCCTTCGGCGGGACTTTTATATTAACTTCAGTAACCGTTCACCGTTTTTCCTGTTAATCTCGCCCATCAGACAGCATCAAAAAAATCCATGAACGGTTACATCCAGGCTAATCCTGCTGGTAGCCTGTAAAGCGATAAACGCGAAAAATCATGTCCTGTAAAACTCTCCATTTTGCCCATTTTGCCTAAAGTTACAAATTCCTATACTATTGAATTACTGTGAACGGTTACGAATCGCGTAGTAATAGATAGCCAGACGATAGTCCTAAGCAGGGGGGGGCGTTTCAGCGCACCGTACCGCCTTACAAAATTCGTCTCCGGCAGACCACTTACAGCCCACTAAAACCCAAACAATCCCTACATCCAGCACAACTGCCAAATCCATTTGCTACAATTCGACGGGCGTATTGATTTGGCCCAAACGCCGATAAAGCGCCCCCTCCGCAGCGTCGATAACCTCGTGTATGGAGGGACGTCTTCCTGAACAAGAGATATGTTTGGCAGGGGCATTGATGAGTAAGTTGCTGGAGATATTTGGCAGAGCTATAATCGTTGACACCGCTGACCTTATCTGGCACTGGCTGGTAGCGTTACACAACGGAGAGCACCAGGGGGACGACTACGCCGATATTGGCGATCTCCGCGAAGTTATCGAGCACATGGGCAATATGGAGTTGGACAAGGCCAAGGAAAAGCTCGATTTTTATCTTTTCGAGAATCCCGATTGTGTTTCCGGACGCATGGCCGCCGCGGCGATATGCCTGCACCGCAACGACCTGCCCGCTACGGTTGAACAGTTGCAGTCCGTTTATCTGCGTCAGCCCAGCAATACCATGGCCCTGTATGCCCTGGGCTACTGCCACGAACGGCTCGGCAATGAGGCTGAAGCCATAGAATTCTATCAGGACTGTATAAAGTTCAAGGGCCATCTTCAGCTTCCCATGCAGCGAATGGCAGCCATATACTTCAAGAACCAGAAGATCGCCAAGGTCATCGAGCAGTACGAGGCCCTGGTTGCCGAACACCCCGAGGACATCCCCTCGATGGTTCTGCTCGGTTATCTCTATATCGATGGCCGCGAGTACGAAAAGGCCGTAGATGTTTTCAACATGGCGATCGTCTCGCACCCGGACAACTTCCACGACGACAATGAAAGCGAGCAACTCCGCGAGACAATTGAGCAGGATGGTTACGACCAGGCCATGGAGAGTGTTCAATGGCTGATGGACAGTGTCGGCGAAATGCCGGATTTGTATGTAAAAATGGCCGACATTCTCAGCGCCGCCAGTCGCCCAGCCGATGCCATCGTCAACTATGAAAACGCGCTCCGTATCCAGCCAAACTACCTCGAAGCCACAATCAAACTCGGCACGCACTATCTGCAATTGCAGAGATACTCACTGGCCGCCGAGCAGTTCAACAGGGCCGTCGAGATCAACGACGAGATCGTTGACGCCTACATCGGTCTGGCTGTCGCACAGCAGTTCGCCGAGCAGTCCGACGAAACATACAAGACACTGTCGCTGGCCTCAGCCATACAGCAGAACAGCACGCTCTTGTTCTCCGAAACCGCCACACTGCATCTGCAGGCAACACTTAACGAAAAGAACATGGCAAACAATCTGCCGCTCGACAAAGTCGTACTCATAGAGGATGTCATAAAGGCCCACCAGAAGCAGATAATCGCCACCCCCAAGAGCGGCGACATTCACTATAAGTTCGGCATCCTGATGATGGTCATCGGCGATCTGGACAAAGCGATATCGTCCTTTGAAAATGCCCTTGCGATAAACCCCACCTTTTACCGCGCGCTCAGCAAGCTGGCGGTCTGCCTCTGTGAAAGCGGCAGGGAGGACATGGCCCTCAAGCGGCTTACGCAGACCGACCCGATACCGCGGGATATGTTCGATCTGCATTATCGAACGGCCATCCTCTACTGCGACAAACAGAAATTCGCCGAGGCCCTATGCACCATGAACGACACAATGCAGGCCAATTTCACCCAATCCGACGCGTTGGTGAATATCGAGGTGGTACTGGAGAATCTGGGCCTTATCGACCGGGTAACGGCGACATGGGACAGGCTCTCGCAAACCGCACTTAACATTACCGAAGATGGCCAGTAGTTATCGGTGGGAGATCGTACTTACAGTTGCCGGGAGCAGTTGCAAATGGCCAATGATCTGACAGCATTGCCTCAGTTTACCAGAAACCTCTTCAGGCACGCCTACATCTTTCTGCCGTGGTTCTGCCGAAATTTCGAGGCGTATCATTTCAATGTCGATGACTATAACGACGTGATTGAGTATCTCGCCGCCCTGAAACAGGACAGGCCGGAATTCTTCGGCTCCCGACAGCCGATCGAAAAGGCCCGCAAAAAGCTCGAAAAGTTCTACGATGCCCTGGTACCGACCGCCGAGCCTGCACAAAACCAGCAGGCCCTGGCATATTTCTCCAGAGCATGGCATCACGCCTGGAACAACAGGGAGCATTTCGAGCTGCGGGCTCACGAAGTCCGGCTGATGAAGTTCTTCCACGAGATATTCTGCAAATCGAGAAGTGAACACCTCCCAGAATTGCAGTGCATGGCAAGGCTCATCGACACCCAGACCGTCAAACTGGCGAGATGTATCCGTTTGCCCGGCGGCGTTACGCCGGCAAAGGCGCTAAAACATGCAAACGCCGAGGTCCGCGAATACGAACGACAGTTCTTCGGCTCGGAAGAGCCGAGTCCGCGGCTTTGCCACAAACTTCAAAAACGCAGGCCCGGGAAATACACCATGTTCCAGAAGGCGCTCAGACGGCGCAAAGAGGCTGCCCGCCTGAGAATAACGGAGATATTCGACACCCAGGGCTGGTTCTTCGTCATCGACAGCTCCACACTGCACCAGTTTCTCAAAAGGGAAGGCCTTGAAGATTTCCTGCCAACGGCTTACAGGGGCAGAATCGGCGTCCAGCCCACCGGCTATCCACTTACGTTCTACACATACGCAGGGCTTGAACTGGAAACTCCGCCCCTGAACGAGGTTACGATGAACATGGATTACGGCATGGCAGAGCCTGACAAAGACTATAAGATACACCCCGTCAGTGACGGGACGTTTTACTGCGAGACGACGGCCGTGGTAGGGGACAGCCGGACAAAGCATTATACGCTTGAATACAAACGACGTGCCCGCAGATTGAAATACGACTCAGTCAACAACCTTGCCGAAGTAATCGACGACATCCGCGGGCGGATGGTACTGCATCTCCAGTCCGAGAACCGCGATACATGGGTCCGCGCACTGATGTGCCTGCTGATTGATTCGGAATGCGCACGTATCGGTAACCATGAATCGGCAAAGGGCGAAAAGAAGACCTACGGAATAACCACGCTACAGACGGCAAAACACGTAAAAGTAACGAAGGACCGGATTGTCATCACATATGCCGGCAAGCACGAACAGCGGCAACAGCACGCCCTTCCACGTTATCGGACCTTAAAAGGCAGGGCGGCTCCCGGCCACGAAGCCATCGTTGCCGACCGACTGCTGCAGTTGGTCAACGAAAAACGCAAATTCCTGTTTACGCGTCAGGACGGCAGGCCCTACACACCGCAGATGGTCAATGACTATTTTACCGCGTCGCCGGAGCCTGATTTAAGCGACAGCCTGCCGGAAGGCGGAGTCGGCTCGCCCTGTACCGTCCACAACATGCGAAACTATCACGCGACCAGGATATTTCGGAAATACGCCGCCGGCTTCGCCGCCGAAAATCCCGATCCGTCATATCAACAGGTCCTCATCGCATATCAGGGACGCAATCAGACAAAAAAATACTCTGCGGTTGAAGGTGTCCTGCAGATCATCGCCGGCAAACTCGGCAACACGCCAGCCATTTGTCGCAAATCATACATAGACCCGAAGGAGCAATTGTTGTTCTTTCAGCGATGGGGCTATCGGCCGCCGGACTGTATTACCAGAGACTTGTTTGTCAGTGAGGAAGACGACACATACGGGATGAGGCAACTCCTGCGATATGAACGACGAAAGGCAAACCAGCCGACCATCCAATCGCCCAGCCAGCGCAAAAAGGCTAAAGCCCAAACACACAAAAACACACAAAGAAGAAACGCCCCCAACGCACCGAGCCCCACAAGAGAGCACATGAGGCCGGAAACAGATGCTTTTTGAGCATGATCCGTACATCGACAGACCATAACCTCTGTACTGACAGACAGTTACGACTAATCCACCCCCGGCACCTCCCTGCCCCCCCCTACCGCCGAATGTAACATAACCTATCTTATCGGACCTTAAGGCGGGGCGGTTCAATCTCTTTTTCGTCCGGTTCTATTTTTCATCCGGTTCTATACCGCTGATATCGCACAACTGGCAGATATCTCCCCATGTGGAGATGCCACCACCCCAGCC